>VFQN01006087.1_pt1 | contig 14140 bp, 15 predicted proteins | sample 3512371 | NCBI WGS metagenome assembly VFQN01 (sample SAMN10412370, study PRJNA504923) | tailings metagenome | isolation source: Replicate 2 from Balatoc abandoned mine | place: Philippines: Itogon, Benguet | collected 2017-08-28
CATGTGATGTTTGTGACAAGAGAGCTCAATAGACGAGTGTCAGAGTTGGATATAGGAGGAGTGTTTAGTCGGTATGGGAATCTTGTAGATATCGCTATAAAGAAGCACGCTATCAACACAGTAAGAGCATTCTCCTATTTTCTATACATAGGTTATAATTCTTTCTTTATCATAGGAATATGGCGTTCAATCAGGATATGCTTTCCTTCATTTTGCTTTGACACCTGAAGGTTTGACATCAGCTATTACTGCAGTTGAACAAGGACACTTGCTTGTCAAGGATAATATTACTTATCAATGCAAAGTAACTCATTCATTGCAGACTCAGTTGATGTCAGTGAGACAGAAGCAAGAGAAGACTCTAGGAAAGAGAAGTCTTCCTCCTTCGCTGACTCATGCCTTTCCGTCTTCGTTAGATGATTCGACTTTCCAGACCTACAATACTCCTGCTCGAGAGTATCATATTTCATCGACTACTGGTGAATATCATGAGAAAGACTTTCCTTCTTATCATACGTCTCCAACAAAGACTATGAGCTCTATTGAACAATTTTATGAGGTTTTACCTCCAAGAGTCTATGATTTCCCTTCTGTTGAAGCTAATGGGACTCCATCTACCTTTTCTAATGATCATAGTATTATGAATGAAATTACAGCAGATTTAATCCATCCAAGCTTTACTGTCAATCACGGTACTACTACTACTACTGCTTATACTCAAGATTATTTCAATGATCATCATCATTATCATCAATATTTGCCTACAAAACCTTTGACATCGTCATTATCATCATCATCTTTTATTCGTTCTACTTATGAAGATCCTTCAATGCAGAAGAACTAATAAAATGATAAAAATGACGATTGTAATAACTCTAATGGAATGAAAGAATATGATGAAGAATAAAGAAAGAAAGAAAATTAGATTATTGTTCTCATTCTTATTTATGATATATACGTGTTTCTTTTGTTCGTATTTCTTTTTCTTTCTCTTTTTCTTTCTTTATTCTTCTTCTTCTTTTACTTTCATTTTTTGTTTGTCTCTCCTTCTTCTTTCTTTCTTTTTGTTTTTTTTATTAATTTTGTAATTTCGGTTTGTTATTCGTTTTTATGATCTTTCCTCTTTTCTCATTCTCTCCTCTCTCATAAAAATTTATCTCACTCAACATTAGCGTATTATTATACATTACCTATTACTTCATTATAGAGTCAAACTTTAGATTTAAAATCTCTTGACCTCTATTCCTAATCAAGAATGAATTATAATAGATAAGAATGAAATTCTCTAATAAAAGATATAATAAGAAAAACATCATAATAATAAATAATTATAATAAACAATAATAATAAATAATCATAATAAATAATCATGTAGTAATAGTACAACCACATATTTGTTCTGCATTCGTATGTAATTCCTTTTACTTTGTATTTTCTTTGTCTTTCGCTTTATCTCAATGCAGTTTCTAGTTGTTATCCATCGATGAACCTCATTCATTCATTCTTTCATTGTTTTATCTATGCTGAGCGTTTGATGTCTTAACATCACTTAACTAATCTTATATGTCGACATGTTTTATTTTTATCACATATATCATCTCAATTAAGTAGAAAAACTAGAAAAAAAAAAACACAGAAAGAAAGAGTTATTACTCTCGTCCTTCTCTCTGTTCTTTTGTTTTATAGGTAGAAGAAAGAAAGATATCATATCTGCTGATAATATAGTATAGTATTATTCATTTATCTTTTCTCTTATTTTCTTTTTTTTTTTCTCTTTCTTTCTTTCTTTCTTTCTTTCTTTCTTGCTTTCTTTCTTTCTTTCTCTTTCTTTCTTTCCTTCCTTCTCTTCACATTCCATACTTTTGTTTCTCTACTTTCGATCCTGTGATCGATTCCATATCTTCAGTTCACTTGTTTGAACATTTACTTATCAACCAATTTTCCTTCTTTTATTTCATCTTACGTTCATGAAGAAATGGAGATTATGGCAAAATAAATTCTATATCTTACTTACATCATTTAAACGGATTCTTTCATCATCCTCTTCTTTTCTTCATTCCTTGATTCTTTCGATTTGTCATTCTTTGTTGTCTGACACACCTACCTAATTCAATAAAAATGAAAGGTTGTAAAAAGTTGATTTCTTTCCAATGACCTCTTTTGTAACGTTTCAGAATGAATGAAAAATGAGTAAGAATTTCTTATCAATTGAATATACTGAGTCATTGTTTTCTCATGTTTTGATTATTTTCTCCTCTATCTTTCGTCACTTTATTTTCTTATCTGGTGTCATGTACTTGTAATGATATAAAGAATGGATTTGATGAATATTTGCTTCATTTTATTTTTATGTGTATAGCCTCTGAAGAAGAGGGAAGAGTACAAGATGCATAAAGAACTTAGAACATGAATCTACTGCAATTCAATATTGACGACACATTCAATTCTTCCACCATCAAATCCTCGTCGAATTTCCGTGTGGAATTAATTGCCAGAAGAACATTCTTTACGCTATTAATACGGCCATAGACGGCCTTAAGGTTCTTTGAGGAGTTCGATTGGAGAATTGGATTGATCTGATGAAAAGAGGAATGGCTTCAGCTGTTTGAGAGATTATTTTACCTCAAAGTTAGAGTACTATAGTACTATACCGCCGTGCTTGATAATAATGATTGGGGTACACCTCTTTCATATGAGATTTTTATGGCTTTTGCTTTTGCTTTTGGGATGGCTGATATCGGCTGTTGAAGCAGCTCAAAAGATTGACTTCGTTGATACTGAGTTTGATGCTAACTCTTTAGAACAGAAAGTCTCATGTTCTCGTCATGAAGAACTACCGAGTTGCCGGATGCAATATGGTACTTTTGATCTGAATCCATTCACTATTGTTAATTACCAGTATAAGATCTTAATGGAGTACACTCCTAAGGCGGATTGCACTTCTGCTGTCGCGATGTTTCTAGAGCAAGTAGGATTTAGATATGGCATTGAGTACACCGGTTGGCCTCAATTTTTCCTTGAGAAGTATTACGAGCCTCATTGCGGTAGACCGACGGTTTGTACGTATTATTATGATGACTGGTATCGCTTTAAGGTTACACGCAATCCTTACGACCGAGCAGTGTCCAGCTATCTCTATATCATGAAAAATCCGCCTCTATCAGAGAAAGCAATTCCTGAGAATAAGCGAGAGAACATGACGTTTGAACAATTCATCGATCATATGCTGACATTGCCAGAGGAGGAGATGCAGTACTATGGAGAAGGACATGGAGGATATCAGTCACAGGTGTATGAGAGAACCCTTTTTCAGCAGTATCGTCATCGGAAGAGCTTCTTTCATCACATTGTACATATAGAAGATCCTAAGGGGCTGGATCCGATCCGAGAGAGATTTAACTTTACCAGTCATCTCAACTACATGCCACCTTGTTGGTGCGAGCAAGGGTTTGTCGGCAATATTCCGTACGATCGCCTGAAAGAACACATCCCTACTGATTATGGTCTAATCTATGACTTGACGCTGAAAGAAAAGGTCTCTCGAAGGTTTCACTGGGACTTAGCGATCTATAATTACACTTTTCCCTTCCACATTCAAACAGAACGAAAAAGAAGAAGAGGAGTTAAATAAAGAAGAAGAAGAAGAAGAAGAAGAAGAAGAAGAAGAAGTAATTGTACAAATTTGTTTTGTACATTGATTGATAGTTTGTAATTTATTTTTGTATTCCTATGGTCTCTTATAGAATAAACTAAAATGACAATGCTCAATTCATTCATGTAACATTAACGAGATTTTTTCCATTTTATATAATTTTCGATACGAGGCTATTGTAAATGAATGTTCTGGTTTCGTAAAAGGTTGAAAAACTGGAAATTTCCTTCCTTTTTCCATCCGTAATTCGAATTTCCTTCATTTTTTCTTCATTTTTCAGAAGGTTGGATTGAAAAAACGGAAACCGTTTCTAAAAGTAACTTTCTTTAGAACAGATTCGCGCCATCAAATCCGTTTTCATTTCTTAGGAGTGAGAAAAAACACTCCTCACTTCTGCACCACCGACCTTCAGGAAGAAAATATTGCGAATGAAACACAGAAAAATAAAACACCAAAAACTTCAGGAGAAAACTTAGATATTCACCCGACTATATCAGACGAATATGAGTCACTTTACTCAGAGTTTAGTACATCAAATGCATTTGACACAATCGAGGAGAAGACCACCAAAGAAAGTGCTAGGAATTTTAGAGCAATTCGATTCAATGAATGCTGATTTGACTACTACCTTGTTTCTTGGCGATTTGTCTGTCATTTGTGATGAAATCAACCTTTCGCAGTTGTTTAGCCGTTTTGGAGGAGTGGAATCTGTTCAACTGAAGAAGAGTGATCGTGATCCTCAAAGAGCTCATTTAGGCTTTGGATTCATTAAGTTCGCTAACCGTGATTCTGCTGAAAGAGCTCTTCAAGAGATGAATGGTTATTTCTTTCTTGGTAGAGCTATGAGAGTAGGATGGGCGTTAATCAATGGAAAGCGACACCACCTGAAAGAGAAAGCTCCTGACGCGAAGAAGAACCAAACAGCTCAAATTCATGTGATGTTTGTGACAAGAGAGCTCAATAGACGAGTGTCAGAGTTGGATTTAGGAGGAGTGTTTAGTCGGTATGGGAATCTTGTAGATATCGCAATCAAGAAGAATGCAGTTAACCATGTAAGAATAGTTGTCCCACTCTTCTTAACCTTTTATTTTCATTCCTTTTTCCCACTACTAGGATTATGGTGTGCAATCAGGATATGCATTTCTTCACTTTGCCTCGACACCTGAAGGTTTGCGGTCAGCTATTACTGCAGTAGAACAAACACATCATCTTGTCGTGGACAATATTACTTATCAATGCAAAGTAACTCATTCATTGCAAACACAATTGATGTCAATGAAGAAGAATGAAGAACTACAACAACAAGAGAAAAAATATCTTCCTCCTTCACTGACCCATTCATTTGAGAATCCATTCGATGATTCTACTTTCCAGACTTACAACTCTATTCCCAACATCTCTACAAGACTAAAGCCTCATTCTACGGCTTTTAAAAATAATTCTCTCAATTATGAATGTCATGAAAAAGACATTTCTTCATATCGTATGAATAACTTGAACGAGAGAATGGTTCCCAGAAACCAATCTTCTAAAGTTTTATGGCCAAGATTAACTCCTTCCAGTTCTCTTGAAAACCATGAACCTTCTTTATCTCCCTTCTCTCAATCATTAAAGAAGACTTATAATCATCAGATAAATCTAAATGATGATAACACAGATATAAACTTTAGTTTTCACGATGGTAATACAATTTATACTACGATTTCTCAAAACTTTCTCAACCATTATCCTGGAAGACATTTCTCATCTTCGCTATCATCACCTTTGATGAATTCTATTTATGAACTTTAAGGGAAACTATTGCACATCCTCCCATACCGATAGTTGTATTCGTCTTCATGAGATATCTTGTGATTTCAGAATAAAAACAAACGGAACTATTAATATCCCTAATATTTATTAAGAACATTTGTTATATTCAGTATTACTTGCTTTGTTCGTATATTTTAACCTTCTTTTCTTTTTTTGATTCTTTTTTCTTCTCTAAACGAATGATTTCACACAGCATTCACTCTTGCTTCTTGTCACATTTCCTTTGCTTTCAAAAATCTCTTCGTCTATGATAACAATATACAGGATGGAGAATTCAAGTATATTGTAAAAGGATATAAATATTCTCACACATGCGTTCTTATGTCCTTCCTTAACTTTATGTTTTTTTTTTCTTCATCTTTGCATGATCAGATACTATGACAAATCACATTCTTTCTTCCTACGCTTGTTTATGATTGTGGTTTACTCCATTCGTGTCTTTACTTCATTCATGTCAACGATGATGATGATGTTGTCTTTTATATTGTCGTCTTCAATTCGTTAGTTTAGGAGAATTCGAGTTCTTTGTTCTTTCTTGTTCTCTCGTTCGTTGCTCTGAACTATTTCTTTACTTTCTAACAAGGTGTCTCATAGACTGGAATGATGATATCTTATGTAGGAGTTTTTAATCATGGTGAATATGAAACTAAATAGTCTAGATTTGTGTATCTATATTTTGATAAGAAATGAATTGATTTTTTTGATGTTTCATATCTTCATGGATGAAATAAAATAAAATAAAATTTTACTCTTTTCCAATTACAATTGCAAGTACAAGAACAATCAATTACAGTAAAGATCCAACCTTTGCTCAAGCATCGTTAAAAAGAAAAAATATTGGAGAAAGTTTACAATATTTATTTCATTATTTTGATCGTTTTGTATTCATTCTTGGATGTCAAATATGTACAGAAGAATTCAACGAAAAGCAATTTTCTTAATCTTACAGTGGCTCCCTCCTTAAAGCGACTATTTTGGCCACGAGAGTTGAAATTCTGCCCGTTTATTTAACTAAGTGCAAAAATGCTTTTCGCCAATTTGTTTAATTCGTGCTTCCAAGTGAAATGGCGAAAGTTGTTTTTTAAAATGATGTTTCCTTCAAGAGAAATTACGTTGTAAAGTTGAGTGAGAAGACTAAAAAAGTTCGCGTTGTCTCTTGTTCGAACAAGATGGGTCTTTTTGTTCTAATAAAAAACCCATCTTTTACTACACACAACATTTAAAACACCCATCATTGGAACGGCCTCAAGTTCGGCTCAACCGAGTTACCGTTCCACTACTTAACACATATATGATAATATGGAAACATCTACAACTAGTTTATTATTGTATTTATTGGATTGAAAACTGTACTGACAACTGTTCGCAACGATGCTGAAAACTGTTCATACGATTTTGACGAAAGATACGAGTAGTAGTGGTGATCATAATCATGAAAACATACGCAAAGGCAATCGAGCAGCACATTTTGTAAATGGTTATATTAAAAAAGAAAGAAAGAAAAAACGTAAAGAATTAGAAGAAGATGAAAATTCTTCTCATTCTTCAGGTCGTCGAGATAAATCAACAGCTTTAACGTATCATTTATTATATGTTCCTCGAATATTAAAACATGATTTAAGAAGACAATATCCAATAATGTTTGCTCATGTTTGTAATGCATGTGATCCTGATTTAATGATGAAATTTATTTATCAATTTTGTGATCCTATTGGTGTAACTGTGAGTGATTCATATGATGTTGTCACTGCTCGAGCTCAAGGTGTTGATGGTTGTAAGGAATTATGGACTTTTCGTATGAATGATGCAGCTGATCAATGCTTTGAGCTTCAATCCATTCAAATTAGAGTTCGCTCTGATGGAACTTGTATCTGTGAAGCAAAACATACTTATTCAGGAACCGCCATTATTCATGTGAATCCTAAGAAGATTCCAAGAACTTTAAAAAATTGTAAAGTTAATGATAATGGAATCCTTGTCTTACCAAATTTACCAAGTTCAGAAAATTATGTTAAAGAAAATCCTGAAACATCAATAGTTGAAGAGGAAGAAGAGCCAAAGACAAATGATGAATTATTAGTTAGTGAATTAAAAGATTTACTTGAAATTGATCAACACGTATTAAATGAATTTGTTCATAATTTACAAGAAGAAGGAAAAAAAGAATGCTGTTTGTTCTTCTTTAGAGGAAGAGAATGAATATCTATTCTCAATATTTACTGATTTCATGAATCCTGAACGATCTGCTCCTCGAATACCTGATTTAGGGGATACATTAGCATTAGGTTTCCCTTATAAGTATGAAGGTGGTGTATCATTTCATTTAAATGAAGAATCAAAGATTTTCCATGTTGAATTAAGATCAAATCTTATTACAAAGAAAGACGTTATGTAGTCTTTCTCGCAGGAAATAGTATCAAGGCTCACAGAAAACCGCATCAACTTATGAGAGACTATGCTTCCATCTCATATACAACTTCCAAAAAAGATTCGTTTATATTCTCTTTTGTACTTTCCTTTGTTACTTCCTGAGGGGGAATTCTTTTCTTCTGTTACTGGTCTTTAATTTCAAGGATTCGAACGATAAATTGATGGAAAAAAAAATAAAATAAAATAAAAAAAGTGAAAAATGAATCGTTTGATTAGGAAATGAGAACTGGTTACAATAATCCTGAAGTTTGATTGGCGGTCATTGAAAACTTGAAATAGTTGTCATGAAATTGAAATTGTCGTGCAAACTCCAGATCTACATACTTCCATTCCCCTACTGGATGAGTTAAGAGACTACACACGACACTGTCACTACACATTGTCACTACATTGTCACTACACTGTCCCTACACACATTGTCACTACATTGTCACTACACTGTCCCTACACTGTCGTTGCGAATATGTGGTCCTTTTCGGAGAGTATTATTCCATGGAAAATCTGTTCCCCAACACTACCTCTCACCGCCCCAATCATTTTGCACCACACTGAGTGGTCACCACCTCAGTCATCAAAAAAAGAAGATATTCTTTGCTATACAGTATCCTTCGATAATAAGAAGAAACACAAATTATATCAAACAACTACAAACCATTTGACAATCATGAATCCCTTTATGATGCACGATGAAGAAATGGGTAGCTTTACATCGCCCATTTTGGAACACATTAGTTCAACTGGTGACGATGTAACGAGTACCTTATTTCTCGGGGACTTGTCTGTCATCTGTGATGAAGTAAAACTCTATGAGTTGTTTTATCGCTTTGGAGTTATTGAGTCCGTTCAGTTAAAGAAGAGTGATCGTGATCCTGAGAGGGCTCACTTAGGCTTTGGATTCATAAAGTTCGCCACTCGTGATTCAGCTGAAAGAGCATTGCAAGAGATGAATGGTCATTTCCTACTTGGCAGAGCTATGAGAGTAGGCTGGGCGGTGGACTTAAGCAAGTCAAATTCTCCTTCCTTGACAGAACAAGCTTCAAATCGTAAGAAGAACCAAACAGCTCAAATTCATGTGATGTTTGTGACAAGAGAGCTCAATAGACGAGTGTCAGAGTTGGATTTCGGAGCAGTATTTAGTCAGTATGGGAATCTTGTCGACATAGCAATAAAGAAGAATGCAGTTAACCATGTAAGAGAAGCTGTTCTAACTGTCTTCTTCTTCGTCGTCTTTTAGCTAATTTATTTCTCTCTTAGCAATATGGTGTTCAATCAGGATACGCTTTCCTTCACTTTGCTTTGTCACCTGAAGGTTTTACATCGGCTCTGACTGCAATCGAACGAACTAACAATCTTGTCATTGATAATATTACTTATCAATGCAAAGCCACATATCTATTGCAAGCTCAGTTAAAGTCATTTACTCAGACTGAAGACAAGATACAAGTCAAGAGGAATCTTCCTCCTTCTCTATCTCATGTCTTTCCCAATCCATTACTAGATTCAACCTTCAAAACCTATGACACTTCTGCTCATTGTGTATTTCCTGATATAAGCTCGGAATACCACGATAAAAACTTTCCTTCTTATGATAGGAATCCTGCGACGACAATGATATTTGCTCCTCCTTCTTCTTTTTTCCCTTTACCTCCAGGTCTTCATCATAGAGAACATTCCTTTGTTGAAACTCCATCTACTTTTTCTGGGTCATTTAAGAGAGTTTCTATTGATCGTAATGTTATGATGCCTTATAACACGTCAGATTTAATCTATCCAAGCAATAATGGTATTATTTATACTACTATTTCTCAACAATATTTCAATGATAGTCATCATTTACCCAGAAAACCTTTGGCATCATCATCTTCATCTCGTTCATTCTACCTATGAAGATCCTTCTATACAGAAGAACTACGATTAATATGATGGTATTATGGATCTATTTTTATTTTCTTTTTTCTTCTTTTTCTTTTCTTCTCCTTTCTTTGTTATTCGTTTTAATTCAATACGATAGTACTTTACTAGAAAGATCTCAAGCGTTACATATACATTACAGATAACACATTTTTTCTTTTTCTTTTTCTTTTGGAGAATCTTCTTTTGAATTCAGAGCTCTCATCAAATTCCATTCCTATAATGATATTTCCTATAATCGGGGTGAAAGAATGAATGATGGAGCAAGAGAATCAAAAAGATGGCATTTCACTATTGATAATAATAAGCATACAACCCATACTCCTCTCTTAATCATACGTATTTCCATATTATAGTTCTTTTCTTTTTCACGTAGGTAAATATAGATATAGTGTGATTCATTCTTCAATATACTCATTCCTTCTTTTATTGATTCATTGATTACCAGAGACTAATTAGTCAATCACCAATTTTGTCTCACGTTTCCTTTTACATTTCATATCGTGTATTATTATAATAATCGAGAAACCTTAAAAAAAAGAAAGTAGTTCATATTCCTTTGCGTTCTGTCCTTTTTTTTGATTCGTGAAGTAGAAGAACGTACAAGAGTTCCTTCTAATCATAGTATTCCTTCCAATCATATTCTTTTATTCTAATTTTCTCATTGAACAATTCTTTTTCTTTGTTTCTCAACTATCCTATTTTCCACTTTGAAATTATTACAATGAAGTTTCTTGAATACTTATTACCGAACCTCTAGATGAAATCTTCTTTTCATTTAAGTCTTCTTTACAGTCTTTAAAACCATAGCCAAGAACTTGGTAAATAATCACGTCTAACAGTAAAAATGATTCTTGCATCAATTCATCAAGATAGCTGAATTTAATTTGTCATTTCCCCTTACTTTCTTGTTTTCCTCTCAGATTTAATTAAATATTTAATGAAAAGATGGAAGCGAGTTTAACAGATAGCATTTTTGGGTGTTTCCTTCCTTTATTGATATTTATCTCAACAAAAGAGAACAAGAAAAAAGATGATTGTCGAACCAAGAAATCAATAATCAACAGGGGTTCATTACTGCCACGGTTTCGTTTGAGGAAAAGTTCGAATGTGTTTGTACTATTAATTTATCACAATCTTTTAGGAACAATTGGAACTGTAGCTAAAATATTCACGACCTGCAAGTTGTTGCAATTTATCGCTTTTGTCATTAAATTAACCTTCAATACCACTTTTCTTACATCTTTGAAAGGACTGACATCAGAAAATATACCATAAACAACCACTGACTTTGCGTCTGGTCATACATTTGATAAGAGATTTAAGGAATTCCTTTATACATTTAAGCATTTCTTTTAGTTCTTTCTATTAATTATTAAAATAATGAGCCAAACAATGTCTTGAAGAAGGTGTCTATCGAGATCACCGATATTGTTGTGTTGTGAAACTATCAAACGGGCAGAATCAACTTCCCGTAGCAAATTCAGCACTTCCAACAGCAAGACGTGGAACAAAAGCAGTTGTGAAAGCCCTCCAAACTCCAATACGACTTTCAGCCCCCAAGCTTCATTACTCTTGTCTAATATCGTGAATGTACCTCCTTTTCTTGAGAAATCTTTTCATCAAGAAGAAGACGAAAGGAGAGGAAAAGCACTCAAACAAGAAAAGCTTCCTCGATGTCATATCCTGAGAGATATATCGCTTCTCAGATCGTCACACAACTATTGGCCAATTAGAACTTGTTGGTCTAAAGATGCGGATATGATCGAGACGCCAGGAAGTACATCTGGTAGTCTTCAGATGCAACATGCTCTAACAGCTCAAAAGACGAAAGCAGTGGTATTAGATGTGGTGAAAGGTTCTCTTGCTTATCAGTGGGATTACAATCATTCAGTCTCACCTGAGAATATGAATAGAGACCAACAAAAATATTGTGTTTATGTAAAGATTTTGAAGTTTCGGCTGAATGGTGGCTGAATTAATGTGAACCACGATAATGCATTCCAATTAAGAATATAGTCGAGACTATTTTTGATTAAACGAAGGGAAGAGCAGCGAACAAATTAATTTTCACCAAACTCTCATTTACACTACAAGATTATACTCAGATGACGGTTTCTGTCGCACTTCTTCCACCCTCTTTTGATCTAATGGTCGGAGCTTACCTCGCAGTTGTTCATACAACTCATCGTCTGCAAGAACATTGTGTAGATCCTCCTCTGAATCAATACCTATCTCATGACAAGCTAATACAATCCTTTCTTTAAATCTAATCAATCAAGTCATTACAATCAGTAGGAAGCAACACGTCACAACTCACATCATATACTTACCCAAACTTTGCATACCACGGCACTGATACAGAAGGAGAGTCTTTTCCACTGTTATCATTTCGCTCATTGATTTCCTTCGACTTCTTTGTCACAGGGAGGGGAGAAAAGGGTTGAAGATTATTTTTGAAAGAAACCTCTGGATATCTTTCTTTCAATAGCTCCACCACTCTTTCGACCAGTTTATCATACTGCTTCTCCAACAATTCCTCACTATCACTACTCAGATCAAAAAACAACTGATGTCCCACCTCTGCCATTAACCTTCCTCCATTCTGCCAACGTTCCTGATTCACCATACATTCCTCCATTACAATCGGAATTCTCACATTTACCAGATTCCTGTTATGCGCTGCTACATTAAACTCAAAATAACAGTTATCTGCCTCATTCTTTGAGTTCACCTTATCCTCATATTTCTTCGTTATGAAGACCAACACACAACATGTGGCATTCAAAGCATCTGTCATCGCTTGACGCACTGTCCCACTCATCCTCTCAGAGTCAAACCATGTCACTAAACCTCTCTTCTTTAATGCTTCATTCACTAAACCCACTCGATCGTGATTGTTCCTTCCTTTTTCATCTTCCCTCCAAGTATGAGTGAGGAAGACATGAGTCTGTTTTTTTGGTGGTAAGGGTAATGCAATAGTGGTTGTGATGGTTGGCTCTCTTTGTAAATCACTCTCTTTCTGTTCATTGGCTTCAAATGATTTCAGATTGGTGTCATGTTTTTGGTAAATGACATTACTCGAAATTGCTTCATCGGAGAGTTTAATAGGAGATGAGGTCATAGCTGTGTTAGCTTTACCATGATTCTAATATTATATTATAAGATAAAACATCAGATAAACAATAGACAACGTACCTTAAACATTTCTAATATAATAGCTTTATTTGATTGAATTGCTTTCGACCAATTACAACAACTATCACTAGCTGAATTGCCGTCCTATAATAACACAAATCAAATAAAAATATCAATATTAACAATGTCACTTACATTGTTTTTAATAGTAATATCAATATGACTATGAGATAATAATAACTGAACAACCTCTTTATGACCACAATAGGATGCATAAAAAAGAGCAGTCCAACCATCCTATCAACACATATAAAATCTTATAATATTTAGGATATAATACTATATAACTTACTTTATCTTTAATATTAGTATTTATATTAGGATGAGATAATAATAACTCGACAACCCCTTTATGACCATTAGAGGAGGCCTTATAAAGAGCAGTTTGGCCCTCCTATCAAAACAGGTTATGTCATAAATTATAGCAAAATATTATCTTATATTACTTACCTTGTTTTTTTTATTTATCTGTATATTCTGATATGATAATAAGAATTTTATTATTTGAATATTATTATAAGTAGAAGCTAGTATTAATATTGTATCACCATCAGAATCCAAACCCTAATATCAAATGAGAAGTATTATTATATCAGAAAATAATAGATGATATGAGGCTATTGTTATTATTAATAATAGATTAATATTACCTCGTTTATTAAGGAAGGATATTTATCTAAGATCTCCTTTACTTCCTTCTCATCTCCACTCCCGTCGACTTTCCAAGTGTCATACAATGCACTCTTTGCTTGATTATTACCCATGATGTCTCTAGATTTGCTTGTGGTTGGCCTCCAATCTTCAATGAGAATGTTTGTTGTTGTTGTTGAGCAAGTGAAGCTTCTCTCAATGTTCGGATCTTTTTTCGTAGGAAAAGGTGATTTTTAAGGGAGGGAAAAAAGTCGACTTTAGCTTTTAAGACTGCTAGCTGGGTGGCTGGGTGCCAGGGTGGTTTGGTTGAGAAACAAACACTTTTTTGAGGTTTCGAACTTTCGAAGCAGCAAACGATCGTCTCAAAATCGTTTTAAAGTTCGGAATTCCAGATTTTGCCTTCCTTTCGCTGTTTTTGTTGCCTTTTCTGCTCAAGATCACATCTTTAATCTTGTTGTGAGCATCTTTATCATGCATAAGACTCAG
>VFQN01006088.1_pt1 | contig 14140 bp, 10 predicted proteins | sample 3512371 | NCBI WGS metagenome assembly VFQN01 (sample SAMN10412370, study PRJNA504923) | tailings metagenome | isolation source: Replicate 2 from Balatoc abandoned mine | place: Philippines: Itogon, Benguet | collected 2017-08-28
CGTCAACTTTCTCTTCTTTTCTGGAGTATCTATGACTCCTTTCTTCATGACGATCCAAATCATCATCTTCTTTTTTCCTTCTTCTAGATTGGCGATCTTCCGAAGAAGAGTTTCTCCCCCGGCTACGACTGCGATCTCTTCGCTTTCTATCATGCGAGTCGTCTCTCCTTCCCCTCCTGTCATAATCCCGGCTATCTCTTCTTCCCCTAGAGCGACTCCTTGAACGACTTCTTCGTCTAGATTTATATCTTTGATCATCTCGATCACTACTTGGAGAACGGTTTCCTCTGTTCTTTCGATCATTATGTCTGCTTCTTCTTCGATGACGTGATTCGTCTTGCCTTCGATCATCAGGGGATTTAGATCGTCGCTTGCGATCATCATCATCATCACCCCTTACCTGACCGGTTGAACTCTTGGTGGAAACCACCTTTTCTTCGATAATTTTATCTTTCACTGCTACTTGCTGGATTTCCTTCGTCCCCTCTTCCTCCTCTCCTTCTTCTTCTTCCTCAAACGTTACAGCAGCCACATCCGTTTTCATTTCCATATTTTCTTCTGTTTGTACTGGCGCAATTTCCACCTCTCTCGCATTTTCTTTCGGGGAAGAGCTTTCCTCTCCGTTGAGAACTTCTTTACTCTCTTCATCACCGTCGTCATCAGAATCCTCGTCCATTTCACCCAACTCTTCCTCTAACAAGCTTTCTCTTGGAGGTAAGAGTTTCATCTCCTCCATCTTAATTCGTTTGATTAAGTGAGGTAAAGTGATATCACAAACAAGTTCTTCGCGTAATAAATCATCAACAAACTCATCCATATGGGATGTGCTAAATCCTTGGACATTTCGCATGATGATAGTCCGATAATCATTATATAGAGGCTCAAGATGCGTATATATTTCTTCCGCTTTCCCAGTAAGACGAAGATAGAATGCTCCGAGAATACGAAGATAAGGGAAATCTTCATTTTGAATAAACTCATAAACAATTTCTTTTTCAGGTTGTAATTGTAACATCTTTAATAAAAGACATAAAAATTTTGTTGGTATTAAATTTCCTCCATATGTTCCTCCATAATATTTTAATTCTACTGCTTTATCAATAATAGTTGCTGCTGTTAACCCAAAGCATTCTTCTTTCCAATAAACAGTATTATAGATTTTTAAACGAGTAATTTTTTCAACAAGATATTGTGGATTGGTTCCATGAACAGCATTTGCAAAAGGATCAGTTGTATTTGCCATAATTTCACACCAAACACACTAATAAACCAATTACAATAATAATCAATTCTTTGTTACTCTTGTTAACTTAGCGACTCTTGTTAGAAAAGATTTGTTTGGTAAGTCAAAGAAGTCACAGAGAGAAGAATGACAGATATTCGACGTGTTGGAGAGTCTGGTGTCTATACATCAGAGGGAAATATTGCTGGTGATTTAGCAGCACAGTTTACTAAGGAACGTGAAAAGCAGCAGAAGGAATATGAGTCGTTAAAGAATAGAATTAAGGAAAACAATAAAGCGGTTGTTGGACAAATAAATGAGAAGTTTAGTTCAGCTGTTGATTCTGCTGAGCATGAATTTCGCCGTAAGACTGTAGGTTTGGTAACAGCGGAGGAATTCCGCAAAGCGAGTGCCGAAGCTGGTCAAGCACAAAAGAAACAGGAGGAAGAAAACCTTCTCAACAGACAAAAACAATTGGAAAAAGATCGTGAAGACGAAGCAGTAAGAGCAAAAGAACGTCAAATAAAGCGAAAGAAGGCATTAGCTACACTATCTTTTGCTGCTGATGATGATGAGGAGCGAGAGGAGGAGGATCTGCCCATCACTAAAAGTCGCAAATTAAATGATGAAAGTAATTCAAAGAAAAGTTTAAAGAATCCAAATGTTGATACGTCTTTTCTCCCTGATCCTCGTCGAGAGAAAGAGCTAGAATTAAAGCGAGAACAATTGAAACAGGAGTGGCTTGAAGAACAAGAGAAAATTAAAGCAGAAGTAAGTTATCCTCTCTCTCCTTCCTTTTCTTTAGTTTCTTACTAATATTTCCTGGATGTGAAGAAATTGGAAGTTACTTACAGTTATTGGGATGGATCAGGGCATCGCTATATTATTGAAGTCACAAAAGGAACGACGATTGGGAAGTTCTTAGAAGCAGTTAAACAACAGATAGTCAAAGAATTCACTGAATTAAGGTCTACAAGCGCTGAAGATTTAATGTATGTCAAAGAAGATCTTATTATTCCACAAGTAAGAGTCACTCACCTTTTATTCTGTCCCTACATATAATGCGATATCATAGCACTTTTCGTTCTATGATCTTATTATTACGAAAGCTCGAGGAAAATCTGGTCCTCTCTTTCATTTCGATGTACATGATGATATCCGGTGAGTCTTCTTAATAATTGATACCTTTAGGTGCATTTTTGGTAAATCTGTTTTCTGTTGGATTAGGTTGAAGAGTGATGCGAGAGTTGAAAAAGATGAATCTCATCCGGGCAAAGTATGTGATCGACGATGGTATGAGAGAAATAAGCACATCTTCCCAGCCAGTCGATGGGAATTCTATGATCCATCAATAGATCGCAATAATCAGAAGTATACAATACATGGCGATGAAGTTAATGGGAAATAAGTTGCAGCATCTAGTATATTTAATTGAAAAAAAAACAAAAAATACAGAAAAATTCTTCAAAATTACATATATAAAACAGCATTCGTCACTTTCTCACGATTATTACCACCGGATGTATTTGCCCGATGACCTGCGATAGATAACCCATCTAACGATGTCGGACCAGCGGTGCTTACATTGGTCAGGTTCGTTAAGTTAGTCAATGGAGGGGATTGAGGGTTATCTCCAGCTGAAACTGAAAGTCTCATCTCGGTATGAACAATTTTCAATTCTTCGGGCTCCACCACAGTTTGCTGATCAACTGCTTTATTTCCAAAGAGAGGCTGCTGAATTGAAGGAACGTAATATCGAGTTGCTGACGAAGAGGTGCTTCCAATACCACGATAAGTCTTTTGAGGAGAGTTAGAGGAAGGTGGTCTAGAAGTTGAGAGGTCTGACTGTTGTAGATTTTTCTGCGTTCGAGAGATTGGTGCTTGTTGAGTCGCTGATGTGGGCCGAGGGTTCGAAGGTACTTGAGGTTGCTTGAAAGAAACTCTGGCGGGTTGTGCTTGCATCAAGTCATTCTCTTTGATTCGACCTGAAGGTCTCTGTATCGTAAGAGAAGGGATCGTGCTCACTTCATCATTAGAAATAATACGAGCCACTTGTGGAATGATGCCTTTCGGTAGTTCCCCTGCCTGACTTGGGTAGGTTCTAGGCTGAACTGAAGGAACCTCAGACATCAAAACAATGGAACTGCTCTTCTCAAACATGGAGACACTTTCCTCACTTAAGGATGCTAAACCAGCAAAATTAGCGATCTCTAAAGCCGATCTTCCAACAACTCGCGCTTTGTCTTGCTGTTTTTGTGGCTCAATTATCCCAAAATTCTCTGCTCGCCCTCCTAATGAGAAGGCATTTACTTCAAGCTTCATTTTATCCGTTTGCTGAGGTAGAATTGTTGAGGATGTATCGCGAATAGTGTTTTGAAGAGGAAACTGCATCTTTCCACCAATCATCATAGATGCGGCATAACTCGAAGTCTGTGGAATGTGGACTGTTGCACGATTGGTACTAGGTTTTGGTTGCTTGGATTGCACTTTTCCACCATACGGGTTGCTTTCGATGCTATCCGCACTAAAAGGAAGACGGATATAATCAAGGTAAGAGTCATCATCTTTAGTTGGTGGCTGAATCGGAATAATCTCATCCTTTGTTGTCTGCTTCGTTGGTTCAGTAGTGGTTTCCACAGGATTTTGCAATTGTAATAACTGTTGCTGTTGTTTTGTCGACAATAATGACTTTAATCCAGTTGAAGTGGTAACTTTACCATGCTTAGCAGAGAAATAATAATGAGGGTAAGGCTTAGCTGGATGGGGTAATGACGTGTTTGTCTTCTTTGTGGAAACATTCGAACTCTTGTTTTTGTTTTGATTACCCTCTGTGAGACCTTCGTCTTGGCGTTCGATAAAAAATCTTACAGCAACAGGAGAATTCAGTTGCATGAGTTCATTGTCTTCCTCTTCACCCTCGACAACTCCAGTATTTACAGGAGATTGGGAAAGATTAATAAAAGAGTCTGAAATTGACATTGTCATAGATTGATTTTCGTCCAAAGGATGGTTTGATAAAGAAGAAAGATTCGAGCCGGCAATTAAAGATTGATAATTTTTGGTATTTTGTACTTGCTGTTGAAATTGAAGTCTTTTTGTCTTCGGATTCCCCGTGGTTGCCGAAAAGGGACGAGAAGGAACATCAATATTAACTCTTCTACCAGGTGAGGCATTGATAGAGGTTTTACTCTGTTTGGCTCCTGTTGTAACCCAATTAGGATCTTGTGGGGTTGGAGAAGTCAATTTATTTCCTTTTGTGGTTTCGCTGGGTTCTTTGTCTCTTTTACCATTTGGCGAACTGCCCCTATCCTTCACTGCACCAAGGATTTCCTTTACAGGCGATGGAGAACGCGATCTACTTCTTCCTTCTATGCGATCTAAAAATTGATCGATATAAGCAGGAAGTGTGCGAGGACTCGTTGAGCGATTCATATACCCAGGAGGAAAATAAGCTGCACCAGGGCCTTGCGGTGATGTTCGAGGTGAAATATTCATCAACATTGCTTGACCAAGACCTCCACGTCGTAGACCATAACCAAGGTCTGTGGTCAAGTAAGTTTGTGTGAGGGGGAAAGTATCTTTTCCATGCATTCCGCCGAGCATGCTTTCTCGATATTTCGAGAGTATTTCTGCCTGCGTCTTCAAATCTAAAGCATTTCCAGCGTAATGTTGATTTTGCTTTTGCAAATGCTGACTAGCAATTTCAGAAATATTAAATAATTGATCTTTTTGTTCAACTAGAGTCAGGATTCGTTGAATGTCAGGATATTCTGATCTTTGGACGTGATAAATGGGGGATAGGAGGTGATGGATCGACTGGATAATTATATCGACAATATGAATCACCATTGTACATTGGAATTGGAAAGTTATAACAAGTTGCTCTTGAAAGTATGTTTCAGCTGATTCCACCGACGAAGCAGGATGGTAATTAGGTGGCTTCTTGTTCAAAGGATGAATGGAAAACAATTGTTCGACAAACTGATTTCGCAACTCATTCAATGTAACGAGAAGAATTAACGTTTGTTTTACTTGCCAATGAATATCCAACGATGACAAAAGATCTAAATCCTGTAACCTATAATAATGAAGAAGTTAAAGAAAAGAAGATGAAAGGAATACTATCTTACTCTTGTTGCCAAGAAGATATAGATTCTCCTTTCTGGCTTTTCTTTTTCCCTTTGAGATATTTTTCATAATCAAACTGCAAAAGATCTAATTTCTGTCGTGGGAAGAACTCGTAGATAATTAATTGAATATTTTCATAAAAATCTGATAAATAATCATTTAATTGCTTTTCTTGAACGATCAACTGCTCTTTCCTTTGAATCATTTCATTTTCTAATATTTCACTATTTGTCTGGAATCCCCATTCGGGTGGAAGATCATGTAAATCAAATTGAGCGGAACGATCAGTTCCAATTGCGCTGACAACTTTTTCTAACTCATTAGGATCACATTGAATGCTTCTGTTTTTGCCAACTTTAGGACTTATTCGTTGTGGATATGTTTCCTCTTTTCTTTTCTCTTTTCTTTCAACAACAGACTCACTTTCCTCATGCTCTGCGACTCCAAGAAATCCTAAGTAGTCTATTGAGCCTCCATCACTTGATACTCCACCCACTCCATCTCCGCTGCCATAAAAAGCATTCTCTTCCTCATCAGCTACTCCACTCCCTTCTTCTTGGAGAAAAAACGAGGAATGAGTTGATGCCGGCACCGCTGATGCTGAAGTGGAGCGACTTTGAAATTTCGATTTCTTGCTACTGTGACTCTTCTGAGTGTACTTACCTCCCTCATCTTCGAATTCTTGTGCCTCGATTGGAGGAGTAGTTTCGCGATTTTGATGGCGCGGGGAACCAGTGCCACGGTTTTTCGAGCGAGGAGAATTACTTTCACGATTTTCATAGAGCAGCGAACTATCCTCGGGAATTTTGGAGCGAGGTGAGTTACGTTCACGATTTTCGTGTTGCGGCGAGCTTGTGTCACGATTTTCATCAGTAGCAGGATTTTCATCATCGAAATACACCGTATTTTCATTAAACTCCTCAAGATTATCGAAAAAGGGATGTGTACTAGGAGGTGGTTGAGGTTGGAGTGGACTAGAAGTTGGACGAAAATCCAATGACTCTAATTTAGACTGTAATTTTCCTGCGGTATTCAGTCGTGACTGTTATGAAATAAAGAGAATAAGTAGATTAAGAAATGAAAGATATTGAAACTTACATCATTCGGTGAGTGCATTTCACTGATCGTCTTCTGAGCATTTTGGTACGCACTTTTTGCATTTCTAGCTTCAACTTTTAACTTCACATATGCATTTTGCAAGAGTGCCAGCTGTTTTGCAAGGGTAAGAATATGAAAATTGTCAGAAGGAAAATGAAAAAGTCTTTACCTCTTTATGTGCTCGTACTATCTCGGAAGTTAATATCTGTTCCCTCAATTCAATGCCTTTCTCTTGGTAAACATAGTCTTCTCGATCTTTAATACGATTTAATTTCTCTTGCTTTAATTTTTCTTCTAATTCTGTTATTTGCTGTAAGAGATGCTCTTTCATTCTCACGGCGGCATTTGCATACAACTTTTCGTTTAACATAGCATCCTCTTCTAGCTTCCTTTGCCAAAATCTTCCCTGACTTTCTCGCCGAGTTTCTATGAGCGCTATTCCCGTTCCTCCTGGCATAATCATACTTCCTCGAGTGGAATAATGTCCCATTCCCGCTCCAGGTCCTCCTACTCCATCCCCATTGGTATTATGGTAATTAGAAGTGGAAGGACTCGCCACCATTCCTCCCCCACTGTGATGATGAATATTCGCCACGCTGGAATTCGAACTAAGATTTTGATTCATAACAACGCTATTCCCTGGACTGGTAGAATTTGGAATAATAGTTGTATTGCGAGGAGAGGGTGGCTGAGGTCCATGCAATGCCGGAGTCGGAGAAGTGAATAATAGCGATTTCCTGGTTTCAGTAGCAGGGGTTTTACTCATTGGAGTCATCATTGAACCGTCAAAGGGAGTTTGATTAGATGGAGTGATTTGCGATGGCATTCGAGAGCGAGGTGAGTTAAGTGCCTTGTTGGTAGGAGGCGGAGCTATTTGTGAAACTGTTCTCTCAAGTATTCCGGGCATTTGCGAAGATCGGTGAGTGTCCATACTATCTGAGCTCATATGACTACTCGACTCCTCCAATGTATCTGGAAGCATGCTCATTGCCGTGGTTTGAGTACTATCGCGATGTTTCTTCATGGCAGTGTGAATTTGGCTGGCTTTTAATTTCGTACTCGATACTCTTTTTTCTACTTTACTGAGTTTCTTTGCTGTGCTTTTCCGGGAACTGCTTGCTCCACCTGCTGTAACATCATCTTGAGTCTCCAGTGCAGCAGCGCTGAGAGCAAGAGGGCTATTGGCACCGGTGAGCATCGGGGGAGCATCGGAGTGGCGATAACCATCTTGAACCATTGAGTCCAGCTCAATAACTAAAGTATCATATCTAGAAATCAGAGAAATTAGTACTTTTAAAAATTTCAAGTCACAGATAACTTGAAATCACCTACCGAGTTTGTAGATCAGCAAGCTTCTCGCCCATAATAATGTTTTCTTCTTTTTGTTCTCTAATCTCAATTTTTAAATCATCAATCTTATCTTCATAATCATCTTTCATTTTATTAACATTTTCACGTTGTTGCATTAATTCTTGTATACGATCTTCTAATTTACTTATATCACGAATCTTTTGATCAAAATCCTCTTCTAATTCCTTTTTCTCTCTTTGCAAGTTTTCAAGATCAATACAAAGACGATTAATTCTTTGATCACGTTTTTCTATCATCGTTTGATGATGTTCACGTTCATTATCATATTTTCTAATAATTTCTTGATGTATAAAATCTTTTTTCTGTATTTCATCAGAATATTCTTTTAATGATATTTGTTGTTGTTGGATAACACCTTTTAATTTTAAGATTTCCTTTTCATGATTTTTAATAATTTTCATTAAATTCGCATTTTCATCAGAGATTTGTAATTCTTTATATTCTTCATTTTTATTAAAATCTTGTAAGGTTGAATGAAGTTGACTAGCTGTCGTTGAATCACTATTACGTAAACAATCAATTAATATAAATCTTCTTAATGAACGTATTACTTCATCACGACGTTGTACTTTACCTTTTAATAATGAATTTTCTATTAATGCATTTTCTAACGGTTCACGTATTTCACGTCGTTTCATTTCATCCGAGTATTTATCTTGATAGTACTTCTCTGACGTGACACGAAATTGTTTAAAAGCCTTTAAATTGTTATTTGCACGATAAATATCCGATGCCATCTTTGCTTCTAGTAGCTCGTCTAAAGATTTCGGAGCATTTGGATTTGTTATTGGTACAGGTGAGGTTATAGGAGCACTTGTATTAGTCGTGGGAGCAGGTGAAAGAGGCCCTGATGGGATTTGCTTTTCAGGAGAATTTGATTCTGGACTTTCTGAAATTTGTTGAGCAGGAACTGATTCGGGTATGATTGCTCGAGCCATTGAATTATCATCACTGACAGTTCTCTTTCTGCCAGGCGATGCGAAGGAAGATTCAGTTGATTGACTTGTCAGACTTTTCATGATTCCTCTTCACTTTCATAGGAGAATAAAAGAAATAATAAAAAAAGAGAGACACCAATCAGTCGACAACCTCAATGAAACCAAATACCTCTTGAAATGATTCGTTAAAAGCTATCACCGTTTCAACAAAAAGTTTAACGAAATAAATAAGAAATTGCTCAAAAATAACTCTAAACAATTCCTTAATTTGAGTGTTCTTATCGATTGGAAGTTAGAAGGTTTATTTCTCGGTTCAGCTCGTTGCGTGGAGATATATCACATCAAGACTGGATAGAATGAAATCTAACAAAACTTATGCTCTGGATACTGGAGCTATCACTAACAATGCTGGTGTTAAAAGTCTGTTGGTGTTCTTTTTTGTTGTCTTGGGATTTGTCTTCATTCGACAACTTCATAGTATCAACGACACTGGACTCCACTCTGAAAGTGAAGAAATTTATTTCATTGATATACCTAAGGAATCCTACACCTTAGATCATACTCTGAAGTGTCCAGCACTCTCAGATGTTCAAAGAGAGATTCGACATCGTAAAGAGAAAATTTGGGATGACTGGAACGTGACGCATTATCCAAACTTCTTAAAACTTATGGATATTCCTGCTACCTCTTGGAGATTACAAAAGTTGAAACTCATTCAACTACTATTAGACTCTTTGAATCAAACGAGGACTGAGCCTTCATCCTTTGTCATCGCTTTCTCGGGCTCCTCTGTCACTGCTGGACATGGTAAGTTGAAAATCCTTTATTGCAGTTTCTCTCTTTTCTTTTTAATATATACGTTGTTAGATAACTTTCTGAGTGAGGCCTATCCCTCTGTTGTAACAGGGAATCTCTCGCCAGTGTTCAAATCACTCAATATCTCATTGGTTGTACGTAATCAAGCAATTGGAAACAATCCATGCTATGCATATGATGCATGTGTGGCAACTCATCTGGGAGATGATGTTGATGTCGTTTCATGGGAACAGGTATGAATATTTACCTCTTTCTGACTGATTGCTTACAATACTGGTAGTCAATGAACTGTGGCTGGGATTCCAGACCATTAGATACTTTTACACGTCAAAGTCAATTTTTAAAGAAAAAAGTAAGATAAAACCTGAAATCTCTTAGATCTTATAGATTTCTTCCACTTCCTTTTCTTCCTAATATGATAGCCCACAGTGATGTATTTCCTGAGCGGTGGACCGCTTTGGACATTTAATTCATGTAACGCAGAAAATATTACCGAAGACCTACGATATTCTCGACCCCCATTAACATCAGAGGAAAAGAAGATTTTATCTCAATCATTGTCAAAGACTGTTGACGAGAACTCTCTGATGGCAACTTTTGAGTTCTTAAAAGATCAAAAAGAATCGAAAGACTTCATTCCAAGGCGATTTATGACCTCAGCACCTATGGGACAAGTAAGATTTGTATGTTTAATACTTTGCCTATCTAATTTATCTGATGTCTTTAGAGTATTTTCCCTATTCAACCTTATCACTGTCGTGGCCCTTACCCTGCCAATTTTACCGATAAGACTTTAGGTAAAGGTGTCGCGTGGCATCCTGGCAGATTAGGACATAAACTACGAGGAGATAATTATGCTTATACTTTTTTAACAATCTTATCTGAAGCAATCGCTGATGTTCAATCCTTTGTTTGTGATATCAACTTACACGATTCACTAACTGTACCACGCAATCATACACGCCGAAGACTCAAGAAGGAATCACCGCCGGTACATCAATCACCTGAATTGCCGCAACGTTTCTCCTCAAAGCAGATTGAAGAATCTGTCCATCGATTAAAACTATTATTAAATTTAGAATTCTCTAATGATCGATACAAACAATTAATCTCATACTTAACCAAACGAATATTCATAACATCCAATTATCAATTAATACAATATTTCTTACAAAAGTATTTATCTGATATGTATGAATCAGTAAATATATCACCTGTACCATATTATTATAAATTACCTGAAACCAGTTCACCTGCAAACTGTTATACCGACTACGAACCACGTACAAAGAATAGTTTAGATAGTATTATTATACATTCACTACATTCAATACCTAATATTGATGAAAATCTTGTGAATACATCATTACCATGGAGAAAAGAATTTTCTTTTTTAGATCGTACTGCTGTCTCCAAACAAGAGAAAAGAGGATTATTCTATATTGATCGTAAATATATTTATATTAGTTCAAATAAAAGTTCAACAATTTATTTTAATATTACTTCTTCATTGATTCAAGAGAATCCATTATGGATATGTGAATTACAGAAAGGTTTTGCAAGATATCCATCAACAATGATGGATTTAGATCAAGGTGCATTACTGACTGTATGGGTTCATGGAAGGAATGATACTTCAACGAATATTGAATTAGGTAAGAGAAAGGAGAGGCGATTCTATATATCTTGAATTAATGTTTATTGGTTTTGTTTCGATAGAGTTAAAGCTATTAACGGATCAATGCTATCGAAGTATTCAAGTTATTCCGAAGGGTAATCATATTCTATCAGTAGAGCAAAAAACTGATAAACAAGTAAGAAATAATAAACTATTCTCTCTTTCAAATCTCTCAATTTCTAATGCGTTGTACAGGTTAATATTGCTTATCTTGTCACATGGTAATGGTGCATGCTTCGCTTTTGAGTTATTATTAGAGTGATAGATTATCTAATATAGACCACAAAGCTTATAGAGTCGCAATCTTCGCCTGTTTTTTTCCTTTCAATTTATTATCACTTGTGTGTGTATTATTGTTGTTACAGTTTATTTTCTTTCTTCCTTTGAATGGCGATAAATCAGATGAAATTTCTTTTTTTCTTCTTCTTGTTTTTGATTTCATTGACTTCTTTCTATTGGTTCTTTCTTTTGAGAATGCTTTTGCAGTACATGAAAGAGAAGAAAAAGAGAGATCAAGTAAGGCAGTAACTGAGTAAGAAAGAAAGAGAGAACTGAAAAAAAAATTTCTAACATCTAAACTCATTAAATACGATTAAAATTCCTTTTCACATGAATAAAAACATTGTAGTAAGTTGTGAGACATCATCACTCTCAGCGAAAAAACTGTACACATTCTTATTTATGCTATTGTTTGGGATTAAAGAAAGTCATCGCATGTTCAATCAACTGTAATAACTTCCATCCACCAGGTGTGGCAATAAAACCTGACGATTCATAATATAATAAATGATTCATACCAACACTTTCACCATAATAGATAGAACGAGGTAAATTCATATGAAAAGCATCAATAATAAAGAATCTAATAAACTTTTCCTTCTTCCCATGATTGACTAATTGTATTAACTCATTTAATTCATTAATAAATGAATGAAGATAAACTGAAATTTGATAATTATTACGATAGATCCCACGTGCTCTATGACAAATATCATTATTTACAATATTATTATCTAAATTATCATGACATATATCACTAAAAGGTGGTGGTGTTACATAAATTAATGTTAATGATTTCATACAATTTGAATTATTAATAATTTTCTTAATTAATTTCATAATATCGTCTTTATATTGTAATAGTAACATCACTGGATAAAAGGTGAAATCCCATGAACCAAATTGAAAGGCTATGACATGATGTGCAGGTTTTGATGAATGAGGAGAAGTATTTGAATTATCATTCATTGTCAGCTTAAAGGTATGACAGAAGGTCTGTAGGTAAGGGACTAATTCTGACATAAATAATATCTCTTTATAGGATAGGAAATTATTCCAATGACTATCAGAATGACGATTTGTTAAACCAGTGGAAGAATAATGTGATTTACGAGTATTTAATAGATTATCATAATAATCTTGTGTGAAGGATCTTTCATTACTAGATGATGATGCTTGTGTTTGTGGGGGATAAATAAACCTCTCAAAGCTTTCATGTAATGATGTCATCGTTGATTTTTGAAAATCTTCTGATGCATTTGTTAACAGTAGATAACGATATAATGAAAAATCAAAATTATATCGTGAGTGTGATGCACCAACATGATAATAATTCATCTCATTTGTATCAGTCTGTGGTATATAAGAAGGAATAAAAAGCTCTTTATCTACACCACTATTATTAGTTTGTAGGATCTCTTCTAATAGAGGGGCCTCCCAGGTATAATCTGTATTCTGGGTCTTATAGAGTAAAGGAATAATACTATGATCGACTTTATCCAATTCTTGTGAATCAAAAGAAGAGCGGAGAGAGTCACGTCTTATCCAATAACCAAAGGAATACTGGAAAGTATGACTTCTACTAACGCTCTGAGAGGATTCTGTATTGGTTGAATTCATTAAATTTTTCAAATAATTTGATGAATAATATCCATCATATTGAAGATTGAATGGATGAAGGGAATTCTGTTCATTGCTATGATAATTATTGGTGATTTCTTGACAGTATTGTTTGTCTTCAACTAAAAGTTGATGTAAAGGAAAAATAAAAGCGTGATTACTCACTAAATAAGCAAATTCTTGGTAAGCATGATAAAATTCATGATCTAAAGAAACTGTAACGTTAACACAAACATTAGTGATGGTGGCTGTTTTCTCTGCCTGTTTTCTTGCTTCTAACTCTATATTACAATAAACATCATAAATACCATTAAAACGATCATAGACCATACATGTCTTCAATAATAGCCCTCTGGAAATAACTGAAAAGGAAGATCCACCTCCTTTTCGAAGGTTTTGAAAAATATCTTCAGTGGAAGGAAAAAATCGTTCATATTCACAATCGAACTGCTTTATCTGAAAATGAAAGAGGTTTTCCTCATTCTTCTTTTTGTCTAATGAATTTGTTGTTAAGTCAGAGTCTATCCAAGAGTATTTACAGTAAGAGCGGCTTTCAAACTTTTCTAATCGATTTAAATGTTGTATAAAAGGTTGATGGCTTTGATCAATCTTCATGTTATCATAGACCTGAAGGAAAGCTTTCTGCACACATTGAACCATTGAATTAAATCTTTTTCTTCCTGGAAGATTACTGCACTGAACATTACACTGAATATATGTATCATGGAAGTGTTTCCTATACTCTGTAGTTACATTATACTTCGTGAAGAAAGAAACATTCTCTTGGTAATGCAGAAACTGAAGATACTTGTCAAATCCATGGATGTATGATGGAACAACGATTGATGCTCCACATGAAAGTGTTAAGAAGAAAAGTAAAAACACAATTTTCATTGAGAATCAGCAAAGAAAGTAAGTCAACAAGTTTTTTGCGGTTTATTCATGAATTGGGGAATCAAGAAAAAGCACAATTTCTTAAAATTAGTGACC
>VFQN01006089.1_pt1 | contig 14140 bp, 13 predicted proteins | sample 3512371 | NCBI WGS metagenome assembly VFQN01 (sample SAMN10412370, study PRJNA504923) | tailings metagenome | isolation source: Replicate 2 from Balatoc abandoned mine | place: Philippines: Itogon, Benguet | collected 2017-08-28
TTTAAGCAAAATGCCTTCATTATACATCAAGGGAAATATCCTACGGAAAGAAGACCGAGGATTTGAAAAAGCCCTTATGGATACTTTATTCAACAAACTCGACCCCAAAAGGCGTCCTTTTTGTATCGTCACACCCCACAATGTTGCTGATATTATAGCCACTATTCGCTACGCCAAATCAATCGGCAAAACCATCAGCGTTTGCTCAGGCGGGCAAAGTTGGTCGGCCAATCATATCCGAGAAAACAATATTCTTATCAATATGGGTGGCTTTAGCCATTTTCAAATCAACAAAGAAAACCTAACAGCCCAAGTAGAACCGGGCGTTGAAGGGGGAGTGTTTTTAAATGCTTTGATGAATCAAAATTTGTTTTTCCCAACCGGACATTGCAAACACACAAAGCTAGGAGGTCACTTATTGCAAGGAGGGTTGGGATGGAATAGTCGAAAATTTGGGATAGCCTGCGAAAATGTGACAGGGCTAGATATTGTCACCGCAAATGGCGAATTGGTCCATGCCAATGCCTCACAAAATTCCGATTTGTTTTGGGCAGCGCGTGGAGCAGGAGGAAGTTTTTGTGGAATAGTCGTTTGTTTTCATCTTCGTTTGTTTCCTAAGCCTCTCTATAGTGGGGCTATTACGCAAGCTTATGATATGAAGCATTTAGAAGAAGTGTATCGGTGGGCATATGAGGTAGGCCCACAAGTGCCTGCGGCAGCCGAGCTACAGCTCTTGATGAGTCGGCGAGTCTTAAAATTTTTAGGTGCTGGCATCGAAGCCTCCGTTCCTATTTTTGCTGATTCCAAAGAAGAGTTAGAAGAGGCAAAGGCTTTTATGCTCCAAAGCCCTATTAAAAAGAAAGCTTTTTTGAGTACGCCTTTTGTGCCTTATCAAGTAACTACTATGTGCCGTTTTAGGGCTATTCACTATCCCGAAAATCATCATTGGTGTGTAGATAATATGTGGACATCGGCTACTATCGATGAGCTTTTGCCTTATTTAAAAGGAATTTCCAAAGCCTTACCTTCAGCCCCTTCTCATATGCTTTGGCGCAATTGGCACCCTTCAGCTCGTCGGGCAGACATGGCTTTTTCGGTCGAAGACAAAATTTATTTGGGATTATATGGAGCGTGGAAATCTCCCCTACAAACCCGAAAATCTTGCACATGGGCTACTGATTGGATGCGGTGGATGTCTCATTTGTCTTCTGGTATTCACCTAGCCGACGAAAACCTCCGCAACCGCCCTGCACGCGTTATGTCAGATACTCATCTGCAAAAATTAAATCAAATAAGGGCCGCAAGAGATTCTTCTCAAGTTTTTAGTACGTGGCCTACTTGTCCCTACTCCTCTTATGACCCGCGTGTACTATATCAATAAAAAGAGAGAGGAACGAGATCAAAACCCCGCTCCTCTCAATTGATGAAATACTCCAAAAAATTATTTCACTTTTACAATCACCGTAGGATTAAAAGGATACATCCCAAACTTATCGCTATAAATGGCCAAGCCTCCTGTACCTTCTACGGCCAATCGCAACACGAGTTCGCCCGTTTGGGTTGCTTTTTGAATCGCTTCATTGGGTACCGACACCACCAACTTGTAGCCATAACTCCCCGCTTCTCGCAGTTTTTTGTCTTGGGGTTGATAGTGCCACGACAATACCCCACGGTGGTCGGCTGGGTCGTCGGGAATAGACAATTTTCCTGCTGCAACGCCATTGAAACTAAAGGCCACTTCGCTCGGAAACTTGGTCTCATCGGTCATAGGGTAAGCATTGGGATTGAGGCTATTGTCGAAAGTACCTCCTCCGAGCATATAGTTGTCGGCGATTTTGGCTCCTTCTTTTTTGTCTTTCCCAAAAAGTTGCTTGGCCGATGCTTCCATCATAAACGACGCCCCCATGACATTGTCGAATTTCAAATCCGTTGGCCATTTGATACGATATTCAAAATATCCTGTCCCTGCCCCATTCACTTTCAAGCCGTCCAATATCTTCCCTTGTTTCAAAGACCATTTGGCGTCACTAAACGACTTAGGATCAATGGATAGCATCCTGAGTTGATTTCCTCCGGGCGTTGGCACTTCGGTGGGCATTGGTTTTTCGATGATGTAAGTATTAAAATTGCGGCTCACGATATTGCCCTTTGCATCTAGCAAAGTCAAAGCCAAAACGGCCACGGCTTTTTCGGCGGGCATAATCACGTATACGGGCGACAATGCCTGCTGCATCCACGGCTTGTACGGAATCTTTTGGGTAAACGACTGCCAATTACGTTCTTGCCCCGTAGCATCCCAACCATTGAGTTCTACTTTAAGGGTAAGCTCGTTCCCGACATCCGTGCGCCCCGTCATCGACGAAATCGTCAGCGGTACTTGTACTACTTCGGTGGGGCGTACACTGTGCGAAATATCCTGCCCCGTAGTGACATAGATATCAGCGTGTAAATCTTTCAGACTCATCCCCGGCACGAAGGCTTCCAAACCCGTAAATTTCTTGGTACGGTCGTATTTCCAATAGCCGTTCCACTCGTTGATAACATCATGATGCTCCGTATAAAGCCACCCCGACACCAACGGAAACTTCCGAAAAGCATTGATAGCGCGGTGGTAGTCCCATGTCCAATCGACATCGCCGCTACTTCCTTCATAGCCCCATACATTGCCAAACTCCGAATTCATATTGGGCTGATTTCCAGACTTATATCCTTTTTCAAAATTAAACTCAGAGCCCGGAAATGTTTTGGAAGTAAGATTTTTGAGGTATTCTTCCCAACCATAGCCTGGCAAGTATTCATGCCAAGAATTGATGTCGGTTTCGGTGTGGCCCGCCCCGCAGCAGATAGAATTGTCTTCCACCAAACGCGTAGGGTCAAGGGCTTTGGCTTTGCGGTACATACTCGCTACCCATGCTTGGGTTTCGGGCAAATACTTATCTACTTTCTTGCCATTTTCTTCTACTTTGGTACGAAGCCCCCATGTTTCATTAAAAACAATCCAAGAAAAAATGGCGGGGTGATTGAAATCCCTTTTGATAAGTTGTGGCAAAACTCGCTCTGATTCGGCGCGTGCTTGGGCATCGGGCTGTCCCCAGAAATTGGGCAAATCCGACATTACCAACAACCCCAATCTATCGGCCCAATACAACTTCCGTGGTACGTCGATTTTGATGTGGGTTCTAATGCCATTGAGACCAATATCCTTAGCTAATTTGATTTCGTTGCGCATAAATTCGTCCGTTGGAAAAGTATAAAACCCTTCTGGATGGTACGATTGGTCAAGGGTAAGTTGAAGATAAATCGGCTGATTGTTGAGGGCTACATAAGGATAATTGGTACCCGGCAGATTGACCACCGATATTTTACGCATCCCAAAATACGTATTGATTTTATCGCCACCTAGCTCCGCTTCTACTTCGTACAAAAATGGATTTTCTAAAGTCCAAAGTTTGAAATTGGGTAATGAAACCTCAAAGCTTAGCTCACTCTGCCCTTTGGCGATGGTCTGAGCGGTGCCGCTAGCATCACGTACACCCGCAATATTCAGTTTTAAGGTAAGGTCTTGAGAAGCGGGCTTTGGTAAAGTAGCCGTTACTTTGACTTTACTATTGTCAATATCGGGCGCAAAATGCAGGGTTTCTAAATAGTCTTTTGTCCGGGCTTCCAAGTAAATCGTCTGCCAAATTCCGCGCGCATTGCCGTATCCCTGCTTTCCATAAAGGGCATATTCTCGGCGTTTGTCATCTACCCGAATCACCAACTTCTGCGGAGAGCCTGCTTTGGCGGTGGGCAGTTCAAACTCAAAAGGTACATATCCTCCTTCAAAAGTTCCTAATTCTTTGCCATCAAACCACACCGTTGTTTTATAATCGCTCGCTCCTATCACTACAAACACCCGCTGCCCTTTCCAAGCTTTCGGAATAGTGATACTGCGCTGATACCACGCTATATCGGCTTCATCTTTCACGCCCGACAGAGGCGCGCCCCACGGAAAAGGCACTTTGATCGTAAGCGGAAATGCTTGATTTCCCTTGGCCCAGCCTTGTTTGAGACCTACATCGTCTTTGTCAAACTTAAAAGACCAATCTCCGTTGAGATTGAGCCAATTGGCACGCTGCCAGTCCGGGCGAGAATGCTCAGGAAGGGGGATCCCATTCTGGGCAAAAAGTGTATGTGACCATATCAAAAACAAGTAGAGAGCAAAACGGCGCATAAAGAGAAGATTAGGGTTCGAATCAGAATATTAACTTTTATTTAAAGTAGTTTTTGAGGAAAAACTAATGCTTTCTTTACATTTGCGGAGATTCTCCTTCCTGCCTAAGCCCTATGAAAAAATTTTTGAAATGGACTGCAATTGTCCTTGTGAGTCTTGTTTTGGTTTACTTGGTTGGCCCACGTCCACCCAAAGCCGTTTTATCTCCCACGCTACCAGTGGTTGCTTCAGATTTGCTTAAACTCGAAAAATCAATTCAAAATTCGGAAGCTTCTTTCCCTCTTAAACCCGACAACGAAGCGCGCATCATTTGGGCTGATACCGCCAAAAAACAAAAGACCCGCTATAGTATTGTATATATTCATGGATTTGGTGCAAGTTGGGCGGAGGGAGACCCTGTGCATCGGCAGTTGGCTCAAAAATATGGCTGTAATCTCTACTTGGCTCGTCTCAAAGATGCTGGACTCAAAGACCCAGATGCATTCAAAAACCTGACTCCCGAAAATTTTTTGGAGGGAGCCAAACATGCTCTAGCGGTAGGTAAAGCCCTAGGCGATAGTGTGATTTTGATAGGATGCTCGGCGGGAGGACTATTGAGTAGCTACTTGGCGGCTTATCACCCTGAGATCAAAGCGCTCTTGCTTTATTCGCCATGTTTCAAAGTAAATGGTTTGGGAATGATTACCGGCCCTTGGGGGCAGCAGCTATTAGCGCTTTTTGCGGGTTCTCACCTCAATTATACACATTTAGAACCCGAAAGAGCCCAATATTGGCTTACATCGCACCACACTAATGGTCTAATGACCCTCCAACAAAGCATGGATGCAATAGCCACTCCCGAGCTTTTTGGCAAAATCAAAGTACCTACTTTGATTTTGTATTATTATAAAGATGAGAATAACCAAGATAAAGTGGTATCGGTAGCGGCAATGCAAGAAGCATTTGAGGAACTTGGTGCTCCTACCAATCAAAAACGTCAAGTGGCTTTGCCCAATACGGGCGCTCACGTCATTGCGTCACATTTTACTTCCAAAGACCTCCAAAGTGTAGTCTCAGAAAGTGAAAAATTTTTAAAAGAAACTGTATTCAAGTAACTCAGGCGTACTGAGGGCAAATAAAACTTGCATTTTCGACACCAAAACGTATGTAAGGACTCCTAATAAAAACGAAGCAGGTGCGCGACGTACGTTGGTATGCATCACCAGAAGATTGACAATGGAGCTTTTTTGACTAGGTAAGAGCTGCCCTAAAAGTTGGTCACCTTTCAAGGCGATATGTGAAAGGTAAGCGGCATCTGACAAAAGCTCTGCTTCTAGGGTAGGAACCTTGGCCGTTAATATTTTATTGGAGGTGACGGTTTTACCAACAGGATGAGTCATTTGCTTGGTTAAGCAAATCATCAAGCAGTCCAAGGAAAAATCAAGTACTTCTGTTTTGGGGGGCGTTTTGCCGAGAAGTTCATTGATTGTAACAACAAAATCTTTGGAAGAATAGATTTCTCTGACGTAGGCAGCAATTGTTTCCATGACGCGACTTATTTGTTAATTTTCAAATTAGACTTAAAATCAACAAATAAGTCACTGTCAAACAGAGCGATGCCCTAGAGCATCCCGAAGTTATTTAAATAATCAGTCACCGAATGACGGATTACCTGATGCGCTTCTTCGCGCCCGTATACATTAGCAATTTCGCAAGTCATTGGCTCACCTGGCAAGTTTTTGTAAGTCAAGAAGTAATGTTGAAGGCGATTTACAACGCTCTGAGGCAGCTCAGTAATGTCTTTGTATTTGCTATACAACAAGTCGTCTTTCAGCACTGCGATGATTTTATCATCGGCTTCCCCTTTGTCAATGAGACGCAGTCCCCCAATTGGAATTGCCTGACAAATAAGGTCACCGTGGGGAATGGTACTTTCACAAAGTACGCAGATGTCGAGCGGGTCACCGTCACCTTCTTTGATATCGGCACGCCCCGATTGCTGACGCGCATAATCGGCAATAGCATCACCGCAATAAGTCTTGGGTACAAAGCCGTATAAAGCCGGAACAATGTTAGAATATTTCTGGGGACGGTCTATTTTAAGATAGCCCGTCGTTTTGTCAATTTCGTATTTTACGGTATCGGTAGGTACGATTTCGATAAAGGCAGTTACGGTATGAGGAGCATTATCGCCCAATGGAATACCATGCCAAGGATGAGATTTATATACACTTTTCAAGGCTAGTTGTACGTTTCGTTTGATGGTTGAACTATTTTTCGTAGCAAATGTAATCAACCATCCCAAATGGTTTTGTGTTTTTCATAAAATTGTGGATTTTGCAACATATAATCTATAAATGATGATAACCTTTGTACTAATAGGAAGCTTATTGATAGTGTTGGGGTGGTATATTTGGCAAAAACAGGCTATTTGGCTACTTTCAAACTTCGATGAATCTATGACCGAAAATAAACTAGGCTTAGCCAAATGGGCAGGAAAATGGCTCCTTGTGATGGGTATTTGGTCAATATCAATCGGAATCGCAATGAATTATTGGAACACGGATTCTGCTCAGATTGCTCTTCCCCTTATTTTTGTTGCGGGTATTGTTACCATGAGCCTGCTTTATCTTGTCGGTGGTCAAAAGTATTTAAAAAGATAGCAATGCCTCCCATTTTCATCAAAATCTAAAACCAACCATGAGTGAAATAAAAGTTCCAACTATGGCCGAAATGGCTGCCAACGGCGAAACTCCCGAAATTTTGTTTTGGGTGGGTTGTGCAGGCTCTTTCGACGACCGATATAAGAAAGTCACTGTCGCTTTCGTCAAAATTTTAAATAAGGTCGGTATTAAATTTGCGGTTCTAGGCACCGAAGAATCTTGCACAGGCGACCCCGCTCGCCGGGCTGGCAATGAGTTTTTGTTTCAAATGCAAGCCGTTGCCAATGTCCAAGTATTGGATATGTATGGGGTCAAAAAAATCGTCACGGCTTGTCCTCATTGTTTCAATACCCTCAAAAACGAATACCCCGCTTTGGGAGGTCATTATGAAGTGCTCCATCACTCAACGTTTTTACAACAACTTATCAATGCGGGCAAAATCAAAATAGAAGGAGGCGGAGATTTTAAAGGTCGCAAAATCACTTTCCATGATTCTTGCTATTTAGGTCGTGCCAACGACGTTTACGAAGCTCCTCGCGCCGTACTCGAAGCACTTGATGTGGATTTGGTAGAGATGAAACGTAGCAAAGTGAAAGGTCTGTGCTGCGGAGCTGGCGGAGCTCAGATGTTTAAAGAACCAGAAAAAGGAAAAAAAGACATCAACATCGAACGCATTGAAGAAGCCCTAGAAACAGGCGCCAGTACGGTTGCCGTAGGCTGTCCTTTTTGTATGGTTATGATGAGTGATGGTATCAAAAACAAAGAAAAAGAAGACACGGTCAAAGTCTATGACCTAGCGGAACTAGTCGAACAAAGTTTAAGTTAATAGCGTATAAATTCGGATAACCCACTATCCACTGTATGTATTTTGCCCCTCTCAATCAGTGGCAATTTTTAAAATCTAAACATTATAGCTATGTATCTTCCTTTTGACGAAATAGATTTTGAAGCCCGCGTCTGGATTTATCAAGCCAATCGCTCGCTGACTCATGATGAGGTCAGTACCCTCACCGAAACCCTCATCGCAGCTCTCGATGGTTGGGAAGCTCATGGTTTAGCACTGACGGCCTCAGGCAAGATATTTTTAAACCGGTTTGTGGTTATTGCCGTCGATGAATCCAAAGAGCTACCAAGTGGCTGTTCAATTGATAAATCTACAAGATGGATGCAAGAAATTGGGGGACAATGGGGGATTGATTTCTTTGACCGTTCGCTGGCTTATCTGGACGATGACAATAATCTTCAAACAGTGCCTGTTTCGCAGATCAAAGCCGCAATCTCTGCAGACAATATTCTGCCTGATTCTATTGTATTTGACAATACAGTAGCTACGAAAGCGCAATGGATGAATCGCTGGAAAGCCCAAGCCCAAAACACTTGGCTCAAAAAATATTTCTCCGCTCTAAAGGTATAAACGCAGGGAGCGTTTTGGCCGCTTATAACGCAGGGAGCGTTCAGAACGCTCCCTGCGTTGAGTCTACAATTTCATAGAGTGCTGGAAACCAAAGCGCAACAAATCAAGCACGGCAAAACCCAAAAAATATTTCTCTGCTCTAAAGGTATAAACGCAGGGAGTGTTTTGGCCGCTTATAACGCAGGGAGCGTTCTAAACGCTCCCTGCGTTGCCGCTCTTCTGCTGATTTTTGGGCAATTATCACCCCACTCATTATTTAACACCACTCTTCTATTTGGGATTTCTCATAATATATACTCCTTGTGATGAGGCGATTATAAAAAGCATACTTTATGGCACGACAATTTTAGGTAATAGAAGCATACTACTTCTATTTTTTTATGAAAACCGTCATTCAAATTGCTTTAGTCTGGGTTGTTTTAGTAGGGTTCTACGGTTGTAAACCTATTGAAAAAACGGATGAAAACCTTACCAAAGAATTAGAAGCCCCCGACACCTACCGCCGTATTGCGGATTATAGTTCACAAATCGGCATAGATACTTCTGCTCTCAAAAACAAAAGTGCTTGGGGACTATTGGAAGAAATTAGTTATGGTCATAAACCTCAATATGTTCGCTATACCGCCAAAGTAAAGCCTATTGACTCTACGCACATCCGCGAAATTGGCTGGGCTTTGGTCGATAAAAAAGGGAAAAATGCGGAAAAAGTTTTGCCTTCTCTTGAACCGTCTTTTCCTTCTTATACTCAACTCAAACAGCATTACCGCCGCTTCTTAGACCAAGGTCAAACTGATAGTGCAGCTATCGTAGCGGAGTCGTTGAATGCGTATCGCTGGATAAATCGTCAGTCTCAAGATGCCGACCGCTTAGTGATTGTCAATACGCGTGGGGCTTATCTTAAAGGATTGGATGCTGATGGTAATCAACAGATAGCAATGCGCGTGGTAGTAGGCAAAACCTCCTCACCTACTCCTGGTATAGATACGTATGCTACCAATGTGATTATGTATCCTTATTGGAATGTTCCGAAAAATATCGCACTCAAAGAGATTTTACCGAAAATCAAGCAAGATGCCGACTATCTAGCTCGCAACAGCATCGAAGTTATCAACCAAGAGGGCGAAGTCGTGGACAATGAAGAAGTTGACTGGGATGATATGACTCCGGATAATTTCCCGTATCGTTTTCGTCAAGAAAATGGAGAAGGAAATTCTCTAGGACTGATGAAAGTAAACATCAAAAACCCGTTGGCGATTTATTTGCACGATACCAATGCCCGTACTCTCTTTGATAGCACACAACGTTGGCGTAGCCACGGATGTGTAAGACTTCAAAACCCCGCCCAACTCGCCAACTTCTTGGCCGGAAAGGATTGGTTGAAAGAAGATTTTATTAATGAACCACAGACTCATAAAGAGCCTCAGTCCAACCCTCTTAAAAAGCGCATCCCAATATTTATATTATATCTCGGTGCCGATGTGAACGAAAATGGGCAACTTGTGTTTTTCAAAGATGTGTATCAGTGGGAACGCAAATGGAGTTAGGAATCATTTCTGAACATTCCTATCATTTTCGATTTTTTGAGATAAGCTACGTCAGGATAATACAGAAAAAGCCCTGCCCCGTTTGACAACAATGAAATCAACTTAGGAGTATCGGCTACCGACACCGCTGGGCACCCTTGGCTACGACCGAGCCTACCAGTACGACGTATAAACTCCTCACTTACGTAATCGGCGCCATGCATCACAATGGCTCTTTCGTAGGCACGATGATTGATGTTTTCTTCGAGTCCTTGCAATCGGAGTGAGAGACCGTGCTTGCCTTGATAGGTAGTCAATGCACGATAAAATCCAAGGCTAGACTGATAAGAGGAGTTTTGATTGGAGAATTTGCGGGCGTATTCTTCACCCGAATTACGGCCATGAGCCACGTAAGTGTTATAAATAAGCTTGCGGGCTTTGATATCAATGACGTAGAGACGCTTGTGACGCGACGATTGGCTAAAATCAGCAATGGCTAAAACTGGTTTTTCAAATTTAGCTTTTTGAAAGCCATTCCATGCAAAACGAAAACCCTCTAACGATAAACCCGCTTCTCGCAAGTGTAAAGAATCGTACAATGTTTGCCACTCAGGAAGAGATACTATCTGGTGTTTGAAATGAACCGAAGTACTATCGCTAGTAGAATCGGCAGGTGTAAGTGAGAGATAAAAAGGAGAATCTATTTTTTGAAATCCAACAAGCGCAATCAGCAACAAGGCCCCTACACTTACCAACGTCACGAGTTTTTTCATTCGTAAGATGACTTTTTAGGTTTTTACTCAATGAAACACTTGGGTACAACACTATCCTGAAAGGCTTTGGTTCCCTCACACAAGCTTCTCAAAATAACGCTCAAAGTTACAAAAGCCATATAATAATTGCTTAACTATCGCCATTCTCCCTTATTTTTGGCGTTGAAGCTCCCTATTAAGCCTTAGATATTATGAAAATTTTATTGATTGAAGACGATATTAAAATTATTCAATCTCTGCGAAAAGGGTTGGAAGAGAATGGCTGCGAGGTAGATATTGCTTACGACGGACTTATTGGAAAGCACTTGGCTCGTAAAAATGAATACAATGTCATTGTGTCAGATATTATCATTCCGGGTATCAACGGCGTGCAACTTTGCCAAGAACTACGTCAAGAAGGGATACAAACACCTTTTATTATGCTTACAGCTTTGGGAGCTTTAGAAGAAAAACTCATCGGATTTGATGCGGGTGCCGACGATTATTTAGTCAAGCCTTTTGATTTTCTAGAATTATTGGCTCGCATCAGGGTCATTACCAAACGCATCCATTCTGAGCCTATTTCAGTCAATGTACTACGCTACGCCGACTTAGAAATGAACCTCACCACCCGCGAGGTTTTTAGGGGAACTCAGCGCATCGACCTCACTGGTAAAGAATATGCCTTACTGGAGTATTTGTTACGTAACGCAGAAAGAGTATTGTCGAAAGTAGATATTGCCGAAAAAGTATGGGATATTCGTTTCGATACAGGTACCAATATTATAGAAGTGTATATTACGCTTTTACGTAAAAAAATTGACAAAGATTTTAAAGTCAAACTTATCCATACTCACTATGGCGTAGGGTACGTACTCAAACAAGAATAATCGATGCAAATACGTACCAAACTCACTCTGCAATTTGCGCTACTAGTCTCGGCTATCATGCTCGTGGCTTTCGTAACAGTGTATTTGCTGAGGCTCAATTATGTAGAGCAAGAGTTTTACAAAAGGCTCCGTCACAAAGCCATCACTACCTGTGAGTTGCTGGTAAAGGTAGAAGGGGTAGATTCAAAGCTACTTCGCAAAATCGATAAGACCAACTACGACGTTTTGTACAATGAAAATCTGACGATTTATGACCATACAAACAACGAACTTTACACCAGTAATGAATCATTGTATTATCATATTACGCCCGAAATTCTTGATGAAATTAGGCTTGAAAAAGAAGTTCAGTTTTCGGAAGGCAACGCCAAAATCATTGGCCTCTTGTACACCGACCGCTTCAATAGAGTTGTATGTGTAGCAGGAGCCGAAGACAAATTTGGTCAAGAAGAACTCAATAGCCTTTTCCGAATCTTGACGGGTATGTATTTTGGACTGATAGGCCTTGTTGTGATGGCAGGGTGGTATTTTGCAGGGCAAGCCATGAAACCCATTTCTAATGCCATCGGGCAAGTCAACCAGATTTATCCCAAATTGATTGACCAACGTCTCTCCGTTCAAAATCCTAAGGACGAAATCGGCCAACTCACTAGCACCTTCAATACCCTCCTCGACCGCATCGGTGAAGTATTTAGACTCCAAAATTTATTTATTTCGAATGTATCGCACGAGCTCAAAAATCCCCTCATGCGCATGGGGGCGCAGCTTGATGTAGCTCTTCTTAAAGACCGTAGCGAAACCGAATATCAGCAAACACTCCTATCAGTCAGAGAAGATATCCGTGATTTAGGACAGCTCTCCGAAACCCTCCTAGAGCTCGCCAAAGTCAATGACCAAAATCGTACTTTGATTTATACCGATGTTCGTATCGACGAAATCGTCTGGGAAGCGCGTGAGCTTCTTCTCAAGGCAGAGCCTAGCTACCAAGTACAAGTACAGTTTTTGAGCACAATCGAAGACGACAATCAACTCATCGTCACAGCCAATCATCATTTGATGAAAACTGCCATTGTCAATCTGATGGAAAATGGCTGCAAGTTTTCGCCCAATCATCAAGTAGTAGTAGATGTATTTCCCAAAGAAAACTTGATTGAGGTTCGTTTTACCAATACAGGCATCGTGATTTCGCCCAAAGACTTACCTTATATATTTCAGCCTTTTTATCGCAGCGATAATACCACTACCATCAAAGGCTATGGCGTGGGGTTGTCGTTGGTGGAGCGTATCGCCAAACTCCACGGAAGCAGCATCCAAGCCACCTCAGAAGACACTTCCCAAACCACTTTCTTTTCGCTCTTGATTCCATACCATTTTTCCGAGCATTTATCCTAACTTTTAGTGAGTTTTTAACATTTCATTCATAAGTTTTTAAGGATTGACCTGTTTCTTTGCAATCAAATCTAACCCGCAAGTCAAATAGGGTTAAAACAAAGTTAGGTACAAATGGTCTTTTGAATGAAGTCAAGAATTTTGCCTCAGTATGGCAATGTGTACCACCGACCCGCCCGCGAGCACAACAAAAAGCTTGCTTTTTATTGCTTACTAGGTATTACGGTGTGTCTCACATTCACTTGTCTCTATCAGTGGGTTGCCCAACGTGACATGATAGAACAAACCAACCGTGCGATATTGAGGCAAGACTCTCTCGAAGCGGTAAAGTTGTCACAAGAGAAAATTATTTTTTTGATGCGCGACACCATTGCCCAGCTTCGAAAGACCAATCAATCACTTATTCTGAAAAAGAATAATTTGGTATTGAAAAATAATTTGTGAGAAAAAGCGGAAAATGAAGGTAACATACGATTTGGTTGACTAGCAATGACGAGCCCAGATACTAGGCTCGTCATTCTTATTTTATCCTCTACCTGTAGACACTACGTGTTTAGCCTATATTTATTCTAATTTTTTATTGGTTTTAGCAAACTTTTAATAGTTCCTTAATGAGTTTTTAAGGTTTGGCGGAGATTTTTGTGCTGAGTCTATTTTAAATGATCGTCCTAAGTGTTTGCCATCACAAGAGCGGGAAAGTCTTTCCCGCTCTTGTCTTTTTATTAACTACCTTCGGGATGCCCTTCTTTCTAACCTCCATGTATACAAATCTTAAATAATTGAGTTTTAACACCCTCATTTTAACGACTTTTTAAGGATTGAACCCGAAATTTGTAACTACGTTAAACTGACTATTCAACTATGATTACTTTTATTATTGCCGTCTTTGTGATTGGCTATATATTGATTACGCTTGAACACAATATCCACATCAACAAAACTGCTTCCGCTTTACTTACAGGAGTTATCTGCTGGACATTGTACGCATTTTCTAGCACCGATACCCACCACGTTACCGAAGAACTTTCGCATCACTTAGCAGGCATCGCCGAAATCGCCTTTTTTTTGTTGGGAGCGATGACTATCGTGGAGCTTATCGACGCCCACCAAGGTTTTAGTGTCATTACGGATCGTATTCACACCAAAGACGCGCGCTCATTGCTGTGGATTATTAGTATTCTTACCTTTTTTCTTTCTGCCGCTCTCGACAATCTTACCACAGCGATTGTGATGGTATCACTCTTGCGTAAAATCATCCGCGACGACGACATGCGACGTTTTTTTGCGGGGATTGTCATCATCGCGGCCAATGCCGGC
>VFQN01006090.1_pt1 | contig 14138 bp, 19 predicted proteins | sample 3512371 | NCBI WGS metagenome assembly VFQN01 (sample SAMN10412370, study PRJNA504923) | tailings metagenome | isolation source: Replicate 2 from Balatoc abandoned mine | place: Philippines: Itogon, Benguet | collected 2017-08-28
ACGGGGCTGGACAGGGGTATTTTATTCGGTTTTCGAAATTTCAGGTGCTAAACTGTGTGGCATAGACCCTTTCATAAAATGCTGGGACTTTTGGGCGTTGGATTTTATCAGAATTGATAAAATGCCTTGGCGGAAGAAACCAGCCCTGATGCTGACGTCTCGCAGCGGCGGTGTGCATGGGCAGGGCCGTATTGTGCCGTGCTGGGATGACGAGGTTACAGCAGTGCTGTCTGCACATTCAGGCACCTACCAGAGCAGACGCAAAAGCGAAGAGCAGGGACGCCCCGACAAATGGCATGGCATTGTGTTAGCTGTGCTGTGGCGGGTCCAGGTCTTGCCGTTCGCACGGTAAAAGGGCATGGTACACCACACCGTACGGTATGGCGATGTTGGTGCACAACTCGGTAAGGCCAAACGTGCGCCATGCACAGCACTGAGCGAGTCTACTCGTGGTGCTTGGGTCAATGCAACACCAGCTTATCTGCCGGGCCCAACTCCACGCCTACAGATATTGTCCAAACTCACTGAATGCAAACCAGGACCTGATACAAACCCCTGATGCAAACAGCGTGCAAAGTTGACAACGCCGTGCCTGAACATTGTAAACTGTACCGGATGTAACTCTGGTGTGCCACCTTGCGGCTGTGCAATATTTCAGTTACACAGCTACCAACTTGCTGGAGCAGTACAAGCCAGTGGCCTCTGGGTTTATGGGTCCGCCTTGAAGGGGCCAATACCAATGCAGGGGCGCCCCCGTCAGCGGCACCACAGCTGCCGTACTAGGTTCTTGACCCGGCTTCCAACCTGTCGCAACCACTGTTTGTACTCCCTTTAATATCGGTCCTTCGCACTAGAATTCTTCGCACTAGAAGTCAATTCGTTCCGTGGGTGCCATGGACTTGCCCGATATTGGCCAGTCAGTTGAGCGATTGCTCCGATGTTCGGAGCTGCTGGTTGAAGCCTTCACGCCAGGTGCTGTGACGCCTGACGAGGGCAGGCACAGTGCTGTGATCAACCTATTTGCCAGCAGCCTCGGCGACCTCCAGAAGGACTGGAAGCGCCTGTGGGACCGCAGGAAAGCTACCTCTGACCCTGGACAGAAGACGGTGTGCGCCAAGGTGTGGCTCGATGCACACCTTGACCAGCAGGCGTTCCATAAGCTGGAGTCTCTCCTGCGTCATATTAAGGCGCAGGCGGCGGTCGCGGCCTCTCGCCCAGCCAGGGCAGCGGCCAGGTGCGCTTTCGGGACGCCCCAGAATACGTGAGGAAATTCTGGGGGAGCCTGAGGCTGTATAGGCTGATACAGGCCTTCATCTTGAAGCATACGGAGCCGCTTTATACGGAAGCCAGTGACTTTTGTGCCAGAACTTGCGACGGACTCGTGACGGACCGTTTCACGCGACGACGCGCTGGCTACTGTGTTCGCCAGCCTGAAAAGGCCCCATGCAAGGACAGATTGTTTATACAAGTACCGATATTGGTTTGTGCTGCTTGCCGTGGTATTGAGCAATAGGTGGCCACGCCTCCAGGGCTGCTCAACCGCCACGCGTGTGCGTGCATCTTTAGTCGGGTCATCCCCAGCGTGTGCATCTAGCGGTCTGCCTGGGGTGGTGCAAGTCTGTCCATCCAGTCCACCGATAAGCTGACACAATGAAAGCCCTGCACATCTTGTCGCATCCGCCCGCCCCTCCAGGTACCACGCATGCCAGGTGGTCTTCCGCATCGGCCAGGCCACCTTCGTGCTGCTGCACCACGCCAGCCTGATGGCAAGCGACCTCATGTCAAAAGGTAGCACCGCGCAGGACCACCGGGTGGGCACATCAGCAATGACGGCGCTGATGGGTGCGGGCCTCATCACAGCCGTAGCAAACGCAGCCCGCGCCGTGGCCTCCACCGTCGCACTCCTGCGCTCCGAGGCGGGCAGCCGGCAGCCGACCGGGCTGTTGTACGACACCGCAACAGCGTCGTACTGGCAGGACGAGCTCGCGGGCTCAATCGCCGTCGCAGTGTGCACGTACGTGCACAGCTTGTCAGAGACCCTCTTCTACCGGCTAGCGGACACGGGGGTGTGCAGCTTCCCGCCAAGGACGACCGCCGTTCCGCGGGAGCTGGTGGCGGTGTTTGACGGCCTGGAGGAAGGCCAGCTGCTGGCAGGTGCCGCTGCCCTGCTAGTCGGCAGCCCGCCCTGCGATGGGGACGCCAACAGGCTCCCGGAGGCTGTGCACAACCATGTGTGCTTCAGCCTGCAGGGGGCGTCGGAGCACCTGGTCAAGGCCATTTCCTTCCTACGCAAGATGCAGGACAGTCTGAGGGGAGTCGGCAGCGCACAGTGTAAACGCCTATCGGCGGGGCTGCTGTGCGCTGCGCGGCAAGAGGCGGTGCAGCGGCTGCAGGTGGGTCGCCGAACCAGTAAGCAGCAACCAAATTCTTTCTGTGGTCTTAATTGTCTCAGCGCATTGAGAAAGTCGGTACTTTGGCATGCCCTTATTTTGTTGCAGTTCGCTGCGCGCTCCCGTTTGTGTAGATGCAAATGGCGCTGCTGCCAGTGGACCAGCTGGCGGAATGCCATTGCGGTATTCACAGGCTTCCGCGCACGGTTCGCAGGCACGATATGCAGAAACGTAATACAGTACTATTTTCTTATTGCTTATTTCAGTTGCTTTATCCTGTGTGGCTGCAGGTGGCGCTGCTGGACCAGCTGGCGGCTCACGCGGGGCTGGGGGCCAAGCTGCAGGGGGAGGAGCAGCAGGGGCAGCAGCAGGGGCAGCGGCAGCGGCAAGGGCAGGGGCATCAGGGGACCCAGGGAGGGCGCGGCTGGGAGGGCAGCAGCGGGACATGGCGGCTGGCGTGCGAGGAGGCGCGGCAGGGGAAGCTCCTGGGGATGGATGCAGAGGGCGGAGAGGGAAGCGGGGAGATGACACGCAGCCGCACCGCTGGGTGGCTCGAGGACTACCACTGCCACGTCGTGCACGTGACCGTTGTGGACTGGCACGTGGCATCCCTGTACGAGCAGCGGTCTGTGCCGATAGGCGTGCTTGCGCGGCCGCCGCCGTTGCTGGCGGCGCGGCTGGCGGCGCGGGCGGCGGAGTCGCTGTGCCGGCTGTGCCGCGGGCAGGGGCTGGGAGGAGCATACGCCCCCGCGCCGGAGTGGCAGCTTGGAATGACACAGGTTCGCATCATGCGTACTAACGTTTGTGACATGTGATCTAGTGCTACACTGTGGGCAAAAGCCGGCGGCCCGTAACGGGACTGAGACACTGCAGGCCGTCTGGTGCTCACGCCCCAATGGGTAGCCTGCAGAACCAACGTGCATGGGAGAGGAAACTTTGCACTCTGAAGGGGCCCGGCACGCACACCCTTTGCTAACAGACGCAGGGTACGGAGATGCACTGGGTAGGCTTCAAAGGGGCGGCTGGGCTTGCGGGGATGGCCGTGCGAGGGTGGAGTCGGGTACGTGGGATAGCAGGGTTTGTTACACTTGGATGGAAGTGTGTTGGTGCCACTGAGCACGATGCACCTGATGTAGCCAGCACTTCCTGATGCATGCGCCCTCCTGAGTACCGAGCATGTGCTAACAAGCACATGCTTGGTGTCTGCTTTTGTGTGTTACTTCAGCCCCTGATGCTGCAGATGCTGTTGCTCGGGGATGCATCCGCCCTCGCCGTGTCCACGGCCCGGGCCTGCCTGCCGCACTGGATGGAGGCGGCTGCGTGGGTGGTGGCCCTGGCAACCGACGCAACGGCCGCACACATGGGGCGCCTGCCCTCCAGCAAGCTCCCTCCTAAGCCCAGGAGCATGGTGGCTGAGGTCGGTACTGTCAGAGCAGTGTGGAGGTTGACGCATGAGCCCCGTCATCAGACACCTACATGTCTTACTATATGTCTCGTCCTTAAGGCCCCCCTGACCCTCCGGATGCCCCCTACTGGGCCCATAACTGCGCTGTACCTGAACTGACCTAAACTGTTAGGTACATGTAGTCATTTGCCAAGGCACCTAGACTGAACCCTGAAACCCCCAACTATTAGCCAGGCCCTCAGTAGTAATTGGTCCTTGACATCATTATCTGCTCCTAGAACCACTTTTGTTAGAGAGATCCCGTCAACACTGCCATGATATGCAGATTGCACGCGACGGCTCCCAGGCCGACACGCTGTGCACGGCACTGAAGCTGCTGGGGCGAATTGCTGGTGACGGCTCATACGGTAGGGGTTAGCCGGGTTCAGACTGCGGCTGTTGAGGGGGACAAAAGCATGCCAGCATTTGCGCAAGTCGGGGCCTGATCTCCACACGTTTAGAGTGTTATGCTGTAGCATGTCAGTGCCTCCATTGCCTCGTCAAGTGCTGCGCGTATCAACCTGTCCACCAACCTACCTCCCTGTAGCCGCTTTCATGGCCCGTGCACTCCGCCACTCCCCCATGACATACCTACTGCACTGCTGGTCCCAAGTCGTGCATTGTACCCTTCCCGCCAAATGAGCGGTGCCGGGTGGCTACACGCAATCGCCATGCAGGCCTCAAAACCCTGTCGGCGGCCGCCCAGGCCGACGTGCGCCGCCGCCTGCACCGCTGCGGCCTGGCCGCCAGCCTGGACCACGCCCTGCGGCTCGCCTTCAGCGCGCAGGACAGCGGCCAGACGGCAATGGCCACAGAGCTGCACCCAGCCCTGATGCTGATAGCAACACTCAATAGCATGAGCCTGGCGCCAATGTTCCCGCCGGCTGCCGCATCGGGCGGAGGAGGGGTCAGCGGCGGTGGGCGGGCAGAGGGCGGCGGCGGCGTTGCTGCAGCTAGCACCTGTGGTGAGGAGAGCCAGGTGGGGTGCCTGTACACACTGTCCAAGCGGGCCAACATGCTAGCTCGGGCTCTGGAGGCATGGACGGGGGCTGCAGGCGTGGCTGCGGGGGACGAGCGGCGGCAGGGTAACGCGCTGACGCGGCAGCAGGTGACAGCATGGGCGACGCAGGTGCTTGCGCTGCTGGCCGCGGCGGTGGGCGGTGTGGAGGGGGATGTGCGGGAGCTGGTGGCGGCGGCGCGGCGGGAGGCGGTGGCGGGGGCGGTCGGCGGGGAGGGTTTCGCCGGCCACGGCAGCGACGCAGCGTGGCGGGCGGACGCTGAGTGCGTTGACGAGGCGCACGAGGCGCTGGCCCTGGCGGCGCAGGCGGCGAGCAACCTGGCGGCGCCGCTGGCGGGGGCGCTAGCGGCGGACTTGGCGGCGGCGGCGTTGGCGTCAGGGAGGGGAAGGCAGCTGCAGTTGAGTCAGATGCAGGAGATGGGAATCATGTGCCTGTGCGACTTTCTGCGGTGCGCCGTGCAGTGGTGGCGCTACCCGCTGCTGCTGCCGCCAGCACAGCTGATGGCGTGCCAGCCGCACAGGCTGCTGGCAGCGGCGTGCGCGCTGGCGGCGGCGCTGCCAAACGCAATGCGGACGTTGAAGAACCGGCTTGGCCTTCAGGTATCTGACCTTCTCACAACCGTGTCGGCGCATAAGACACTAAGCAGCCAAGTTCGCAGCTGGCTGGTGTCGGTGCCGGCCCCCGCTGGATCCGCATCCGCGTGCAGCGGCAGCAGTGGCAGCGAGGGCGGAGGGCTTGACACTTGTGCGGGGTGCCTGGCAGCGTCAGTGCGCTCCGCTGTACGGCACACGCTGGCACCGGAAGCAGTAATTGCAGAAGCCCTGCTTAGGGCAGCGGAAGCGAGCACCCAGTCCTTGGGGCAGGGAGGTCCCGGTGGCGATGCGGATGGGGAGGGTGAGCCGGACGGTGGGAGCTTCCAGCGGTGCGCGGAGGCGATGGCGGAGGCGGTGTGGGCACGCATGGACAATAGTCCGGCACCTGCTGGCCCTGAGCAGGGGTCCCTCTGCCGCGAATTGATTGAGCAGGTGCTGAGGGAGTATGCGGAGGGTGGGATAGTGCTGCTGCTGCCGTCAGCGCCGGTGGGGGCCCTGCCGCCGCCGCTTGTGCTGCAGCCCCGCCGGGCCGGAACGCTGCCGCGGCTGCGTGTGTGCGGCAACCCGCGGTGCAGCAACTTTGGAGGGGAGTGCGAGGCGGGCCTGGCGCTGAAGAAGTGCGGCGGGTGCCAGGCGGTGCGGTACTGCGGGGCAGAGTGCCAGCGGGCGCACTGGCGGGAGGGGCACAGGGCGGAGTGCAAGGCGCTGGCTGCTGCGTCCGAGGAGTAAGACTCTGGTCGCTGAGCAAGAACTCTTTGCTGTACTTTCTGGCATGAGCACTTCCTGCGCTTACACGCCATTCAGTACGGTTGGCGCTATGTGGGCGAGTGGCCTTTGCCCCAAGGTCTGCGAGAACGCGGCACACTGCATTATCGTGCATGCAGGCATTGGGCAATTGGGCAAACGCACGAGCACACAGCACCGTTGCTCGTGGGCAGTGTTCGTTGCAGTGTCAGGCGTAGACTGCCGCGCTAGGTGCACGCACTGGAGGAGAAGCAGGAGAAGCAGGGACGGCGGTGGGCTGACGAACGAGCAGGCTCCCAGGATGCCACCGGTTGTAGCAGCACGCTCTGCCAGGAGCGTGTTACGGCAGTGCCGGGCACGAGCCTTGAGGCTCCACGACGTCGTGGTGTAGCTGCGAGTTGAGAGTGTGGCGGCAGCGCTGCGCAGCGTGGACTGTATCCTGTGGCTTCGTACAAGAGGTGCACGTGTGGCAGCGCTGTTCACACACGGGTCCATAGAGTGCCGTCAGGCAAACACTTGTGTGTCAGCACTGTTGCGCGTCGGGCTCCGGGTGTGCAGTAGTAACCACCAGGTGCTGTTGCAATCCGTGTAACCTTTCAGTCAGCTGCACCGTAAATTACTGCTGGTAGTCAGTGTCACGCCAACACGGGGTTTCCACGTAGGTATCCCTGCTGTTCATTGCGCTCCGTAGGACCATAAGCATGATAGGTGGATCAGTTACAGTTGCGGTGCTGGTAACGAGCACCGGTGGTAAGCCCTGCTCAACAGGACTGCACAGCTACCGTCCATATCCATGCTCCCTGAGCCGCCTCCAATCCTATGCTGCCCTCCACGCTCTCCCGCTTTGCGGTCCAGCTGGCACAGTCTTTCATCCACAAGCCAACTTAGCCGGGCCGCCGGCAGCAGCACGTAATGGTCTAGCTGTTTCGCACACAGGTACTGCTGTACCCTTTGAATTCTACTACCGTACTGACTGGCCCTGCGGCAAGCCACCCTGCCTTCAACAGCGCCCGACAGCAGGGCCGAAAAGCCAAACTCCTCACAACCAAACCTACGTCTCCACAGCAGCCCATTGCGCATCCTGCTTTACATACCGCCGCCGCCGTGTCTCATTGCGGCTCTCCCGCTGCTGCGCACCACCCCTCTGCCTCCCACTCCCCGCCACAGATGCCCTCCCTCCACCAGCGCTACGCCGCTGCCCGCCCTGGCTTCCATCCTCCCCCGCCTGCCGCCGTCCACCAGCCTCCTCCCCGTCCAACCGGCGGCTACGCCTGCTCCCATTTTGCACGTGCGGATCCTTCCTCGGAGCCGCCTCCGCCCGCCGCCGCCCCATCACTAGCTGCTGCCGCTCCCACCGAGCCCTACGGCGCTCCTTGTCGGGGTCAGCCGCTGTGCGCGCCAACTCCTCCTCATCGAGTTCCTCGTCGTACGGCATGTGCCACGGCGGCGCGTGGAACTCCTGTGCAACAGGGCGGCGGGCGGGAGGGGGCGGTGTCAGTCACGGTTGGTAGGTAAGGAGCTCGGGCGCGGAGGTTTTGGGAAGTGCGTGTGGGGTAGCGGTAGGTGCGTGCAGACAGGTCGATCGCGGCTGGTAATGGCTGCCACGCGTTACGTGCAGTGTTGGGGCGGGCAGAGGTGCTGGCAAGGCGGGCCGCTGATCAGGGTCGCAGGATGTGCACTGCCGTGTGCATGCCTGTCGGTAACAAACAGCACGCGTGCATTCCCCATGCTCGGCCCATGCACAGGGCAGGCACAGCAGCCTTGTGCATCTTGCGCGTTTGCATCCCGCACGCAGTAATGGCTCGCAAGAGCTCAACGTGGCTGAGTATACGCACCAGCAGTGTGGGATAGCAGCAGGCGCGATCGGACAGCCACTCCAGAGCCTCCACCGTAGGCGCTACCGCGCCCAGCTGCGTCTCGCCCGGCCGTGGGCACCCCACCCGCAGCAGCAGCCGCAGCGCCGGCCAGTCCTCCTCCCGCACCGCGTCCACAAACGTGTAAGACGTGAAGTACTGTGCGTGGGGCCCCGGCAGCAAGCCCAGCAGCCACTCCGCCACCTGCACGTGCCCCCGTTGTACGGCACACGCCGCAGCCCACGTGGGTACACCGTACCCGCGTTCGTACATGGCCTGCAGGACGGGCAGGTGCCCGCCCTCCGCGGCCCCCGTCATGGCCCAGTCTACCACCTCCCGCTCCAAAACGGCGCCCAGCTCGTCCAACAGGTAAAGAACCGCCTCCATCCTGCCGTGCCGTACAGCCTCGCACGCCACCTCACTGCACGCCACCGGCAGTCCCCGGTGCGCCAGCCACCGCAGCCTCCGCCCAGCGTCCTCCCTGCGGGCCGCAGCAACGCACGCGTCCCTCTTGTGCTGCCGGTCCAACGCGCCCGGCAGCTGCTGCTCCTCGAGCATCAGCAGCCAGGCAACCTTGTCGCACCAGTCGGCTGCAGGGCAGGCGGCTGCCCCCTGCAGCGCCCCCTGCAGCGCCTCCCTCCTGCCCCCGAGCGGCCTCCTGACCACAATGCCCCCGCCCTCAGCCGGCCATGCGGCCGCCGTGGCTGCTGCCCCTGAACCTCCTGCTGCCGCCGCTCTTGCCGCTGCCGCCGCCGCCGCCGCCGCTGCTGCCGACGCTCCTTCCACCCCAACGTCACTGCCCTCCTCGTGATGCCAGTTCAACAGGAAGTGCTGCAGAAAGGCCAGCGAGCAGCTCTCCGCCACAACCTGCGCCAGTGGCGGCAGGTGCCCCGGCCACTCCGGCCAGTCTGCATCCCATGCGCACACCAGTGGGTTGCCCTGCTGCTGCAGCAGCCACTCCATCACCGCCTCAAAGCCGTGCTTCGCAGCTACTTGCACGCGCATATAGGAGTATGCCCCGTGGACGACCCTTAGGTCACGGAACCCTAGATGCAGGCTCGGCACCAGAATGTCCGGCCAAATCCAGACGGAGCCATGGGCCCAGAGGCCAGTGCGCTTCAGCAGAAGCCGGAACACATCTGGTTGGCCCGCTGCAGCCGCCACGCCCATTGCTTCTCGGTAGCCCTTCGAAATGGTGCACACAAAGCCCCGCTGCGTGAGCAGCTCGCACATGTCCACCCGGCCGGCTGCTGCAGCTGCCCACAGGCACTCGTGCAGGGGAGTCCCAGCGCACTCCGAGTCCCCGTCATAAACGGAGCACAGGCGCTGAAAACTGTTCTGTTTGTGTAGCAGCAGGAAGTTGGAGACCACCCCACTGGCGGCTGTGAGGCGTAGCAGGGCGAAGCGCTGGCGCAGGGTGAGGCGCTGAGTGGCTTTGGGAGAGCCCCAACGGGCAGCGAAGTCGCGAGGGGCCACAGGCTGCGACAGTTGGACAGTGTGGTGCTGAGGCTGCGATAGCATTGAGGCGAGTCTTTTGTTGACCAGGCGGAGTTTGAGGGGAATGTCGTTGCGCGGCAGGAGCGCTGCGATGCGATGCAGGAGGTCCGGCGGAAGGCCGCAAAGGAGGCCAGCACTGTCCCTCGACCGTGCACCCTGGTCTTGGAGCTCAGTATCTGGCAGCATGACCATACTTTGTGTCAGCTGTGGGGTACTTGTAGAGTAGAGAGGGAGTTGTTTGTGGTTTCGCGAACGAAACTTGCAAGAGTATCCGGTACTAAAGTTGCTTGCTGGTGACGGAAGAACCCATGAAGATAAGGTACGCCAACAGCAATGCCCTCTCGCGGGCTTTATGGACAGAGCTGGTTATAGTCAAAGCCCGCGAGTCGTACAGGCCGAACACAGCTGCGAAGGGCCCACGGTACCCTGTGTCCACACCGTAATGATATGCCCCAGGATCTCGGAACAATGTGGGTAGGACGCTGTCTATGTGGGATGTCGTAAGCGTGCTTCCGATGTACTGCAAGCTCCTGCAAGCCATGTCCCGACGATCCTGTTGTGAGGTTGCGCCGTAGCCAGCAACCGGCGCAGGCACTTCCAGTTCAACAGGTTTTGCGTCGTCCCACGCACTTTGTGCTCCTACCCTGCCTAGCTCCCACTTTGTGTCGCCCGCCCCCTTGGGCCCTGGCCAGCTGCCTCCTGCCTGCCAGCACCTCCGTCCGTTACGCTCGGCCACAGCAGAGTGCCGGCCCAGGCGCCTGCCCGCATGGCGCACGCCTGCGCACGCCGCCTGTTAAGCGAGGCCCAGCCGTCTATGACTCGGTATAGTGTAATTGGTTGCAACCATTTGATGTCCAACAAGGAGAAGAAGACATGTACACACAGTTGCCCCGACCCACATCGCCACCGTTCGTGCCACGTGCCACGATCCTTGCTGGCGACCACTATCCTTCTCACCTTACCCCTCCTGTCTTGTTCTGTCTTGTGTGTAGCACAACGGCTGGGAGCAAGGTAGGCAGTGAAGCACGAGCCAGCTCGTTGAGAGTACACAACACGAAAGCGCGCAACAAGCATGGCACGGCACGCTATGCATGGGGCGCAGGGAACCTCCTGACCACACGCCGACGACCATGTAAGCGAAGGGCAGTTCTACGACTTTCCATAATCAATTCTATATATACATTTTCGTACATTAGAATCAATGCTAGGACAGCTCGTTCGCCGGGGTTCGCGCGTGGGCGCGCAATTCCACCGGCCATGTGTAGCGACCCGGTCCTACGCAGTGGATACCAGCTCAGGCGCACCTCCCCCAGGTAAGTCATATTATAATAGTGCGCAAGTCCATGCGCGTCTCTGCGAAATGCTTGGTTGCTTTGTCCCAAAGGCTGTCCCGCGTCCACGTGTGACCGCCCAAACCCGGCGGGTGCCCGGCGGTCGCCCCCATACCCAAACCACGCACCAACAGCGCCCACTGAATTCATATGCCCTGCAGTGTATGTTGTCTTCGGAGCGTACGGCGGCATCGGGTCAGAGCTGTGTCAGCGGTTGGCCAAGCAGCCGGGGGCAACGGTGGTGATGGCAGGGCGTGATGGCGCCAAGCTCGACGCCCTGAGGGCTCAGCTTGGGGCGGGGCAGGTCATGACTGCAGACGTCCTGGACCCAAAGCAGGTCCGTACGGTCTCATCCATGCTGGTGATTAGTGTCTTAGCTTGTAGGCACGGGTCAGGACAGTGAGTGGACTGGAGCTGGGTGCTCACCCCGCGGCCCCGTGCATAACGAAGATGGTGCACATCCCCGACTGAGACATGTGCAAACGTGTTGCTTGACTTTCAGGTTGAGGATGTCATCTCGCGAACCGCCGACACGTACGGGCGGGTCACGGGGGTGGCCAACTGCGTCGGGTCCATCGTACTCAAGGTGCGTGTGTCTGTGCGTTGGGAAGTGGGACAGCCCCGATGGCTGCTCAGAGGTCACACCTGCTCAATTTAGTTGGATTATGATAACATTGTTATGGGGCAATGGGGGTCGCCTGCCGGAGTGTCAGCTCTGTCCGTGCCACCGTGTTCCAACCTGCTCCAACATCTCTCCAACTCGCAGTCCGCGCACACCACTACCGAGGCGGAGTGGGACAAGACCATTGCCCTCAACCTCAACTCGTGCTTCTACGTCCTCAAGTAAGCAGCACAAATCTGCTCCAGCGCCAGCATCCCTTACCTGCTCTTCCAGTGCCAAAGGCAAAAGGGTTCCTTGCTGCAGGCAGGCGCTCATCGTGCTGCAAGGCACGTGCTCTTCACGCGTTCACACCCGCCGCCGCAAGTTGCATCTGCTACGTTTCAAATACGCGGACACTTACCGCAACAAACACAACCTGTGAATGCTTGCAATTGACCAGGTCTGCCGTCAAGAAGATGATGGGCACCGGCGGCGGTTCCATCGTGTTCTGCTCCTCGGCCGTGGCTAAGCACGGCATCCCCAACCACGAGGCCATTGCTGCCGCCAAGGCCGGCATCCAGGGTGGGTGCAGCAGGCAGGAGGTTAACCGCAGAGCAGCAAAGTGGCAACCGGAAACAGGCTGAGGGAGGGGCACTGGCACGCACGCTGCCATCACGTGCCCTCCCCTGGTCTGGTCTGTACACGTCAAATAGAGACATGAGCCCCGGGCGGGGACGTCGCCGCGCGATGAGTGCCCGACTTACCGAGGCCGGTCCCCGCCTGGCCACGTCATGCTTGCTCATCTCACGGGGAGAGCGCTCCGCCGTCCGCTTCTTAGGCTGTAGCAGAGGCAGGGCCTGCACACCTGCCCGCCTAACCCACACGGCCTGTCCATGTAGTACAGCGCGTAACCGCCGTTCTACCCTGACCTCCCGTCCACCCACTTCCAGGCCTCATGCTCAGCGCCGCCTCCACCTACGCCCCCAAAAACATCCGCGTCAACTGCGTGGCCCCGGGGCTGACCCGCACGCCCCTGGCCGCCCGCATCACCTCCAACCCAGCAGCGCTCAAGGTACGGCACCGGCAGCTCCTGAACGCGTGTGCCCCTTCTTCACGCATCCGTGGGACCGCGCTGCGGCCAAGCACCTCTTACAGCACGTGGGGCACCTGCCTGCTGCACCCCCAAACAGCTGCACCACTAATTGGGTCGACACTGATTTGGCACGTTTGCAGCATTCTGCTACTACCTCAGCACCTGTCGAAAATTATGTGCACCAGCATCTCCATTGCCACTCCTCTCGCCACTTGTAGGCATCCGAGGGCATGCACGCGCTCAAGCGCGTGGGCGAGGCGGGGGAGGTGGCCGCCGCCATCGAGTTCCTGCTGGCACCCAGCAACTCCTTCATCACAGGACAGGTGCTGGCGGTGGACGGCGGCCTGGGCTCGCTCAAGCCGCAGTGACGAGACAGTGTGTGATGACATGGTAACTTAATCCCTCGTTGTGGAGCTGCAGCTACCTCAAGCCACCGTGACGAGCTGGCGTTAAGACTAGCCAGAATATTTCCTGGCTTAGGACCCTTGGCGTAAAGCAGCGTAGTGCTGTACCAGTGTTTTTAGGTTACAGCCCCGTCCATGTGCATCTGCAGGCATCTTCTTTGATGCGCATTGCTAAGGAGAGCGCTCGTGCAGCCTGAGGGGGTGGGGTTAGGTTAGGTTTGAGAGTGTGTCGTGTCGGGTGGTGTGCGCAGCGCTGCGCTGGCCCTGGCACCTGCTGCAACGCGTACCGTACCATGCATACGGTAACCCTGGCCTTGCATAAACCTGCCCGACCCACATTTGGGGGTATTGGCCCGGCAGGCGTACGGGTGCAGAACGTTTAAATAGGCATGGTGCTTGCCTGTTACTCATCAGGCGTACGGGCATGAGGTCAGGCCGATGTACGTGGCCAGGCATGTTGCGTGCGCTCATTGGAGCCAGGGGGAAGCGATGCTGGAGTGGTGCACAGGAGACTGATCGAGCAGCTACAAGCAGCAGCGAGTACGGCCGCATGAGCCCGGTAGCTACATAAGTGACGTGCGCACCTCTGCTCACATTATGTCGTAGAGCACGAGGCGCCACGAGCAGGGCACGTGGTAGCACGTGGTAGCAGAGACACTGTGCCAGCTCCTACAACCTTGAACAGCCTTGCGTATATGCCTCCAGAAGGCCGCCGTCCTTGCAATGGCGACATGTCGTACGTGGGCGCTTACTGACGTTTACGACTCCACGCCTGGTGCAACGTGCAACGGCCTTCGCCTGGCCGGTGCAGGCGCCGCGAAGCCCAAGTGCCTTCCATGCCTCGCTCAGGCCCTCGGCATATGCCGTGTATCGTACCTTCGCATGCTGGGGATCGGGTGCCGTCGACTACCGCATATGCCAGGCTGTTCAGCAGGTCAATTACGGTATTGCACAGGGCCGTGCAGCCTTACAACCAAGAGGCCAACAGCCATGCACCGATGCCGCAGGCGTTGCGCGTAACCCCTGCATAGCTACCAGTCCGCTCCCAGTTAGAGCCGGGGGGGGGGGGGGGGGCCGAGAGGGTCCCCAGCCCTCACGCCCCCAGGGCCTTGGCCCTTGCCTCCGCTGGCCCAGGGTCTCGCCGCAAAACGCCGCAGCAGCCCCACCAC
>VFQN01006091.1_pt1 | contig 14136 bp, 14 predicted proteins | sample 3512371 | NCBI WGS metagenome assembly VFQN01 (sample SAMN10412370, study PRJNA504923) | tailings metagenome | isolation source: Replicate 2 from Balatoc abandoned mine | place: Philippines: Itogon, Benguet | collected 2017-08-28
TTGTAGATAAGGGTGTTGTGCCCATGTGCTTCCCGGACGCCTGGTCAAGGCGCTGATGTGCCTATGACCACCTGGAGCACCCACCGGGGCCTGTCCCGAATGCTGGCATCAGGGCAGAAAATCCTACCGAAAACTGTCCCGAAACCTTAAAATCACGGATTTATTATCTACCATTTTTTTGGGCTATCCCGAACATTAGTTTCACGAAGTTCTAGCATCACTACGGTATGCCTTCCAGCTTCCACCCTTGCTCACTGGTACTGTCGTAGCGTAGCCGGACTATGGAACATAGGGGAACCGTGTGTCTGATACATTGCGGAAGAACGGAGTGAAGGCATCTGGCACGTACCAACCAGGGCAAGGGCAATGCTCAAGAATTCGTGTCATGCAACCGACTTGCCACCAACCAACTTCTGTAATGTGCTATGTTGGTCATCACCAGGGGATTCACTGGTCATCACTGATGATCCACGTAGATTAATGCCGAGATGCAATAATGCGAATGATAACTTTGCAAACGCGCATTGAGTGGTCATACAGTGGGTGCTATATGGTGCGATGCAATGCATGCATCCGCCACAATCACACAAGGCGAGGTGCCCTGGGAAGGCCCCCTTCTGTTGCCCCTCCGTCCCGCGCATGCTTCCACAGGTTCGACCTGGTCCAGCGTCGGGTAGGCAACCGAACTCAACGACAGATCTTTTGAACACATCCGCCACACTTCCTCAAGTGAACAACGCCTTGCAGAGACACGGACACCTATGCTTGCATTAAACCGATAAACCGGCAACTGAGGCCAAAGTCCTCCCCCTGGCTGCGCACTGCCTTCTCGATACCATAGCCGAGCGTCACACTGCCAGAACTGCATGACTGTCCCTCCTTCAGTCGCAGCCTTGCAGGTCCAGGCTTGGCTAGAGGGCTTCTGTACTACCGCCGAGGGCACGTGTAGGTCCAGTGCCCATGCTTTCCACAAATATAACATGCGCCTGCACCCGGCCGCTCCCACGGCTGCAGCCACCGCGGCGACATGTGCTGCTCCTCGCCAGGGAGGCTCCATTGGTCATCACGGCCGGCCCCTGCCTGCCCCGACGCCCCCTGTCCCTGCCCTGCATCCTCCTCATCCTCATCCTCGTCAATCACACGGCCCCGCTTCGGCACCCGCCTGGCCCAACCGCTGCCGTCGCCACCGCTGCCACCACTGCTGCCATCAGTGTCGCCTTCGAGCCCCATCCCACCGCCTTCCTCCTGCCCCTTGTCCCCCTGCCCTACGCTCTGCTTGCCCTCCCCGTCCTCCGCCTCCTGGCCCTCCTCCTCCCCGTCCTCCTCACCCTCCTGGTCCTCCACACCCGGTATGGGCTCCTCCACGCCGTCTGCTGACTCGTGCAGCTTGTGCATCGCCCTTGCAGCCTGGGGGTTCAACATATAGAGTTTCTCAGCAAGAATATGACAGAACTGAGTAAATGTGAATGGACCTGCCTGCACCACACACAGCCTGCGGGGCAGTGCGGAACGATGCAGGTGGCCAGGAAAGCCACACACGCTGAGGCGGACATGAGCAGAGCCGTAAGCGTTCCTGTTGCCACAACGCTACACAACGCCCTAACAGCGCTAACAATGTGCGCACCCGGCGGTCGCTATGCCCCCTCACATCGACACACGTTGCCGCTGCAATGGCCGTAACCAGTACGACAGGGACGTACCGTCGACCACGGTCTGCAGCGCATGGCTGGCCTTGCACCTCAGCCTCAACGCATGTACGGTACAGTACGTATAGCTGCCCGTACACGTACGCACTCCCCTTGTACAAACCGAAAAGGAAGCACGCACCTTGGGCCCCGGCCGGAAGCGCCTGACCCGGCGCCAGTTCTCCGTGACCGACAGCTTGGTGGCAGCTTCCACCAGCTCCTTGTACTGGCAGAACAGCATCAGCCGCCAGCCGCGGTGCAGGTCCTCGCACGCCAGCTCCATCCACACGGCCGCCTGCACCTCCCCCGGAACAGGGGTGCCGTCGAGCCTGCATGCAGCAGGGTGGGGCCGTGACCCGTGCGCATGGCTGGTGTGTGCAGTGTGTATGGCGCGTTTCACCAGGCGGCCATGTGAAACGCACGTATGGCGCATCACAGGGGTGACGTCGAGCTTGCAGGGTTCGGGGTGGCAAAGATTGATGGGGTGGAGCTGGTTACGGGCCTTTCTTGTGGCCACCGGGCAAGGTGCTTACGCCCGGACAGGACCCCAGCAGTGTCGTGTGCGGTGCGCAGCCTGCATTGCTGCCTGTCAGGCTCCTGACGTCTCACCCTGGCTAGGAAGTAGAGGACCCTACGACGAATACCAAGAGGCACATCCCAACATCCAGGGGTTCCTCGTGTCTTACGATCAGCTGGTGCTGTTCCTGGATTGTGAGCTTGCCCGGAGCGTACACCTACCAGCATCCCCTGCGCTGCAGGGCCTGCTTGACCTTCCTCCGCAGCCCCGCCTCCAGCCGCCTCTGGAAATGCGTCAGCGCATAGTACAGCACCACGCGGTGGAGGCACGTGCCGCCGGCGTGGAACAACCGCACGTCGGCGCGGTGGTTCCTTCCTGCTGCGCTGCTCCCCTCCTCCTCGTCCTCCTCGCCGTCCTCCTCATCCCCACCCTCCTCCGCTTCGTGGCCGCCACCCTCCTCCGCCTCCTCGCTGCCGTCCAGGGGAGCCCCCGTGAGCTCAATGACGTGCAGGGCGTGGGTCCTGAAGGGTGTGTTGTAGTTGTGTGCATTCAGAGGCTTGTCGGAGGGCCGGGCGCGTATCAGCAGTAGGGGGACTGGTGTAGGACTGTTGAGCGGGCGTGCGTTGCCGACATCTGATCCTAAATGAGATACGTAGTACCGTAGTACCGTAGTGCCGTACAACCGGAGGCGCCCGGCCGTATGCGGTTGCGATGGGGGCATGGCAGCTAGCACGTGCTTGGACTGTGCGTTGTTACGACATCTTTCAGCCCGGGGTGCCACCCCGGTACCCAAGTGCTTCTGCCGTCGCCTGCCGTCATTGCTTGCACATAGCTCACCGGTGTGAGTTGCAGATGGTGCAGTGAGTCGCCTCCTCCTCATTGCCACTCCTGTGGGCAAGTGGACAGATGCAGGGAGGTGACCAGACCTCGCCCCGCATCCTATGCTGCATTGGCGTGCAGGCCTCAATGCAGCGCTTCCAGATGCAAGTGAGTACACATGCCAAATTCAGAAAACAAACGCTCAGGAGGCAAGGGCACATGGTGAAGCAGCTGTCCGGTTGGAGTGCAGTGTGGGAATGCCTACGCCCATGCCTATGCCACGCACCCGACCCGTGCATACCCGCCAGGTAGGTACTCGTCCTCCTGCTGCCCCCTCTCCAGCGCCCTGTCGTACAGCGCCTGCTGCCCCGCTTGTCCGTAATACACATCAGGTGTCATGTTGTCGATTGTCATGGCCGGGAAGCGCTGCAGCGACCTGCACGCACGCAACGGTAGGGATGGGATGGGCTGGTAGGCGTTTCCTTATACGGTGTCAGGCGTACGGATGCCAAGACCTGTGGGCTTGGTTTGTGCATGCGACGGTCTGTGTTGCGTCGCATGCGAAATGAGGGGCCGTAGCTGCCTGTCTCCACCAGGCCACCGGCTCTGAATCAAGTCGAAGCCTCACCCTGCTACCGGTATACCATAAATCATCAAACCTGCGTGCTGCTGACTCCACATGGTACGCTGGTAACAGGTCGCGCGTGCGCGGCACTGGCCCCGCCAGGCTATGAGCACCTCACACCGTACACGTGTCGCACCTGAGCAGCCCCAGCTCGTTGGCCGCGGTCACCCAGTGGAAGGACTTGGTCTCCTCCCTGCAGACACGGAGCAGGACAGCAGCAAGCATTGAGAGGCACATGTGCGCGATGCGTGTATGTCTGGGCGAGGTTCAACCGACTTGCAGCACTGCTTGGGACGGAAAAGACTTCATCGCCCCGCGTGCAGACAGGGAGCAGGCAAGATGCAAACAAGGATAGGCACACATGCGTGGTATGCGCCAGTCTCTGCAGCACTGGACGGTGACGGGAAAAGACCGTCAGCGACGTGGGACAGGTTGCAGCACTGCTTGGGACCTAAAACACCGTCAGCGACGTGGGACAGGTGGACAGGCCGCCCAAGCCCACAGTCGTGGTCGTGGTACCGCGCCGAGCGCTATGACGTGCAGCGTCTTACAACAGGGTCGCATGACAAGGCCTCACCGTGAGGCGTTGATACGGCTGGTGATGCGTCTGCAGAGGCAGCACAAGAGCGCGTGGATTAACGGTAGGGCAGCAGGGCCCGGGAGATACCGGTAGGCAGGGCGCGCGCAATGAGGGAGCACCAAGGCCCAAGCTCGCTTGTATCACCACTCAACAGCTGCCCTACGGGGCAAACAAGAGCGAGGCAGCACGTCGAAGCAAAACCACCGCAAGGGACGCATGCTTCCACTTACTCTGTTGCTGCCCGCATGTTGAGCTGTATCTGCTCCAGCTCGTTCGGGTCGTCTTCCGCGGACCCCAGCTGCACCCCTGGCAGCAGCTTGAGCAGCACGCCGCGCTGCGTGGGTTACATACATCATCGTTAATAATCCCACTAACAATCGTCTACGTATACTGGGTATTGATATGAGTGTTGACATGGCAAGGCCAGCAGGTGCCCAGCGCAGCCATTATGCAACGTGCTGTGCTACCTAGGCCAACACAAGCAACAGAGCACACAAGGCGTGACGCTGTGCACCCAAGTACTCACCAGGTACTCCTCGAACACCTCGAACGCGTCATCGCTGAAGCGAGGAGCCACGGCGGGAGGCGAAAACAACCCCGGCTGCTGCTCCTGCACCGTTCGTGCTTTGGCCTTTCTGCCAAGGCCCTGCTTTGTCCGCTCCCCCTCCTGCTCCCCATCCCCATCCACGTCGTCCTCGAGCTCGCTCAGGTCTACTGCCCCTGCACTCAACTCGCCTTCCTGCTCCCGCCCTTCCCCGCGCTGCAGCCGCCGCCTCTTCCCGCCCTCCCTCGCCGCGTCGCCCTCCACCTTCCGCTTCCGCCGTTCCCGCCGCCGCACTGCCCGCTCCTCCTCCTCCTCCTCCTCCTCCTCCTCCTCCTCTTTCACCTCCTCCCCTTCCTCCACCTCTACCTCCTCATCGTCCCCCACAATAAACCCACCCAGGCTGTCCCCCTCTGTGTCGCTGTCCGACAAGTCGTCCTCTGCAACAGGAGTCCGTGGCTGCTGGCGCTTCGCAGACGCCAGCTCTGCCAGCGACACCCTTTGCCGCTGCTTGGGCGTGCGGAGGCTGTTGGGGCGGCCACGCCCGGTGGCACGGGCGGGTGGCGGCGTGGGGCAGCAGGGGCAGGGGCGCGGGCGCTGCTGCCGGGCAGCTGCTGAAGTAGGGCTTCCGCCGCCACCAACACCACCAACACCTTTAGGAGCAGCACCGCCAGCTGCTACCGGTAGCAGCTCCGCCTCCGCCTCCGCCTCCGTCTCTTCCTCCTCGCCCTCCTCGTCCTCTTCCCCTTCCTCCCCATCCTCATCGCTATCCACTATGAACCCATCCAGGCTGTCCTCCCCATCGCTGCTGGTATCCCGCGTGTCCTCGCACTCTAATCCTGAGCTGCCAGGCGCGGCCCCCGCATGTCCGCCCGCCTCGTCCACCCCCTCCCAGCTCTCCTCCGCCTGCTGTTCCTTCGCTGCTTCCTGCCCGTCCCCGTGTAGGACGGGTGTCAGCAGCTTTTGTCGCGCTGCCGCCGCCATCTCAGCACGACTCATCCTGTGTCGCTGCTTGGGTGTGCGCAGGCTGTGGGGGCAGGCATGCGGTGCCGCAGCAGCGGCGGGAGGCGTTGCGGGGGATCGGGAGAATGGCCGGAGCTGCCCTGCCGTTGCCATTCCGTCATTAATACCGCCCCCAACAGCAACTGCACTGCCGGTGGGCCGCTGTGCACCCCCGGTTGTGCCGGGAGCGAGCAGCCGCTTTCGTATAGTGGCCGCCGTCTCGGCCCGAGTCATGATGTGTCGCTGCTGCGGCGTGCGGAGGCTGTAAGGGCAGCGCCGGTCTGCGTCAGCAGCGGGCGGGGTGGTGGGAGAGCGGGGGCCATGGGCAGCAGCTGCGCGGGTGACGGCGGCACCGACTGCGCGCCTGCCTTTGCCCCAGCCGTCACGGCCCCCACCATGAACCGTTTGACCTTTCACTGCCGCGCCCGCCAAGCTCGCCCCACACCGGCCATACGCACTCCGCTTCCCCGCGGCTTGTGTCCTGGGCCGGGCAGCCGCCGTGCGGCCCCTTGCTTCCTCCTCCTCCTCGTCCCCTTCCCCGTCCCCATCCCCCTCGCTGTCGCTGCCCCTGTCACTGCCGCTGCAGCTGTCCCACTCCCCTTCACTCTCACTATCGCTATCGCTGGATGCATCCTCGGCGCCCTCCTCCTCCGTACCCGCCTCGCTCTCCGAGTTCGGACTCCAGTCCTTATCATCCGTACTTCCCTCAGTGGCATCTTCAAGCAACTCGCTTTCACTACCGCTGTCGTCATCGTAATCCGCAGTTGCCTTGGCCCTCCCCCTTCCCTTGCTCCGGCCCCGGCCCTGCCCGGCTGACCTGGACGCCTTCCCCCTGCCGGGAGCACGCTGAGCTCCCTTCCGTGCACGCAGCAGCTCCTGCTGCTGCTGCTGCTGCTGCTGCTGCTGCTCCACATCACGCTGCTTCAGGCGACTGGATCTCCGCAAAGGGGATTTGCCCGGCTCATCTACTGGGCCCGCCCTTGCCTTCCGGCCATCCGCCCGACCACCGTCTGAGCGGCTCCGCGCGCACTGCTGCTGGAGCCCCTGTGACCTTAATACCGGCCCAGTTGAACCAGCACGCCTCTTGAAAGGACCTGTTACACAGTGTTTCGGGTTACAGTGCAGTGTAAATGTACAGGGAAAGGCGGCGCAGACCAGGGAGCTGCTTTCCCACAGGGCGCCCAGGGGGGTCCCTTCGTTGTGGCGGTTGGAAAGGGGACCCGGTCAGTCACAAACTGCAAGAAGCATTTGCTGGTTAAAATGTTATCTTGATGGCGACTTAGTGGAATTGCCTGCTGACCAACTGTGCGTAACCTGGCGATTTACAAGTACAGATGCCCGTCTCCAGTGAAAGGTGCCGTATCGTGCCGGTTTACGCCACACCATTCCGGCCAAACCCTTGGAGTCATATTCTGCATGACATGCATTACCTTGTGGGGTGGGTCCCGCTCCGTCGTCGAGCCTTGCCACAGATGGGCGCCGAGGCATGGTCCGCAACGCGCGAGTAGAACGCAAGAATGCCAACCTAGTTGACCCTTACGAGGAGCATCAGCTAGTAGCAGAATCAGTGCTTTGTGCTGGTGCTGGACCAGGTGCTGAACGCGAGCGCTACCAAGTGTCAGGCCGTTTTTGTGAAGGCAATGCCGCCCAAGCTAATAAAGATGGGGTTATGAGTTGCTTCAATTGGACCCTTCACGGCTTGTGCGGCCCTCCTATGCCATGCAGTATGCGAGGCGCGACCCAAATGCATGCGGGCCATGCTGCGTTGTGCTGCGTTGTGCCACATGCGTCGTACCGTGCCTGACCGAGTGTCTCTCAGCTACCAATCGTCTTTGCACCGTGAGGTTGTGTGACAAAGTGCGCACCCGAGAACTGAAGGTTTGGCACTGTGCTGACCAGGAACCGCGTTTCTGCTTGAAACACGCATGGTTGGTTACGGTACGGCTTACGGGAATGCCGTCTCTCTTTGCCCGAGGCGCTGGTGTGGGACTGAGTTCCTCAGTTCCAGGGTGCTGTTAAGTGGTGACTCAAAAGTGGTGCTATGATCCCATGGATTGCCTTCCCAGACGCCAGAGGGTGCCAAAACCGCACACGTGGGATCTGGGAAGGGGCCCGGGTGCATGGAAAACGGTTGATGACCTTGCTTGGCTTCTTCCTACCTTTTGCTGTGAGGCATGACACTTGTCCTCCTTGAACCAAAAGAAACGCGACGACGGACAGTCGTAGGGCCAAGGTACTGGCCCAATCCCTCCCCGCACTGCAGACACAACCAACCCGGGGTTAGCAACACCAACACCAACACATGAAGGCGCATGCGCAAGCCTCCTTCAACACCAAGCCCTTCGCAACCAGCTTTTTTGAAGTCCGCCTCTCTGCGCCCAACATGGCGAGGTTTGCATGGCGAGGTCAGCCCGTAGGTACCACAAGTCCCAATTGGGATTGCTACCTACTCCTCCCTCCTACGTCCTTCCGCTTCCCCAGTTCCTGCAACGGCTGTCGCCTCCCCTCCAGACAAGTGTAGCTGCAACGCCCGCACCTACCACGACATGGCATGGCTGCCCGCCAAGCCGTTACAGCTTCCCTGCAGCCAACCGGCACCCTTGCCCTGCCCTAAAGCCCTGCCCCGAGGAATCGGCGTCGGCCCCCGTCCGTTAAACCAACTGTACCAACTTTACGACGCGTCGGTCTACGACACGTGGCCCTGCGCCTGCCCGTGCCCTGACACGGCCGCCGCGGACAGCTGGTTGATGCGGTGCGCCAGGCTGCCCCGGCCGCCCCGCCCGCCCCGGCTGCCCCCGCCGCCGCCGCCGCCACTGCGCAGCGCCGCCGCCAAGTCGCTCCCCGCCAGCCCCGCCACCGCCCCCGCTGGAACCCCAGCCGCAGCGTGCCCCCCGCCCTGCCCTCTCCCACACACGTCCTCGCCCCCACCGTCGTCTTCGTCACCGCAGTCCTCTTCCGTGAGGTCCACCACGGCAGCTGGGCCACCAGCCCCATCTTGCTGCTGCAGACCTTGTTCCTGCTGCTCCTGCCCCTGCTCCTGCTGCTGCTGCTGGCCTTGCTGCTGCTGCTGCCCCTGGTGCTCCGCCTCCTTCTTCCTGGGCGTCAGGAAGGCCGTGATGGGCAGCTGCTGGCTGCTCTTGACCGGCGAGCCCACGGATCCAGGCCCCGGCGGAGACCCCCCGGCCCCCGCCGCCGCAGCCCCCGACGGCGACCCCCCGCCCCCTGCCCCTCCCACCTGCTCCCTCAGCCGCAGCGTGTGCGCCCGCATCTCCGCCGCCGTCTTCCGCGCCGACCCGGGGGTCATTCCTCCGCCTCCGCCCCCGCCGCAACCGCCAACCGCTGCCGTACCGCGGGCCGCGGACGCCGGGTTGCCCGGCGGCGCGGCGGCGGCGCAGCCACCGCGGACCCCTGCACCCGCGACTTTCCCAGCCTCCGCCCCCTCCTCCTCCGCTTCCCCGTCGTCGTCGTCAATGACACGGCGCCGTTTCGCTGCCCATCGGCCGCTGGCCGCACCGCCGCCGCCACCATCGTCGTCGTCGTACGCCCCATGCCCCGATCCACCAGCCCTTCCCTCGCCTCTGTCCCCGCCGCCCTGGGCTCCCTGGCCTACGCTGCCGGCGCCGCCGGGTCCCTCTGCGACTTCCTCGTCCTGCTCCTCCTCCTCCCCTTCCCCCTCCCCGTCCTCCTCCTCACCCTCCTGGTCCTCCACCCCCGGTATGGGCTCCTCCACGCCGTCCGCTGACTCGTGCAGCTTGTGCATCGCCTCCGCAGCCTGCGAGGGCACATACACGATATGCGTCGCGGTACGGACAAACATAGCTTAACCGCATAATCTTCCTCGACACGGTTTATTTAAAATCCCAACAGCACACCAAACCAAACACTTGTGCAAGACGAGCCTGTCACGCGGAAGACACTACTCACGATCGTCCCCGGCCGGAAGCGCTCCCCCTTGCGCTTGTTCTCCGTCACCGACAGCTTGGTGGCAGCTTCCACCAGCTCCTTGTACTGGCAGAACAGCATCGTCCTCCACTTCTCGTGCCGCTCGTCGTAGCCCACCTCGGTCCACACGGCCGCCTGCACGTCCCCCGGAACGGGGGTGCCGTCCAACCTGCATGCAGCGGGGTGGGGCCGTGACCCGTGGGCATGGCTGGTGGGTGTGGTGTGCTTTCTAAAGCGGCCGTGTGAAACGCACGTAAGGTAGCAAGCCAGCTCACGAGCATGGCAGCAACGTCATGGAGTGAGCCGCTGTCACTGAGCTCACTGTACTAGCTGGCTTACAGTTAAGCGGGTGGCTGCCCCCATCAACAGGATTTGCGTGCCAGCATCCCACCATTGAGCCGCCCATGCACCGTAAAATCCAGTTGCTAACCCACCAGCTGCACGCTGCTGTGCGAACCCTAATCCACACCCTCTCACTGTACGGCGCCTTCCCTACCCCACGCACCGGCACCCCCTGCGCCGCAGGGCCTGCTTGACCTTCCTCCGCAACCCCGCCTCCAGGCGCCTCTGGAAGTGCGCCAGCGCGTAGTACAGCATGACCCGGTCAAGACACATGCCGCCGGCGTGGAACACCCGAAGATCGGGGGCCCGGCGCCCACCCTTCTTGCGGGGCGTGCCGCGGGCTCCCGCCCCGCCCCGGCCGCGGCCCCGCCGCCGCCGTTTGCCACCTGCTGCCTCCTCGTCGTCCTCCTCCCCGGCCTCCGCCTGGTCGGCCCCCGCCTGCTCGTCCTCCGCCTGCTCGATGTCGTACAGGGGAGTCCCCGTGAGCTTGATCTCGTGCAGATGGTGGGTGCTGCATCAAGGGGAGAGGAGCCGGGTGGCTGTGTAAGGGTGCCGGCAGCAGGTAACTGGCAAGGACTGCGTGGAAGCTTGCTTGGCCAGGTAGTGTCCGTGTAGACGGTGGGTGCTGCGTACGTGAGGGAAAGCAAGGGAGGGTGGGTCGCGTCCCCCTTGGGCCGAGAGCAAGGTAACTGGCAAGGACTGCAAAGGATTCGTTTGTACAAGTGGCAGGTGATGCAGTCCACTGCTTTGGTAGGTGTACAAGCGGTGTCGGGGCCAGCCAATGCAGACATGCTCTGCCAGCGCCAACTGCATGCGCATCATCTTCAGGTAAGTAAAGATTATCCAAATGCAAGCGTCGCCACACCCACAAGCAGTCACGTGGGCTCACCGGTGGGCGTTGCAGATGGTGCAGTGCGTCACCTCCTCCTCGCCATCGCTGGGGGCCGACGAACAGGGCAAACCAAGTTACGCACCGTAAGGGAAGAGACATTCATGGGGCGCAAGGCACCTTCCATGCACAACATCGCAGAACCTTGGCGATTTCACAAGTTGCAGCCAGCCACGCCATCATCATGTGTACAAAGGCCCACACTAGAGAGATGGGGTTTCTGGGCTGGGATATGACTGCATGTCTGCTTGCAACTGAGGTGGTCAACGGTGCTGTTGCCGGAGACAAGCTGGAAACCAAGGTCATGGCCAGGTCATGCCCGCCGCTCGCACTCCACCCACCTTCCTGTTCCGGGCAGCAGCCACTCCTCCCCCCTGCGCGCCGCCTCCAGCGCCCGCTCGTACAGCGCCCGCTGGCCCGCCGCCCCGTAATACACATCGGGGGTCATGTTCTCGATGGACATGGCCGGGAAGCGCTGCAACGACCTGCGTGATTAACAGCTGGTGTATGTTGGGCGCATGGGGCCTTGGGGGCTGTTGCCCGAGCGTGTCGTGTAAGACCGATGTGGGCCTGAGCCGCGGAAGTGCCTACAGTGCGCAGCTGGTCACATACGTGCTTGGCTTTCGTCATGGCCTGCCCGCACCCAATAGGCCCTTTGCAACAGCAGCCCGTGCTAAAGGCTATCCGAGAATCGTTACCTCGGATGCCAGGCTACCTGGGTGCATGCACGCACGTGTATGCACGAAAGCCGCAGCATGCGTCAAGGGCGTGCGCCAAACATGATTGCATGGACGTGGTAGGATGCGGGCCACACAAATTTCCTGCAGTGGCTACGCTGTTACACACGCTGCTGTTACACACGCCGCTGTTACAGACGCCGCACCTGAGCAGCCCCAGCTCATTCGCAGCCGTCACCCAGTGGAAGGACACCGTGCTGTCCCTGTGGGGACAGGGACACGGTGATAAGGGACACGGGAGGACTAGGACCATGGAAGCTATGAAGCGGCATAGCGAGGCAGGATGGGAGCCTGGGGAGGTACGTGGTACCCTTGCGACCTTGCGGGAAGAAGGGTGAGGAACGCAGGGTGTGCGGTGGAACGCAGGATGTCCATGGCCTGGCCTGGGCTGCACCCAGACTATCACTCGCGCAGAGCTAGCTGCAATCCACCGCGCTCTAGAAATTGCCAACGAACGGGATGTGCCAAATGTACATGTCCTCTCAGACTCGGCTGCTAGCTTGTACCTAATCAAGAAGTACATCGGTAATTCCAGGGAGGAGTGCACAGCGCCCGAGTGCCGTTACCATTATGCGCGTGCACGTAGCGGCTCATGCAGTATGTGCAGGTATCTGCAAGATGTGCGCTTGCGGTGACACCATCCAGGCATCTTGGTACTGCTCAGCACAAGCAACCGCGCAGTGCAGATGGGTGTCCGCCTTACCTTGCGCCGTTGATCCTGTCCGTAATGCGCCTGCGAACGGGAGAAACACACGAAACAGTCAAGCACGGCATGGCGATGTAGCTCAGCAGCAAAGCAAGAGCGCAATCCACCTCCTGCCAGCAACACCCATGCCATGCACATCAGTCGCAGCACGTGTCGATGGGCACCGTGCGGTACCCAATAAACGTTAAATCACATGCACCCCAAGCGCACTTGCTTTGTGGCCGCCTTCATGTTGAGCTGCATCTGGTCCAGCTCGTACTCGTTGTCTCCGCCGTCCCCCAGCGACACGCCCGGCAGCAGCTGCAGCAGCAGCCCGCGCTGTGCGGGTACGGACACAAGAGATAGGTGAGGCATTGTGACTGTATGTTGACATTGGGGCGGCATCCCACAAGAAAACGACTGGCAGCAGCCGCAGCAGCAGCCCGCGCTGGGTATCGTACGGGGATGGTGCACACAAGGAACAGCATGTGCACAGGTAAGTGATGTAGGAACTAGCATGCGGGTGCGGGATGACAGGGCTAGCGTCCCCAGCACTGCTAGCACAACGCCACAACCAAACCCACCAGGTACTCCTCAAAGACGTTGAACTGGTCCGTGCCTAGGCGGGGAGCTACTGCGGGGGACGAGTACGGCGCGGACTGCCGCCTGTCGCCCTTCTGGCGGGACTTGACCGGCGTACGCAGGACCTCCTCCTCCTCCTCCTCCACGTCGTCCTCAAGTTCCTCTACCCCTTCCTCCTCGGCCCCCTCCTGCTCCCTCCCACTCCCCCGCTGCAGCCGCCGCCTTTTCCCGCGCTCCCTCGCCGCCTCGCCCTCCCCCTTCCGCTTCCGCCGCTCCCGCCGCCCCGCTGGCCGCTGCTTCGCTTCCTCCTCCTCCTCCTCATCATCCCCCTCTCCCTCCTCCACCTCTTCATCGCTACCCACTATGAACCCATCCAAGCTGCCAGCGTCACTGTCCTCCTCCTCCTGCTCCCTCCCCCGCCCTCTCCCACTCCCCCCGCCCCCACGCTGGCGCCTCCTGCTGCCTCCTTCCCCACGCGCCCCGCCGCCCCTGCCGTACCGCTGCTCCTCCTGCTCGTCCAACCGCTCATCTTCGCCACTGTCGTACAACGCCGCCACGTCACCCATCGGCTCCTCCCCCTGCTCGTCCATCAGCCCGGGGTGCAGCGGCACCCGCTGCCGCCGGCGGTCCCCGCTGCTGGGCACCGCCCGCCTCCCGCCGCCGCCGTACATCCCCATGCCACCGTACGCCCCCGTGTCCCCCACCCGCACACCGCATCCCTCCTCCTCATCATCCGGCTCCTCATCCGACAGCAGGTCGACCATCTCCTGGTCTCCACCTCCCGGGCCACCCGGCCCCGCCTTCCCACCCTCCCCCTCCCCGTCCTCCGCAACGGGCGTCAGCAGCCGCCGCCGCGCCGCCGCCGCCAGCTCGGCCCGCGATACGCTCTGGCGCTGCTTGGGCGTGCGGCGGCTGCGGCCGCCACCAGAGGCGGGCGCGGGCGAGGGAGAGCGGGAACCCACATGGTGCTGGCCTGCATGCGCCAAGCTGCCACCGTCCCCGTTGCCACCGGCAGCAGCTGCAGCGCCCCCCACAGCGGGCCCCGCACGCCTCCTTTGCACCCCTCCCTGCTCAGGGTGTCCCCCTCCCTCGGCGTCGTGGTCTTCCAGGTCCTCCAGCTGCACCTCCGCCTCCGAGACCCCCCCCCCCCCCCCCCCCCCCCCCCCCCCCCCCCCCCCCCCCCCCCCCCC
>VFQN01006092.1_pt1 | contig 14135 bp, 21 predicted proteins | sample 3512371 | NCBI WGS metagenome assembly VFQN01 (sample SAMN10412370, study PRJNA504923) | tailings metagenome | isolation source: Replicate 2 from Balatoc abandoned mine | place: Philippines: Itogon, Benguet | collected 2017-08-28
AGAAATGAAAAGTTTGAAACACGCTCTCTCGATATAAGAGAATCTAACCACTTCGTTTTTTTCACTTGTGAGTTGTTGAGTTGCTTTTCTCCAACTGTTACTTGTCCATGTTCTTGAGACGACTCTACACTCTATCTATTCATCTCACACTTTGTACAACTTTATTCGTTCAGAAACGATCTTTGGCTGCCATGTCTGAGTTGAATAAGTTCAAGCCAATCACCCTGATCACGTTCGATGTGGACGGCACTCTCATTCGAGGAAGTGCTGCTTGCCCTGAAGCTACTATTCATGCTAAAGCTTTCCTTCATGCAGCAGGGAAGATTACTAAAGATATTGATGACTTTGAGAAACAGTATGATTCGCCTTTAGACTTTATTCCCCAAGAGAAATATCACGGTCAAACCGACGGTCTCATCATTCTCAACTTAATTCGAAATGCCTTTCAGAAACCAGTGGAAGAAGTGTCGCCAAATCTCAATGAGCTTTTTAATAAGATGTATGAGTACGTGTGTAGATTTCCTGATGACGTCATTGCAAAATCTGCTGTTCCTATTCCTGGGGTAATGGAGACCTTGCAGAAGCTTAGAGATGATGAAAAGCGAGCAGGTCACTATATGTGTGGCTTAGTGACTGGGAATGTTGAAGGGATAGCTCGCCGGAAAATGAGAGCGACTGGCATCTTTCACACCAATATTCTAACGAGAAAATCACCCCATCAAACGTGGTCAGGAGATGAAGATGCAGCTTTTCTGGGAGGTTTTGGATCAGATCATTGTAGTTGTAATATCGATGATCCAACCATGTCTTACAAAGATCGAGGTGAACAAATTGTAATTGCTTGGAAACGAGCAAAATCACTACTGAACGATGACGAGAAAATTGTTAGAGTCGTTCATGTGGGTGATGCTCCTGCTGATATTCTTGCAGCTAAATGGTGTGCAGAGAATGATAAGTTCGGAGATGAGGTAACAGCGAGCTGTATTGGTGTTGCGACGGGAAGCTATTCTGCTCAATTGCTAACTGATCTTGCGGGTGATCATGTACCTGATAAGTGGGAACCAGTTATACTAGAGAAAGGTCTCGCGGATGAAAGATTTATCGATTACTGTCGTATTCATACGAAATAAGATTTACACTCCAGCCTTTCTCTTTCTGTCCTTAATAAAAACATAACATCATAGAGTTCTGTTGTGTAAATTGTAATTTTAAAAAGAAATAGATTCCTTCACCTTAACAATTAGCAATGATGAGATCCATTGAGATAGTTTCCATAGAGATAAGTTGTTGTATATCATAACTTGAAGCAAAAACCGCAGATTCTTAATTTTACGTCACAGCTAACAGATGTCGTTGCTTTTCATTTTCTCATTGAATTTCTTTATTAACGAAGATCTTGTGATTAGCTCATAGATAATTCAACGCATTGTTCATTGTCTCAAAGATTCTCTCTGTTGTTATTGAATAGTTGATTCATAGAAGTTTGACGAGATGAAATCTTTGGGTAATTTTAATGTAATCATTTTAACAATTGTGGTTCTAACCTTGCTCCAAACGATAACTGTCACACAAGGAGCAAGGTTACCAACTCCATGGAACCAAAGTAAGTTTAATTTGTTCTTATTCCTATATCTTTCTTGAGTTATTCTGTATTTTTTTAGGATATGGAACTTCTCAATTCGTGTATACCGAAGATGAGCTCTCTGACTCTGCTTCTAATATTGTTGCAGCAGCAGATGATGAACTCTCAGAGGATGATGATACTATTGAAACTGAAGAAGATGTAGAAGAAGAAAGAGCAACGAATCGAAGGAATAATAAAAAGAATAAGAACAGTGCAGAAATTCAGTTTATGATCACAAATAAGATGAGAAATACCTTGATTCAAGATCTTGGTTATCTTTCCTCTGAAGTTGACAATATGGAACCTCAGGTATATTTATTTGGAACAAACCATTCTCAATCTCTCTGATTATAAGATCATATTTCATATATAGATCGCAGCTGTGGTGATTGAGAGAAGTCTGAAGCGTCCTCGCAAGGGAATGCCAGCCTCATGGAGAAAGAATGCTGGTAATAATCGAGGAGGAGATAATATTTTATCTCGTTGGAAGGATGGACTATTAAGTTTTCTGCGATCTTCCGTGGACTTTACAAATAATTCTGTTCGTCCTATCTTACCTGTTCTGATAGTATCTTCTTTGATCTACTTCCAGCGCGACTCCATCTTATTCGTCACCAATTCATTGATCAATAGCGTTAAATCCAAAAGTTTCGAGATTTTCCGCTCTAAGGAGAAGAGATATATCGATGATGATGAAGAAGAAAATAGTAGAGCACGTCAACGGAAGTCACCCGTCAATAGATGGAACACCAATAACAACAATAATCGAAATAAGGGCAAAGGAGGATTATTCTGGGGAAACAGTCAGAGTAAGAACAAAAGAATTAGTGACGAGGAAGAGCCATTAGTAACGATTCAACCTCAAGAGAAGAAAGTAGAGAGAAGCACATCGAGAGATAATACCGTGGATATCAAGGCATATGATAAAGTTGTCACTCAATCTTGGTTGGATGATCTCTTCAACTCAAACAATAACGACCAATTTACCTCTAACAGTGATCAATTTACTTCTTCTGCAAATAGTGAGCAATTCACTGATTAGATCACTCTTCTTTCATTCATCTTGTTTATTGGTGGCAGTCCTTCAGAAGGAGAGACAAGCTTCCTTCATCTCCAACTCTAATATATTGCTTTCTGAGTGGAATTTTTTTGTAAATAGTTAAGATGATAATCGCTTCTTTGTTATATTTGGCAAATAAGCGACATGAAAGTGATAAAAGATTATTCAAATAATAAGGATGATTGTATTAGTACTCATCAGAAGTAGGGAGGAAATGTTCGTCATCAATGGTTGTATATAATCTTCCATCATTGCATAATTGTTGAACACCTCGAACTAACTGATCGAAGTTAATATTCACTCCTTTCCTTTTGAGAATATTCATAACTTCATCGTACTTCAAACCAGCACCATCTCTTGGACCACTTTGATAGGCAGCAAAGATCTAAAGAGAAGAGATAAGAAGTAAATCAATACATCAACGAATAGAATATCTCACAGATTCATTGACATTATTCGCTTCCTTCTTCATTGCATTATTAAGATTTTGACCACCAAATCCTCCAACCATACCTCGATTCCCTATACAAATTGAAATATCAGTAATAAGAACTATCACTGCTTGGATTTGTTTACCTTGTGGTGTTGAGGTTTGCATCAAAGAGGATGATGCATTAGGAATAAAGGCTCCTGACTATTTACCAATCATAAAACGTGAGGAAAAAGGGAAAAAAAGGGAGGAAATTTCTAAGATTCACCTGCAGAGGTCCTTTCGTATTTAGTAAGTGAGTATGGGTGACATCTAAGATGTGGTATGTCAGTTCATTCCAATCTTGCACTGGTTGAGCATCATAGACAGAGAGGTGAATCTTATTGTCATACTCTCGAATATTACCAATAACTCTAGCTAAAAGACCATTTCTTAAACCAGCAATCTTTGACATGCCTGATGCATCTTTCTCAATCCAAAGTTTGCATTCAATGGCACCAGATCCATCATTAATCAGGAAGGTGAAGTTAGTAGTATGCTCTTGGGCATTCGATAAAATACCAACAATTTTGACAATATTTAATTCAACCTCATCGACACGATATACATCATCGTGATTTGTTGCGGATAAAAGCTGGTGCACAGAGAGAGGCATGAGAGATTGACGATCACGAGACTAGAGAAAGAGCAACAAATTTTAGACGAAGAAGGGACTACAAGGTAGACGAAAGATACCTTCTTCTCAGAGCTTTTCTCTTTTCCTTCATTCATAAATCCACCTCCCATATCCATTCCACCATAACCTCCCATACCATCAAACCCATTACTAAACCCTCTCTCATTATATTCAAATCCTACAAAGCCCCATTACAACCACAATCAAAAAAAGAAAGAGAAATGCTATTCTATACCTCCGTAAGACATTTTCTTCGCGTTCTTCTGTTGTTAGTTTATCTTTTCTGATTGTTAAGAATTTCAAATTCAAACGAAGGAAATCCGAAATATTTCCACAATAGTTCCTGGAAAAGACACGGAAATCTCTGTGCTTGTTTGAATTTGAATCAATTGTATTGTTATTAGTTAGAGGAAGATGGCATCACTTTGGATAGATAAATATAGACCAAATACATTAAATAAATTAACTTTGCATAATGAAATATCAGCAAAGTTAGAAGCTCTTGCTCATAGTGAGGAAGTTCCTCATTTACTCTTCTATGGACCACCAGGTGCAGGGAAAAAGACTCGAGTGATGGCTTTCCTTCGTGAGGTCTATGGACCTGGAGTCGAGAAAGTGAAAATTGAGCATAGAACATTTAAGAATACATCTGGAAAGGCTCTAGAATTGACGTTGATCGGTTCAAACTATCATGTTGAATGCAATCCTTCTGATGTGGGCAATAATGATCGCTTCGTAATACAGGAGGTGATCAAAGAGATTGCATCGCATGGTAACCTTTCTTCGGCTGTGGGTGCACCTGGGTCAAGGAATTTTAAGATCTGTAAGTGGAGATCGTCTGATTCGATTTTATTTCTCTAACTTCGCCTCACAATATAATATAGTACTATTAACCGAGGTTGATCGATTGTCGCGCCAAGCTCAAGCCGCTCTACGTAGAACGATGGAGAGGTTTGTATATCTACTACTTTGAACGAAACAATTCCTTATATATCTCGCAGATACTCTGCTCAATGTCGAATCGTCTTAGTCTGTAACTCACCTTCCAAAATTATCGAGCCAGTTCGATCTCGTTGTCTAGGAATTCGTATTCCAGCAGCCACAAACGACGAAATCGCTGCAATTTTACTTCAAACTGCACGAAAGGAAGGTGTGAATTGCCCACCAGAGTATGCGATGAAGATTAGTATACAATCTGATCGCAATCTTCGTCGTGCTATCCTCATGTTAGAAGCTGCTCGAATGCAAATTAATCCAGCACAACAATTACAAATACAAGCTGATCAACCAATCCCTTTACCTGATTGGGAAATGTATATTATACGATTAGCTCGAGAGATTCTTGCTGATCAAACACCATCAAAACTTCTACAAGCAAGAGAAATGCTCTATGAACTCCTCACAAACTGTATCCCTGCTGATATCATTCTCACTACATTAAATCGTGAGTTAATGAAATCATTAGATGATACTCTAAAGCATGAGGTGTCTTATTGGGCTGCTTACTATGAGCATCGTATAGTTCAAGGATCAAAGGATATTTTCCATTTAGAAGCATTTGTTGCAAAGTTTATGGCAATCTATAAGAAATGGATTGTTTCATTCTTTGCATAATCTTTTTCTTTCTTCTTCTTTCTTGACTTGCCTTGTTTCGAATCATATCTCTCTGTAAAGTCATAATCATCAACATAATGTCATTGTGAATAATTCTATTCAAAGGAACACACAGAGAAAGAAAAAAGGCAATAATAATATTATGAAAGTTTAGAAAACAAAACTAAGGGAAACAAAATCTAAACAAGGCATACGAGAAATACAACACCAAACAAAACCAAAAAAAAAACAACAGTAATAATATCTTAATGAATCTGAAGCAGTTTTGATCATTTATCTGCAAATGGTCTTTCCTGCATTGTCGGAGTGCTTGGTGATCGCAGGTTTAATTTGAATGATTTTGTCGTTTGCATGTATCGAGGGAGGTTAGCTGCCCTTGTCGCTACTGGAACTCTCAGACTCTCTGTCGTTGGTGTCGGAGCTGTCACTGGAGTAGGCGTAGAGACATTGTTCGAGGTAAGATGAGGTGAAGGCTGTTGTTGATAAGCTTCATGGAGTTGTTTCATCTCGTTCTCAGTGTATTCCGTCACCGTCTCATCCAACACAACGCTCTCTGTCACTCCCATACGAGCTGATGCATAAGTGCAATACAAAGAAATCCACGACAATAACTCAGCATGAACTAACAGGGAAACAACTGTTAGCACGAAAAAATACAAATGAAAGAAGAATAGTAATATGTCTTACCATGAGTATATTGAAATACTTGATCAATACAATCAGACAACGTCACTACTAACTGTGGATCTCTTTCTAAATATTCTTGATTAATTAATTCTTTCTGTTTTTCATTACTATTATTATCATTAACAATAAATTCTAATTCTTTTTTATTTTTTAAAGTAATTTCAAAGATTTTAAAGAGATCGATATATAACTGTTGGATCACTTCTTCAATTATTAATGCTTTCACGACTTCATTACTTGTAATGATTGGGATTGCTGGATTTCCTACTATCATTTGATTAAGATATGACTTTAATCGTGTTAATAAGAGTAATTGAACTGCCTCTGGTAGCGCTGTAGTGTATGGAGGGAGAGAGTTAGCGAGTAACTCTGATTGCAATGTATTCTCCTCTGTGAACTGACGTTTAGTGGTAGGTGATTGAACGATGTTATTAGATGTCGAGGTCGGCGAATAGGTATCATCAGGTACAACACCTGTATTCATCACAGTGGAGTCTTTCGAGGTTCGAGTGATCGCAGGAGGACCATTACCTCCACGTTGCTTTGGAGTACCATATAGTGACGAATGACTTGTTGAATTGACAGAATTGACTCTCACTTGAGCTAATCGTTGTCGTAATTGTGCTACAGTACCTCGAAGTTGATCATTTTGAGCAAGGATTTGTTTAATCTCTTCATTACTAAACTTCCCTATCTCATCCTTACTCTCCCCATATCCTTCACTTGTATTCACATTATTCAATGCATCCGCTCCTGTAATAGTAATCGAACTTGTTGTTAGATGTGAATCTTTATTAAGTTGGGAAGGGTTGGTGCTAGTCGGTGCAGCAGCGGTAGTACTCGTTGGAAGTGGAGTAGTAGAGGATGTGTTCGTTGGTCGCACTCCTTTACCAAGATTTTTCTTCAAATAGTCTTGTAAATGATCAGAGGTTGCATGGACTAATGATTTTTCAACTGATTTTGATAATAATTTTACTGCTTCAATATTATTAGGGTTTAATATAAGGATTTGTTCTAATTGTTGGATGTTATCGTTCATCTCTTTTGTTTGATTGTTTAAGAAGAGATCAGTTATATCATTCATTTGTTCAATAATTTGTTCGAAATAAGTTGAATAATTGGATTTAAAGATTGTCATAGTACTAACAAGCCGATCATAAACCTAATTGAGATAACAATGAGGAAGGGGAAGTTAAAGGAGGGGTAGAGGACGACTTACCTTGGAAGCTTCAGCTAATCGATTCGATGATAAATTTAAATCATAACGATTACTTTCAGCAAGTGGACATTCATCAACCAGATAATTATCAATAGTATCTAAACTAGTCGGTGTTTTTAAAGCTTTCAAAGTGTCTTTAGCGATCTCTAACTCCTTAATACGCTTCATCATCGATGCCTTACTCTCTTGAATATCCTATTAGAAAAGAAGAAAAGGAAAGCAATCATTCAAATGAAAAAATTAAAAAAAAATACAAAAGTGATGTTCGACTGTACCTCAAGTAATTGAAGTAATAATTGATTTTCTTCTTGTAAACGATTGAAAAAACTTTTCTTTTCAATTTTATAATTTTCTTCCATTTCTTTAGAAATAATATTTTGATTATTATTATATGATTGTTTAAATTCATTTAATTCTTCATTTAGAAAAGAGGAAGGATCTTTTCTATTATTAATGGTATTATTTAGAATTATTTGTTTTTCTTTTCTTGCCTGTAATTTTGATAATTTAGCAGCAGCTGATGCGGAATTCGTCGTATTATTAAAAGCATTCAGATTGTTTGTTGTGATATTTGACGTTGAGGAAAGATTTGAAGGGCTAATTAGAGGTCCTTGGGGGATGGTATTGAAGGTGTAAGCAGGTTGATGGTTTGATGTGGGCATAGGTGATTGAAATTTATTCGCATTCGATTGATTCATAATATCTGATAAAGCTGCAAACTTCATAGGGGAGTTAGTAGGATAACCGCCTCGCCCAGAGTTCGCAGTGGTTTGATTGGGGTAATTTGGGTTGATACTTAAAGTGGTCTTCTTCATTCTGATGTTCTTGCTCCAAAACCTTTCAAAGAAAAGACGATCTTACAAAACTGTGAACAAAAATATCACAATCGAATCTTCAATAAGCTCAGGGAAGTCTCGACTACAAGAGTGTTGATAGTTGATAGATCTCACAGAAGAAAAGGTTTCGATCTTTTTATTCTTGACAGTTTATGAAATAAGCAAATGCTTATATAAAACTCGCCTTTTTCAAATTTCGATATTTTCTTCTCTCTGAAAGGAGTCTTCATTTTGAGATTTTATTGAAAACTATGAAATGATGAAACGTTTTGATGTGAGTCTCTTGAGAAGTATATTGAAAGATGCTGAAACGATTAAGCGTTTGGCTATTCAATGCTATGATATGAGGCTTCTCAGGTCAGAAAGAAACCACGACATTGGTACCAGTTCTGGAGATGGCTTTCAGAGCGAGTATAATCCGTCTAGCGAGCTGCTGGAGACTATTCGTTGCGAAATTAAGAAGGAGTTTCTGTGTTTATTTAAAATATTTGAGCAATATGGCACGAAGGTCATCTCTCATGAGGTTATTCATCTTAGAATCGAATATCTGTTACAAGTTATCAACTTTGTGTTCGAGGTGAGCGTTATGGTTTGTTCAAGTCGTTACCTCTCATAAGATTCATATAATAGTTCAACTACATTCATATATTCCATTCAGACATCGTAGGATCATGCTTTACCCTCTATAAGTGGGTTTTATCATTTTTACCGGCGCACGCAACCTCCATGAATACTCAAGAAGATGACATACTCTCGGTTACTAATACCGTCTCTCCAATCGAAGTTTACGATGATACTGTTGAATTTCCTGAAATCCATAAGACAAAGTTTGGAAAGACGAACTGGTATGAGATGTGTGTGTCGAGTTTGGCAATGATGATATCCCGATTACTACAGCAGGTAATAATTCGACTACTTCTTTTGATCAACTAACATTGATTATGATGATAGTTTCCAAATGGAAGAAATGAAATTAGCATTAGTAATAGTGAAACTTTATCACTGCTTCAATCAGAGTGTTGGCAGATTCAATATCTCTCTTTAGCGATTATCCAGGCTGCATTGGTACTTGAAACAAACCAAAATACCGGAGCAAATACTAACCAATTGGAATCTTCATCTTCGTCAAATAAAATCCCTACACTCCTCACAAAGGCTACGTCGTCGAGGTCCGATAAGTTGCAAGCTGCGTCAACAAGCACTTCACAAAAATCATCTGCGAACAAATCTTCTGGCAAGCCAACACCTTCAAAGAAGCCTCTTATTAAGGTATAGATTTGAATGTTTATGACATATGAAGCACTTATATTTGTCTATGTTTAGTCCAAATCCACACTTATTGAATCCACAAGTACATTATCTGAAGTTAATGCGAAAGAGAATATCGGGCGACGTCCATTACTAGTCACCACTCCTGTTAAAACTTCCGAAGAACTTTATCGCAGCGGTTTTCTGAGAACATTATCGTGGTTACTATTGCATCGTAATCGCTTAGTCCGTGTTACAGCCTCTCAGGTAAAGTATTCCTAAAGTTCAATTATAGATGAGTTGATGTTTTGATATTCTATTTGACAGGTACTCGAGATCATCCTTCATTTAACAACAAATTCAGAAATCTTCAAATCAATGAAGACGATGATAGCGCCTAATCATGATAATAGACTGGAGGAATTACTAAAACCAAGTCAGAATCTGATTATTTCCGACTTTTGGTCTTCATTGATGGAACAAGGTATACTTCCACTACTTCAAAGTATTTCAGTTGGATATTCGATTAATTCGGAGATATTTCTCAAACAATCTACTCAACATTTACTCTTTCCTGAAACACACATTAGACGTGGTGTTCAAATATTGTTTCAATGCTTAGTCTATCAATTACAATACAATCAACAATTACAACAAAGATTAATCCAATCATTAAATCATTCTGGAAATTTGAAATTACGAGTCAATTTAATATCATCGATCATTATTGCTTGCAATCACTCGAATAAGTTAGGGAGGTAAGTGTGAATATTTTTATTCATACTATTTCTTTGTTATACGGTTCTATCATAGGTTATTACTCTCTAATACCACTACAAATAATGGAACAAGCAATGGCAGATCTGCAGTCGTATCATCTCTTCCAACAGCTTTGAAGAATATTAACACTTTTCTCTGGGCATTTATTTCCTCGTTGATAGAAGCACAGAATGATTTTAAACCAATTTTTTCAATTTTTAATTACTTCATTGATCTTATGATTCAGAATTGTCAGAAAATGCTTGATTTCCGATTTCAGCAAGAAGACAGACAAATGAAAAGACAAATCGGTAATGAGATTGCGACTCAAACCCTAGAGAATCAATCCTTAAATTATCATCATGGCTTTTCTAAAGTGCAGATTAACTCTATCCATCCTAAACTACTTCAGCTTATGATATCGATCTCCAAATCTATCATGCCAGTTGTCATCATCGTACCCACTGGTACTCCTATACCAATGGCTAATGAGGGAATCAATGCATCAACGCGTATTGGTATTCGAATGAGCTGTCCCAATATCGAATTAGTAGAAAAATATGGAGGCAAACTATACAATCTGATTCAGGTTAGTGAAATAAAAGATACCAATATCGCAAAAATATAATAACATTAAATGTTCTTCTTCGTAGAAACAACATCTATTGCAGATAGAACAATGCTTTATATTCTTCCAAGAATATTTTTCAACTGAAATATTATCATCTTCTTCAATTCTATCCGCTGTTGAAGTAACATCATCTACCTTCTATCAGAAATATGAAAGGGAATTTAAATCCATTCATAATAATTTAAATGATTATTATTTTGTAAAATTAGAAGGAAGCTATCAATTATGGCAGGAGGTAAGAGAGTCAGCGATCAACAAAGTCTACCTTAATAACCCTTCTCGTGTTCTTAGATATTTGGTCATTTCACTGATAGTGTACCCTTATTTCATTCATTTCTCCAGAAATTATCTTTTTCACAGATTTTAGAGTGTTTATTAACAGCATCGATGTATTCGATGTCAGTTTTAATGACAAGATATTTTAATGTTATCTTACAAATGAAGAAGATTTCAGCTGCAACCTTACTACCTGTAAGAAATTCTTCCGTTTCTACTTATCGCTTGTTATCTCTTTGTTCACAGATAATAAATTGCATGTGTACACTACAGCCGTATCTATTGTTATCAAGTGAAGGTTTTGATGACAATCCTTCGATCGTATCAAGAGAGCGGTGCGTTTATTTATATCTATTAGTTTATAGGGAGTGTATTCGCTATCTGATCTCGGATTATCAGTTTTTATTGAAAAAGAAGAAAGTCAATGAATTACAAGAAATTATGAAGTATGTTTATATCTTCATAGAAAAACTCATTGCTTGAGAAGATGTTTTGCTTGCATAATGTAAGAAGATTGAATACGCCATCTTCCAACAAGTATATTCAGAGTGGTGATGCTCATCGTGGATTGTTATTTCACCACATGGAACAATGTGGGAAATCTGCTGAGGAAAGGAAATCAGATTGTTTGTTATTAGTGCCGATGAAAAGATAATTATTTTTATATTTATTTTCGTCACTATTTTCAACAAACAAACAAAATTCTATCAACTACATCTTAGTTTCGGAATTATTCGTAGGTTTCTGTGAATCGAATCACTTGAACCTGTTGTTGTGATAATCCAATACGAGCAAATAATTCATCAATTTTCGTTTGTGAATCCTCTCTTGCCGTAATAATTCTTTCGATCAAAGTATCAGGGTTTTGTAAACCATCATCGTCATGGAAGTATTTCACTGAACTTCCATCGCCTTGAACAGTCCAGACAATAGAACTAGAGGGAAATAAATACATTTTATTCGTACTTTCATCGCCGTCCATTCCTCGAAGAAGGTAGAATTGTGGTTTTCTTCCATATTCTGAATAGTAAGTTCCGACCGTAACCGTCTCTTTCAATTGATTTAAAAGGTTATCATAGTGATCATCATTTTGTGCAACGATAAGCAATCCCAACGCAATTAAAACACCATGTCCCATTATTATTGCTTCTTTTCAATTTTGAAATGATCTTTGCCTTCGTATCTTCTTTAATCCATGAAATGGAATCACAGGAAGCAAAATAACTATTGCCGGTAAATCTAGAGAGTTCTGTCGGTAGATGAGAGACTTCAACATAATATAAACACACAAGAAAACCTTCATTTCCTTCCTAATCATATTTATACTCGGTGAACCATGTTGATTTTTTCTCTTGTTGTAGCTTTCGTTGCTCTCTCTGTCACATCAGCCAACAGCTTAGGGGCGAGTGTCCAACTGTTTGAATGGTCTTGGTCTGACGTTGCCAATGAATGTGAGAAATTCCTCGGTCCAAAAGGTTACAAAGCTGTTCAAGTCTCTCCACCAAATGATCACATTACAGGATCTCAATGGTGGACTCGCTACCAACCCGTGACGTATGATATAATTTCTCGCTCTGGGAATGAAACACAGTTCAAGGATATGATCAATCGCTGTAAGAACGCTGGGGTTGCCATCGTGGTTGATGCTGTAATTAATCATATGGCTGCAGGATCTGGAAAAAGTGTTGGTGGAAAGAGCTTTACAACCCGTCAATTCCCTCATTACGGACCACAAGACTTCCACCACGACTCCAACAACCAATACACCAACTGCGCAGTAAACAATTATAAAGACAAATACAACGTCCAATACTGTGATTTAACTGGTCTCCCTGATTTACTGACCTCCAGCTCCTATGTCCAAGGTCAGATTGTCGGGTACTTGAAGAACCTGTATAACATGGGTGTGAAGGGAATTCGCATTGACGCCGCAAAACATCAAGATGCCAATGAATTAAGTGGTATCACCAAACAATTACCATCTGATATGTATATTGGACAAGAGGTGATTGGTGCGTCAGGAGAAGCTGTTCAGCCTAGTATGTATTATGGTCTAGGTCAAGTGAGTGAATTCTATTATGCTGATTATCTTGATACCAATATTATTAATGAAAATAAAATGACTTATTTACAAACATTTGGTGAATCATGGGGATTAATGCCAAATCAATATGCTGTTGTTTTCCTTGATAAGTAAGTTTATAACGCTATAGATCTCCTACACACCATTCTAACCAACCTTTTATTCTATAGCCATGATACACAACGTAATGGTCGTGCACAACTTACCTATAAGAATGGTAATCTTTATAACTTTGCCAATATTTTCATGTTATCGTGGCCATATGGACAAGTGCGAGTGATGTCGTCTTATTACTTTTCCAATACCGATCAAGGACCACCTGGAACTGGTGTGAACAATGGTGCCAACTGTAATAATGGTCATGATTGGGTCTGTGAACATCGTTGGACTTCTATTGCGAACATGGTTGGGTGGAGAAACACAGCTGGTTCTAATACTGTGCAACACTGGCAGACAGGAAATGCGAATCAAATCGCATTCTCTCGTGGTAGTGTTGCTTTCATCGCCTTTAATCGTGGATCGTCTACGTGGAGTACCACTCTTACTACTGGTCTTCCAGCTGGTACTTACTGTAACATCATCGTCTCTGATGATACTAAGAGCTGCCCAACTGTCACAGTGGGCTCTGATGGTAAAGCTTCTGTGTCAGTCCCTGCTGTTAATGCTGTTGCCATTCATATCAACAAGAAGAAGTAATAAAACAAACAACATTCACGTTCCTCTAATCAGAGAAACGATTCTTACTCATTTGACTGTATTTTTATCCGCCTTGAATTTTGCTCTGTAGGACTTTAGAATCACCAAGTATTAAATACATTTAGATGTCATGTAATGTCGACAAGCATTACTTATATTAACAATTTTCGAATACCGTTGACTATCTGGTAATAGTTGATACTATAGTATGCCTTTCCTTGTCCTTTTACTGTCTTCATTCGTTGATGAGGAAGTACTTTGATAATAGTTTAATAGATAAAATAAATAAACCACAA
>VFQN01006093.1_pt1 | contig 14135 bp, 10 predicted proteins | sample 3512371 | NCBI WGS metagenome assembly VFQN01 (sample SAMN10412370, study PRJNA504923) | tailings metagenome | isolation source: Replicate 2 from Balatoc abandoned mine | place: Philippines: Itogon, Benguet | collected 2017-08-28
GTCGGCGCGGAGCCGCGGTCGGCGAGCGCCACCTTCAGCGCCAGCAGGAAACGCGAGAGTTCGCCGCCGGAGGCGACCTTCATGATCGGACCGGGACGCGTTCCGGGATTGGTCTGGACGTGGAATTCGACCGTGTCGATCCCCTCTTCCGCGCCACCCTCCAGGTCGGTGGTGATCTCGACGGTGAAGCGCGCGCGCTCCAGCTTCAGCGCCGGCAGCTCCGCCATGACGGCGGCGGCAAGCGCCTCGGCCGCATGGTGGCGCTTGTCGGAGAGCGAACGGGCGGCCTGGTCGAATGCGGCACGCGTCTCGGCAAGATGCGCCTGAAGCCGCACCAGCTTCTCCTCGCCGGCATCGAGATCCGCAAGATCGGCGATCATCTTGGCGGCAAGGGCCGGAAGGCCGGTGACGGGCACGGAGTATTTGCGGGCGGCCGCGCGCAGGGCGAAGAGGCGCTCTTCCGTGCGTTCCAACTCCTTCGGATCGTATTCGGTCTTGCGCAGCGCCACCTCGACGGCCATCTGTGCGTCGGAAAGCTGGTTCAATGCCTGATCGAGCAGCTCGACCGTCTCCTCCAGCAGGCCCGGCGCCTCGTGGCTCTTGCGCTCAAGACGGCGCACAAGCGCGGCGATGAGAGGCACGGGCGAGGCATTGCCATTCAGGAATTCGCTCGCCTCGTTGATGTCACCGGCGATACGCTCGGCCTTCATCATGCGGGCGCGGACTTCCGCCAGCGCATCCTCCTCGCCATCCCGTGGCGAGAGGACTTCCAGCTCCTCGACGGAGGAACGCAGGTAATCGGCCTCGCGGGCAGCCGCTTCCACCTTGTCACGGTGACGGCGCAGCGTGCGTTCGGCTTCCTTCCATTGGTGATAGAGCGTGCCGACATCGCCTGCCGCCTCGCCGAGACCGCCGAAGGCATCGAGCAGCAGACGGTGCGCATCGGTATCGACAAGCGCACGATCGTCATGCTGGCCATGAATTTCGACGAGGCGCTGGCCGACCTGCCGCATCAGCTGCACGGAGACCGGCTGATCGTTGACGAAGGCCTTGGTGCGCCCGTCGGCGGATTGCTGGCGCCGGAAGATGAGGTCGCCATCGTCGTCGATGCCATTGTCGCGCAGGAGCGTCCGGGCGGCGTGACCATGTGGCACGTCGAAGACCGCCGTCACCTGACCGCGATCCACGCCATGGCGCACCAGCGAGCCGTCACCCCGCCCGCCGAGCGCGAGCGACAGACTGTCGAGAAGAATGGATTTTCCGGCGCCCGTCTCGCCCGTCAGCACGGAAAGGCCCGGCTCGAAAGCAAGGTCGAGCCTTTCGATCAGGACGATATCGCGGATCGAAAGCTGCGCCAGCATGGCCCTGCCATATCTCTTGCTTTAGACGCCGAGCAGCTTCTTGCCTGCACGAGAAATCCAGGACCCGCTGTTTTCACGCGGTTCAAGGCCCTTCGATTGCAGGAGCTTGTAGCTGTCGGAATACCACTGGCTGTCGGGATAGTTATGGCCGAGCACCGCCGCCGCCGTCTGCGCTTCCGTATCCACGCCCATGGCGTAATAGGTCTCGACGAGACGGGCGAGCGCTTCCTCGATCTGGTTGGTCATCGGATACTTTTCGACGACGACGCGGAAGCGGCTGGCTGCCGCGATATATTCCTTGCGCTCGAGATAATAGCGGCCGACCTGCATTTCCTTGCCGGCGAGCTGGTCACGGGCAAACCGCATCTTGGTCTGCGCGTCCTCGACATATTCCGAATCGGGGTAGTTCTCGACAACGGCCTGCATGGCTTCCAGCGTCTGCGCGGAGGCGCGCTGGTCTTGCGTCACGCTCGGGATCTGCTTCCAATAGGCAAGGCCGACGATGTACTGCGCATAGGCGGCGTCTTCCGAACCCGGATAGAGGTTGAGATAGCGTTTGCCGGCAGTGATCGCTTCCTCGTTGCGGCCCTGGCGGTAATTGGTGAAGGCCGACATGACGAGCGCCTTGCGCGCTTCTTCGGAGAAGGGATGCTGGCGATCGACGGCCTCGAACTTGCGGCTCGCCTCTCCCACCTTGCCGGCGTTCAGGTTGGCAAGGCCCTGGTTGTAGAGCTTGTCGGCAGGCTCAGTCTCGCCGGCCAGCTTGGTGATGTCGATATCGGGATCCGACTGGCACGCGGAAAGAACGACAGGCGAAGCCGCCGCAAAAAGCGTAAGATAGACAATGCGCGCCGTCTTCTTCACACCAACAGACCCTGCAACAACCATGTGACAATCCCAGTTCAACGGACGCGATGCGGTAACCCGCCCCGCGCGCCCCGCGTTGTATCTCCAAATACGTGAAGACCGCAACGCCATGCCGATGCATTAACGCATTTTTGTGGCAAGGCTGTCTGGAAAGCAGCGGCCAGAAAAATTCCCCTCAAAGGGACCAGGGCGCAAATTCCGGCGCGTTGACCGCGATCAGCTCGCGCTGCCCCGGCCGCGAGCGCGGCGCAGCGGCTTCGACGACCTCATAGGCCGTACGGTCGCTGAGCAGCGCCTTCAGGGCATGGGCGTTCATCTTGTGGCCGCCGCGATAGGAGCGGTAGCAGCCGATGAACTGTGCGCCGGCAAGCGCAAGGTCACCCACGGCGTCGAGCGTCTTGTGGCGCACGAACTCGTCCTTGGCGTACCGCAGGCCCTCGACATTGATCACGGTGTTGTCATCGGAAATGACGACGGAGTTTTCCAGCGACGAGCCAAGCGCAAAGCCGGCGGCCCAGAGCTTTTCCACGTCGCGCATGAAACCGAAGGTGCGGGCGCGCGACAGTTCGTTGCGGAACGCTGTCGGCGTAAGGTCGCCCTTCCAGGACTGGCGGCCGATCAACGGGCAGTCGAAATCGATCTCGACTTCGAACCGCGTGCCGTCATAGGGCGAGAACTCAGCCCAGGACGCGCCTGCCTCGACACGCACCGGCTTGACGATGCGGATATAGCGGCGCTTGACGGCAAGCGGGATGAGGCCGACCTGGTCGATCGCGTCGATGAACGGCGCAGAGCTGCCGTCCATGATCGGCATTTCGGCGCCGGTGACTTCGATCAGCACGTTGTCGAGGCCAAGCGCGTACAGCGCAGCCATGACGTGCTCCACGGTGGCGATCATTGTGGCCGGCGAAAAGCCGAGGACCGTGCAGAGGTCCGTGTTGCCGACCTGTGCGGAGACCGCGCGGTATTCGCTGACGGTGCCGTCGTCGTGCAGGCGCTGGAAGACGATGCCGCTGTCGGCTTCGGCAGGATTGAAGGTGATCGAAACGGCCGCGCCGGAATGGACGCCCGTGCCCGAAATGGTCACCGGGTTCGCAATCGTCGTCTGGAAACCGAGCATACCGATCGTCATGTGCATTCGCCTCGTCTTACTGTCGGCTCATTCCTCGCCGACATTCTGTCTTTCATGGGCTCGCGGAAGCCCCGGTCTTTCATTGGCCCAAGGAAACCCTTGGCCGGGCGCGCTGCGCCCACCGACAAGTCCGCCTCAACGTCTGGAGTGATTTGATGCTCTCCGGCGCGATGCCGGCATCCGATCCCTGACTGGCCCCTGTGCCTAGCCTGAATGTAGTAGGTCCCTCAGGGCTACACAAATCACTGTTTCTTTCGCTTTGTAACGCTTTATCTCGGCGGCAAGCTCTTGAAATCAGAGGCGAATCAAAAATGCCCGGACCAGGGTCCGGGCATTCTGAAAAACGATCTCCGGGAAGACCTCAGTTCGACTGGCGGCGCAGGAAGGCCGGGATTTCGAGCTGGTCGTCCTCACCGAGCGAACGCGGCTGCGGATTGGCGCGGCCATGGTCGTCGAGCTGGCCGCGGCGCGGAGCATAGAGGCTGGCTTCAGCCGACAGCGGGCGGCGCTGCTGCTGGGCCTGCGGTGCCGGCTCCTGGGCGACCTGCGGCTCCTCGTGACGGCCGAGCGAGGACGTCAGGCGCTTCAGGAGACCCATCGGGCCGCGCTCTTCGCTGTGCGAGGCGACCGGCTGCTGGGCAGCACGATGGTCGATCTCGGCCTGCACGACCGGCGGGAAGTCCTCGATCTTCGGCATGCGCATCGTCTGCGGCTCCTGCCGGATGATCGGAGCGGACGGTTCGACGCGCTGCTGCATGACCGGAGCCTGGTGCATCGGCTGCTGCTGGACCGGACGCTGCGCCGGCATTTCTGCCGGAGCGGCGAAGAGACGGTTCTGCAGGCGCGGCTCTTCCTGGGTGGAAGCGACCGGCTGCTGCACCGGAGCCGGACGGTTCACCGGAATGGCCAGTTCCCGCTCAAGGCTCTCTTCCGAGGCACGGATGGCTTCGGCGATCGGATCGACGAGCGGCTGCTGGGCAACCGGCTGCTGCATGACGGGCTGCTGCATGACCGGCTGCGGCTGAGGCGCGACGGCCTGGAACTGCGGCTGGACCGGAACGGCGGCGGAGGGACGAACTACCGGCTTGCTGAGGCTGCGAAAGTCAGCATTACGTGCAGCCACCTCCGAGGCCGCGCGGTCGATACCGGTTGCAACAACGGAAACGCGGATCAGGCCTTCGAGCTCTTCATCGAAGGTAGCGCCGAGTATGATGTTTGCGTCCGGATCGACTTCCTCGCGGATGCGGGTTGCGGCTTCGTCGACTTCGAAGAGGGTGAGGTCACGGCCACCCGTGATGGAGATGAGCAGGCCCTGTGCGCCCTTCATCGAGGTTTCGTCGAGCAGCGGGTTGGCGATCGCGGCTTCGGCAGCGGCCATTGCGCGGCCTTCGCCCGAAGCTTCGCCCGTGCCCATCATGGCGCGGCCCATCTCGCGCATCACCGAACGGACGTCGGCGAAGTCGAGGTTGATGAGGCCTTCCTTGACCATCAGGTCGGTGATGCAGGCGACGCCCGAATAGAGCACCTGGTCGGCCATCGCAAAGGCGTCGGCGAAGGTGGTCTTGTCGTTGGCGATGCGGAAGAGGTTCTGGTTCGGAATGACGATCAGGGTGTCGACCGACTTCTGCAGTTCCTGGATACCTTCTTCGGCAAGACGCATGCGGCGTCCGCCTTCGAAGTGGAACGGCTTGGTGACGACGCCGACGGTCAGGATGCCCTTGTTGCGGGCGGCCTGCGCGACGACCGGAGCTGCACCCGTGCCGGTGCCGCCGCCCATGCCGGCGGTGACGAAGCACATGTGGGTGCCGTTCAAGTGGTCGATGATCTCGTCGATGCACTCTTCGGCGGCGGCGCGGCCGACTTCCGGCTGCGAGCCGGCACCGAGACCTTCCGTGACGGCGACACCCATCTGGATGATCCGCGTCGCCTTGGTCATGGTCAGCGCCTGGGCGTCGGTGTTGGCGACGACGAAGTCGACGCCTTCCAGGCCCGCGGTGATCATGTTGTTGACAGCATTGCCACCGCCCCCGCCGACACCGAAGACGGTGATGCGGGGCTTCAGCTCGGTGATGTCCGGCTTCTGGAGCTTGATAGTCATTGCAGTGTTCCTTTCGTTTCCGGCCGCTTCGCCCAGCCGGTCTATTCCCAAAACTCAAATCTCGGTCTTTCCCGGCACTACGCCGCCGGAAAACCCGTCAGAAACTTTCCTTCAGCCACTGGCCCATGCGGGCAATGCGGCCGTTGCCACCCGTGAGCTGCGAGAGCATGCCGCCCTGCACAGCGTGTTCTTCCAGTTCCGCGACCTGCGGATAGATCATCAGGCCGACCGCTGTCGAAAAGGCCGGGCCCTTCGCCGCCGTCGGCAGGCCGGACACGCCGAGCGGGCGGCCGATGCGGACATTGCGGGCGAGAATGCGGCGCGCGACTTCCGGCAGGCCGGTGAGCTGGCTCCCGCCGCCCGTCAGCACGATTCGTTTTCCAACGATCGGCGAGAAGCCGGAGCGCTGGATGCGGTCGCGGATGAGTTCGATGGTCTCTTCGATGCGGGCACGCACGATCCGCGAGAGCAGCGCACGCGGCACATGGGTCGGCTGGTCGCGGTCATCCTCGCCGATCGGCGGGACGGTGACGATGTCGCGCTCGTCGGCAGCGTTCGGCAGCGCCGAACCGTGCACGACCTTCAGGCGTTCGGCATCCTCGATGCGGGTCGAAAGACCGCGTGCAAGGTCCGTCGTGACGTGGTGCCCGCCGAGCGAGACGGCGTCGGAATGCACCAGCTTGCCTTCGGCGAAGACGGAGATCGTCGTCGTGCCGCCGCCCATGTCGATGCAGGCGCAGCCGAGTTCGACTTCGTCGTCGACGAGGGCCGAAAGGCCGCTGGCATAGGGCGTCGCGACCATGCCCTCGACGGAGAGGTGGGCGCGATTGATGCAGAGCTCGAGGTTCTTCAGCGCGGCGCGCTCCGCCGTCAGCACATGCATATCGACGCCGAGCACGTCGCCGAACATGGAGAGCGGATCGCGGATGCCGCGCTCGCCGTCGAGCGAGAAGCCCGTCGGCAGCGAGTGGAGTATGGCGCGGTCCTGGCGCAGCGACTGCTGGCCGGCAACGGCAAGCACCTTGCGCAGGTCGTTCGCGTCGACTTCCTGGCCACCAAGATCGATGGTCGCGGTGTAGACGTCGCTCTGGAGACGACCGGCCGAAACGTTGACGATCAGGCTTTCGATGGTGAGGCCAGCCATGCGCTCGGCCGCATCGACGGCAAGGCGTACGACGCTTTCGGCCGCGTCGAGATCGGTGATGACGCCGTTCTTCACGCCGCGGGATTTCTGGTGGCCGATGCCGATGACTTCGACATTGTGCGTGCGGCCGGGCAGGATCTCGCTCTCGGCGCGCGGCGTTAGCCGGCCGATCATGCAGACGACCTTGGTGGAGCCGATATCGAGGACCGAAACGACATGCGCCCGCTTGGAGGAAAGCGGCTTCAAGCGCGGCAGGCCAAAATGGGACGAACCGAAAATGCTCATGTGCGCTTCGCTGCCTTCTTCAGGTCCTTCGTTCTCTGCTCGACCGCCGCATTGCGGCGTTCGAGCGCCCCTTCCGTCAAACGAACCGTCGTGCGGTCTTCCAACCGAAGATCAACGGCCGCGATGTCCCGTTCCAGAATGCCCTGCTCCGCTTCAAGCGTTGCCAGCGTATCCATGGCGCGCGGCACGTTGTGCTCCGGCAGCTTGACGACGATGCCGTTGTCGAGCCTCAGGTCCCAGCGCCGGCCGGCGACCCGGATGTAAGCCTTCACGCGCGCCTTGATTTCCGGCCAGTTGTCGAACTCGTCGGCAAAGCCTGCCGCAGCGGTTTCGGCGTCGCGGCCGACGAACAGCGGCAGCGTCGAAAACTTGTTGTCGCGCAGCGGCGCAATCACGCTGCCGTTCTTCTCGATCAGCGAAAGATCGCTGCCGTGCTGCCAGATGCCGAACGCTTCGCGCTCTTTCAGTGCGATCTCGATCGTGCCCGGATAGATCTTGCGAACCGAGACATCCTCGACCCACGGCAGTTCGGTGAGCTGCTTGCGGGCTTCGTTGACGTCGAGCGCGACCAGCGAGGTCGTGCCATCGAGGCCAAGGCGCTCGAGAATGTCGATTTCCGAAGTCTCGCGGTTGCCGGAAACCTTGACGTCCTCGATGGCAAAGCCGATCGCCGTCGTCGAGGCCTGGGCGACATCCTGCGAATGACCGCCGAGCGACATGCCGTAGAGGCCCGTCGCGCCGATGAACAGCACGGTCGCGATGCTGCCGGTATGGCGCGGAATGTGGATACGACCGGCCGCAAGGCTGACCAGGAACCGGACGATCCGGCGCAGCGGGCGCGGCAGCACACGACCGGCTTCCGTTTCCGGAGGCCCGACGGGGCGTACCCTGCTCTTTTTGACGCTCAACGCAAACACGACGCGTCCTCCACCATCCACCGCAAGAATTCACCAAAGGAATGGCCGGCATGAACAGCCATTTCGGGCACCAGGGAGGTGGGGGTCATGCCGGGCTGGGTGTTGATTTCCAGCCAGACAAGCTCGCCATTCTCGGAGAATCGGTCGTCGTAACGGAAGTCGGAACGGCTGACGCCACGGCACCCGATCGCTTGATGCGCCTTGAGGGAGAGTGTTTGTACTTTTTGGTAAATATTCGGTGAAATTTGTGCCGGGATGACGTGTTTCGAACCGCCTTTTACATATTTGGAATCATAGTCGTAGAAGGCGTGGCCCTGGGGCACCACTTCCGTGACGCCAAGCGCCACGTCGCCCATGACGCCGCAGGTCAGTTCGCGGCCGTAGATGTAGCGCTCGACCATGACGCTGTCGCCATAGCGCCACTCGGACGAGGTAATGATCTGCGGGGGATGAGACTGGTCTTCCTTGACCATGACGACGCCGAAGGAGGACCCCTCGCGCACGGGCTTCACCACATAGGGCGGCTTCATCGGATGCGAGGAGGTGAAATCGAAGCGGTTCATCAACCGCTGCTCGGCGATCGGAATGCCCGCCGCCTTGGCGACGATCTTCGCCTGCGCCTTGTCCATGGCAAGCGCCGAGGCGAGCACGCCGGAATGGGTATAGGGGATCTCGAGATATTCGAGCACGCCCTGGATGGTGCCGTCCTCGCCGAAGGGGCCATGCAGCGCATTGAAGGCGACATCGGGCTTCAGTTCGGCAAGCACGCTTGCAACATCGTGACCGACATCGACACGCGTGACCTTGTAGCCCTCGGCCTCAAGCGCGTCGGCGCAGGCGTTGCCCGACGAAAGGCTCACCGGCCGTTCCGACGAAAAACCACCCATCAGCATCGCGACATGCTTTACGCTCATAGAACCCCCAACTGAATTCCGCACACTGCCTCTCGTCCCTTGCGCGGACCTGATTTGCCTCTGCGATCCGACTCGGCGAGCGAGTTGGGACCACTAGAGCGCCATTAAGGTTAATGAAGCGTTTACTTTCGTTAACCGCGGCCGCCCGGAGGCGAATTTTCCTGTCCCGAATCAAGTCACGCTTCGATTCTCTCTCTGGAATCAGAGAGTTGTGACGGACGCAAGAAAAAGAAAAATTTAGCTCTTCCTAAAGCGGCACCAAACGGCCGCCGCCTGCCCGCAAAGGCTTGGTAAATGCGGGATCACCCGAAAGCGTACGAAAAGTACGATTTTTTACCGTTCAGCGTACTTTTATTGTTTCACCGACCGATCGGTTGACGTAATAGAACGGCGCTGCCTCCCAAGACAGCCTCAAAACCAAGAAAAGGCACCCACGATGAGTGATACGCTCGCTTCCGGGTCGCCGACCGCAACGCATTCCAACCGCGCCGGGCTCAACTCCCCGGCGCGCGTTCTCTTTGCAAGCCTGGTCGGAACGACCATCGAATTCTTCGATTTCTACGTCTACGCCACCGCCGCCGTGCTGGTCTTCCCGACGCTGTTCTTCCCGAACAGCGATCCGACGACTGCCCTGCTCGCGTCCTTCGCAACCTTCTCGATCGCCTTCTTCGCCCGTCCGCTCGGTGCGGTCGTCTTCGGGCACTATGGCGACCGCGTCGGCCGCAAGACGACGCTGGTGGCGGCGCTCCTGACCATGGGCGTCTCCACCGTGATCATCGGCCTCCTGCCCACCTACGAGACGATCGGCGTGCTCGCGCCGCTGCTTCTGGCGCTCTGCCGCTTCGGCCAGGGCTTCGGGCTTGGCGGCGAATGGGGCGGCGCGGTGCTGCTCGCCACCGAAAACGCTCCTCCGGGCAAGCGCAGCTGGTACGGCATGTTCCCGCAGCTCGGCGCCCCCGTCGGCCTTTTCCTCTCCTCCGGTGTCTTCTGGCTTCTGCTGCATGTCATGTCGCAGGAATCGCTGCTCGCCTGGGGCTGGCGCATCCCCTTCGTCGCCTCGATCATCCTGATCGCCGTCGGCCTGTGGGTTCGCCTGTCGATCACCGAGACGCCCGCCTTCCAGAAGGCCATCGACAAGCAGGAGCGCGTGGAGGTGCCGGTCGTGGAGCTCTTCCGCAACCACAAGCGCAGCCTCGTGCTCGGCACCTTCGTGGCGCTCGCCACCTTCGTGCTGTTCTACATCGGCTCGGCCTATCTGCTGTCCTACAACGTCAAGATACTGAAGCTGCCCTTCGTCGAAGCGCTGGAAGTCCAGCTCCTCGGCTCGGTGCTGTTTGGCCTCTTCATTCCTTTGGCTGGAAAGCTTGCCGAAAGGTTCGGCCGCCGGGAGGTGCTGATTCTCACGACCGTGCTGATCGGCGCCTTCTCGTTCCTCCTGCCGGGCCTGATGACGGGCGGCGAGAGCGGCATCTTCGTCTTCGTCATCCTCGCCATGGCGCTGATGGGCATGACCTATGGTCTGATCGGCACGGCGCTCGCCGCGCCCTTCCCGACGAAGGTGCGGTATACGGGCTCGTCGATCACCTTCAACTTCGCCGGCATCTTCGGCGCGTCGCTTGCGCCCTATATCGCGACGTGGCTCCAGGCGAACTACGGCATGACCTATGTCGGATACTATCTCGGCCTGTCAGCCGTCATCACGCTCGTCTGCATCCTGCTCTCGGGCAAGGAAGAAGTCTGAGCCCTTCGTGGCTTCCTTCAAAAAACCCGCCGCGGCAACGCGGCGGGTTCTTTTTTGTCCGCTATCAGTCGTCCTCGCCGACGATCTTCCAGATCACCGCGCCGACCACGGCGCCAAGGACCGGGGCGAGCCAGAACAGCCAGAGCTGCGAGAGCGCCGCCGTATCGGCAAAGAGCGCCGCGCCGGTCGAGCGGGCCGGGTTGACCGAGGTGTTCGTCACCGGGATCGAAATGAGGTGGATCAGCGTCAGGCACAGGCCGATGGCGATCGGCGCGAAACCGACGGGCGCACGGCCATGGGTCGATCCGAGGATGATGATAAGGAAGAACGCCGTCAGCACCACTTCGGCAACCAGCGCCGCCGTCAGCGAGTAACCGCCCGGCGACAGGTCGCCATAGCCGTTCGAGGCGAAACCGCCCGCCTGGAAGCCTGTCTTGCCGGACGCGATGAGGTAGAGCACCGCCGCCGCCGCAACCGCCCCGACGACCTGCGCCACGATATAGGGCACGAGGCTGGAAGCCGGGAATTTGCCGGCGACCGTCAGGCCGACAGAGACGGCGGGATTGAAATGCCCGCCGGAAATGCCGCCGACCGTATAGGCCATGGTCAGCACCGTGAGGCCGAAGGCGAAGGACACGCCGAGATGGCCGATGCCGACCTCCGGGAATGCAGCAGCCAGCACCGCACTGCCGCAGCCACCGAAGACAAGCCAGAACGTGCCGAGGAATTCGGCGGAAAGTTTCTTGAACATGAATGCCCCCTGGTCAAAGCCCCGCTGGAGCGAGGCTTCATCGCGCAACCATCGCGCGATCCAGCATAGCTTTCGCTAAACCCCTATGAACAGGGGCTGAACAGGAAAAATAAATCTTCGTATTTTCTAATTAAGCACATTATTTCCGCTCGAAACCAGAGCCGGTTTCGCCTGCGCCTCGTCTGCCTCTCCGACGCATCTCCAGGCCACGGCACCGATGACGGCACCGAGAAGAGGGGCGAGCCAGAACAGCCAGAGCTGCGACAGAGCCGCCGTCTCGGCAAAGAACGCGACACCCGTCGAGCGCGCCGGATTGAGGGACGTGTTGGTGACCGGTATCGACACGAGGTTGATCGCCGTCAGGCTGAGACCGATGGCGACGGGCGCAAAATCCACCGGCGCACGCCGGTGGGTCGAGCCGAGGATGATGAACAGGAAGAGCGCCATCAGCACCACCTCGGTCACAAGACCCGCCGTCAGCGAATAGCCGCCCGGCGAGAGATCGCCGTAACCGTTCGCGGCAAAACTGCCCGCCTGGAAACCGGCCTTGCCGGAAGCGATGAGATGGAGAACGGTGCCCGCCGCCGTTGCACCGGCAACCTGCACCACCGCGTAGGGCAGGATATGGGCAACCGGAAACCGGCCGGCGATGGCAAGGCCCACGGAAACGGCAGGGTTCATATGCCCGCCGGAAATGCCGCCGATCGTGTAGATCATCGCCATCAGCGCGATGCCGGCGGCAAGGGAAATACCGGCAAGGCCGACGCCACTCTCCGGAAAGGCCGCAGCCAGGATTCCGCTGCCGCAGCCGCAGAAGACGAGCCAGAACGTGCCGATGAACTCGGCAGCGAGTTTCCTGTTCATGAATATCCCCATCAGGGCCCTGCGCGCAGAGCCGCATCGCGCGCTGGCGGCGCGACGTCACACAGTTTCGTTTCGATGAACTTGCCTGTGGGGGAGAGGGCGCTTGTCAAAACGCCCCAGCAAGAGTGTTGTCGGATCAGGCCGTTGCGCGGCCCAGGAACTCCTTGACCTCGTAGCCCGGCATAAAATTGCCGAGGCGCTTGATTTCCCATTGCAGCATGATGCCGGAATGCTCCAGCACGCGGCTGCGCACGGTCTCGCCGAGATATTCCAGCTCGTAGCCGGTCGCCTGACCCGTGTTGATCATGAAGTTGCAGTGCATCGGCGACATCTGTGCGCCCCCGATCATCACGCCGCGGCAGCCCGCCTCGTCGATCAGCTTCCAGGCCGAATGCCCCTCGGGATTCTTGAAGGTCGAACCGCCGGTCTTCTCGCGGATCGGCTGCACGGTCTCGCGATGCTGGCGCACCGCATCCATCCTGGCGCGGATATCCGTCTTGTCACCCGCCTCGCCCTGGAAGACGGCGTGGGTGAAGATCAGGTCGGCAGGCGCAGCCGAATGGCGATAGGTATAGCCCATGTCCGCATGGGACAGCACATGCGGGTTGCCCCTGCGGTCGATCGCATGCACCTCCACCACGAGATCCTTGGTCTCGCCGCCATTCGCGCCGGCGTTCATGCGCAGCGCACCGCCGATCGAGCCGGGAATGCCGTAGTAGAATTCGAAGCCGGCAATGCCGTGGTCGAGCGCCATGGCGGCGATGTTCTTGTCCGGGCAGATCGCGCCGGCCTTGATCCGGTCCTCGCCAACGAGCTCGACATCACCGAACCCCTTGGCCGAAAGACGAATCACGACGCCGGGAATGCCGCCATCACGCACCAGAAGGTTCGAGCCGACACCGGTCACCGTGACCGGTACTTCCTCCGGAACCAGCTTCAGGAACGTTGCAAGGTCTTCGCCGTCATGCGGATGAAACATCAGCTCGGCAAGGCCGCCGGCCCGGAACCAGGTGACGCGATCCATCGGCGCATCGGGCGTCAGGCGGCCACGGACCTCCTTGATCCCCTCACCCAACGACGCCAGAAGTTTTGCACCATCCACCTGCTTCATGCCACCTGCCCCGAAATGCCTGCCAAGTCCTTCGGCAGCGCCTGCGCCCAATACGTGATGCTGCCAGCCCCCAAGAGAACCACAAAGTCACCGGGCTTTGCAATGCCGGCGACGATTGGCGCCAAAGCTTCCGGCGACGACAGGAAACGCGCGTCCCGGTGGCCGGCGGATTTGATGCGGGAAACCATTTCCTCCGCCGTGACGCCCTCGATGGGGTCCTCGCCCGCCGCATAGATCGGCGCGATCATCGCCGTATCGGCATCATTGAAGCAGCCGGCGAATTCTTCGAACAGGCTCGCGACGCGGCTGTAGCGGTGCGGCTGGTGAACGGCAATGACGCGGCCCGTGCAGGCCTCGCGCGCCGCGCTCAGCACGGCCTTGATCTCGACCGGGTGGTGACCATAGTCGTCATAGACGTTCACGCCGTTCCAGCTGCCCGTCAGCGTGAAGCGGCGCTTGACGCCGCCGAAGCTGGCGAGCCCCTTGGCGATCGCCTCCGGCGCGATGCCGAGACGCTGCGCAACGGCAATCGCCGCCGTCGCGTTGGAAACGTTGTGGCGACCCGGCATCGGCAAGCGCAGGTCCTTCAGGGAAATGACCTGGCCGGTGCGGCGGCGGCGGATCTCGACGTCGAAGACCGAGGTCGCGCCGTCCATGCGGATATTGCCGAAGCGCACGTCGGCCTGCGGGTTTTCGCCATAGGTGATGACCTTGCGATCCTCGATGCGGCTGACCATGGCCTGCACTTCCGGATGGTCGAGGCACATGACGCCAAAGCCGTAGAACGGCACATTTTCCACGAACTGGCGGAAGGCCGCGCGCACGGCATCGAAATTGCCGTAGTGGTCGAGATGTTCGGGGTCGATATTGGTGACGATAGCGACATCCGCCGGCAGCTTCAGGAAGGTGCCGTCCGATTCGTCGGCTTCCACCACCATCCATTCGCCCTC
>VFQN01006094.1_pt1 | contig 14131 bp, 20 predicted proteins | sample 3512371 | NCBI WGS metagenome assembly VFQN01 (sample SAMN10412370, study PRJNA504923) | tailings metagenome | isolation source: Replicate 2 from Balatoc abandoned mine | place: Philippines: Itogon, Benguet | collected 2017-08-28
CGAATGTTGCTAATGCCTGTGTGGCGTTATTGGGCTTGTGCGTACGTGGGACCAGCTTTATGCGTGTCGGATTCCGGCAGCCAGGCGGCCCTGCTGGCGGCTGAGGAATCCCGGCCCCGCCTGGATGTTGGCTGTGTTCCGGTTGCAGGGTCTAGCGTGCACGGAAGGGCCAACGAAGTCGAAAGTTAAACTTTTACGGTATGTCTGCGGGGAGGGATGACGTCGTGGGACGTGAGCTACCAACACGGCACCGATGGGACTCATTAACAACGGCCCACTGCAACAGCAACGGTTACACTCCTCATCTCTCCCCTGCTCGCCCACTCCTAAAGCCTAAACGCGTGTAACAGACACGAGGACCTGTGTCTGTGCTGTCCCTTCGGCCCGGCACAGGAGCAACAGCCCTGAGCGACACGTCCGGTCAGGCGCCAGCCCTCAGCCGTGCGGCCCCGCTCTGCTGCCTCGTGCCAAAAGGCTCGCCTTGTCTTTGACAGGTCGCCTGCTTGTAAGGGTTTGCAACATGCTCATGCCCTCAGCACTGAGTTATGGACTCTCGCCGAATAACGTGCTGGTCATGCCACGCCCCCCAGAGCCTCCGACACTGCATCCGGTGCAGACCGCAAGTCAGCGCCCCCAGGAGGCCCTATGTGTTAACTGTCTGTCCTGGAAACCAAGCAGCACTACAGCTTGCACTCGAGGGACTTTACGTTGAATCCGGTCCCTGGTCCTTAACACCACATCCAGCCACTGCCGCCGCCGTTGCGGCACACGAGACGACACCAGCACCTGCTCCTACCTCGCTCTCCACACAACATATACCCCGGTCATCGGCATTTGTACAACCCAGCTGGGTGTAAGCGCTCAATCGCGAACACCACCTCCGCTGTCCGACGGGTGTGCGCCATGCCGTACGTACGGTGGCTGCCGTACGCCGCTCACAGCGGGCGGCCCTCCAGGAAGTTGCGCGCCAGGTGGGCGGCACGTGCCGGCTGCACGTACGGCACCATGTGGCCCGCGCCCCGTACGGTAGCGAATTGCAGCCCAACGTACTCCACCGTGTAGCCGCCCACCTGTAGGAGTGCATGTGCGTGGAGGGGTCAACGGGCGGGTGTAAGGGGGCGCGGTGGTTGTGAGGTTACACCTTTGGCTTCATCCGTCCCGCACTGGGCCACTTATGGCACAGCGGGTGTACACAGCCAGCTGCATGTAGCCAATCCTGCAATCAAGTAGAGCTGCTCCATTCCCCCCTGGCTTCGGCGCTGAAGTCATGCAGGTTGCAATGTACACCCCACGCCGCCCGCAGCCATGGGTGCTGCACATCGCTTTGCGCCCCGCCCCGTGGACCGGACTACGTACCTGGCCGGCCGTCTTCCACGGCCTCCATGCCGCCTTCTCCTGCGCGCGTCCAGGGAGTACAGGCAAGGACCGTAAGAGCACGCAACGGCACAAGCGCTACTTACCCGCCTGTGCCATCCCTGTTGTTCGTCCTTGCGCTGCACATCTAGGTAAGCCCCGTATACTTCATGTAATGCCGTGTAACGCCGTACGGTGCGGCTATGCAGCTATCGCCGTAGCGTACCTTCAACCGCAGGGACGCCACCCAGCGCCGTGTGCCCACCACGGGCACGATGCCGTCCACGTCGCCGCTGTACACCAGCATGCGCAGGCCGGCCTGCGTACAGCAAGGGTACCGCCCAGCAGTACAGTCGGCGCCACCGGTAAACTCGCGGGGTCCTATTGATGCTGCAGGTCAAACAGTTACGTGACACTTTCGGAAACGCGTGCCAATGTGCGACGTCGCTTCCATACGGTGTACTGGGACGCAGAATCTGCGTTGGGACCGTGTCGTCGGGCCAGCAGCACCTGCCGTACGCCCGCCGTACGACACGCCCGCCACCCCACCTGCAGCAGCTTCTCGTACACGTGCAGCATGGACGACAGCAGGTCCTCCCGGCTGTACGCGATGTTCCGGCTGCAGTCCGTCCAGCGCCACGGCAGCTTGACGGTCTGGTTGGCGTGCAGCGCGACCTGGACCTGCGTGCATCGATTACGTAATGGGGCACGTGCCGTACATTTAGCTGCTGTTTGCGCACTGAGAAGTGTCTTATGCAGCAGTTGGGCTAACCCGTCCTGGGAGCGCTACAATATCTCGTGCCGCCATGCAGGGATGCAACTGCGCCTTGCCTTCCCTCCCTGGTGGCCCTCGAGCAAGCCTTTGCCTTCCTGCACCCCATGCCTCTCCCCCACGTGAGGCTGCCGTGTTGGCCCCGTCCTCCAGTCCCCCCAGTTCCCCGTTCCGTCCTAGTACCACAGGTGCTACAATGCACGGGCTGCTTCACCTCTTTACCGCCACATCCCCCCTTTCCGCTCCCCCCTCACGCGTGCGCACGAACCTGGCCGTGTACAGCTGCAGCAGGAACCCACCAGCCTCTCATCCCGCCCCGTCCCCGGCCTCCCCCCACGTGCGTGCAGGAACCTGGCTGTGTGCTGCTGGTCAGGAGACCCTGCGCCCCAACGCCACCGTCCGCCCTGGTCCTGTACACCCAGACACCGCTGTCGTACGCCCGTACCTCGGGCAGGTTGAGGTAGATCTCCACCTCGTCGTCCACGCACGGGTCGTACCCGGGGTCGGCGCCGTCGCCCGACGCAGTCACGGACACCGCCGGGTCTGACGCGGCTGCCGCTGCTGCTACTGCTGCCGCAGCCTCCGCCCTGCGGCGAGCCGTGACGGCGGCAGCGGCCGAGGCAGCGAGCGCGGGGTGCTGGGGGCCGCTGCGCTGGCCCTCCCCCTCCCCATCTTGCTGCTTGCTAGCTCCGGCCAGCGCCCAGTGGAGCGCCTCCACCTGGCAGTTGGGAGGACGGTTCACACGGTGTGATGGCTGTAGCCAACGAGGGCATGGTGTATCTTGTCTAGATGTACCACTGCGCGTTTCTCAACCTCTTGCGGTCAAGGGTTGCATTCTTTGTCATGGCATGGGGTTGCAGCTGAGTGTGGCGCTTCGACTGCCTGCCTTCCTGCTGCCTTCGTTGCACGGCCCCCTAGTATTTTGGCCAGTCTAGCACGGAAAGCCGTGTCGTTTTCTGGCCCTGATGTACATCATCCTACTCTTGCATGCTGCCAAATACCGACATTTGGTGCACGCACGTGCTGCCCGGCCTGGCAGCCCCCTGCGGCACCGTACCGGTACCTGTACCGGCAACCCGCCTCGCCCCCGCCTCTAAGGCCCGCAGGCCCAAACCCCACCTGCGCCTTTCTCCTCAGCGCCCGCGCCTGGCTGCATATGTCCTCGCGCAACACGTGACACGTATGCACTGCCCTGCCCCGTGGCGTTGTGCGTGCCGCCATCCCCAACAGCCCCAACACCTACCTGCTTCCTCAGCGCCCGCGGCTGGGTGCACAGGTCCGCGTAAATCTCATAAATGTTGATCTCGCCCAGCTCGTCAAACGCCCTGCAGAGTGAGCAGGCACACTGTGTTGTATCTACGGGCTTCAGGCAATCTTGGGTGCGCGTGGTGATGCGGATGTTTGTTGTCTTCGCGTGACGAGCTCGTGGCCATGCGAACCTCTACCAGCTCCATACCTGTTGCAGAAGTCGTCGCACAGCTCGTCGCGTGTGACAGACGAGGCGTGGGCGGGGTGTGGGTCCAGGGGGCCTGGGGCACGCCAAGGAAGGCGTGTGGGTGTTGTATCTCCAGTGAACCGGAAAGGCTTTGACCAGCACGGTGCGAATGACATCCAGGCACCCAGGCAGGCCGTGCCGTTAACGACTGTTGATCGGCCCAGCTGCTGGTTGAAACGATGCACGCCAAAGCCTACGTCGATTTATCTTACCAATGCGCGAGAAGTTGCAGTTGGCGCGGATGCCTGTTGCGGTCTGGTCCGAGATGAGCGCGTGCGACCACCAGTAGTCCACCGCGCCTGCGTGCGTGACACGACACGTGCAGCGTAACGACATGCGAGATCGCAACTCCAAACGGCCAAAACGGGACCCTTGGCACTGCATATCCTGCTGTTCACCAACACCGTCCGCCGCTGACGGGTGCCTGCCAGGTCATAGGGGCAGGGCAGCGGGACACCCGGCAGCAGGATCCTGTCAGGCAGCACCCGCTGGCCGGCACCGACCCACCCAGGTTGTCAATGGCTGTGTCGGTCCACGGGTTGCCCACCAGAAAGCCCTGCAGTGCGTGGGCGGGTGGGCGAAGGTTGGGGTGTGGACGCGTGGATGAGAGGCGGGGTACAGTTGTGCATATGGAGGCGCCGGACTGCCCGTGGCCAGGTTATGCAAGTTCTCGCCATATTCGTTCATGGCCACACAGCCCTGCAAGGCTTGTGTGCTACACGGGAGCCCTGCCCCCCACGCACCTGCAGGTTGATCTTGGCGTCGCTGCCGCCCTTGTTGCCGTCCACGATGGCGGCCGCCAGGTGGGGCACGTAGTGGCCCGCGTAGCTCTCGCCTGGGGAAGGATGATCAAAAAGCAGTACGGGAAGGGGGAGGGAGATCAGTGAGGCAACAGGGTAGGGGTGTATGTCGATAGGAGAGTACGTAAGGAGCACAAGGAGTCGTGGTGGCGGTCGTGAAGCTTGGGTACAGTGGCGCAATGGCAGTATGCCACGAAGGCCGACGTAGCTCACACCTGGTCCCGGGGCAGGCGGGGGGACTTACAGCACGTAACGTAGTATTGTTGGTGAAGTAAACGGATGACAAAGACCAAATTATGCCCGACTGAAATCCACGCAGGTGCCGTGCACACACGTTACGTACCCGAGATGTAAAAGGGCGTGTTGGCGTACTTTGGGAAGCGCTGCAGGAAGCGCAGCAGGAACACCCGAAGGTCGGCGGCGGTGCGGGCGTCGCCTGGAGGTGGGGGCGGTGGGGGCGGGGCCAGGGGCGGGTAGCAGGTGGGAGCGAGGGAGCGAGGGTGGGGGGGCTGACTAAGCGGGCTGCAGGAGCGGCGGGGACCGCTGCTTGCGTGAGTAGAGCCGTCATACACACATTTGGGCGTAGTGATGCACGTCCGGCCCTCACAGGTACGGGACAGCAGGCAGTCGAACCGGCGTGTGTCCTGCGTGTCGTGTGCTGGTGCAGTGCGTTGCTGCAGCAGAGGCCTCACCCACGACCGCGTCCCGTGTGGTGTTGCTGTAGGAGAAGCCCACGAAGGCGGGGCTCTCGATCCACAGCACGTTGGCGAACGAGTTCCAGGGGTAGGGGTTTGGCTGTGGGGGCGGGGTGGCGGGGTGACGGGCGCGTGGTAAGGACCCGTGACCCAAGCAGCTTCCCTGGATAGCTGGCAGTCGAGAACCAGCAGGCGGGCAAGGCAATGCGCGCGCAACAGATCCACCAAAGTGGCGAGCGCACAGGTGTTACGACGAGCTGCCGATCCAAACAGGTGCCTGGAGTGCCCCAAGAGGCGCCCACCTGCAGCCCCCGGCCGTCCTGTGTGGGGAAGAACGGCCCCAGCTCCGACATGAAGCCGCCGCCGATGGACGAGCAGCCGGGGCCCCTGTACGGCAGGTGCACGGTGTACCGCATCTGTAGCCTAACAGTCGTCATAGTCATGTCCAACGTGTATTCGAACAGGCGCCCATGTCCGCTTGCCTGGAGGCCAACCGTGCCATATGCGACGGGCACTAGGACAAAAGCCAGCGGCCGCCGCCCCCCATTCGCCACAGCTGGCTGGCCCGATGCAGGTTGATGACGTCCCCGCCGGTGACCGCGGGACCCCTGCGCCCACGCACCCACCCGTTAAGCCACAGCAACAGCGGCAGCTCCTTGTTCTCCGCGCCGGCTGCGGCGGCGGGTGCCTGCGGCGCCTCGGCAAAGATGTAGAACAGCGCACGGCCGGCCTCGTCGTTGACCGTTACGTACCTGTACGGCAGTAGCGAGACGCGTAAGGCATGCGAAGGTGAGTTTTCCTGCTTGCATGCCTAGGCTACACTGAACGGCCCTACACTGGCTGTGTCGCCATGTCGGAGCGTTGCCGTTACCGCAATTCCCCTCTTGCGTGCGTGGCCCCAGGGTCTATACAGCGCCTCACACCCCATTCCATGAAGCCTGGTGGAGCCATACCGGCACGCTGTGCTCATGGCCGTGATATCATGACGCCAGAGCACACAGCCCCAGGTCAACGCTGGCTCGTCAACGGTCAACGCACCCCGCAAACATGTTGAACTCGTTGATGCTGCCCCATCCCGGCATGTGCGGCACCAGGTCCGACAGGGCGGCGTCAGTGTAGCCCTCGGAGGCGCCGCTGCAGGGCGCGGCAGGGAAGGGCAGGGCACGGCGGGGCAGCGCGGGGGCGTACCGTCTTGATCGCCGCGATACGCCCAAGGAGAGAGGACTGGGTGGAGGAGGTGCCCAAGGTGTCAGGGCTGTGTGCGGCACATGCTGCACGAAATTACAACGTCTTCCTGTACTCTAATCGACTTGAGGAAGGGCGCCGGACAGCATAGGGTTGTACCGCTAAATAAAGAGTATGCAGCGCTGGAGGGTGGTGACGGTGTGCCCTTCCTGCCCTCCCCGACCCACCTGGCCTTCATTTGTGCAACGCGCGCCACACGCAGGGCCTCGGTGTCTACACCACCCAAGCTATCGAGGCTGGATTCGTTTTGGCCATCACGCACGGCCTTGGAGATCTTCGCGAACCTGGCGCTGTCCACACGTGCCGCTTGCGTGGTCCACGGTTGCAGGGCAAGGAGCAGAAGCGCCACCAAGGGCAGGGCTGACGCCACGCTAGCGGCCCGCATCTCCTTGCTGACTCCCCACAGCAGCTGCAAAGGTCGTAGCAGTTTTACAACTACATTCTTTGCTTCCGACGGGCACGGTGCTTTTGGGGCGATGGATTGGGAGCAGGGTTTTGTGCCAGCAGCAAGGCCTTTCACCCGGCCCATAGCTCCCTAGCCCCATTGCCATGTAGGACAATTTTCAGTTCAGTAACACCAGCGCCGCGCGTTCAGCGCAGGCACGGTGTTGCGCTGTGCCTCTCACCGTTACAGATGACCGTTGGGCGGGCTTTTGCTTCCCCGCAGCAGTCGCCGTCGATTGTCGCGTGCGCAAGCAGTGAGGACCGAATCGATGCTGCGCAACGGTGAAAAGTACTGTGGGTGTAAGCAAAGATGCGAGGTAAGGCCACCAAGGCCTTACAGGCCGAAGCGTTGCGAGTTGCCTGCGCGGACCGTAAGCTTCTACGCCGAAGTGGATACTCGCTTAGTGCTTTGTTTTGGGGAGCAATGGGAGTCGGAGGGTTAGATCTGAACGAAGCGGTGACTCGTGCATGGGGACGACACAACCACCTCCATTAGCTGAGTCATTAGCTGAGTCGCTGCTTGCTGCCGCGTCTCTGTTTTGCTTCTGCAGATAGTTGGCGTTGCTTGTAGGTCTACGGGACAAGGCTACTTTGCGCTGTTCTGGTTCCAGTCCCAATCAAAGGGCTTTTGCCCCAGGTTTCGCTAACTTTTGAACCTATTGAACCTATTTGAAGCCAACGACTTGTTTTGATTGCTGCTAAACTGACAAGGCTCAACGTCTCTACAAGCTCACATCTCCGATAGTGTCATTGCGCCACCGGGGCGGCAGCCTGGTTACGTTCCAAACTCCCGCTTTCGCTTCAAGCCGACGACAAGTATACGGAGCTGCCAGCGCCGGTCGTTAAGCCTTAACCAACACTCCTACGTGGGCTGCCTTGCTGAAAGGACTGCTGCAGCTAGCGTGCGGGTAGCAGAGACTGCACCATGCCGGCCCAGGCCACGTCCGCTGCGTACGCAACACTGGGTATACCAGTCAACGCAAGCAAGGCGGAGGTGAGACTGCTGGAGCAGCGCTGGCGGCCCCGTGCACGCCACCCTCAGTGCGTAATGGTGTTGCAGCTGGCTGCACGCCATCCATGGCCGACTGGCCGCACAGGGCCGTTGTACCCATCCACTCCGCCGCCTGCACCGTTGCATTGTCCTTGACAGCAGCAACATATGTACTGGTGCGTCTTGGCTTCGTGTCCAGGTCCGGGAGGCGTTCGTGAAGCTCTGCAAGCAGCACCACCCCGACCGCGTGCCTGAGGCCCAGCGGGCCAGCGCAGAGGTGAGGTTGGCGCAGGGAGGTGTAGCCTCCGTAAGCAGAGATGTCTGGCTGTTTCCGGTAAAAGCAGCAGTAAGGGATGTCATAGAGGGGTATCAAAAGGGGGAGAAGGCCGCACGGCGCGATGCAGAGGCTCGGGTTGGGGCCGGATGTCTTGTGCGCGGGCGGGTGTGTCAGCACCGTGGCGGGCATAGGGCTATTGTATGAACACGAGAGTAGAGGGGTCACGCTGGGAGGGTGGGTCCATACACAAAGATGGAGCGCGAACTTGGGAGGGGGCAGCGGGTGGTTGGTGGCAGCATGGCACGGCGTGCCCAGTGGCCGCTCCAACACGCCGGAGGTGGTACGAGAAGGACTGGGCGTTGGCCATCGGGGCGGGGGGAGCGGAGTGCATGAGAATTGCAGGCTGTGTGGGCGGCTGCGGCCCAAGGCCAGCAAACGGAGCGCCAGGCGCCAGTCGCGTTACCAGGCGTACCAACGCCATGGCGTGTGCAGTCGCAGTCACATATCTCCTGTGGCATTGCCCTGGGGCCATTCGATCCGGTGTCGATTACGCTCAACGCTCCCGCCTGGCCCGCCACAGATCCGCTTTAAGGAGATCAAGTCTGCGTACGACAACGTGCTAAGAGGTACGGGGGAACGGCATGCGGCAGGGCCACCCGTAGAGTGTGACGATAGCACACGGTACGGTAAAGGCGAGGTGGGTAAGGTGGGCGCAGCAAGTCGAGGTGCAGTTACCGGCCGTGAGCCGTGCCGGAGGGAAGTTGTTATGGAAGGGCGGAGGCTCGCAGCACCGCTTGGTTCGTTCCAGTGGAAGGCATCACAACACTTGGGGACAGCTCCCAGCCCGCCCTGCCCCCCGCCCAACACGTGCTAGTCCAGTTGCACCCGCAGGCCGGCTGCGCAACCCCTCCCTCATGCGTTCCTAGAACTTTGCTACCCTCACTCATGCCCGTGCCGACTCGTACGCACCTTGGCGGGACTGAGCTCCCCCCCGCCCGCTGCCTTGCCTCTCCGCCCCCCAGGCCAGGCTGGCTATAATGTGCCGCCGCCCGGCTCGGCGCCCAACCCCAAGCACGCGCGCGCCTACTACCGCGCGCACGGCATGGGCATGGAGTTCGGGGAGGGAGGGCCCGTCCGCTGCGGGGGGCCCTTCGGGGGGTACGCCACGGAGACGGACTTCTACCGGGCCATGTTCAGGTGGGCGGGCGTGGTGGGCTGGTGGCTTACCGTAAATGAGTTTGTTCCAGGAACCGGCAACATGCTGTATACCGGTCCGTGGCAACATGCTGTATGTACCGAGGCATCTTGCTAAGCAGGTGGATGCATGCGTACAGTTTGCACGCGAATGTGGGTTGGGTTGGCGTGTACGATGCTTTATACACGTGAACCTTGACACCGTTGGCGTGCCGTTGACTCCGCCTCCGCCGCCCCTGCCTCCGACTCTTTGCGCAGGACCACGCGCAACAACCCCTTCGTGCTGGTGGTGACGGGCCTCATGGCCATCCCGCTGGTGTCCATGCTGGTGTCCACGGTCAACGGGTGGGTGCGGCGCCGTGCGGGTGCAGGGGCGGGCAGGGGCGTGCAGCGCAGTGTTCAGCATCCGCAAGCGGCTGCATGCTGGTGTAAAATATGGGACGTGGCGTAGATGAAGGATTGGCGTTAATCCCTGTGCAGCGGCACGGCGTGATTTTAGCATCGAAGGTATCGTGTGGCTTGACAGCAGCGATGTGCCGCTGCCCCCACACCCCGGTTGTTGTCTCATGTCCCTGCCCTTTGGTTCTTGTCCCTGTCCCCCGCAGCGACACGGCCTGGATCCGCGAGTTCCGCGACAAGGGGCTGCACGTGTTCGGGCAGGACGCGCTGCGGGCCAACGGCAGGGAGGCGGTGGGCATCAACCCCTTCGCCATCCGCCGCCTGGAGGTGGGGGAGCGGCTGGGGGCCGGGGGGGCGGGTTCCCATCGTGATCCAGGCGGGTAACCATGATGGGAGGGCGGGGCCGGGCACAAATTACCAATATGACTCGATTCACAAGGGCAGCAAGACTCCGTCTTTGATAGTCACGCAGAGGGACGAAAGAAGGAAGGTTGCACAGTGCGAGGCGGGAGGCGGTGAGGGGCGGGGAGTTCGGGGTTGTTCTGTGTCAGGGTTGCCTGTGCGGCCAGGGGGCCGCTCTGCGGGGTGGCTGGGGAGGCAGGCAGGGCGTGGTAGGACAGGGGGCGACGGTTTGCTCTTGAACAGAGAAGAGTAGTGTTGTGCAAATACACACGTGCTGCTGTTGTCCTTCTGTTCCTGCCCCTGCAGGACATGCACGAGTCGTACATCTACAAGAGCGAAAAGTACGCCCACCTCCGAAGGTGAGGGGTTAAAGGGGCCTGGGTGTGCGCATCCGGCCTGGCAGCCAGCCGCCATAGCTAGCTATCACTGCCATGGTGTACGAACTGCAGGAGTGTGTCCTATGTTGTGGACGTCCCAGTCGGCACGGTACCGGTAAGGGCCTCGGGTGATGGCGGCACGGATGGAGGCTGCTTATTCTTGTTATTGTCAGCTGGCTGGCCAACGGAGCTCTAGCTTCCACTGCACTGAGGCTGTGCTACTCGTGTGCCGTGGTTGGCTTGTGGGGCCTAGTCACTGACCAGCTGTACTTCAACCTCTGGCGATGTCGGTGGCTCTATGCGCCTGAAGTGCTCGTGATACTTGTTGCCTCCAGCCTCGTGTTTGACCGCTGTTGTTACTCCTACCTGCTGCGCACCCCGCAGGGCCCACGGCAACAACGGCGCCCCGGAGCCGGATGGGGCAGGCGGCCCCGCGCCCGCCTAGGCCGCTTGGAGTCCAGGGTGCGTGGCGTGCCTGGCTTAGCCGGATAGGCGCCCCAGGGGCGTCGGGTGTCGACATGCGCGTGATTGCTGGAATGGCAGGAGCGCGGCGGGCCCCTCGGGCTGGGCGGGGCGGCGTAGATCCCGTCGCATGCACCGGTATGACGCCGGGGTTCGGGTGTGGGTTAGCCCACCGGCGCGGCTTAACCATCTGACACGGGCCGCTGGCACATCCAGCAGACAGGAGTAAGAGGTAACAGGCAGGATTAGGCAGGAACAGCAGGTGCTTTGGCCAGTTCACACAGGAGCAGTAGACAGCACGGCGGTGCACCGCTTACACGTTCCGCTGCAGCAGCAGGGGCCGCAGCAGGGTTGTTCCGCTGCAGCTGTCTAGTACTGTCGTGTGCATCAGGCCGTCGTACGTCGTATCCTGGTATAGACACGTTTTGATGGTGGTTTTGTAGGGGCTGTGCTGGTTGCTTCACGACACTTGTTTGTTCTGCTTGATGAACCTTGCCACACGTTAACCGTGTGTTCATGGTGTGTTTCATGGCAGCATAAAATCATTGTGTACGTCGCCCAACAGCATTTTGGTGTACAGATTTTGTGAAGTCAATACGTGTGCGCCGCTTGTCCTGTTACGGTACTAGCATGCGGTGCAGCAGCCCGATCGACCCGTGGGTCATCAGTGCTGCCTGTAGCCTTGACTCACCGTCGGGGATGGCGGCACAGGCGATTGTGCACGTAATGCTGCTAACCCCGCTCGCCGATGACCTTTTGGGCCAAGACGTTTCTGTTATCCGGTTATAGTTTCAAATCTGCATCGCCAAACAGCTTACCCAACGTCTAGAGAAGCACGCCTTGGCGTCGCGTTGCGGCACGAACGGAAGCGCAGCAACTGTAAGACCCAAATAATACATTGTACCTCGATTTTTTTTGAGCGTTCAATCATGTCTGCGGCACGTTGGCGCATTACCGCGCGGCCGAGCTTCGGCGCTGGGGCTCCCGACACAGCGCCGATAGCGGACACAACGCGGCGCGCTCGCGATGCCGCAAGCACATTACCCACAGCGGCAGCCGCAAGCATCAGCAGCAGTGCTACAAAGGCAGCAGTCGGGAAGGCCGTTCCGCTAGACGTCGCGAAGCCAACGTCCCGGCGTGACGGCTACCTGTACGTGCCCGCCACCTACGACCCCTCGAGGCCCTCTCCTCTGGTCGTCATGCTGCACGGGGTGAGCACAGGTCTGAGGCTCGGAGCTGGTCATGTGGTCAATGTAATGTGACTGAAGACTGATGCTCAAGAGAGCTACGGCTAGTCCTATGAGTGCGCGCTGGGCGAGGTTCGCAAAAGCTATGGTGGGAAAGCAGCAAAGCACCACGTGGTTTGTGCATCTGCGTTACCAACGAAGGGCCACGTCACGGTGGCCAGGGCCATGCGTGAAACCAGGTGAAACCCTTTCACCAGGGCCCAATCGCATCACCAGCAGCCACCCGCCTCCGTCCCCTCTGCAGGCTGGCGGCATCGCCTCCCCGGCCGACTCCCTGCTCAACTTCGGCGGCCTAGCCAACCTGGACGCCAGGTGGGTGTGCGTGGGCGCAGTTGCATGAGCGTGGACTATCAGACGCTAGTGGAAGCTGTGCGCAGTTGGTTGTGTTGCAGGTGTTGGCGCCATAGATGAACAGGGGCTTGCATGGCGGGCAGGGCCGCCTGAGGTGCTATGGCAATGTGGGGCTGGCGCGGTTGGCGGTGCGACGCCGTGCCCGCCTTGCACGCGGGGAGGTGCGCGGTAGAACCTTGTAAGAACCCGGGTGCCCTGCTGATACCGCCTCGCATTGCAGGAACCGACGAGCCCACGCCGCAGTGCGGCGCTCTTGGCACGCCTGCACTCAGCTTGTGTCGGACCGTCCGCTTACCATGTCCTTTGACACGACCCTGACTACGGTACGCCTCTATTGCTGCATGGGTCCGCTTTCCACCTCGCTCGCAGCTCCACCATCTTTGTGGCACCTGAGAGCCGCGGTTCCACATGGGACGTCATCCGCGGGGGCTTTGGGCCGGACGTGACGCACATCGACCGGGCGCTGGCCAAGGTGCGCCGGTTGACAACTGATAACGGCGACTGGTGGCAAGTGCAAGGGCAGTTTTTGGTGATGTCAAGCTGCTAGGTGGTGTAGTGAGCCGCGTTGGGACACGAAGGCGACGGTAGCGCAAGGAGATGGCGCCGTGAGGGAGCAGTGCGCAGGCGCAGAGGCGTGCAGTGTGACGTGCGGGAACCCACGTGGTCCCTATGGCCCGGGACCAGACTCGGCGGCGGACGGTGCTGGATGGCGCTGACCAACCTTGGAATGACCGCAAGGTATCAGCTTCACGTGCCGGTATTGACAAGATACTAACCATGTCCTGCGTGCCCTGCTGCCCCGCGGGTTGCAGGTGTTTGCCAGCTACGCGGTGGACCCCAACCGCATAGCCCTGGCAGGTAGGTGCGGGGGGCCCGTGGGGGGCGTGGAATGCGATGAGGCAGTGTGGGTTGTCTGGTGTGGATGTGGTGGGGGTCCCTTACGACTAAGGTGCGCATGGTGCGGATTGTGGACGGGGTTTGACACGTGTGCAGTACGTAGTGGTATAGGTACCTAACGGGCCGGTCATGCCCTGCCTTTTCTACACCCAAGCAAATGGTAATGATCGAGACACGTGCACTTCGGTTGCTATTATACGGTGGGCCTACCGGGCCCGAGCGAGGGGAGCAAGGTACGAAGGGGCAACTGACTGCCAGTGCAGAGGGGGCCGGCTTTCCCCTCTTGCCTCCACCGTACGGCACGACACTACCTGCGCTACCCACTTCCCTCCCACCTCCCCCCAAGGCTTCTCCGACGGCGCCAGCTACGCCCTGTCGCTGGGCGTGCCCAACGGCGACCTGTTCACGCACATCGTGGCCTTCTCGCCGGGCTTCATGCGACTGCCCGACCAGGAGCCGGCGGGGGGCGGCAGGAAGCCGAAGGTACCGGTAGGACGTGCGCTCTGCTGGAAACGGGCCTAGCGCACGACAGGGCCTCGGCGCATTTGCGAGCATGCATGCCGTTTGCAAAGGCTTCTAGCTGCTGGTGCCCTCGAGGAATGCTTCAGCTCTGCCACCCAGCTGCACGCGACCCCCCTGCCGCATATGGTGCCAGCCTCCAGCGCATCCCCACACCCCCACCCCACCCCACCCCACCCCACCCCACCCCACCCCACCCCACCCCACCCCA
>VFQN01006095.1_pt1 | contig 14131 bp, 16 predicted proteins | sample 3512371 | NCBI WGS metagenome assembly VFQN01 (sample SAMN10412370, study PRJNA504923) | tailings metagenome | isolation source: Replicate 2 from Balatoc abandoned mine | place: Philippines: Itogon, Benguet | collected 2017-08-28
CGGAGGCGGCGTTCCTGCCCACGGGCTCGATGCTGCTGCGCGTCGCCAAGCGCATGGACCACGACGGCCTCGAGCGGCACTACAAGGACGTGCTGAGCAAGCAGCGCGTCGCGGCCGACGCGCAGGAGGCGCGCCTCCAGGGCGAACGCAAGCGCCGCCTCAAGGGCGCGTCGGGAGGCGCCAGCACGCAGCTCGGCCTCGGCGAGCAGATCCTGCCGCTCTCGGTGGCGGCGTGCGCCACCTCGTACCGCGCGCAGCTCTACAACGCCTTCTACGGCGAGCTGGCCGCGTGGGCCGCCGACAACTACGCCAAGCGCAGGAACGGCGAGCGCCTCGGTGGCGGCGGTGCGGCGCGGCCCGCCAACCTCGACGAGCTGGGCAACGCGTACGCCACGATGCAGCGCCTGCTCGCCGAGCACCCCTCGGACGCGTACCGCAAGCGCGTCACGGTGCGCAGCTACGACCTGAACCAGCTCGACACGCCGGCCGAGTACGCCGCCGCGGTGCGCGAGCACTTTGCGCCGCGCGCCTGCTACCTCTTCCTGAGGGGCGCGCGCACGCGCGGCCTCGAGCTCACGGGCGACTACCACGCGCAGCGCCGGCCGGGCGGCTCGCTCTTCCTCAGCGGCTCGGCCGCCATGGTCGAGGCGGAGCTGATGGGCAGCTTCGCGATGGACGTCGACGTGCTGCTCTCGTTCAGCGCCGCGTGGCTACACAGCTCGTGCGCGACGGTCGACGGCGCGCTCAGCGGCAGCGGCTCGCCCGTGGAGGAGGACGAGATCGTGTTTGCACCCGACTCGCCGCCGTCAAACGAGGAGGAGCACGCGTGGGTCTCGATCGACCGGCTCGAGGCGGCGTCCAACGAGGCGGCGCTGCGCGGCAAGAAGGGCTTCCCGCGCGCCACCGTGCGGAGCGTGCTCCTGCCGCTGATGCTCGAGGCGGGCAGCAAGCGCACGAGCGCGGCGGTGCGCGCCATGGCCACCGCCGTGCTGTGCCTCTACGCGCTCTCGGCGGCGCCCAACACGCGCCTCTACCTGATGGTGGCGCGCGCCAGCGACACGGGCGAGATACGCGGCCTCGCGGTCGCCGCGCGGCCCCGGGACGACGTCGCCGTCGGCGCGGGCGTCTACCTGCGCGCGGGCCTCGCCGACGAGCGGCCGCTCCGCGAGGCGCTCTCGGCGGCGCTCGCCCGCGACCTCGTGGCGGCGCCGCGCGTGCACCGCCTGTTTGGCGCGCGCGACACGCTCAAGACGCACATCGAGGCGCACGGCGGCTGGGCGCGCCTCGCGCGCCACCTGCACCAGGGCCGCGCGCTCGACTGGACCGACTTTGCGCTGCAGAGCGGCAACTATGCACGAAAATAGGTAAAAAAAACAAACAATCGTTAAGCGAGTGTGAACCAATCGACAATGTCGTCGCCGCACTTGACGCGCGCGTTACGCGGCAGCTCCGCGACGTGGCGCTCCATGCGCTGCGTGGCGTTGGCCGTCATGGGCGTGTCGATCACGAGCTGCACGCTCGTGTGCGTGCGCGGCGTGCACAGCCAGATGACGCCTATGGACGCCTCGGTGCCGCCCGCGTAGAAGCTGACGGGCGCGATCGCGGTGGCGTTCTGCGCCTGCACAAAGTGCACGTAGGTCGCGTTGAGCGTGACGGTGTAGTTGTTGGCGCTCTCGTACGAGAAGATCGCCAGGCACCACTCGTCGCCGTCGAGCGTGCGGCTCAGGCGGCTGTTGCAGTACGCGACCGGCACGATGGGCGCGTCGGCGCTCGTGTGCGTGTCGGCGTCCTCCGCGATGGCGTCATCGACGATGGCGGAGCTCACGTCGCCCATCGAGCGGCGCTTGCCGACGGCGCCGTGCACGGTGGCGGCGGCGTCGCAATACTCGATGGCGGCCAGCGAGGCGGCGCCCGCGGACGCCTTCACCGCAAAGGTCACCGCGTTGCACTGCTGCACCGTGGCGATCTGCACCGACGCGTCGCTGCTGCCGTCGTCAAACTCGTGCACCGTGACGCGGTCCTGGTTGTCGGTGACGGCCACGGCGAGCGAGCCGGCGCCGCTCCACGCGATCGCCTGCAGGCACGCGGGCGCGTTGAACGCAAAGCGCACCGCCTGGCCCGCGGCGAGCACCAGACGGCCGTCGCTAAACTGCCCGTTGAAGCTGGCGATGCCGAGCGCGTGCGTGCGCGGGTTGAGCGCGCTGTAGCTCAGATTGGTGACGTTGGTGCACGCGGCACGCGCCCCAACGAGGCAAAGGAACGCCGCGATGAGGAGGCGCGCAAAAACCTTGCCCGAACGGATAGCCATACTGGGCCGGGCACGTGACGCCAGGCACAGGGACGCTTTTAGCCGCGACGCCGCCGCCGTGCGTGGCGGACATAGAGGAGCGAGGCCGCCGTTTTTCCGCTAGTGGGATTTTTCACGCACGGGCGGATCGCGTGCCGCCCATGGACCTGCACGCGGACGAGGCGCCGCTCTCCGACGAGGAGGGCCGCGCACGGGACCAGCACGAAAATGAGGAGCGTCTCGTGGGCACGATCACCTCGCTGCTGGGCACCGTGGCCGCCGAGTTCTTTGATGGCGACACAGTGGCGCACGCCGCGCGGACGTTCGTGGAGACGTTGCGCGCGCGCAGCACACAGTCGAGCGCCTTCAGCCGCGTCAATCGACTGTACCTCGATGAGGAGGAGGAGGCCGGCGAGTTGCGCGCCGTCGACGCGGACGAGTGGGCCGCCGAGGAGGAGGGTCTCGCGAGCGCCACGCGCGCCTCCTTCGATTCGTACCACGAGCACTGCCGGAGGACCGAGGCGCAGCGCGTGGAGGAGCGCGCCAGGCAGGCGGAGCGCATCGAGGCGGAGCAGCCGGTGCGGCGGTCAAAGCGCGCGCGCAAGGCCCGCGTGCCGACCGAGAAGAAGGGGTCGCGCAAGAAGGACTCGGCCGATAACACCTGTCTCATATGCTTGGACGCGATCGACGATGCGCCCCGCGGCGCCCTCCTGCCCTGCGGTTGCTCGCGGTTCCACGCCGAGTGCGCGCGCGACACGTTCGTTCGCTGCGGCAAGTGCCCGCGCAAGTGCCCCGGCGAGCTGAGCGGCTACGTGCCGCTCAAGATGTGATGCAAATAGATAGGTCCCGACTTCATTCAGCCATGTCGACGCACGAGAAAAACGACGCCTCCGTCGCGGCCGACTCTTCGCCGACGCTCAGCGGCGACGCCTCGGCGTCGATGGCGTAGTCGGGGCTGTGCAGCTCGGCAACGGGCGTCTCGCCATCCTCGGTGAGGCTCTCGTCGGTGAAGAGCTCCTGGCGGCGCGAGTCGTAGTCGTACGCGCACATGCTGCGCGCGGCCGCCTCTCGCCGCGCCGCGTCGCGCTCCTCCCGGAGCTCCTCGATTTGGTGCTGCAGCGCGACGTTGCACTCGGTGAGCGCCTTGTACTTTCGGTACATCTCGTCGTTGCGCGCCTCGAGCGCCTTCACCTCGGCGAGCTTACCGGTGTAGCTGCTAACCAACGTCTTTATGGTTACGCGCTGCTTCTCGGCCTCCTTGACCAGCGCGGCGATGCGCTCCTCGCTCGACTCGCTCTGCTGCTTGGCGCGCGACTTGAGCATCGCGGTGTGCGCCGTGACGGCACTGACGCGCGAGGGCGGCGCGCGCGTGGCAATCGCCGGCCGTGACATGCGCTCAATGGCGGCATTCGTTTTCGGCGCCTTCAAATGATGCGAAAAAATTTCAGACACGCTTTCTTTTGCATTTAGCAAATCATGCCTACCAAAAAAAGGCGTGTGCCGCCAATCAAGCGCTGCCGCGCACTGCGGTAGGGTGATACACGCTTTACTCTTCATCAAAGTCTGGACACTCGCAATCTTCGCCAGCGTCGGCGTTGGCGCACGGCACAGGTTCGTGCGGCGCGGGCACGCGCTCGTACTCGCGATTTGTAGCGTAGATAGCGCGGAGCGTGGCTATAGTGTGCTCGGGGAGCGCGCCGATGGCGTTCCAGAACCGGCGCTTCATCTTCTTTCCGCCGGCGTAGCCCTGCGTGACGTACCACGCCAGCGCGCCGGTGTCCTGCTCGCAGGTGGGCACGCCGAGGCACGACTTGATGTCGACGCATAGCACGCCGCGCCGGCGGTGGTAGTCGCTGTCGGCGTCGACGGGGAAGCGCTTGCGGTCGTGCCGGTCGCCGTGCCGCACGGGCCTCGCCTCGCCCGCGTCCGTCACTAGGTAGAGCGCGCCCGACGCGTCGCTGTAGAAGTAGTCCATCGTGCGTTCGTAGCCCTTCATCACGCCGCCGGCGGCGTTGAAGGCGGCGAGCTCGCACTTGAGCGCCACCACCGCGGCGATCGCCTGCGCGTGACTCGCGGCAAAGTACACGGCGAGCGGGCGCTCGCCGGCGTCGTCCTCCCACACGACAAAGGCGGGCGCAGCTGGAGGCGCGTCGGCGGACATGTGCGCGGCGAAATCACGCAAAGGGCATGCGCGCGCGCAATCGCATTTCGAGCACGGCGTGGCGGCATATTTTTTCAAAGTGAAAAGCGAACCTTTTTTTTTTGGTCACTCTCGGGCCAAACCTCCGCACACGCGGCCGCCATGAGCAGCAGCAAGCGCGCCGCCGATGAGCCCGAGACCACCGAGCGGAAGAGCAAGCGCGCTAGGGACGCGCCCATCGCCGGCTACCACGCCATCCTCTGGACCATCAAGGACGCCGACCCCGAGGAACTCGAGGCGATTTGCACCGCCAAGGACGCCAAAGACCTGACGCGCAAGGTCCACGTGCTCAAGAAGGAGCTGAACGCGTTCGGCGTCGCCGGCGGCGACGACTTTAGCACCAAGGTGATCTTCTCGTACGCCGACGGCAAAGCCTACGAGGTGCTCGAGAGCGGCGAGTCGGCGCCGTTCCGCGCGGCGGGCGCCACGGAGCAGCTCGTCATTGATTTGAGTCGGTTCCTCACCGACGGCGGCACCGCCAGCGATCTCAGCGGCAACAGCGCGGGCCTCTCGCTGCTCGGCGTCGCCGGCGACAGTCTCGAGGACAAGATGGTGCGCGCCATGTGGCGCGACATCAAGACGTGGAGCGCGGCGGACCTCGCCACGCTGCAGGAGATCTACGCCGGCGCTGGCGACTACGCACAGGTACCGAGCGTAGCGCAGCTCGACGAGACCAACTATGACCACGACGAGGAGTCGCTCAGCGATTACAATGGCAGCGAAAGCGAAGGGAAGGACGAATAAATCGCTCACCTGCAGAGCCGTGGCAGCGACATTTTTTGGGTGCCTTACCATGAGCGACGCACAACTCGGCATCCACGCGCAGACCGCATCGGGCGTGCTCATCAGGGACGGCTCACCCATCGCCAACGCGCTGCGCGCCTCGGCCACGGCGAGCCGGAATACATCAATCGGCGGCGTCATAATCACGGCGGGTGACATTCGCGCGGTCGACGGCTACATACTCGTGACCAATTCGCTTGCGCGCGCGCTGGCGGAGCACCTTCGCGACAAGCTGTAAAGCACTGCCACCTTTATGAGCCGATGAGCAGCGACGCGGTGCACACGGTGCGCGCCACCGCCTCTCGGGCGACGCCCGCCGTAGTTAGACTCCAGTGCAGCACCTCGGCGCCCGTGGGGCACGCCCACTTGGCCTCGTACGCGTCACGCACGCGACCCGCAAAGAAGAGGTTCGGCAGCGGCGCGAACGTCTGCGGCGCGCTGTCGGTGACGTACAGGTAGTTGCCGGGCTGCGCCTGCGGCACGAACGCCACAGGCGTGTTGCTGTTTGGGTTGTAGTAGCCCATGCGGATGGCGCAGGTGCCGTTGACGCGCCGCACGCAGCCCTCGTCAAGCAGCGGCGTGATGGGCAGCGCGAGCCGCTCGTCAAGCGTGTAGTTGCCCGACTCGCACGGCTCCTCCGACTCGGCGTCGACCTCGGCCTGCAGGTAGCGGCCAAGGCCGTCGCCGAGCTGCCACGCCACCGACGAGCCCGGCCCCGAGCACGCCGGCAGCGGCACGCGGAACGCATCCGCCAGCGAGGCGTTCGGCGCAAAGTGCGTCGGCACGCTCACGTTGGGCGCCACCCACGTGGAGGGCGTGTCGTCGGCGTAGAGGAGCGCGTTGCGCTCCGAGGGGTACGCGAGCGTCACGTTGAAGATCGGCTCGAGCACGCGGTAGCCAAAGTGCGCGTAGCACACGCTCGACTTGCTCACGCGGCCCTCGACACAGAGCGCCACGGGCGCCACCGCGACGCCCTCCACGGGCCGGTCGCAGACGTGGTTCTCGTCTATTTCGCCATCCTAATGAGTGAGAACGGAGTGCCTGTGACTGATTTACGCACGCAATCGTCGTCCAGATTATTGCAAACTTCAGGAGTAGGCTCGCCAGGAACGCAGGTATCGTTGAACGTTGAGTTGCCACAGTGGAAACTGACGAAAAGTTAGTACGAGGTACACGTGGCCAAAGCGGAAAAAAATAATTTGCCAAAGTCCATGGCGCGTGCGCCACTTACGGCACACGAGCGCGAATTCCTTGCCGGTTTCTTTGACGGCGACGGCATGGTTGGGTTGTACGTCAAGATGAAAGAAGCTGAAAGACATGAAGGGCGAGTAAATATAACGTACATGGTGACCTTGCACTCGCCGATTCCGCACGTTTCGTTGACGACAGGCGCACCGCCGTCCGTGATCCCGTCACAGTCCTTTGTGCGTTAGCGGGGCCTGTTTGCGTGCTGTCCGTACATCGTCAATCGCGTTGCACGTCTCGGCCGTGAGGTTGAGCAGATTGGGCACGCAGTTGAGGCGCGTGTCGTAGCGACCGGGCCGACACACGGGGTTGGTCATGCTCGAGTTGAAGCACGCCGCGCCGGGCTGCGGGCCGGTGCCGGGCGCGGGCGCGCCGCACGCACTGCCGTCGCCGCCGCAGACGCCACACGCGTCGAGTTGCGTGCGCGGGTAACAGGCGCGCACCTGCGCCACGGCGCCGTAGCCCATGCCGATCCAGTCGATCTCCATGCGCGTCACCTCGGGCACGCCAAAGGCGACGTCGGCGATGTTGGTCTGCACCGAGACGCTCCAGGGCACCTCGCGGAACGTGATCTGCGAGCCGCGCTCGTCGTAGAGCCCGAGGCGCGCCGACATGCGCAGCGCAATCTCGCGCGTGCGCAGCAGGCGCACCGAGGTGACGCACGCCTTGCGCCGCGTGAGCACCGAGGTGAAGTTGAGGTTGAGCGTGTAGAGGCCGCCCATCGCGTCGGTGAGGCGCATGGGCCGCACCGGCACGAGCGTGTCGAGCGGCGTGAGCACGAGGCCCTCGTTGGTGCTCTTCAGCGCGCCCCACATCTCGTTACCCGTCAGCGCGCTCACGTTGAGCACGCCGAGCGGGTACGGCTCGTGCGTGTCGGGGCGCTGAACGTCGGTCCACGCGTTGACGCCGAGCGCGCCGAACGCGCTCGGTGCGAGCACCTGGCCGTTGTGTAGCGCGCCCGAGGCATTCGCGACGCCCGGCAGCGCCTCAAAGTTGAGCTCAAAGCAGCAGCCGGTGGCGCCCGTGTAGCACGCGCCGTACGTCGACGTCTGCGCACGCGCCGCTAGCGCCAACAGGAGAAGGACGCCGACAAAGCGGTGCATCGCGCGCGCGCGTCTCTTTCTCGTCGCACTAGCGCGAACGCGTTTAATCACACTCTCGGCACAAATTACTCGCCGGCGGCCAGGTCCCGCGCGCGCGCGTCGAGCAGAATGCAGACGGTGGGCCTACTTTGGGGCAGGAGCAGGCGCTGGAGCGGGAGCAGGAGAGGGAGCAGGAGCGGGAGCCGGCGCCGGAGCAGGAGCCGGCGCTGGAGCGGGAGCCAAATTTGGAGTTGGAGCGGGAGCCGGCGCCGGAGCAGGAACGGGAGCCGGCGCTGGAGCGGGAGCCAAATTTGGAGTTGGAGCGGGAGCCGACGCCGGAGCAGGAGCGGGAGCCGGCGCCGGAGCAGGAGCCGGCGCTGGAGCGGGAGCCGAATTTGGAGTTGGAGCCGAATTTGGAGCTGGAGCCGCCGCTGGAGCCGGCGTGGCGGATAGCTCTGGCACGGCCGGCAGGTAGTAGCCTTGTTCAAAGTTGAAGATGCCAAAGTCCGGCTTTGTCGGCCGTAGCGCGCCGCAGCCGACAAAGCTGAAGAAGGTCATGAACTCTGCAAAAAGGTACGCCGCCTCCTCGTGCACTTGCGCTGCGAGTATTGCCAAACGCCCGAGGATGCGGCAGCACACGACGACTTTCTCTTCGTCGACCGAATTTCCCAGTACATCAACGTCCATGAGTACCTCTTCGTAGTCGTCCACGGGCGAGCCGTTCTCCATCAGCAGTGCCGCGCCGAGGTAGGTGACCGAGCGAAGCGCAGCGACGGTGTCGTCCGACGCGAAGGAGCGCTGCGGCGCATAGCCGGCCGGTAAGGGCGGTGCCGTGCACGCGATTTCGAACAACGGCCGCCATTTTCCGGACGAGCACTTGACCACGGCGTCGGAGATGTTCCACCTGCGATGGGCGGACCTCTGGAGCATGCTTCGGTCGCCGGCGATGGCGCGCAACAGGTTCGCGACGCACTTGCCGAAATTGCTCGGTACGTCGGCGTAGCGCGTCTTCGAGAGCTCCTTCGCAGCCGGCGCCGGCTTGGGCCTCTTCGTGCCGGCCTTCATCGTGCGCGGCGTCAAAGCAAATGACGACTCGTCCTTGGCAAAAAAAAGGGACGTACGCAGAGTGGTCGGAAAAACGAATGCTCGCCACTCGTCGGTGAGAGCACTTTATGGACGCGGAGAGCTATTCGGGCGCGCGACGGCGGAGCGTCACGCGAGGCACCGCCCTCGCTGCGGCGGCGGGCGCCGCCTTTGGGGCTGGAGCGGGCGGCGGTGGCGGCGCGGGCACGCGCTGAACGCGGAACGGCCAGCGGCCGGCCTCGGAGGTTTGCCACACGCTGATGGCCGCGTGCAGATACCGCATGTACTCCATGAGCGCGCCGGCGGCGCTCTCGTCGCCAGAGTGCGCGCGCAGCGAGAGGTAGCCCATGATGAAGAAACACGTGACAAACACGTTGTCGCCCTCGTCGATGGACGTGCCGAGCGTGTGCAGATCGCGGCAGAGCGACTCGAGGTACGTGCGATTCGTGTCTTGCTCGACGATGAAGGCCGCGCAGCGGTAGCTCGCCGCGCGGAGCGCGATGAAGGGCACCGTGGGCGACGGCGCACGCCTATCGAGCTCCTCCGGGAGCAGGAGCGGCGCGTAGCCCGCGGTAAAGTAGAGCGGCCGCCAATCGCGCCGCTCGAGGTACGCGCGCAGCGCCGCACTGAGGTCCACGGGTCGCTGCGCGCTCGCTTGGAGCATGTTGCGTTCGCCGGCGATGAAACGCAACAGGTCGGCGAGGCGGGTGGAGAAGTCGTCGGGCATGCGAGGCACGCCGCCAGAGTCGCTCGAGGACGACCCGGAGGAGGAGGACTCGTCCGACGATGACTCCTCGCCGCTCTCGTCCGCCACCGCCCTGACCCGCTTGACCGCCTCTTGGTCGTCAACGAGGCGCCTCTTTGCGCCGCCCGCGTCCGCCATGCGTTCGACAAAACAAAGTGCACCCAAGCGCGCGGCGCGCGCTTTATCAGTTGCCCACTATCCAAAAGAGGAATCTGACCGGCGCACGTGCGATGGAGGCGCGCACCGCGCCACGCATCAGCGTGGCCGACTGGGACGCGTTCTACGAGGAGAACCGCACCAAGCTCGCCATGCCCAAGGCGCAGAACTACCCGCTCGACGAGCGGGCGCTGATCGCGTGGGCCAGTGCGCAGCCCGTCGGGCACCCGTTCCGCGACTTTGCCATGCGCATCGCCCAGCACCTCATCTACGTGTCGTACGACGCCTTCGTCAGGGCGCTCGAGGCGTGCCTCGTCGAGGCGCTCACCGAGTACGGCACGCAGGACGTGTGCATCATGCTCACCGGCGAGGAGGGCTCGTTCGATACGGAGGTGGGCAAGTCGCAGACGTGGGTGGCGCTGCTCGGCTACGGCATGCTCAAGAGGCGCGGCGTGACGATCACGGCCGTCTTCGGCGGCCTCTTTGACTTCTACGCGTGGTTCGCCGAGAACGAGCGCCGGCCGACGCTGCTCGTGTTTGACGACGCCGTCTACAGCGGCTCGCAGCTCGGCTCGGCGCTGAGCTACCTGATGCCCGACGAGGTGCGCGACGCGCCGAGCCGCGCGCCGGTGCGCGCGCACCTCACGCCGCGCACGGTGCTCGTCGTGCCGTACATGTCCGCCGAGGGCCGCACCGCGATCGCCCTCAAGGCCGACACCACCAACCGCTACTGGCTCGTGGTGGGCGCCACCGATCTCTACTACGTGCCGGCGGCGCCGCCACTCACGCTCAAGAGCACGACGCGCATCCCCATGGTGGCGTTCAACGGCGTGAAGCAGGGCGCGATCTACTTTGACCACAAGCTCGCCGACAAGCTCTCGGTGGGCACGCTCGCCCTCGCAACGCCCGTGGTCGCGCTCGGCTCCTCGGACCTCACCGCGCCGCCGAGTGGCGGCTGCGTGCCGTTCATACGCGGCTGCGAGCACGAGCAGTGCCACAACGCCTCGCTCATAGATCCGCGCACGCTGAGGCTCACCGACGGGCCGGCCAAGACGCTCGGCAAGCGCGGCGCGAAGAAGCTCTCCCCGGTGAGCATCGAGCGCTGCCCGGCGGCGTTCTACAAGGGCATCGAATGGACCTACCGCGGGGCGCGCGTCGGTCTGCGCGAGTCCATCTTCCAGATGCTCACCGGCGCGCGCTACCCCCACGAGGCGCCCAACATCTTTCCCGAGTCGCACCCGGCGCCAAAGAGCATCACCGCGTGCCTCCTTGGCGACGAGCAGCGGCGGCCGCGCTGCGCCGTGTGCCAAACGCGCGCCGCCTACTACGTCTGCCGCCACGGGGACAAACGCACCTACCTGTGCGGGGCGCGCTGCGCCGTGCAGCACTCGCACGCTGTACACCAGTGAAGGGCGGGTGTTGTGCTGTTTAGAGTTCCGACTTTCTCACAAAGCCACGCTCGCACGTCTCCTTCACCGGCGGCTCGCGGACGCTCACCGCGTGGAACGCGCGGAACGCCTCGCGGCAGAGCGGGCGCCGAAAGAGCGGCTCAATCTCGCTGAGCAGGTCGGCGCCGCTCGTGGCGGCGTAGGCGAGCGGCGCGCGACCTTTCCAGTCCTCGGCGTTCACGTCGGCACCATAGTGGATGAGCAGCTGCGCGGCGTCCTTATCGGCGAGCAGCACAGCGACGTGCAGCGGCGAGACGCGCTCCGGCTCGATGGACCTATTCACCGACGAGGGCCACGCCCGCAGTTGCAGCTCGGCCCAGTGGCCCGACTTGCCGATGATGTAACTGATGAGCGGCGGCAGGCAGTGCTGCGCCTCGGGCTCGGTCGCCAGCGCGACGCGCGCCATTCCGCCGAGAAGCAGGAGAATCACCAGCGCCCAGAAGGCGTACATCACCGCGAGCGTCGACTGGCGCATGGTGGAAAAAAATGTGCGCGAAAAAGTCACTTCTGTGTATTTTGACCACAAAGTGCCGCCTTGACTCGCTCGCCGCGCTCGAGCTGCTCGCGCAGGCGCCGACGCACGACGCTCTTGCCCGCCTCGTCGGGCGCGGCCACGAGGTGCGCCTGGAGCAACTCACACAGGCGGATGATGTACGGCAGGAGGCGCTCGCGGATCGGCTGGCGGTGCTTCTCCGAGGGCACGGCGTTCATCGCTCGCGTGAGTAGGTCGCAGACGACCTCGTAGTTCTCCTCGGCGGTGATCACGTCGCCGCGCCCGTCTGCGTCCGTCGCGATGGCGGCGCGCTCACCCGCCTGCTGGATGTAGAGCGCGACGGCGGCCGTCGGCGCGTCCATAACAGGCGCGCACGGGGGTCGCGCCCCTTCTTTTCTCTTTCTCTCTGTCCGAAAAAATGTCCACGCGTGGCGCACCGCACCAGGCCGACGAGGCGGCGTGCGCGGCGCACGAGACGGCCGAGGAGCGCCTCGAGCGCGCCGAGCGCGCCGACAGCTGGGTGGTGCACCGCGAGCGGCACGCGTGCTCCGCCTGCCGGCGACGCGCCGGCTCGGCGATCTTTCGGCTGATCGGCACGCGCGACATCTTTCTCTGCCGGCGGTGCTACCCCCTCTCGCCGAGCAAGCACGGCCACCTCGACGGAGCCATAGCGGCCTCGTTACCGCAGCGCAAGGAGCATGGCAAGTAAAATTGTGGTGCTGTACACGTTGTTTTTTTGGGCCTACACGTCGACGTAGTCCTCCGACTGCGTCGAGGAGGACTCGTCGTTGATGGCCGGGTTGCTGTGCGGCGTGCTCGCGGTGGAGCTCGCCTCGGCCGACCACGACGACTCCTCGCCGCTCACGTTCGTCGACGAGCTCGCCGCGTCGACGCGCGGCTTGTGCTTGCACGAGAGCTCCTCGAGCACCTCGGGGCTGCGCGTCGGCAGCGCCATGAGCATGCTGGTGAGCTCGCGCCGCGTGGTCTTGCTCGAGAAGAACTCGGCGTGGTCCCTGGGCACGACGCCCTGAAAGTGGTCCAGCTCGCAGAGCTTCGAGCCGAGCAGCACGATGCGGTTCACGTTGACGCGGTTGTCGGCGGTGTAGTCCGGGTTGCTCTCGGTCGACATGAACAGGTCGCGCTGGTAGATGCCCATGTGGGGCACGCACACGCGGCCCTTGCTGCGCATCTTTGCGAGCAGGTCGCGCAGCGCCTTGTAGTTGCCCTTGTCGGAGATGAGCAGCGCGTACTTGTTGCCGAGCGCGAGCATCTCGGGCGGGAGGCGCCACTTTTTGCGCAGCCGGTTCACCGCGTTGAGCTCGAACGCCTGCATGATGGCGTAGCACGACGCGACGTCGCCCTCCTCGCAGGCAAAGTTGGCCAGCTGCAGGAAGCGCGTCACCACCTTGCGCTGCATGTCAAAGTTGCGCTGCACGAGCACCACGGTGGCGACCCACTCGCTGATGCGCTGCAGGCGCGTGGTGAACCGGTGCAGGTTGGGCGCGGCGTGCGCGTTGTTCCAGGCGTTGTTGTAGAACTCGCTCAGCTCGATCTGCGAGAAGGCGCGGTAGTTGATGTGCAGCATGTAGCGCGCGATCTCCATCGCGTTGCTCGCCATGAAGAGCGCCACGCTGTTGTCGCTGTTGAGGCTCAACGGCGGCGGCGGCGGCTTGCTGCTCGCGAGCGGCGGCACCAGCGCGGCGGCGCTCTCGAGCGGCGCGCGCTGCTCGGCGTTGGACTTGCTGCGCGCCGCCTTGGGCGAGGCGAGCGAGAGCAGCACCGAGGAGGCCTCGTCGAGTATGTGCGGCTCGACGGTGAGCAGCGGCGCGCGCGCCTCGGCGTCGCGCCTTGACGGCCGCGCCAGCTCCGTGTCGCGCAGCGCGCGCACGATGGTGAGCTTGAGCCGCTGCAGCTCGGCGAGGAACGCCTCGAAGGCGCTCGGCTCCATGCGGCGCGGCCAGTCGCCCCGCCGCGTGCTCACGAGCGCGCAGAGTGCGGCGCGAAACTCGCGCGACTTGCGCAGCCGCCGCACGTAGTACGTTCTTATCCACTGCGCGAGGAAGCGCAGCGCGCCAGTGGGGTACGCGCCGGCGGTCACCTCGTGCGTGATCCACTTGAGCAGGCGCTTGGCGCGCACGTAGCGCGGGTAGTGGATGATGAAGCACGGCCCGACGACCTGCGCGACCGACTTGTTCTGCATGAGCGCGGCGGCGGCGGCGTCGCTCGAGGGCACCTTGGTGGCTTCGTCTTCGGCATCGCCGAGCTCGTAGCCGCGAAAGAGCGCGGTGACAAACTCGCGCGTGTGCTCCTGGCGCGCGCGCTCTGCGGCCGAGTGAGCGCGCGCCGACTTGCGCGCCGCCTTGCCCGAGGCCTTGGACGCGGGCGACAGCGGCGCCGCGGCGCTCGCCGGCCGATTCATGGCACAATTGCCGACACGCGCCGGAAAATCTTTGGCACGCCTTTTTCTCTCGCGTTCCGGGATCGCGCATTTATTTCCGCCACAGCGCGCCTCGCCCGATTTAGTCGGTACGGAAGCACGCAAACATGCGCGGCAGCACGCCGCCGGCGCCGCGCTGCGACGAGTTGTCGTCCCACGTGCCCATGCCGCT
>VFQN01006096.1_pt1 | contig 14131 bp, 15 predicted proteins | sample 3512371 | NCBI WGS metagenome assembly VFQN01 (sample SAMN10412370, study PRJNA504923) | tailings metagenome | isolation source: Replicate 2 from Balatoc abandoned mine | place: Philippines: Itogon, Benguet | collected 2017-08-28
GACATCTATGAAATGCCCCGCAACGTTTTAGATGTTACTTTTTCCAAGGCCATCGGTACCCGTTGGACGCTGAAAGGGGGGGTGACTGATATTCTGAACCAAACCAACGTATTGTTGCAGAATGGCAACGGCGACAAAAAATTTGACCGTAACAACGACCAATTAATCCAAACGTATCGTCCGGGACGAATGCTGCAACTGGGCTTCTCTTTCCGCATTTTGTAAGTTTTGCTTTAACCATCAAGTAAGTCAATTATCCCAAACTATGAATATGTTTAAATCCATCAAAATGTTGCGAACGATAGCGCTCTTGCTGTCAACCGCAGTAATCTTCAATGCCTGTAAAGAAGAGGAAGAAGTTTTTCCTGCACCGACCATCGCTGCGGGTGCCGCTGCAAACGCCAAAACAGGTGATGTTGTAAAAATTACGGCCACGCTTAATGCTCCTGGCGGTTTGAAAACATTGACCGTTTTGAAAAATGGTCAAACATTTGAAAGCAAAGCACTTACGGGTGAAACAACGCTTTCTTATACCAAAGATTATACGGTAGAAAACTTGCCAGTAGGGTCTACGGTTGTGTTTACATTTCAAGCTACTGATAGCAAAGACCAAGCTTCTACGATTGCTACGCAAATCGTTACGGTTTCGGCCGTTCCGAGCAAGCCCATCGTGGATGTAAGCGGTACTTTAGAAGGAAACATCAGCTGGACAAAAGGGAATATCTACCGTCTGAAAGGATTCGTTCGGGTGGGTGAAGATGCCAAAATTGACGGAACCCCCACTAAAACGGGTACGCTGACCATTGAAGCAGGTACTGTGATTATCGGTGAGCGCTCTTCAAAAGCAACGTTGATTATACAGCGTGGTAGCAAAATCATCGCCAACGGAACCGCCGATGCTCCGATTGTATTTACCTCTGAGCGCGCCATTGGCGAACGCGAAGCGGGCGACTGGGGTGGTTTGGTTATCTGCGGTAGAGGATTGAACAACTTGACTACGGGTGGTGTAAAAGGAGTCGCTGAATTGGAAGGCCAATACGGCGCATTCCACGGCGGAACCGACAATGCCGACAATTCAGGTTCATTGAAATACGTTCGGGTAGAATACGCTGGTATACCCATCAACCCCAATCAAGAAGTAAACTCGTTTACGTTTGGTTCGGTCGGAAGTGGCACTACCATGGAATACTTGCAGGCATCTTACGGCGGCGACGACTCTTTTGAGTGGTTTGGTGGCGCCGTAAATGGCAAATATTTGATTGCTTACCGTGGTTTGGACGATGATTTCGACATTGACAACGGTTTCAGCGGAAATTTACAGTACGGAATCGGTCTTCGTGGTGCGGCAGTTGCTGACCAGTCTGGTTCAAACGGTTTTGAAATCGACAACGACGGAAGCGGTACAGCCAACACGCCAGTGACATCGGCTACTTTATCGAACTTCTCGCTTATTGGACCAAAATTGGACAATACAACCGCTATCAGCGTTCAGTACCAAAACGGTATGCACTTGCGTCGTAATGCCCAGGTGAAAATTCATAATACCGTTGTGACGGGCTTCCCTAATGGTATTTTCATCGACCCAAGTGGCGCAGTTTCTACGTTACAAAATGCCGCTGATGGAAAATTGGTGTTGAATCGCGTGGTGGTTTCTGGCGTAAAAAGCTGGGGTTCAAACAGCTTCGGTGCTGGTGCAGGCAACCCTAACGGTTTTGCGGTTCGTGATGTAAATACCGCTACTACGCCAGTAGCCCTTGCCAACATTGGCACGCAAAAACCATCAGAGTGGTTTGCGGCGCAGCCAGGCAATAAAATCTTAACGGATTGGACGCTTACTGGTCTGAGCAATACCCTATTTGTGGCGGGTACACCTACCTTTACCGTTGGTGCTTCTGCTGCGGAAACTTTAACCAAAGGTGGTCAAGCTCCTGCGGGTGCTTTCTTTACAGCTACTGATTTTATCGGCGCGTTTAAAGACATGGACTGGACTGCTAAATGGGCTAACTTTAATTCGGGCACGACGGATTATACCAAAGTGCAATAATTAGTATATTTCGGGAAGTCATTTAAATTCGACTTCCCGAAACTTATGAAAACACAATTTTCAACCGCGTTCTTTATTTTATTTATTGCTTTTGGGATAACTGCTGGCGTTGTGAGTTGCAAAGACGGCGACCCTTATGATGTAAGTGCGTATTTTTCTGAAAATGAAAAAGATACGCTCCTCGCCAACATCATTACTTACACCAGTCAGTATGCCAAAGGAGCTACCAACGCTACCCGTTTTGAACCACGTTTTCGCAAAGAATACGTGAGTCGCTTGGGGCAGTATAAGTTTGAAGGCTACTTTGTTGCGCCTGATTCCACGCACTACTTTTTCATCAACCGCCCTGTGGGCAGTGGCTATTACAAGCGTGGGGTGGGAGGTAAGTTTAAGATGGGCAAAAATCTAATGCCTATGCAGTACGAAGAACTATGGTGTACACCTCATTTTAAGAGTGATAGTTTGGTGTTGGAACGAGGTGAGTTTTTGTTTAAAGCAATGATAAAAGAAGGAAACATTGACAAGTATGTGACCATGAAGCATTACGTGGAGTGGCCAGATTCGACTTTGGTTTATGATAAAAAGATAAATGAATGGGTTGTGCCAGCCAAAGTGCAGCCTTAACATAAAGAATTCATATTGGTGTCAGATTATAAAAAAAGCCGAGGACGACTGTTCTCGGTTTTTTTATGGAGTAGATTTAAGGAATGTCGTCATTTTCAGTGTGTTATTCCTTAAATTCTGCCCAGATTATGCAAACCTGCTCTTTTGTTTCTCGAAGAATCTCTGACAGCGCAAAAATTTTCGCGCTTTTATTTCTCTATCTCTACGTTGTTCCGGTGGAGTTACACGCGCAAAAAAAGCTCAGTAGTGACTTAAAATCAGCTTCTGAGCAATTTTTAGGAACCCTTACAGCTGAGCAAAAAGCATTGGCTACGTTGCCTTTTGACTCGGAGTGGCGTTACGATTGGAACTACACTCCGCGTCAACGCAAAGGATTGCCTCTCAAACAAATGAATGAATCCCAACGTAAAGCCGCCATGAATTTGTTGAAAGTGGCTTTAAGTGACCAAGGGTTAGCCAAAGCCGAGGCGATTATTAGCTTGGAATACGTATTGCGTCAGGTGGAAAAACGCCCCGAAAATGACACTTACCGCGACCCTGAAAATTACGCTTTTGCCCTTTTTGGTAGTCCCGATGCCAAGCAGCCCTGGGGCTGGAGTGTGGAAGGCCATCATTTGTCGTTGCATTTTACGATTGTGGATAACAAAGTGGAATTTATGCCGAGCTTTTTCGGTAGCAACCCAGGTATTGTACTGCCAGGTTACATTCAGGAAGGAAAACAGGTGTTGAAAGAAGAAACCGATGCCGCTTTTCGCTTATTGGGCTCTTTTGACGAGCAACAACTGAAAAAAGTAATGCTTGCCAACAAAGCGCCCAATGATTTACTAACCACCAATTCTCGAAAGGTAAATCTCGAAAATCGGGAAGGATTGGCACTGGGCGATATGACCCCTGCACAACAAAAAATGTTTCAAGAATTGATAAATATCTATTTAAGCCGCTACCACATAACGCTTAAAAATCAGGAATTGGACCGCCTGCGCCAAGCGGATATGAACAAAATTTATTTTGCTTGGATGGGCGACCGCGAGCCGATTCGGGGGGCAGGGCATGGGCATTATTTCCGCGTACACGGCCCCACGTTTTTGATTGAGTATGATAATACCCAAAACGGCGGCAATCACGTTCATTCCGTGGTGCGAGATTTAACCAACGATTGGGGTGAAGATTTATTAAAAGCGCATTACGAGGCAGCCCATAAAAAGTAGGTTATTTCATGCTGACCGCCGCTTGTTTTAGCGGCGAATGGGAACAGTCGTAGGCAGCGGCATCGCGCGAAACATTTTTGAAATTATTGGCTGCGTCAATATTTACAAAGGTTGCGTTTTGATTATTACGAACACAAATGCGGCTTTCCGCTTTAATTTGGCCATTTTCTAAAGTGTTGGCGTCTACGATTCCGTCGTAAATGATATGGGGGACTTTTTTACCAAACCGTAATTTATAACGAAACAACTGGCCCATGCGGCCCTTGCCCTGATAGCGCACGCGGTCGCGCTCATAGACGTTGTCGTGGATATATATGCCCGTAGGATAAGGGTAATAGTCTTTATCTTTGATGGGATTTTCGGTCAGAAAATAGCTGATAATGCCTGTGCCGAGGCTGTTGTTGCCAATGATTTTATTGTTGAAAATCTCCACTTGGTTGGTTGCCAAAATCATGACTCCTGTACCTTGCGGCACGCCAGCTACGATGTTTCCTTTTGGGGCAAAATTGGGGAAATTATTGTGGTGAATATGATTGTTGTACACCCGCACATTTCCGCCTTTTTTCTGAACCAAATCAGGCAAGTCAAACACTAAAATGCCACCCGTATTTTCGGTGGATTCGTTGTCGTAGACGTCGGCTACCAGTGAGTTTTCGATTTCAATGCCCGCTACATTGTGGTAAGCACGGGAATTGCGTACGATGATATTTTTGGATTGCCCTACGTAAATCCCTGCGTCAGAAGCGCCAATGGCCACGCAGCCCTCAATCAATACGTTTTGACACATAACTGGGTACAATCCGTAAGCGCCGTTGGTGGCTTTGGGCTCGCCTGTCCATTCGGTTTTGACGTTTCTGAACGTTATGCCATTGACATTCATGGTTTTGATGGCATCGCCCTTGGCATCTTGGACGGTGAAATTTTCTAGCATTATATTTTCGGCGTTGCTCACCCGTAATCCTTCCGCACCATCTGTTTGGCCTTTAAAACTCAGAATGGTTTTTTCCATTCCAGCTCCGCGAACGATAATATTTTTTTTGCCTTCGAGCGACAAACTTCCATTCAATGTATAAGTGCCAGCCTCAAGGGTAATGGTGGCACCGTCTTCGGCCATAATGAGCTGACGCTGAAGTTTTTTTTGAAAATCAGCCTGCGCAAGGGCCGTAAAAGAAGCTAAACTGAGGGCAAAAAATGATAAAAAACGCATAATTTCGAAAGGTTTAGGAAAGACGAAAGTACGAAAAAATAGAAACTTCGCAGCAATACCCTAATTTTGTGATTCGCTGTTGTAAAACTATAGACTATTAACCGTAAACGGACTGCTAAGAATGTCATCTGCTCACAAAAACCTGAGTGTATTCAACACGGAAGGTTTGCCCGATATAAGTGCTAAAAAATTTGTCATTGTTGTGGCCGAATGGAACGACGAGGTCACTGGTGCGCTCTACGAAGGAGCCCATAAAACGTTGCTCGAATACGGTGCCAAACCCGAGAATATTCGGAGAGTGAATGTTCCTGGAAGCTTTGAATTAAGTTTTGGCTCACAGGTATACGCCCAAAAGCCCGACGTTGATGCCATTATTGCCATCGGCTGCGTGATTCAGGGCGAAACCAAGCACAACGATTATATCAACCACGCGGTTGCTCATGGCCTCACCGACGTAGCGTTGAAGTACAACAAACCCGTTATTTTTGGGGTCTTAACGCCCAATACGCTGCAACAGGCCCTCGACCGAGCAGGAGGTATCCACGGCAATAAAGGCGACGAAGCTGCCATGACAGCCATAAAAATGTTGGGCCTTCAATAAAAACGATGAAAACAGTTATTATCAAATACAACGCCGGCAATGTGCAGTCTGTGATGTACGCCTTGGACCGAATCGGCGCGGCTTACGAATGGACCGACGACCCAGATACGATTCGTTCGGCCGATAAAGTAATTTTTCCAGGCGTGGGAGAAGCGAGTACCGCCATGGCATATTTGCGAGAGCGCGGGCTTGATAAATTGATACCCTCGCTCAAACAGCCGCTGTTGGGTACGTGCGTAGGAATGCAGCTTATGTGCCGTTATTCGGAAGAAAACGATACTATTTGCATGGGAATTTTTGACGTGGATGTGTTGCGTTTTCCGCGTACAAATGGCTTTAAGGTGCCTCAAACGGGTTGGAATGACATTTATTCGCTCAATAACCCACTTTGTGCGGGCTTGAATGAGCACGATTATGTGTATTATAATCACGGCTATTATGCACCGCTTTGTGACCAAACGGCAGCCAAGACCAACTACATCGTTGAATACTCAGCGATGTTACAAAAGGACAACTTTTTTGCGGCTCAGTTTCACTCCGAAATCAGTGGGAATGTGGGGCAGCGCATCTTTGAAAATTTTCTAAATCTGTAAACTCTTTCAACCGCTTTCCCCTTGCATCGCTTCTTGTTCCTGTTTGCAGTTGGAGTATGGCCTTTCATTTCAGAGGCGCAAAAGCAATATTATCCTCACCTGACGCTTTGGTCACGGGTGCAAGTAGCCAAAGAACCGAATCCGAACTGGAATCTTGTAGGGACGCTCATGTGGAGACGTCAGAATAATTATCAAGAGAATCCTCATAATCCCACTGCTAGTCCGTTGATGATGGGAGGGCAAGCGCTGATTACGCATCGTAATACCCAAAATACGGTATGGGTACATATTGCTCAAATGAGTTACATGGTTTCCAATCAGCTGTTGGGAAAAGAGGAAGATTTTAATGCTCCCATTGGCAAGGAGTTTCGGTATGCAGGCGGGGTTGAGTTTAACCAAGAAGTAAACGAAAAACTCACGTTTCGGCAGCGGTTCATGCAAGAGTTACGGTTTTTTAAAGCCAATAATTTTCATCCCGTTGGCCGGGTACGCGGTAGGGCCAATATTCGTTATCAATTCACCCCTTTTGTAAGTGTGAATGGCGTTACGGAGATTCTTTTTCATGACCCACCGCTGTTGAGCGGTCAAAAGCCTTTGCGTTTTCACCAATTTTGGTTTGGAGGAAGCTTGTTGTGGAGTTTAAGCGAACGTGTCAACCTCGAAACGGGTTATACATTTATTCATGGTCGTCGCGCTACATTAGTGGAGTTTGACGAACAAAATGTATTGAATCTCCATTTAGCGTTCGAAATCTAATGCGAAAGCTCCTTTTGTTACTGATGTTATTTTCATGGTTTAAACCCAACGCCCAGACCAAAAGTCGAGCTTATAAAACGATGTTGGAGGGAATGTACAAGCATACCGTTCCGACGGTAAGTTGTAAGGAATTGAAAAAGGAACAGTCTCAGGTTGTTCTGCTGGATACCCGCACCAAACGCGAATTTGAAGTGAGCCATTTACCCGAAGCTAGATGGGTTGGGTATGAAGAATTTGACCTAAAAAAAGTAGAAAACCTTCCCAAAAATACGCCAATCGTGGTGTATTGTACCGTAGGCGTTCGTTCAGAGCGCATTGGCGAAAGACTTAAAGCGGCAGGGTTTCAAAATGTCCGAAATCTTTATGGTAGTATTTTTGAATGGGTAAATCAGGAAAATTCCGTGGTAGATACGCAGGGAAAACCTACCCAAAAAGTCCACGCTTATTCGCGGTCTTGGGGGATTTGGCTCAATAAAGGTGAAAAAGTGTATGAGTAATTTAGATCAAAATTTCTGGGATGAACGCTACCGCGCTGGTCAAACGGGTTGGGATATTGGCTATGTATCGCCGCCTTTGAAAGATTACATTGACCAATTAACCAATAAGAATCTTCGCATCCTTATTCCTGGCGGTGGCAATAGCTATGAGGCAGAATATCTTCTTCAGCAGGGGTTTACGGACGTGACCGTGGTGGATATATCGGCCGAAATTGTTAAAAAACTTCAAGATAAACATGCTTCAAAAGGCTTAAAAGCTGTTTGTGAAGATTTCTTTGAGCACGAGGGGCAGTATGACTTAGTTTTGGAACAAACGTTTTTCTGCGCAATCGACCCGTCGCTGCGGCCGCGTTATGTGCACAAAATGCATGAATTACTGACTCCAAGCGGAAAGTTGGCGGGACTTTTGTTTAATCGGTCGTTTGAGGGCGGTCCTCCTTTCGGCGGAACGGTCGAAGAGTATAAAGGTTTATTTGAGGAAACTTTTGACCTAAAACGCATGAGTCCCGCCGCCAATTCCATTCTTCCTCGGCAGGGTTTTGAGGTCTTTTTTGTGGCTTCTCCCAAGGTTAATTAAAAAACAAACGCCACCCAACCGAGCAGCGTTTGTCCCTTTTCCTAAACCCTAACTACAATAATTTTTTTACTTCTGAATGTTTTTGTGGAGTGCTTTTGTCATTGGGCTGAGACCTGCTGACGGTGGAAGTACTAGTGCGTAATTTTGATAATGAAGCTTACAATACGCCCAACGGTAGAAACAGCTTGGCGAGTTTCCTCCACGCCGTCCTGTGCTCGTTGCGTAACGTTTTTGAGAATAGAACCTTGCGGAATCACAGTCTTTTGGGGTTGAGAAACAACCGTACGCTCGGTCAAGGCTTTGTGGGTCGCAAAAATATTGTGCGGCCGGCCAATTGAAAAAGCGGCGGTACTCAACAAACACAGGGCGACGACGAGGGTGATAGCTTTCATGACTGTATGAGTTTTTAAATGGATTCGTAACGAGTATTTATTTTCGATGGCTGAATTCGGACCGACGATTCGGATGAAACAAAGATATGGGTTTGGGATGGTATTATGCAATACAAAGTACCTTGTTTTTGGTTAAAAAGTGTTAATCGGCAAATTTAGAGGATGAGTGGTAAGCAATTTTTCTTGTCGTTGAAAACTTCCTTTCATCACATAACCATTGACCACCAACCCTCTGCAACTATATGATGTAAAGGTGGGTGAAAAGGTTGCACGTTGCCAAAAAAAAAAGACAAACCTGTGGTTTCGCCTGATGAAACCGATAAAATAAGGAGTGAATTGAAATGCGTAGAGACGCAACACAGTGCGTCTCTAAACTGTACGTCTAAAATATAATCGTTTTCCTCTTTCAGACTCATCAAAAACTCCGTTGGCATACACCAAATGTCCCGAAACAATCGTGTGCGTAATGCCTGATTGAAAGGTAGTTCCTTCCAAAGGAGACCAACCGCATTTGAATAAAATATTTTCTTTAGTTACGGTGGTAGGTTGGTTTAAATCTACCAATACTAAGTCGGCCCAGTAGCCTTCCCGGATATAGCCACGGCGGTCTATCTGAAATACGTCGGCTACGGCATGGCTCATTTTCTCTACTACTCGTTCTATCGAAATCTTACCTTGCTGTACAAATTCTAACATGATATTGAGCGAATGCTGCACTAAAGGCAAACCAGAAGGGGCCGCCCAATAACCTTTTGATTTTTCTTCCCAAGTGTGTGGAGCGTGGTCGGTAGCGATGACGTCGATGCGGTTGTCAAGCAGTGCCTGAAAGATTTTTTCTTTGTGATGAGGCGCTTTGATGGCAGGGTTACACTTGATTTGGGCACCCAATCGATGATAATCTTCGGCGTCAAACCATAGATGATGTACGCATGCTTCTGAGGTGATGCGTTTTTGTCGTTTATCGCTTTCGGTTATGGCGCTGTTTCCATAGCTACCAACTTCAAATAATTCGGTTTCCTCACCCGTCGAAATGTGGAGGATATGCAGCCGTGTACCGTGTTTTTTTGCCAGCGCCATCGCCATCGAAGACGATTTATAACAAGCTTCTTCGTTGCGAATGAGCGCGTGAATATTGTACGGAACGTTGTCACCGTATTGTTGTTTAAACATTTCTGTACGCTGCCGAACCGTGGGCTCATCTTCGCAATGCGTGGCAATCAAGCAAGGAGCATTGGCAAATAGTTTTTCCAGCACTTCTGGCGCATCTACGAGCATATTGCCCGTGGAAGAGCCCATAAAAATCTTGATGCCGCACACATCAGGGCAAATCGTTTGCATAACCTCATCATAATTATCGTTGGAAGCCCCCATAAAAAAAGAGTAATTTGCCAACGAGGTCTGCGAAGCAATTTGATATTTATCTTCCAATAAGCTTTGAGTTAGTGCATTGGGTACGGTATTGGGCATCTCCATGAAAGAAGTTACCCCGCCCGCCACGGCTGCTTTAGCTTCCGAATAAATAGTAGCTTTGTGCGTCAGACCTGGCTCACGAAAGTGAACTTGGTCGTCTATCACCCCTGGCAGTAGGTATTGGCCAGCGGCATCGATGATTTTATCGGCAGCTAGATGTTTTAAATCACCCCCGATTTTGTCAATCAAACCGTTTTTTACCAGAACGTCCTGTTCCAAAATATGCCCTTCGTTGACTACGCGGGCGTTAATGATAAGAATAGATGACATAATTATTTTTTAAGTTGGTTCCAACCCTTTTGGCTACTTAACAGACTATGTATTAAAAAGGAAACGTTATACATTAAACCGCCAAACTTACAACTCATTACCTGAACAGCCATATCATGCGTTTAATTTTATTTTTTAATCTGCTTACATTTTCGGTCTATGCCCAATCACGTTTTACGGTCAGTGGTTATATCCGCGAAAGCGGAAGCCAGGAGCAATTAATCGGCGTAAACGTTTATTTGCCCAATACCACCACAGGCACGACTTCCAATACCTACGGCTTTTATTCTATTACCCTTCCCGCGGCCGATTCTGTTACGTTGGCTTTTTCCTTTGTTGGTTATGGCACAGAAATCCGTACCGTAAAGCTGCGTAGCCATCTCCAACTTAACGTGCAGTTGGCGGCTATCGGACGAGAGCTGAATGAAGTGGTCGTATCGGGGCGGCGTGAGGCCGACAAAGTCAGCCAAATGGCACAAATGAGCCAGATTGATATTCCGGTGCAACAAATCAAGAAAATTCCCGCGTTTTTGGGCGAAAAGGACGTGTTGCGCGTGCTGCAACTCATGCCTGGGGTTCAAAAAGGCTCAGAAGGCCAAACGGGCATTTATGTACGTGGCGGTGGACCCGACCAAAATTTGGTGATTCTCGACGATGCGCCCGTGTATAATGTAAGTCACCTATTTGGATTTTTCTCCGTTTTCAACGGCGATGCTCTCAAAAGTGTCGAACTGACCAAAGGAGGCTTCCCCGCACGATTTGGCGGGCGGTTGTCGTCGGTGGTAGAGTTGAATATGAAAGAAGGCAACAAAGAAAAGCTGCACGGTGAAGGTGGCGGTGGATTGATTGCCAGTCGTTTAACGCTCGAAGGGCCCATCAAAAAGAAAGGAGTTGCCGTGGCCAAGTCATCTTTTTTAATTTCTGGGCGACGTACGTATTTGGACTTACTGGCGCGGCCGCTCATTGCCGCCCAAACAGACGACAATACAATGGGAGGCTATTATTTCTACGACCTCAATGCTAAATTCAATTATGATTTTGGACAAAAAAATAAGGTATACGCCAGTGGCTATTTTGGAAAAGATCGTTTTTTCTTTCGCGAAAAAAACGCATCTTCTGGTAGTGAAGGGGGATTGAATTGGGGCAACGCGACTGGTACGCTGCGCTGGAATCACCTATTTAGTGAGAAACTGTTTTCCAATGCTTCGTTGATTTTTAGCAACTACAAATTTCAGATTTACGCCAAAGAAAGTGAAAGGTTTAATAATACCGAAAACGAGTTTGAGCTGCGCTATACCTCAGGGGTAAGAGATTGGGGGCTAAAGTATGACGTTGATTACTTCCCCAACCCTCAACATGCCTTACGTTTTGGCGTGGTGACCACATTGCACCGTTTTACACCGAGCGCTGTAGTGGTCAAAAATTCAGATATTAATCAATTCAAAACCGAAGTAGAGGCCCTCAACAACGTTGAATCTGGAATCTATGCCGAAGATACTTGGAAGCCTAATCGTTGGCTCAAAATGAATGCTGGCTTAAGATTGAGCCATTTCAGCGCAGAAAACCAAAATTATTTTCGGCCAGAGCCCCGCATTTCGACCGCCCTGATGTTACGCCCCGATTTGTCGTTTAAGGCGTCGTATGCCCGTATGAATCAGTACATTCACTTACTTTCTAACACTGGTATCGGCCTGCCCACGGATTTGTGGGTGCCGAGTACGGCCAAAATTGCACCGCAGCAATCGAGTCAGGTGGCGGCGGGTTTTGCCAAGGATTTTGAAAAACAGGGTTTGGCGCTGACGTTGGAAGGGTATTACAAAACCATGAACAATATCGTCAACTATAAAGAAGGTTCTAGCTTTTTGTTGATTGATGACCCCTCAAGTGCTGAAAAGGTTCGTTGGGATGAAAATATCACCAGCGGGCGTGGCTGGTCGTATGGGGCAGAAGTGTTATTACAGAAAAAAACGGGGAAACTTTCGGGTTGGATTGGCTACACCCTTTCGTGGACGCAATGGAAATTTGCTGAACTTAATTTCGGACAAACATTTTATCCCCGTTATGACCGCCGACATGATTTATCCGTTGTAGGAATTTATGAATTTAGCCCTCGTATTACGCTTTCGGGTACGTGGGTGTATGGCACTGGCAATGCCCTCACATTGCCCCAGAGCAATTATATAGCTTATCCTCATAATCTAAATCCGCAAGTGCAATACGGTCAAAATGCTAATGCTCCATCGATTGTTTACAGGTCGTTTGGTGGTGGGTGGAGTGTGAGCGATTATGGGCCCAAAAACAGTTTTCGCGCCGAGCCTTACCACCGCTTTGATTTAAGTTTACAGTTTCACAAGAAAAAAAGGCATCACGAACGAACCTGGGAATTGAGCGTTTATAACCTCTACAATCGTCGAAATCCTTTTTTCTATAATCTCACTTCCCGTCAGGTGTTTGATGCCAACGGAAAATATGTAAAAACAGAGACGGTGCTACAACGCATTTCTATTTTCCCGATTGTACCGACGTTGAGTTATAACTTTAAATTTTAAACGCCATGAAAAATATCATTTTGGCCCTCTTGGCGATTTGCTCAATCAGCCTTTTTTCTTGCGAAACCCTCGTCAATGACGTAGACCCTGACCGCCTGCCGCGCAGTGATAGCAAATTGGTGGTTCATGGTTATCTATCACCGCAGGATACCACAATAAGCATCAACGTTTATTACAGTAGCCAATTGATTGGTGGCAATAATTCACCTTATTGGCTGAATGGATCGCCGATATCACTAAACGACGCCGTTGTTACGCTCTCAAACCAAGGTAAAAGCGTGACATTGCCATTTGATTCCAAAACAGGTACGTATAGTATTAAAGCTACTACAATGCCGATTTTGGAAGGACAAACGTATGAACTAAAAGTAGAAAGAGGCGGCCAAACCGCCGAAGCCCAATGTACAGTTCCCAAAGCCGTAGCTATTCAGGAAATTAAACAAGATTCTGTAGATTCAAAGATGATGGATCCAAGTAACCCTAACTATGTCCCACCCAAAGAATATCTTTATCGTATTGTTTGGCGCGACATTGCGGGGCAAGAAAATTATTATCGGGTAGGTGGGTATGTATTTCAAAACCAGACCGTTCAAACAAGCCCCAATGTGTTTACTGTCATTCCATCCATTCAAGACCTGAGTTTTGGGGAGAATAATCGTTTGGGGGCATTTTCGACGGATGCCAGTACCGACGGCAAAGAAATGGTATCCAGTACTGCGCGTACTAGGCTGTATAATTATCCCGGCTCAATGTTGGTTTTTAAGGTCAAGTATGTCGAGTTGACGCTGCTTAATTGTGAGAAAACCTATTATGATTATCATCGTGCGGTGCAAGCGTTTGACCGAGATAACCCCTTTGCAGAGCCGTCATTGATTCCTTCAAACATCAAAAACGGATTGGGTTGCTTTGCCGCATTCAATCGAAGCTCTTTTGTGTTAAAGTAAAAATCGTCCCTGTCAGAGTAGCAAAATACACCCTCTGACAGGGACTGTTTGCTTACGGCTTCAAAAGCACTTTCCCCCATCGGCCCGGAGCATCTGCATGGGTAACGGCGGCTTTGATTTCGTCCAGACTATAAATAGCCTCAATCGGCATTTTCACCTGTCCGGTAGATAACAAAGTAATGACTTCCTGCGATACCTTTTGGCGCGTACTCCCATCTACCCGTCGCATCCAATCCGTAAGCCAGAAGCCTTTCAGGGTCCGCTCGCGGAAAATCATCAGGCCGATATTTATTTTAGGGTCTTGAAGGCTTAAAACGCCATAAATGAGCATGATAGCGCCGCGCCCCCTGCATTTTACTGATTCGCTCGCGGTGTCGCCTCCCACACCTTCCAAGACCG
>VFQN01006097.1_pt1 | contig 14128 bp, 8 predicted proteins | sample 3512371 | NCBI WGS metagenome assembly VFQN01 (sample SAMN10412370, study PRJNA504923) | tailings metagenome | isolation source: Replicate 2 from Balatoc abandoned mine | place: Philippines: Itogon, Benguet | collected 2017-08-28
TCAGACGCCCCTGAGCACAGGGCTCAGCCCATTTTCCCAGCTTTTGCAAAGCTGACACCGCTTGTCGCTGCTGGATACAGTACACGCGTCAATGCGCCAGACCCCCAGCAACACTGGGACAGCGGTGGTAGGGGATGGGTCCGGCCTGGACCGCCCGGGAGCCGTAGCGCCGTGCCCTACCTACCGTACAAGCCTAGCCAGGGGAGAGGCCCCGAGCCCCCTGAGCCTAGCCAGCAGATGTGCTGGTCGTGCAGGAGACGCACCTGGCACGCCTGCTTGGCGAAGAGGCTGTTGGGTATCCGCATCGACTGGCCATGTACACCTATGCGTTGTCCAATGAGCGCACCCGTATACCGCTGAAAGGGCCTGGGGGCCACGCTGCTGTTGGTCCTGCCAGTTGGCGGCGGCGGCGCAGGCGGTAAATCCTCTTCCGAATCCGGCGGCGCCCCCCAGGAAAGATAGTCAGACATGTAGTCATTCTGCCAGCCGTAATCTGCGACGGCATACGTACTGGTTCGATTATCAGGGGTATCTGTAGGCAAATTGCAGAAAGCGCACTATGCCCCAGCCATCTGCATGCTTGCCATGCCAACCCTGCTGCCCTACAGCGCGCCTGTGACATTCGGCGGACACTGGACAGGCGTGACAGGCTCACGGCGCGGGGGGCCCTTTGAACCAACGATGTGGGACACCCACCCATGTACTGGTGATCCGAGTAGTCTTGTTGTTGAAGCTCTGCAGGCATGCACGAGCAGGGTTGTAGCGTGGCCAACCGCCGTCATGCAACCGCCAACGAACCATTCGCCCAGAACTCGCGCGGGCAGGGGCAGGCGATTTCTCCGAGGCAGCAAGCAATTGCAAGCGATTAACTCTTTTTTTGATTTGGTGCAAGTTAGAGGCTCACCTCGGGATGTTGAGCCAAAGTCGTCCACGGCGTCGGACTGCCATTGTGCGGCCCTGCTGATGGGGGAGGCCCGCGGCACAGTGAGCAACGCTGTGGCTGGGGTGCGATGAACCTCAGGCAGTGTATTACTCATACGGACCTAGAGTCGACGGTCTGTCCGAGAAGGAGAACGAGAAGGGCCACGGACACAGCAGTTGCACGGGGCATGCTGCAGCAGTGAAGAGCCCTGGTGATTTCTTCTGCCAACAGTATAAAGATGATAGGTGAACACAAACCAACAATATAAAGATGATAGGTGAACACAAACGGCCATACAAGGATATAGATCAAGTGCTTGGCTGGGTCGCTTGATGGCCAAGCGAACGGTACAACATCCTGTACAACCTGGGCCACTCGCAGTCGCGACGACTGAACGACGTGCAGTGAAACCGACAGCAAAACACACATGCAAATTGGCTCGCCCATATAGGACATGGGCGAGAACGGTGAGATGGTCTTTTCCGGGTGCTGCCTCGGGCGAAAATGCGAGGTGGATGGGTGACGACAAAATGTCCAGGTATGTGCACCAAACATGTATTCTGCCACCTGCAAATAAGTATTCTGCCACCTGCAGAAGCGCACGTAACAGAAATCAGGTTCTGTGTGTCTGTCATGCCTCGACCGGTGACGGTGCTGCTAGGATGTGAGGAGAAGCTGGCCCCCCGGCCGTCAATCGCTGGGCACGCAATCTCTAGGTCCCAGGCCCCACCGATATTTTGGTCCCGCCTGTCGCCTGGCCCTTCAAGCCATGCACCCCAAGCTGCCCCAAGCACGCATTTAGCTCCAGGCAGGGGCCCCAGCACAGGCAGCATGTGCTGCAGCACCCCCGCCAGTTTCCCGTCCGGCCCCCCACCCTGGCCCCCCTCGCCACGCACCCTCTGCACGATGCACGCGGTAAGCTCAGAGTCAGCCGCCAGCGCCCGGCCGCCGGAAAAGGGCTCCAGAACCGCCAGATCCATGGCGGACAGGCAGGCGGGTATGCGATACCGGTAATACGAATTATCGCATCCGCACCTCTACGCCGCTTGGCCGTACGTACCTGCGCCGCCAACTTGATATGAGCAGGCGGAACGCGAAAGGGCTGCAGCAGGCTGAGCAGCAGACCCCGCCTGACCAGGCCTGACCCCGCCAGCTGTTGCAGCGCTCCTCTTAAGCTGTGCCCACAGCATGATCGCCCAGTGCTCGGGTCCTGTACTGCGCCCACGCCTGCACCCCTCCCCGCGCTCGCCTGCCTGTGGCTTTGCACCCCTCCCTTCGCTCCCCTGGCCGCTGCCCCCGCCACCTGTCCCAAGTGCTGCTGCCCCCTGCAGTGTGGATCTCCGCCTAGCTACCACTAAGCCGTGCAACCTACGGCAACGGCCTGCGCACAGCCTGCCACAGCACATGAGCCTCTACGCTGCACCAGGAATAGTTCTCACCGTGTGGTTCGCAACGGCTGTTGCGTTGTATGTGCGACCGACTGTGGACGCCATGCTAGTTGGCCAACCCACCTCCCGTGTGACCTCGTGCCCCCAGCCCCCCACGCCCCACCACTCGTCCCTCGTCCGGCCAAGCGTCCGGCCTGAGTCCGGCTGGATGCAGCTAGACTAGCTACTCCGTGGGGCCCGCACCTGACCCGGAAGCAATTGGTGTCGGTCGTATGTGCCCTTGTGCAGACACTGCTTTGCTCCGACGCAATGCTGAAGTGGCACAGGCGTTAGGCTCTTACCAGCGTCTAAGGTTGTATCTGTCACTCTGCAGGCCCGTACACAGCGCACTGCATGGGGCTTGCAAGGGTACGCCCACAGCTGCTAGAGCAGCTGCAGGGCAGCTATGACTTTGAAGCTGCCGCAGGCCACACCGTGCAGCATATGCACCACGGCAGCGAAGGTTAAGACACACGTGCAACAGAACATCAGGCTGAGTGGATTGCTGACGGCCGCAAACCCCCAACCACCAACACGAAGTGGGTCAGCCTTACCACGCCGCCGACATGCCTGCTGCTGCTTTGCGTGCTATATGTGTTGATTAGGAAAGAATAGCATCAGTTTGTCCTCATCCGGCCGGGCTTCCGGGTCCGTAAACGAAAAGCCCTCTGACTCCGACGACAAATACGATGGTCGGGGTCCCTCCGACAACATCCTTATGAGAACAGTTGTTACTTGCGAGTGCTCATTTAGCTCATAGCGGTGTGAGCCCTGGTCCTGTGCTTACGTGGGCATTCTGACGGTTAAGGGTTTCGCGCTAGATCTAAAGGACACGTCTAGACTAGCCTCCATTTAACCGAAACAACTTCCACATGCATATCTAGGTCTAATTGGCATTCCTTCCAAACCCCGGGATGGCACAATCCGGCGGCTCCATGACTTCATTACTTGCGCGCGCGCTGGCGCGAGCAGCCCGCAAGGGCTGCAGCGACGCTGGTGAGTGCAACAGTAAGCTAGGTACATTGCAAGTCAGGACGGCAGTGCCCCTACTAGCCTTCTGTACATGCATTGCACATATGGAGGGACTGCCTGGGCTGGCCGTGCGCTGGCTGGGCCCCGGGCCTTGACTGCACCGCACCACCTGTCTGTCTGTAGGACAACACCACAGCGCATATCATATACTCAGTACGCTCTTGCCTGTGTTGCAGTGCACCCAGGGCGTCCGTGGGGCACAGCGGCGTGCGGAAGGCCGATGACACGTGGCTTAAGCAGCTGCTGCGCGGGATCCGCCACCAACACCAGCACCGCTACTACCACAACCGGCGCTTGCGCCACGGAGTCCACTGCATCCACAAACCTTGCGCAGCATACAACCAGCAGCAGCTGTGGCTCTAACGCCCCAGCCGCTCCAGCTGCAGGAGCAGCACCGTTCCCTGTGCCGTCCCCGACACTGCAGCAGCGGCCTGCTGCTGAGGTGCTGGCACCGCTGCTTCGCGGGCGGCCCTTCATAGTGGCCAAGGTTAGTGCCATGCCTGCAAATGCTTATGGCGGCACCTGTGTATGAAGGGTATGAGAGGGAGGGGTATGGGGGAGGGCATGGGAGTGAGAGTACCCGCGGTCGGCCTTCAACTGTTTGACGACGTTGACGGCCGTCTCGCACAAGCATGTGCCCTGCAGTTACGGTACATCGGGCAGCGGCATTGGTTGCACACAGAACTCCACCACTTACCACAGCAACAACCATCCCCACTGCACGCTGTCACGCTGCTAAAGAGCGCAGTCACACGACGTGCCATCACCCAAGCGACATGCCACACCATGCAGGCCCCGCCCTATACCCAATCCACAATTCCACGTTCCGCTTTGCCCGCAGATCCCCGGCAGCGGCCGCGGCCTGTTGGCCAACCGCCCCATCCCTTGTACACTGCACTGGCTGCACCCTGGAACTGCACCAAAACATTCCCAACCCCTCTCCACTACGCAACAGTCCACTGCAGGGAACGCAAGCTTCCATCGTAACACGAAAGGCAATCTACTCAGCGCCACACTTTGTCATGTGCCGCACCAACATCATACTTTCTTGCCTCACACACAGATTCCCGGACGCGGCCGGGGCATAGTGGCCGACCGCCCCATCCGCAGCGGCGAGTTGGTGCACGTGGAGCAGCCGCTGCTGTGCTGCCCCGCCCACGAGGCGGCGCGGCAGGTGCGGGCGCGCGAGCGTGCGGGCTGCGGGCTGCACCGCGCTCTGGGTTGTGACCCACAAACAGCAACTGAGGGCATACTTGCCGTTGCCTCGCAATGCGAGAGGCCCCAGCTCTGAGGAAGGCACGGTACCTACCATTACACGGCCACGCGCCCGAACACAAAAAAGTGCCTACCCCTCGCAGCTCATGCATCTTTAGCCCTCAAACGGCCCACACCAAAGCCCGCCACGGCGTGTCATGGCCACCCACACGTGTGCCCACCCCGCTGTGGATGGCGCCGCTCGCAGGTGTGCCACCACTGCCTGGGGCCGCTGGCAGTCCCCGTGACGCACCGCCCCAGCGGCCGCCGCTTCTGCAGCCCCGCCTGCCTGCGGGACGCCACACGGGCGTACCTGGCGGTGGAGGGGGCGGCGCGGGCAGCAGCAGCATCAACAACAGCAGCTAGCCCACCAACAGAGCGCGATGTGCAGAAGGCAGGAGCAGGGCAAGGGTTGCTCCGAGATCCAGCGTGCGTCATAGGGTCAGCAGCGGCAGCAGCAGCAGGAGGAGGAGGAGCAGGGGACATGGGCGGGGCGGAAGGAGCAGGGCCAGGAGCGAATCCATTGGACGAGCTGGAGGAGCAGTGCCGGCTGCACGGGGAGCGGTTCCCGCTCATGGCCGCGCGGCTGTCGTACATGCACGTGACTGATGTCGTACGGCGCAGGCTGGCGGCCCGGGGCCTGCTGCCGTCTCCGCCTGCGGACTGTACCAGAAGCGCCCAAGGCGGCGGCGCTGGAGGCGGCGGCGGCGGCCTGTGCAGCGCGTACGGCACTGCGTACGGCAGCAGCGGGTGCAGCGCGTACGGGTGCAGTACCCCGAGTAGTAGCAGTCCAGGCGGCGCCAGCGAGCCCACTCTGGCTGACAGCCTGAAGGCCTTGCAGCGGCTGCAGCATGAGGGTGTGGGTGCTGGTGCCGGTGCTGGTGCTGGCACGCCTGGTTCGGATGCTGGTAGCACAGGTGCGGCCGACGGCCGCGGCGGGCTGCTGCCGCTGCGCGGCGACCCCCTGACGTCGCTGCACGTGCTGTGCTTCGCCAACGTGCCCCCACCGTACCCCCCGCACTGGGTCGAGCAGCACGGCCTGGCGGCGGCGGCGCTGCGGCGGCTGGCGGCGGACCCGGCGGCCGTCGGGGCGGCAGCGGCGGCGCTGCTGGCGGCGGAGGCGGCGGCGGGGCGGAAGCAGCAGCGGGGGGCGCTGGCGGATGAGGCGTTGGTGCAGGAGCTGTGTGCGGCGGTGGCGGGGGCGGCAGGGGCGCTGGACGCGGGCTGGTTCGTGTCCGTGCTGGCGCGCCTGCACCTCAACGTGTTCCAGGTGGGTGTTGGAGGTGCGGTGCGGGATGCAGGCGTGATGCCTGAGGTAGACAGGAACAAGCAGGTGGGCATGAGGGTGGGGGAATGGAGGCAAGGGTGGTCGTGGTGTGCTGGGCCGCTGGTGACAGGTCCCCGTCTTTGCCCGCGTGGCAAGCAGACTGAGTGCGGAGGGCGAGCGCAAAGCACGCGCACAAGTTGCATATCCGGTATGCACCCAGCTGCCCTGCAGTAGCGGGTATTAGTATTTCCCTAGCACCTTGTACGACCTCCTTCCTCCGCTGTCATTGTGTTTTCCCCAGCTCTTAAGTGTAGCACGCTGATGGCCCTGCGCTGCCCCACACCGCGCAGGTGCACAATCCCATGGCGGGCGCCGACCCCTCAGACCTGGCCCGCGCCGCCGCCGCACTGGTTTCCGGAACCGGCGGCGGCGGCAGCTCAGGCAGCGCCGCATACCTTCTGGCCTCCCTATTCAACCACTCGTGCGAGCCCTCGCTCGACCTGTCGTACCCATTCATGGACAGTACGGCAGTCTTCACGGCGGCGCGCGACATCGAGCCGGGCGACGAGCTGACCGTGTCGTACTTGGACGTGGGCCTGCCGTACGAGGCACGGCAGCAGCACCTGGCGTGGTCGTACGGCTTCGCGTGCGCGTGTGCTAGGTGCAGGGAGGAGGGCGCGGAGCAGCAGCAGCAGCTGGAGCGGCAGGGGTCGGCGTGAGGCCACTTGCGCTGGGGCGCACTTCTGCTGCTGTGTACCGAGACCTCAATGTGGATGCGGGGCCACCTGGTGAGGGCTGTAACTGTGTGTGGACATAGGAGAATCTGATGGCTACCCCTGCGCAGTTGCAGTGGGGGCCGTGCCTGTGCCGTACGCACAGTACCCGCATGCGTCCGCCATGCAAGTAGTACAACGCGTGTACGGCTGATGTACGGCTGCCCTGGGGCGTGGTCTCTGTGCAACCTGCTCGCCGAATGCGAGCGCTTATGGGGTCCCCCAGAAGGGGCGTATGGTATCTCTTAGGCTGTGCTAAAGGTTTTGCGCAAGGTTTTCCTTTTTGCAAGCCGTGTACCCCTGCACCTTTGCGCCCCTTTTTTGTTGCTGAAGTAAGAAGGTTGATGTACAGCGTATCATGTACAGTACGGCCATTTGTATATACTGGCACGGCTTCGGTTTAGGCTGGACCAATGTGCCGTTGACGAGCGATGCGGCTTTGCGTTTAGGCTGGCCGTTGACATGGGTCGGAGGTGCGTTGTACACTACTGTCCCGAGCTCGAGCGCTGCATGGCCCAGCGTGCTAACGGCATTTGCGTGCCACTGAATAAGTACATACCGGTATGCCTAAAACAAAACTCCATCGACGCTGTTAGTCTCCTGAGCAAGGAGGAGCACCCTTGCCGGTTTAGCCAGGGGAGCTCCCCCGCCTCCCCGTGGTAGCTCCCTGCTGGTTGTAGCCATTGGTGAGCGGTGACTGTCACGTGTCACCAGGTGTCACCGATAACCTGAACCTGCTTGTGCCAGACTGAAACTGTGCAACCTGCTTGACACGTGCGGTGCGGAGCGTCCCCCGTTGTAACAAGTCTAAGCTGACCTCCTGGCTGCCGGCTGTGCGAGCAGCTCTACAGCATCTGGCTGCTGCAGGTCAACAACGCATGGCGCTCTTTGCCAGCTCAGCCTGAGGCTGTTCACGGCTGTCCGCTACCAGCTGCTGCATTGCAAGCACTGCGCGATGCGGTTGCCATCTTCAGGCTTTACATCCCTGCGAACGCTTACCGGGTATGCGTTTTTGGAGGCACGGATGTTGTTGCTGTGTGTGTGCTGGCAGGCGCCATCGAAGGTTAGGGATGGGAGGAGCATGGCATCCATGCCCAACTGCCGTGATGCCCATCGTTACCGAATGTACCGTACCCAGGCCGCCTGGAGGACGTACCTGTACCCACCCACAGCAGCTCGTTGCGTTTTTTTTGCGTGATGCATGCCACATGGCAATGGCCACGTCTGTTACCGGTACGCGGGATTGCGGCTGATTGCTGTCATTGCAGACCAGTGCCTACAACCCTGCATGTTCCGGGGTCACGGGCAGGGCTGCAGGCGTCCGGCCCGCTCCTTGCCACACCAAAACTCCATCAGGCTGAGCCCGCATCTCCTGCAGCACCGGTACACCAAAACGGTAGCAGATTGGCATGAGCACAGAACATAAAGCCCACAATCTGGGATTATGGTTTGCTGCCTTGGGGCCTGACCCATGCACAACTGGGGCAACGTTGCGCAGCGTTGGGCCGCCGGCCGCGTGGGCAAAATGGCGGGAGGAACGGATGACCTCCTGGAAAGGCGATCTAGACAGCGGCCTAGATTTTCATCTTGCTATACAACTTCTTATGCGTATGCTCAGCACCGTAAATGGCCGCCCGCGCGCTTGGTGAACCTGTTTGCGGACTGCAGTCGCAAACCGCGACGCCCTACTCCCTCGCCCGTCTCTTTGGGGCGGACGTACTGCAGCTAAGCCATCTCAATGCAGCCTCGTTATCTCTCGTGCTGTCGGTCGCTCAAGACGAGCCCAGCCGCGCTTTGCTTTGGACGGACAGGCACGAGTGCTCCAAGCTCGTGCAGCTCTACACGCTAGCTGCACGACATGTCTTCCACGAACAAACCGACATATGTCATACGGAGGGCCATTCGCCAGACGAGCGCAGCTGCCGGGCCCTCCTTTCGGCGTTGGAGTCTTGCCTGGCTGTTGCTCCCGACACGAACCCAGGCCTTCGCGCCAACGCAGCGATGGCGCTCCTCAAGTCCCAAACCCTGGAGGCCCTGGCGCAGATGATAAGAATGAGCGTCAGCTGCTTGGGCAAGGGGAGGCAGCTGCAGGGGCAGCGCGGCGGGAACGGAGTGCACCAGCATTTGGAGGGGCAGGTGCAGCAGCCACAGCAGCCGCGCATGCCGGCGCAGGGGCAGCAGGGACAGCGGCAGGGGCTGGACAGCGGACAACAGCCGCGGCAACACGAGAAGGGGCATGCTCAGGGGCAGGGAAAGGAGCAGGGGCAGCCGGGATTTGAGCTGGATCACACCCAAACAGGGGACATGGCCCTGGCCCACCACCGCCTGCGCCTGTACCACACCCTGGACGAGGCTGCGTGCCTTGCGGGCTGGCTGGTGGAGACACTCAAGGTCACCAAGGAGAAGCGCAGCGGGTGCATCTGCGATTGCTGCGCCACCTTGGAGGCCTGCTGTGAGGCGCACAACAAGGGCCTGCAGCCGCATGAGGACACGTGCCTTCTGGCGCAGCTGTGGCGGGCGCTGAGCCGCAGCCGTCTGGCGGACGCCATTGCGGAGGGCCTGCTGTGCCTTCAACGCACCTTGCAACAGGGGAGGACGCAGGATCAGGGGGATGCGGGTGGGGACGGTGGGGGAGGGGAAGGAGGCCACCTGGCGGTGGCTGTATGGCAGGCACATGCGGACCAGCTGCAGCTGAGGGAGGCGGCCCAGCGGGAGTTCGGCGTTCGGGCGGACCGGCCCACGCTCAGCCGCAACCTGGCCTGGATGCCGCACGGAATGGACCTGCCGTACGGCAACATATACGACATAGCGCATGGCTATGCGAGCGAGTGCCTGGCGTCGGAGGGCTGCCAGCTCTCCCTGGCGGCTGGCGTGGCGGCGGCGGTGTGCGAGGCGGGATTGGGTCGTAACACGTACGGGCTGACGCCGGGGCCTTTTTTCGCGCTGGCAGGGGATGTGCTGCCTTGCCTGTGGGAGTGCGGGGAGGGGAGGGAGGGCGCGGAGGGCAGCAGAGAGCAGCTGATAGAGCTGGTGAACAAGCGCTTGGGCGTTCTGAGCGCCCTCATCGGGCAGAAGGTCCCTTTGCCGATCCGCTTGGGAGGCCTTGTAGATGCGTGCAGGAGGCTTGTGGCGGCCCTCGTGGAACGGGCGGGGGACCGACAGGGGTCGTGTGACCCTGACCGGCAGCAGCAGGAGCAGCAGCACCAGCAGCAGGGGCAGCAGGAGCAGGGGCAGCAGCAACAACAGCAGCAGGGGCAGCAGGAGCAGGGGCAGCAGGAGCAGGAGCAGGGGCAGCAGGAGCAGGGGCAGCAGCAGCAGGGGCAGCAGCAGCAGCAGCAGGAGCAGGAGCAGGAGCGGTGGCCAGTGGCACAGGCGGAGGGGAAGCAGGTAGCGGCCGTGTCCTCGGACCCCTGGTCTGGCACGTGGCTGACGGGCGTGGCCCGGGCCGAGGCCATCGACTTCGCAGGGCGGACGCTGGGCGCGCTGTCGAGTATCGTACGCGCCCACCTTGCCCAGCGGGGCCAAAGGCAGGGGCACAGTGTGGGCGGCAGCGACGGTGTGGGCGGCAGCGACGGCCTCCCGCCTTGGCGGCCGTTGTGGTGGTGGCGGCAGGCGGTGCAGCTGCTGCCGCTGCTGACGGAGGGGGCGTCGCAGGGGCAGGGGCAGCAGCAGCAGCCGTCGCAGTGGCAGCCGTTGGGGCGGCACCACAAGTCGCTTTTCTCGCTTTTTATAGGAGAACCTCCAGACTACAACCTGCGTGAGTGGTGCACTGGTGCATCATTGCCTTGCGGCATTGCTCAGCTGCACGCCTGCGATAATGGCATTTTGCACCGCGACAGCCGCCACGCCAAGAGCTGGTCGGCTGCTTGTCTTTGGCTACCAACGCGGTGGTGCAGCCAGAGACCTCGGTGCACCTACGACACGTGGAGCTAGTGGACTGCTGACACGTGTGCTGATGCAGTAAAGCTTGGCGCGTGCGTCCTCACCGTGTGCAGAACCCCTTCGCCCGCCGCTGCCTGCCAGCTGCACCCCGTTGCATCACAGCATTCTTTCTCATTCATGGCCACCACCCTCACCTATTTGCATGCAGACCCCCTGACCCTGCGTGCGCCCCCTGACGTGGACCACGCCCTGACCGCGGGTCTGCTGCCCGCCCTGGAGCAAGTGCTGCGGCGGGGCCCTGCAGAGGTGGCGGCGCGGGGCGAGGCGGAGGAGGATGTGGCCGCAGAGGCGCTGACCTCGTGCTTCATGGCACGTGCCGACTGGCGGCACCTCCTGCCGTACGCCGACACGCGGCACGTGGCAGGCGTGATGTCGGCCACCGCACACGTGCTGTGGCGCCGCGTGGGAGAGCTGGGGCCGCAAGGGTGAGGGCGGGCGTGTGGGATGTGAGGGGTGAGGGCGCCACGATTAGTGGGTTGGTGAGCGTGCAGCAATTGAGGTGGGGTCACTGCCCTAGGGCGATGCAGAGGGCACCGCAAAGCGGTCCAAAGGGGCCGACGGGGGGATCGGATGGAGGGCGATGTGCCCTGCATATCCACTGTCTCCTCGCCATTCCTGCATTGCATGGCATCTACATGCGGCACGCAGCATGCACGATATGCACACACGGGTGTTCGAGATACTCGCTGTTGTTGCTGAAATGCCACACAAGTGCCGACCGCTCACTGAACCGAGGCCGTGTCCCACTTCCCTGCAGCTACAGCCTGAACAGTATGTCGTTCGACTCGTTGTGCCACTCTGTGACGAGCGTCGCGCGCTGCTGCGACCTGGTGGTCGGCCTCCGTGACGCTTTGTGTCACCCGGGGGACGAGGGGCGGTGGGCAGAAGCACTGCGGCAGCACGGGCCCCTGGGCTTTGTGTGCGAGCGGGCAGCGTGCGAGCTGTGCCGCCCGGAGATGGATGGCGGCCAGTGGCGGCGTCTCGTGAGCGGCGCTGGCGGCAGTGGCGTGGACACCGGTAGCGGCAGCGGCGTGAGGCACTCCATGGTCGAGAGGACAGCGTGCGGGTTGCACCGCCAGGTGGGGACGGAGAGCGACACAGTCTGCTGCAGCGCCATCAGTGGCGATGCCAGCAGGAGCAGCAGCAGCGGTGTTGATGGGCATGGGGGCGTCGGCGCTGGTGCGGGCGCCTACCGAGAGCCTACCACAAAGCGACCGCAGCAGCAGCAGCAGCGTGCGCAGCTGCAGCAGCAGAAGCGGCCGGCCGGCTATTGTCCCGCCCGGCGGCTGGCCCTGAACACTTCCATTGCCTTCTGGCAGCTGCTGCCTCCACTGTCGCGCGTGCAGCTGCGGACGGGCAACAAGGGTTATCTGGCTGAGGTCGACCTCCACGACATGTGCAGGGCCCTCACGGCCGTGTGCATGCGGGTGCAGGCGGAGGAGTACCAGCAGCAGCAGCAGCAGCAGCAGCAGCAGCTTGGGGCAGCAGCTAAACCGCCGGGTGGTGGGAAGGCGTCCAGGGGCAGGGGTGCAGCAGCACCTTCGGGCGCGCAGGGAGGGGCGCACGGCCGCAGCGCAGTGGTGGGCAGCGCTGTCGCAGGTGCAAGCACGGAGGGGGGGAGCTGCGGCAGCTGGCGTGAACTGCTTCTGAGCCTGCAGCCCTTCCGCCTGATCAAGCTGGCGATGCAGACACGAGACTGGCGCGGCGATTTCAATAAGGTAATACCCGCCGCCCTGTCCGCCCTGGCTCTGGCCGTTCCGGAGCCGTTTGCGGCGGCGCTTGCGGCTGACCCAGAACTGGCTGCGTGCGTGGTGCAGCGGGTGCGAAGTGGGGGCCAGGGCGGGGAGCCGGATGGGAACCTGGCGGGGGTGCTGCAACGCGTGTTGCCTGCGCTGCCCCCATGCCGGGCAGTGGAGGCGCTGGAGGCCAAGTGCGCTCTGCCGATGGTGTCGCGGGCCAAGCGGCAGGCGGCGAGGGAGGGGCTGCGGAGGGCGTGGGCGGCGCGGGCGAGGGCGTGCGTGCTGGTGGGCGTGCGGGAGGTGCAGGAGGCGCTGGCGGGGGATTGAGAGACGGGGGCTGTGCAGGAGGCGCGGAGAGGTGTAGTGTGGGAGTGCTAGTCCGTTGGGCGTCAAGTGGTACTGCTGTGGTAAGGAACTGTGGGTGAGGCCTAGAGGATGGGGGGAATTGTGGTGCTTGAGGGGTTGGGTGCATAGACTGGTGGAGAGCTGCGGATTCCATGCGTTCGGCGTATACGAGCCTGAGTTTCACAACCACAACTCCGGTAGAGCCGTTAGGGCCTGCATGGTTGCAGCGGGCATATATGCACCCTTCAGGATGAAACCTGCGTTGTGTTGGCGTGACGTGGAGACAGTGGATGACATTGCTTGGAGGGCTTGGGGCAGGGTATGGAGGCGCGCACAGGACCCAAAGTCGGTTGCGACAGATTGTCCACAGTTGAGAGTGGGGAAGCTGCATGGGTTGACACGCGTCTGCAACCATGCGGCTGCGTTCTAAGCGGCAGGGGTACAACAAAAGCCCCATGAAGACGGCCAAGATGGTGCCAAACACCAGCCCCATCCGCATGGGGGTATGTCGGTGTGCAGCGGACGGTGATGGGGATTGTCGATTTAAACCGTACAGGTTTTTGGGGCAGAGGACCATGGCACCGGCTGCTTAGAGCGGTCTCCACAGGCAGTGCGGCACCCAAGCATTCCCAGAGCTGCGGCCCTAACAGAAGGTTTGCTACCTTGGAGTCTGGACCCATGCACATCTGGGACACGTGGCACGGAAATGGCGGGAGAACGGAAGACCTCGTGAGAGGTGATCTTGTCAGGGTCAGTATGTGAAACGAAGGTTTAATTCGTGCTTGTTATAGAACTTCTCGTGCGTATGCTCAGCACCGTAAATGGCCGCTCGCGCGCTTGGTGAACCTGTTCGCGAACTGCAGTCGCAAACCGCGAAGCCCTACTCCCTCACCCGTTTCTTTGGGGTGGATGTACTCACCATAAGCCATATCAATGCCGCGTCGGCATCTCTCGTGCTGTCGATCGCTCAAGACGAGCCCAGCCGCGCTCGGCTTTGGACGGACAGGCACGAGTGCTCCCTGCTCGTGCAGCTCTACACGCTAGCTGCACGATATAGCATCTACAAGGAGCGTTATGACTATCACCATACGCCAGACGAGCGCAGCTGCCGAACCCTCCTTTCGGCGGTGGAGTCCTGCCTGGCTGCTGCTGCTCCGGACACGGACCCAGGCCTTCGCGCCACCGCAGCGATGGCACTCCTCAAGTCCCAAACCCTGGAGGCCCTGGCGCTGATAATAAGGGCGGACGTCAGCTGCTTGGGCCACGGGGGGCTGCTGCAGGGGCAGCGCGGCGGGAACGGACTGGACCAGCATGTGGAGGGGCAGGCGCAGCAGCCACAGCAGCCACAGCAGCCGCGCATGCCGGCGCAGGGGCAGCAGGGGCAGGGGCAGGGGCAGGGGCAGGGGCAGGGGCAGGGGCAGGGGCAG
>VFQN01006099.1_pt1 | contig 14125 bp, 19 predicted proteins | sample 3512371 | NCBI WGS metagenome assembly VFQN01 (sample SAMN10412370, study PRJNA504923) | tailings metagenome | isolation source: Replicate 2 from Balatoc abandoned mine | place: Philippines: Itogon, Benguet | collected 2017-08-28
TGCCTGGCGGAAGCTCGAAAGCCAGCCCTGGCGCATCATGTCGATCGGGCGCAGAAATTGGGCCAATGGGTTTTGATCAGTGAGGGGCCGTATTACTCCAAGTTACCAAGGCAGGTTGCGCTTGGAACCATGCACGGAAAGGAGGCAGCGCTTTCGCCCTCCTTTGCCGATATAGATGTTCATCTGGCGGTTCCTCGCGATCTCAACACGGATAGCTTCGGAACCTTCACCAGCGAAGTGAAGCGAGCGGGCACCATACTCGACGCCGCTCGAGCAAAAGCAAAAGCGGCGGCCGCGTTAAGCGGCCTGCCGATCGGCATCGCAAGTGAAGGCTCCTACAGTCCACACCCATTCATTCCGCTCGGTCGGGAGCTTATCTTATGGCTCGATATCCGATCCGGGGTCGAGATCGTCGATATGATCATCGATGAGTCTCCGAATTTTGCCCATATTGACGTGGAAGACGTCAACGAAGCGGACAAATTTTTGAACGCGATTGAGTATCCTCAGTATGCTTTAATCGTGAGTGTCGTCGGCACAGACGTGGTGACCGCAAAGGGCATAAGAGATGCTGCGGCTTTGAGCGAGGCGGTCAGAACAGCCGTTACACAATCACCCTGCAGCTTGGCGCGCATCCAGACAGACATGCGAGCGCACATGAACCCTCGACGCATGTCCGTCATTGCCAAGCTAGGCAAGCGCTTTGTCAAACGCCTAATGACCGCCTGTCCCCAGTGCGACCATCCCGGGTGGGGCTGGGTTGGAACAGCGGCGGGGCTATGCTGCAGCGAATGTAATTCGCAAACGCAATTGCCGTCTCATGATGTTATGGGTTGCGCCGCTTGCGGCAATGAGCAGTTAGTTGAAAGGTCAAATGGCGAGCGCGCTTCCCCGACATTCTGCTCAGTATGCAACCCGTAATACCACTTAAAGATTTTGACCGATGGTCGCATCATGCCCGAAACTGCTTCAGCACACCGCGAACGTTAAACAGCGCATATTGTGCTTCTCTACGCCGCGAGCACGAGGCGGTACGATGGCCACGGCGCGTCTTCAGGCCTACGAAAGTTGTCGCACCGGACTGTTCCCGTACTTCCCGTCAGAAAGAGTATTGGAATTTCTGGACCCAAGCCATCTTCACTGATCCGATTTCTATAAGTGCTCGTAGATGAAGGTGTTCAAAAACCGCGTATGGCACGCGACAGAGACGGAAGGAACGCATAATGAAGAGACTTTTTCTTGCATCCACACTCGCCCTTTCCTCCGCAGCGTATAGCGCTCACGCAGCTGACATTGTCGACACCGCGCAGGCAAATGGTCAATTCAAGACCCTTGTGGCAGCGGTAACAGCAGCAGGCCTTGCCGACACCCTTAAAGGCGCCGGTCCTTTCACTGTTTTTGCACCGACTGACGATGCCTTTGCGGCTCTCCCGGCTGGAACCGTGGAGGACCTTCTGAAGCCGGAAAACAAGGACAAGCTATCCAAAATTCTCACCTACCATGTTGTTTCCGGCAAGGTGATGTCAAAAGACCTCAAAGACGACATGAAGGCAGCCACCGTTAACGGCGCTGACCTTTCCGTTGATCTGGACAATGGCGTTACTGTCAACGAGGCAAAAGTCGTGAATGCGGACGTAGCAGCCGACAATGGCGTTATTCACGTGATTGACAAGGTCCTCATGCCCCCGATGTGAGGTAGTAATGGCGCCTCGCATTTTAGATACTAAATCTGCTTACGCGGGGCGCCACCATTTACATTGCATTTTCAACTTAAATAAAACGGCTCCTGTAAATATCGCTCGAGAAGGCCTGCAAAAAACTACAGGTATGGAAGCAAACAGAAACCGTTATAAAGTGTCGGAGTCTAAAATGGCCGGCGAAATCAAACCAAACATTATCTATGATGTTGTTGGAAAAGGAGTATTCGTCGAATTCAACGGCCGATAGCACTACCTTGAGGGCCCGTTTCCAAACAAGAAGAAAGCGGAAGAAGCCGTAATGCTATTTTGCAGATCAGCAGGTTGGCTTTCGGTTTCGGAAGATCGCGAGAGACAAGATCATTAATGATCCTAGGAAAAAATATTCCCTTATTGTTCGTAAATATTTTCGAATTTACGGCGTTAATTCTTTATGTTTTTTATCTAATTTATTATAAGGACTACATTAATATAATACCTGAAGCTTAGTGCGCCACGGAGATCATAACCTACACTAGGGAGAACTTCATGAAACACCTCACGCTCGCGGTCGGCACCGCTCTGTTGGCAGCGTTCCTGTCAGGTGGTGGTGGGGCTGCATACGCTGCCCCCAAGGTCGTCAAAGTCGGGCTGGATCACTACCGCGGCACTTGGCTAGAGATCGGTCGCACACCCATGCTCCTGACGGACGGATGCGTCGCGGGTTACTCGACCTACCGACAAGGTAAAGCACCGAACGAGGTCTTGGTTGAGGATGGTTGCCGAATGGAGACGCCGGACGGCCGTCTCAAGACAGTTCGCGGAAACGGCAAGATCCAAGACTTTGGATCGACGAATGCGAAGATGCGCGTTCGCTACCCGTTGCTGATCACGTTCAACTACTGGGTGCTCTACAAATCACCTGACAAATCCTGGTTCATCAGCGCCAATCCATCCATGACGGACCTTTGGATCTATGCCCGTGCCGTCCCCTCCAAGACGAAGCTCGAGCGTATGATAAGTAAAGCGAGCGAACTCGGATATAACGTGCGCAAGCTAGAGTTTCCGCCTCAGTGAGACGTACCGAATGAATCGCTGAAGGATGTCGCCTTTTCAAACCCGTTCACCATCGTCCAGCTTCTTCAGAAACGTGGATGCGCTGTTCCGATACGCCTTCCTTGTTTCAGGGCGCATACGATCCCAAGAGGAGTAAATCTGGGCGAGACGATGGTTTGTGGAGAGGCTATCAGCGTTTCGAACGATGAAATCCCAATACAGGGCATTGAACGGACAGGCGTCCTTCCCGCTCTTCTTAGAAACGTCGTATCGGCATCCGCCGCAGTAGTTTGACATACGTGCGATGTAGGCGCCGCTCGCGGCATAGGGCTTGGACGACATGAAGCCGCCGTCGGCAAACTGACTCATGCCAATGACGTTGGGCAATTCCACCCATTCGAACGCGTCGGCATAGACGGCCAGATACCATTCGTGGACAGCATAGGGGTCCAGGCCCGACAGCATCGAGAAGTTTCCAACGACCATCAGGCGCTGGATGTGATGCGCATAGGCGTGTTTCATCGTCTGCTTAATGACGGATGAAACACAGGCCATGTCCGTTTCGCCGGTCCAGAAAAAATCCGGAAGGGGTCGTTTGGCATCGAAAATGTTGCTCTTCTCGTAGCCCGGCATCTTCAGCCAATAGATGCCGCGGATGTATTCGCGCCAACCGATGATTTGTCGAATAAACCCCTCGACGGAATTGAGCGGCGCGTGTCCCTCCCGATAGGCACGTTCGGCCATCCGACATATCTCTAAAGGATCCAGCAAGCCGATATTGATATAGAAGGACAAGAGCGCGTGGTTGAGGAATGGTTCCTCTTTCAGCATTGCGTCTTGCGTTTTGCCGAAATCGGGAAGGAAGTCTCGAACGAAGGCATCCGCCGCTTTTTGTGCATCGGAGCGGGTCACGGCAAAGGAGAACTGGGCCGTCGACCCCATATTACGCGGAAACGTGCGCTCGACGAGGTCGAGGACATCCCGTGTCACCGCGTCCGGCGGAAAGCGTGGATGCGTTGGACGGAAAAGGTCTGCCTGGGCGGGCTTGCGATTGTCTGCGTCAAAGTTCCACCGTCCGCCTTCCGGATCCTTTCCATTCATGAGGAGACCGGTGCGGCGGCGCATGTCGCGGTAAAAATATTCCATCGTCAGCGCGCGGCGGCTTTGTGTCCATGTCTGAAAGTCCTGTTTGGACACCAGAAACCGGGTGTCTGGGCGAATTTCCACTGGCAAGCCAAACGCAGATTTCCAAGGTTTCATGGCTTGAAGAGCGCGCCATTCGGACGCTTCGGTTACGATTATGCGCTTTGGCGATATTGCCGCGACCGTGCGGTCGAGTTCTCCGGTGAACGAACCCGTGTTGTCTAGATCGTCCAGATGGACATATCGGACGTCGAAGCCTTTTTCGCGAAGCTCGATGGCGAAATGCCGCATGGCCGAGAAGATCAGCGCCATCTTCAATTTGTGATGATGTGCATAGGTGGCTTCCTCGATCACCTCGCACATCAAGATGATGTCCCGCCCGGGATCGGCAGCTTCAAGGCTCGAAAGCGACCACGTCAGCTGATCGCCGAGTATGAATATGAGATTGCGGACAGTGCTCATGGGAGGCGACTTTGCAAACCGTGTGGATATGGAGCACCAATCTACGGCTACCAGGCGATGGCGGTTCCGTCATAGGCGAAGAACCCGCCCGTACGGTCCGGCGTCAGACCGTCGAGCATCTCCAGGATGCGGCGCGCTGCATCATTGGGCTCGAAACGCTTGTGCCCCGACGCGAATGGCGCGGACAGGTCTGTTTTAACGGTGCCCGGATGCACGGTGACGAGCAAGGATGAGGGGTTCGTCCGGCTCACTTCAATCGCGGCGGTGTGAACGATCTGATTGAGAGCGGCCTTGGACGAACGGTAGGAAATCCATCCTCCGAGCGCATTATCACCAATAGAGCCCACGCGCGCCGACAAAACTGCAAAGATCACGCGCTTTCGTCGCGCGAGCAACGGAACGAAATGCTTGAGTATCAAGGCAGGTCCTATGGCATTGAGCGCAAATTGCGCCATCATTAAGTGCTGTGAAATTTGACGAAGCGACTTCTCTGGTCCGAGCCCATTGATGGTCAGTGCGCCTGTAGCACAGACGATAAGATCGAATGCCTCCGACTTCATCCTGTCGGCGGCGCGCAGCACAGAATATTCGTCCGTAACATCGAAAGCGTCATCTCTACGCGAAAGGCATTCGACCTTGCCGCAGCCGGCATCCATCTCCAACTGCCAGCGAAACGCCTGACCTATTCCGCCGCTCGCCCCAAGGACCAAGGCGGAGTACCCGTGAGATAATGATCGCATCAGCGTTTCGGTCATTTCACGCTCTTTAGGTTGCAACAGTCACCGTAAGCGTTTCATTTCCGCGCCAGCATCATGAAGCGCGCCTGCCGCTCCGCCGACACATCGAACTGGCCGGTGAACACGGTGGTCAACGTCTTGGCGCCTTCCTTGCGGATGCCTCGCATCGCCATGCACATGTGCTCAGCCTCGATCATCACTGCAACACCCTGCGGCCGGAGGCATTCATCCAGAGCCTTTGCGATCTGCGCGGTCATGGTTTCCTGGGTTTGAAGCCGGCGGGCATAAAGTTCGACGAGCCGAGCCAGCTTTGAAAGCCCGACCACGCCCCTGTCCGGAATATAGGCTATGTGGGCGATCCCATGAAACGGCACCATGTGGTGCTCGCAATGGGAATGAAACCCGATGTCCCTCACAAGAACCATGTCCTTGTAACCAGCTACCTCTGAGAACGTTTTGGAAAGAACATCCTCCGGCACCACCTCGTAGCCGGAAAACAGCTCGCGATACGCCTTCGCAACCCGATTCGGCGTTTCAAGCAAGCCTTCCCGGTTGGGATCGTCTCCGGCCCAACGAAGAAGAGTCCGCACTGCTTCTTCCGCTTCCTCTTGAGTCGGACGATATGCCGCTGACAAACGGCAGCCCTGGTTGGCGACAGCATCCATTGAAATTCTCCATATACATCTCTCCCGTTTTACGCGGATTGGGCTGTTTCGGATCAATGTGTGGACGTACATCTGCGTTGATCTGAGGCTCTCAATCCACGGAATGGCGAAGGCCCTCGTCAAAAACTTCAATCGCGATTGCGTCTCGGTAACCCCCTTGCCAGACGCATGATCGCACAACTGCCAACCAGTGAACCATCGATCGGATTTAATCCGGCTATTCATCTGTCGCAGCCCCGACTGGAGCGGCACATATGCTTGGAGAAGAAGCAGTTTTTCACCGAAAGCGTAGATCACTTTGAACTCAAAAACCGCGTGAAGCTCCAGCTACAATCAAAAGTTTGTGCATGGCGCGATGCCACACCGCGGATTTCGCCGTCAGAGAGCAGCGTGCATTCATCTCCGTTGCGTGTACTCTGCACACGGATCAAGAGCCGCTCACAGCTGACGCATTCAGCGCTCGGATCACGTCAGAGCAGGCCGGATCTTTCCGATCAAGCAAATCCTCTCTACGTGTAAAGCCAACCGAGACCCGGATCGCCGTCGTCGCAGCCCAACCCCAGTCGCTAGTGGCGCGCTCAATCAGCTTCGGTCCTTGCGACGCGATGCAGGCTTGAGCTTGTGCGAGGATCGCCACCGGTTGGCGGGCTGCCCGCACCTTCTCCCCAATTTCGGCCTGCAGCGGATAGACAACGAAGGATGCGACCAGGCTTACGAAAATATCAGAGATCATTGGGCCGTTCTCTTAGCTTTTGATAAAACGATGTTTAAGCAGGATTCGTGTCGTCGCGTGTTTTCACGAGGCTCCAGAACACGCCCGCCGCGATGATAGCGAAGGTAATCCCGAGCGAGAGCGCGGCGGGAAATTTCTCGAGGCCAAGCAGATCTGCGACAAAAATCTTTGAGCCGATGAACACGAGAACGATGGCAAGGGCCGGCTTCAAATATTTAAATCGATGGATCATGGCTGCCAGTGCGAAGTAGAGCGCGCGAAGTCCCAGGATCGCAAAGATGTTCGAGGTGTAGACGATGAACGGGTCTGTAGTGATCGTGAAGATCGCAGGAACCGAGTCGACTGCAAAGACGATATCGGCGAGTTCGACCATGATCAAAGCTAGGAACAGCGGTGTGACAAACCAGGTCAAGCGGCCGGTTAGTGGATCCTGTTTCTTCACGAAGAAGGCCTGACCGTGATGCCCTTCAGTGACGTTTAGCCGCCGGCGAAGGAAGGAAATGATGGGATTGCCAGCCAGCTCCGGCTCTTTATCGCCGATCCAGAACATTTTGACGCCTGTGATGATCAGGAAGGCGGCGAAGACATAGAGCACCCAGGAGAACTGAGAGACGAGTGTTGCACCCACTCCGATCATGATCGCGCGAAGCACGATCACACCCAAAATGCCCCAAAACAGCACGCGATGCTGGTAGATCCGGGGAACGGCAAAGAAGGAAAAGATCAGCGCGATGACAAACACATTGTCGAGCGCCAGGGTCTTTTCCACCACGAAACCCGTGAGATAGTTCATCCCCGATTCAGGACCGAGCTGCCACCAGATAAATCCTCCGAAGGCTAGGCCGAGCGAAACGTAGACGGATGAGAGAAGCAGACTTTCCCTGACCTCGATCTCGCGGCTTTCGCGGTGGAGAACGCCCAAGTCAAAAATCAGGAGTGCAAGCACGATACCGAGGAACCCTAGCCACATCCAGGCGGATTTTCCCAGCCAATCAGCGAAAAGAAACGTTAACTCCACGTGAGAAACTCCAGCCGGCGATCCTGTTTTTTTGAAGTCCGACATCACGAAAGGACCGGCATCTTTCGTCAGAGGGGCCCGGACTGCGATAGGAAATTGAGGGGGATGGGTCCGCTGCTGGGACGAACAAAAGTGTATTCCTGCGTTCGGCGAGCTGACCTTGCCTTTCGCCGAATTTCCAGCTCTTCTCTGATGTGACCCACGCATCGCAGCGATCAACTGCGATAGTCTGGTCAGGACATAGTAGTCTTACTCACACCGACTGAGCGCGTCCCAAATCGTTTTTGAGCGTTCGGTAGCCACTGACGAGCTTGTGAAGAGCGTCGTTAGCCTCTCAAGATCTGTGATCTTGTAGGCTGATGTATTTGTACATTGTCATCCCTTACTCTAGAGCTTGAATGATCTTCGTCTGACGACAGGGATGAGGACCGGTGTGCTCTGGCGGTTGTGACGCTCGATGAGCTCGATCTGCTCCCGGAAACGCAGCTTCAATTTCTTAAGCGCGCTCAAGCGGAGGACATCTGGTGCTGGCCGCGACTGTTCGTCGTCGATACGAGACTGGACATGCGCCTTGCGGCTACGAAGTGACTTCAAGAACTGGTCCATTTGATTTTCCTTTCGTTGACCACACAAACATCGGGTAATCTCTCCAATAGTTCCAATTCATTGTTGCAATTCCGGCGATAGTTCATAACTATAGGAAATATGCCCTACCGCCCTACTCTTCGCCAACTGGAATACATAGTCGCGCTCGATAACTTGCGGCACTTCGGGAGAGCCGCGAAACACTGCCATGTCTCGCAGCCGACCCTGTCCGTTCAGGTTGGATTGGTGGAGAAGTCCCTAGGCGTCACGCTCTTTGAGCGCACACCGAGCAGCGTCATCACCACACCGATTGGATCCGAGATCGCGCGAGGCGCTCGACTGGCGCTTGCGTCGGTCGACGACATAGTCGACAGAGCGGTCGGCGATACGAAAACTCTAGGCGGAGTAGTGCGGCTCGCAACGGCGCCGACGTTCGGTCCTTACTTTCTTCCGCGTTTTCTTCCTGGCCTTCATCGCAAGTTTCCAAGTCTCAAAATCTACATTCGAGAAGACCGCCCGGTCGACATTGAAGACGCCGTGGCGGCGGGTGCGCTGGACTGCGGTCTTGGACCGGCGCCTGAGAGATCGGATTTAAAGTTTCGACGCATTGGGAACGAGAAACTATTCTTAGGCGTGCCCGCAGACCACCCACTTTCGGATAAGCGGTCGGTTGGGATTTCTGATCTTGTCGATGAAACGCTTTTGGCACTCGGCAGTGGTCACAGACTCATGGAAAACGTGCACCATCTGGCAGCAGCTTCGGGCGCCATTGTTGTTGACGACTACGAAGGCACAAGCCTTGATTCCATTCGTCAAATGGTCTCGATCGGAATGGGATGTTCGCTCTTCCCAGAGCTTTACGCACGCGCGGAGTTTAGAGAGGAGGACGATGTGAAGTTGCTGTCAATCGACGATTGGAGCGAGCGGCGTGAGGTAGGATTTTATTGGCGAGAAAGCAGTGGGCGTCAAACGCACTACGAGACGTTGGCAAACGAGGCGGATGAGGTTTCGAAAAACGTTGGGATTGCCTGAGCATAGTGTATTAGCCGCGAGCTACAACGCTCCCGCCAAGATAGTTCGCGAGATCAATGAAAGACGAATTGCGATCGTGTCCCATAGAGTAGTGTAGCTGGATTTCATGGCTGTCTATGATTGCGGGTAGGGTCTAGTTGCTCATGAGCAAGCTGAGGAACAACATCGATGACTGACGACATGATGAACCTGCGATCACTCGATCGGAAGAGCGCCGAAGCTGATTTTGCGGCGCGAGATCATCGGCTTCGCGATCGCGGGCTGGAAATACGGGCGGGCACCATCGCGCCGCGCAGTTCGAACCTTCGTACCGGCGGCTATGTCCGAGGTTGCTCGGCCCGCCAGGTTGCCGAAAAAAGACCTAACGGCGGTCACCCCAAGGGGCCTATATCCAAGGCGTTTCGACCCGATCCGTCGATGATCCGGTAAGGCATGGGGATATCGGGCATCCGCACCTCATCGAATATGAGGACCGCGGTCACGCCGTCGTCGGTGCGCGATGACAGGGTCACCCGAGGGTACCAAGAGGTCGTGTTTCTCGGCAAATGCAGCATAGAGACCGCGAGCGATCTCCACCTCCACCTCCCCCCGCATTGCTGCGCGGCATGCGTTCAGCGCTATCGTGTACGAGGCATCCTTGTTCAGGTGAGGCCGATCGACCAAATGTCTGTAGGCCTCGGCCGCAGTCCGGATTTCCATTGGAAAGCCGAGACCAACGAGTATTTGGACAGGTCTCTTAAACACATCGGGTTTCATATCGTCCTCCTTCCCAACCCGTCATGCCGTTGGGCGCCGCTCCACCGGCACCCGTTGTCGCATCGTTCACTTCTTACGCGGCCTTCTGGCCCTCGATCTGTGCGGGAGAACCAAGTTTTCCGAGCGCAGGCGCGCTCTCGATCGAAATCTTGCGCGGCTTCATCTCCTCGGGAATCTCGCGGACAAGTCCGATCGAGAGGAGACCGTTATTCAGGTCTGCACTATCGACCCTCACATGGTCCGCAAGCTCGAAGCGATGCTCGAATGGCCGGGACGCGATGCCGCGATGCAGGTAGCCCTCCGCCGACGCATCCTGTTTCCTGCCGGTTACAGTAAGCAGGTTCGACTGAAAGGTTATGTCGAGATCGTCTCGCGCGAACCCCGCGACGGCAATCGCAATCCGATAGCTGTCATCGCCGGTCTTGACGATGTCGTAAGGGGGCCAGTCGCTGATTGAGCGTGCACGCTGCGCATTTTCCAGCAGGTTAAACACACGGTCAAAGCCGATGCTCGACCGAAAGAGCGGCGCATAATCGTAGGATGTTGCCATAACCATATCCTCCTTGAAGCAACATGGATACGGGGCGCCGAAAGACGGCGCTCCCAGCAAGGCCAGCCCTGATCCAGCGGCTGGCGGCAATCGATCTGGTTTTTGCCTAGTCGATCTTCAAGGGCCTCATCCGAATTTTTTTCAGACCAGTTCAATGCAGCCTGAACTCGCCCTCGACGCGCCGCCATTCGTTCGCGCCGATCAGGCGCCGATGGGTGTAGCGCACCGAGTGCAGCGGCCCATCCAGCGACGTCTGCCAGAAGTCGAGAAATTTGCGCATTTCGGGAAAGTCCGGTGCGAGATCGTAGTCCTGCCAGACATAGGCCTGGAGAACGGATTCGAAGTCGGGAATGCGATAAAGGATATGCGCAGTTGTCAGGCCGTAGCCTTGGAGCTGGCGCTCGAGATCTGATGCAAACCGCATGCTTTCATCTCCGTTGTTCGACCCCGGAATGATGCCGCCATCATTCACGATCATCAACAAATTTCATTGTTCAAATTCGATTTTATCGTAGCATTACAGTATTTTAGCAGCCACTTCCGACGAGTGCTGATTTTTTTCGGCCAGCCTCTTGAAATGAGAAAATCGACAATCCAGATTTTTGCGCGCAGGGCGCTCATGAGAGGTCCTGTACCCGCCCGGACCGGTCATCCGGTCCGGCTCCGGGTGAACATCGTCATCACTGTTTGTCCATTGGAGGAAAACATGTCGTTCCGACCGCTTCACGATCGCATTCTCGTTCGCAGGGTTGAATCTGATGAAAAGACCAAGGGCGGGATCATCATTCCCGACACTGCCAAGGAAAAGCCGCAAGAGGGCGAGGTGATCGCCGTCGGCCCGGGCGCGCGCAACGACGCCGGGCAGGTTCAGCCGCTCGACGTCAAAGTCGGTGACCGCATCCTCTTCGGCAAGTGGTCTGGCACGGAGATCAAGATCGCCGGCGAGGATCTGCTGATCATGAAGGAAAGCGATGTCATGGGCATCCTCAAGGGCCGAGCCGAACAGAAGAAAGCCGCCTGAGCGGTCCCACCCATCCAACCAGTCACAAGCTGCCTATTGAGGAGTTAAAGAAATGGCTGCCAAAGACGTCAAGTTCAGCACCGACGCCCGTGAACGCATGCTGCGTGGGGTCGATGTGCTAGCAAATGCTGTGAAAGTGACCCTTGGCCCCAAGGGGCGCAATGTCGTGATCGACAAGTCCTACGGCGCGCCGCGCATCACCAAGGATGGGGTGTCGGTCGCCAAGGAAATCGAGCTTGAGGACAAGTTCGAGAACATGGGCGCGCAGATGCTGCGCGAGGTCGCCTCGAAAACCAATGATCTCGCTGGCGATGGCACGACGACCGCAACTGTGCTCGCCCAGGCCATCGTCAAGGAAGGCGCCAAGGCGGTTGCTTCCGGTATGAACCCCATGGACCTGAAACGCGGCATCGATCTCGCCGTCGATGCCGTGGTGAAAGATCTCAAGAAGAATGCGCGCAAGATCACAAGCAACTCGGAGATCGCGCAGGTCGGAACCATTTCCGCGAACGGCGATGAGGAAATTGGCCGTTATCTCGCGCAAGCCATGGAAAAGGTCGGCAATGAGGGCGTCATTACGGTCGAGGAGGCAAAGACCGCGGACACCGAACTCGAAGTGGTCGAAGGCATGCAGTTCGATCGCGGCTATCTCAGCCCGTATTTTGTGACCAATCAGGACAAAATGCGTGTCGAACTCGAAGAACCCTACATTCTCATTCATGAGAAGAAGCTGTCGAACCTTCAGGCAATGCTTCCAGTCCTGGAAGCGGTCGTCCAGTCGGGAAAACCGCTGTTGATCATCGCGGAGGATGTGGAAGGTGAAGCGCTCGCGACGCTCGTCGTCAACAAGCTCCGCGGCGGTCTAAAGATCGCAGCCGTGAAGGCACCGGGATTTGGTGATCGCCGCAAGGCAATGCTCGAGGACATCGCCATTCTGACCGGCGGGACTGTTGTGTCGGAAGACCTGGGCATCAAACTGGAAAACGTCACCTTGAATATGCTTGGTCGCGCCAAGAAGGTCGCCATCGAGAAGGAGAATACCACCATCATCGATGGTGTCGGCTCGAAGGCGGAGATCGACGGACGTGTCGCCCAGATCCGCGCGCAAATTGAAGAAACGACCTCGGACTACGACCGTGAGAAGCTGCAGGAGCGCCTCGCGAAGCTGGCGGGCGGCGTCGCCGTTATCCGCGTCGGCGGCTCCACGGAGGTCGAGGTGAAGGAAAAGAAGGATCGTGTAGACGACGCACTGCATGCAACCCGCGCGGCTGTCGAGGAAGGCATCCTACCCGGCGGCGGCGTTGCGCTGTTGCGGGCGGTGAAGGCGCTCGACACCATCCAGGCGGCCAATCAGGACCAGCGGGTCGGTATCGATATCATCCGCCGGGCCATTGAGGCGCCCGTTCGGCAGATCGCCGAAAATGCCGGTGCGGAAGGCTCCGTCATCGTCGGCAAGCTGCGCGAGAAGGCCGATCTTTCGTTCGGCTGGAATGCGCAAACCGGTGAGTACGGCGACCTATATGCTCAGGGGGTGATCGATCCGGCGAAGGTCGTCCGCACCGCGCTTCAGGATGCCGCGTCCGTAGCAGGCCTGCTCGTAACGACGGAAGCGATGATCGCCGAGAAGCCCAAAAAGGAAACCGCTCCTGCCCTCCCCGGTAGCGCAGGCATGGATTTCTAAGCGACACACCGCTGGTCCGTCCTGCACAAGGGCGGACCAGTCCCGGCATTTTTACGCTGTCTGTTCACTCAAGATAGAATTCGGGCGATAGCGTGGATGCGACCACCTCGGCTTCCCAGTAGCCGAACATGCGTTCGGCGGCCTTCTTCCAGCGTACGATTGTGCCTGAAAGATATTACCGATGATTGCGTCGAAGGAGAACTCTACGATGGCGCGAGGCGTTCTGTGCTGTGTTCATCCATGCCGACCGCTTGGCTTATCGCGGCGTTGGAGTGATTTAGGCAGGAGCCTTACATAGCAGCCTCGCAGACCACAAGAAAAGTTCAGGTACGGTAGCGTATAAAGACCGGCGGTTCGGATGACCGTCTATCGTGTTCAGGCACGATCGTAGGTAAAGGAGGTCAGCAGCGTCGTCACGAAATTGCTTGCCCGTTCCTTGACCAGCATTTCGGTCCACTCGCTGGTTCCGCGAAGCCTCAAGTCGGTCTGGATGCTGTCGACGGCCGCTTCTTCGATCCGCTTTATATGGGCGCTGAAGGCTGCTTCACCCGCACCATGGTACATGTCACGGATGACCATGCGCAGGATTTCCTGGATCGCTATCTGCCAGGCCGTATTGATGGCCTGCAGTTCGTTCGTGTTCGGTGCCATCAAAGGCTCCCAAGGAATGAGTAAGTTCGAGCGCGACTGTATATCACGCCTTGATCTATTCCACGGCCGCCTCCATTGGAAAGCGGGCGCTTGGACGTTAAGCCTGCCGGGCCTTCCGGGCGGCGTAACGTCGGTCGCGTTCGGCCTTGCGAGCGGCCTCATCTTCAAGGACACGCGATATCCGAGCGTTTTCAGCGGACTGTCGCGCCTCAATCTCGGCTGCGGCGGCTGCCTCGATGGCTGCCTGCTTTTGCGTGGCAAGAGTTTCGAGGCGGGTGCGCTCCTCGATTTTCAGTCGTTCCCGTGCCGATTCCGATGAAGCCGCCCCCTTGTTCCGAGATGATTGCGCCCCCGGATTC
>VFQN01006100.1_pt1 | contig 14123 bp, 24 predicted proteins | sample 3512371 | NCBI WGS metagenome assembly VFQN01 (sample SAMN10412370, study PRJNA504923) | tailings metagenome | isolation source: Replicate 2 from Balatoc abandoned mine | place: Philippines: Itogon, Benguet | collected 2017-08-28
AACAGGGCGGGGGCGGGTGCGTGCGCGGTGGGCTAGTGATCAGCCTGGGGCCGGCGTACATCAAGCTGGGGCAGGTGGGGCAAGGGGAGGGGGAGCAGCAACAGGGCGGGGGCGGGTGCGTGCGCGGTGGGCTAGTGATCAGCCTGGGGCCGGCGTACATCAAGCTGGGGCAGGTGGGCAAGGGGAAGAAAGCAGTTAGGAAGATGGCGGGTGGTTGCGCCGTCATGCCGGGGCTGTTGGGTTTGTGGCGCGGTTGGACTGCTTAGCGGCCCTGGGCTGGATTCCATGAGTGGGGGATGGGGATGGGGATGGGGGGCGGGGGGCAGGTGGCAAAGGAGGGTGAAATGCGCATGAGGCAAGCGAGGGATGATGCTCCGTGCACCTCGTGCATGTTCAAGATCAGTCGAACCGGTGTTCAGTATATGAGCAAAGAAGCTTGATGCTTGATCGGGTTCGACTGGCGACGGATGCATCGGGGCCGTATCGTCATGTGCTGCACACGAGGGAACCCACGGCCCTCCCACGCTGACGGCCCCTACCCTTATCCACCCCATGGCTCCCCTCCCATCCAGGCCCTGTCCATCCACCCGGACATGCTGTCAAGTACAGCCTGTAACCCCCGCTGACCCTGTCCTCACCCCCTTTTCCCACCCTCCCTGCCAGGCGCTGTCCATCCGTCCGGACCTGCTGTCCCCCGCCGCCATGAACGAGCTGCAGAAGCTGTGCGACAAGGTGCCCTCCTTCGACAACAAGCTGGCCATGCAGGTGGGCATCTGACATGCACATACAGTGTGTTTTGAGCGGTGTGCCTAGGATGTGGAACCGGGGCCATGGGACGCGGTGCCCTCGTTCGGCAACAGCCTGGCCATGCAGGTGCGGTGGGTGCCTAAGGCGAGGGCCCTGTGCGGTGGGTGCATTGTGACCGCGCTGTACGCCAAAGTGGCACCGGGGGGCATGGGGCGAGGTGCCCTCATGAGGCAACAAGCTGGCCATGCAGGTGGGGTGGTGGTGGTGGTGGTGGTGGTGGTGCGGGCGCGTGTGTTAGCATGTGTCGGTGTATCGCGGGTACAAGCCCATGGCGCGTGTTGTGCTGCCCCTGTTCCACAGCCCCGCACCCCACACCCCCACCTACCGTAGGTCATCAACGAGGAGCTGGGTGCGCCCAGTGGGTCCACCACAGCGGGGCACATGTAGCTCCGCCTGCACCAAGCACATGCTGTACATGACCTGATGCGACCCTGTGTGCCCCCCTGCCCCCCCAGGTGGTCAACGAGGAGCTTGGCGCCCCGTGGCACGAGGTGTTCGCGGAGCTGACCCCGGAGCCCATCGCTGCGGCTTCCCTGGGCCAGGTGGGGAAACGGGTATCCGAGGGGCGTAGTTGGAATGGTTGGTAGTTGGTTAATCTGGGCCATGCCCCCATGTGCCGCCTCCCTGGGCCAGGTGGGTGCGGGCGTTATAGGAGGAAAAGGGGCAGGGGCAGGGGTACCGGTAAGCTGGGAAGCGTGGGGAGGGGATCCGAGCCACGTGGCGTGAGGTGAGGCTTCGGAGCCTTGCCGCCTGCTCTCTGGGCCAGTTGGGGTGTCATGAGGGTGGCGGCGGTGGGGCGGGGCTGAGCGCGGCGGGGTGGGTACGCGTAAAACGCGAGGAAAGTGTGTGAGGTGTCAGGGAAGGGCGGCAGGACGTGACGGGGAACAGGATGCAGCTGCTGTGGGGCGGGGGCGCCTGCAACCTCACGCGGCCGTGTGTGCCCCCTGACCTGGTCTAGGACACCTATTTTGCCATTCAGTGTAGCAGCAGCGCTCCATAAATCGTTGCTTATTGCCAACCCCTTGCCTGGACCGTACACGTGCACTCGCGGCCATTGGGCGAAAGGCGAGGCCAGCACAGCTGTGCAGTCAGTGACCGAGCGTACAGTACAGCCTCTAGTACGTACTCTTCAACCCGAAACTGTTGCATCGCCCATGTTGTGAGCGCCTCCACCTCACAGGTGTACAATGGCAAGCTTAATCATAATTTACTGATGAAATGAATGAACCTATCAATGAATCATGTACTCTGTGTAACAATTCAGGTGTACAAGGGCAAGCTCAAGACGGGCGAGACGGTGGCGGTCAAGGTGCAGCGGCCGTACGTGCTGGAGACGGTGACCATCGACCTGTACATCATCCGCCGCCTGGGCATCTTCCTCAAGCGCTTCCCGCAGGTGGGGAAGTAGTTTGGGGGTAAAGCACGGGTAGGAGCAGCGAGGCCAGGTGCCCCGGGACTGAAGCGGTGTGGTCTTTGGGGAGGTGCAGGGTCGGTTCGGGGCTGTGAGACGATGCACATTACTAGAGATCAGGCAAGGTCAGGTCAGATCGCCTTTGCAACCACAAATGCAATGTTGCGCTGCGTAATGCCCCCAACAGATCACCACCGACGTGGTGGCGCTGCTGGACGAGTGGGCTGCCCGCTTCTTCGAGGAGCTGGATTACGTGCACGAGGGGCGCAACGCGGAGAAGTTCGCGGCGCAGATGAAGGACGACCTGCCGCAGGTGGGTGTCGGTGGAGGGCGTGTGGGTTAGCGTTTGCCTTGCAGTGCAGCAATATGCTGGTTTGCCGTACCACGCCTTCAGCAAATCTGGCGCTGCTGGGAGCCGTCGAACTGCAGTGCCATGTTCGCTGACGTGGCGCGCTGCTGCCACGCTCCCCGCTCCTGGCCTGCCGGCAGCTCCTACCCCCGCATCTCCTGAAGTGCTGCTGCTGCTGCTATTTCTGCTTCACTGCCACTGCCACTGCCACTGCTAACCCACGCAGGTGGTGGTCCCCCGCGCCTGACCGCTCACTGTTCCGGTCCTCCTGCTCCTGAGCTGCTACTACGGCCGCCTCAATGCCACGCACACCTGCTGCTGCTGCTGGCCCGCGCAGGTGGTGGTCCCCCGCACCTACTTCGAGTACACCAGCCGCCGTGTTCTGACCACGGAGGTGGGTGAGCGTCCCAGCACCGTAATGGACAAACAGTGCGGCGTCGGGCATAGACGTCATAGGTGCAAAGCGACCAGTCCAGGCGCTGACCCTCACTGCGTAGTGCACCACGACATCGGCACAGCCTTGCGTTGGCTGGGCTCCAGACGCCCTCCGGCACAGCCGCTTACGAACCCAATCTGCATATAACCTCCAAGTTCCAACCTCAGCCCTGCACGCCGAGCTCCCTCGCACTGGCGTGCAGCAGGGCAGTCGTCACTTGGCGGTTGCAAGCATGCCAGCGTGCAGGTCAACAAGAGTGTATTGATAGTAAGTGTGCACTTGACCTCGCAGTGGCTTGAGGGCGAGAAGCTGTCTCAGTCCAAGGCTGACGACGTGGGCAACCTGGTCAACGTGGGGGTCATCTGCTACCTCAAGCAGCTGCTCGAGACGGGATTCTTCCACGCAGACCCGCACCCGGTGAGCGCCGTGTGACTGCCTTGTTGTGTGTGCTGTCAGGAGTATCTGTGCCTGAGCCTCACTTGGCTTGATAACGCATGTGGGGGCAGGACTTCCCGGTAAATGGAAAGGCGGCGCTGCGATCGAGCCCTGCACTGCCTACCCATCCCGGCTTCTTCTGCCCCTCCGTACCCTCCGCATGACTGGTCCCCCCAACCCGTCAAAAGTCAACCGGCGTAGCACGCATGTTTGCACCGTGTAGATACCCCACTAAATGCGTGACGCTCTCCCTTTCCGCCCCCCAGGGCAACCTCATCCGCACGCCCGACGGCCGCCTGGCCATCTTGGACTTCGGGCTCATGACGGAGGTGGGGCGGAGGTGTGCGCACAGGGTGTATTAAGACGGTGTGCAGTGCCCTGTGTCTTAACTCACTGCCTCCCGGATTTGGGCCATCCTGGACTTCTGCCTCATAATTGAGGTAGGGCGGGGGTGTACACAGTGTCGACGTGCGGTTGACTGCGTTTGGAAGCACTTCAGCCGACGCAACGAGTACTACCTGCCGTGCACATACTCGTCAGAGAATGGGTTCATTCTGTGCAGTCACTTCAATTCACCACGCGTTTCCGTCAGGCCGTCGAGCACGCGCGTGCTAACTGCCGTCCCGTACGTTATACCCATGCTGCTGTACGTCCGTACACCATCGTGTACGGCAGGTTGAAGACGACATCAAGTCTCTCTGTTGTGTGATGTAGCCTAGTGCGCATGTGTGTTAAGTTCCTTGCTTTCCTGCCTCCGCCCGTGCACCATCCGTGTACGGCAGGTTGACGACGACATCAAGTACGGCATGATCGAGGCCATCAGCCACCTCATCCACCGCGACTACGACGCCATCGTCAAGGACTTCGTGACGCTGGACTTCATCCCCGAGGGCACAGACCTCAAGCCCATCCTGCCCGTGCTCGCAAAGGCAAGTGCAGGGCTGCACGCTACGTAATTAATAATGTCGAACTGCATCATGGTTGTCCAACTGCATTCGCCGTTTTCAGTCGTTCTAAGGCCGAGTGCCCGACCTACGTCAAGTCCAAGCAGTGCTGAGGCACTGCACCGCTCGGGCATTCTGCCCGTGCTCGCAAAGGCAAGCCCGTACTCCCTGAGGGCCGCCATGTTACAGTGTCCTTCTTGCACTATTGCCGCCGCCGTGCTGTCGTACACCCGCCCTTTGCTGTGTTGCAGCTGTGTCCTGGCACCACACTTGCTTAGGCAAGCGGACGGCCCCTTGCGGGCCCCTACCACGCCATGCAGCCCAGCGCAATACTGCTGCAAATGTGTTGTACCGTGTCAGGCCAAATGCGTGCACGTGAGCAGGACATAGCCACTCAAAACAACTTCACATGACCCGCGGTAATGTGCTGTTGTCCATGTGTCCTCCGCAGGTGTTTGACCAGGCGCTGGAGGGCGGCGGCGCCAAGAACATCAACTTCCAGGAGCTGGCCGCGGACCTGGCGCAGATCACCTTCGACTACCCCTTCCGCATCCCGCCCTACTTTGCGCTCATCATCCGCGCCATCGGTAGGGACGTGTGTGTATAAACCTAACGTAGGTGTATTGACGTAACGCCCTACTTTGCGCTCACATCCGCGCCATCGGTGAGGGCAGGGGCCATGTCTGGGCCAGGTGCAGGGCGGGGACGTGAAGAGTGGGTATACCAACATGCTGTGGCGCCTTTTTGGGTCGCAGGGTGGTGTTAAGTGCTCCTGATGTTGGGCGCTGGCCATGAACTGAGTCTTGAACAAGGGCGCTTTAAGACCATGTATCATGCTCTCAGGACGCATCTGTGCTCAGGCGTGCTCGAGGGCATCGCGTCACATCTGCTAATACACACCCTGTGCTTCAGGCGTGCTGGAGGGCATTGCGCTGGTGGGCAACCCCGACTTTGCGCTGGTGGACGAGGCCTACCCCTACATCAGCAAGCGCCTGCTCACGGACGACTCGCCGCGACTGCGGGAGGCGCTGCGGTACATGGTGTACGGCAGGTGAGCCGCGGGGGAGGCGCAGTACGGTAGCACAGGAACGGCACGTTGAACGCGGACCGGCCGATCGACCTGGGCACCTGTCCGGGATGCTAGGCGACTAGCTGTGCCTTCTTACGCTGTTAACACGCTCTTGTCCATGTCTGTCGCAGGAATGGCGTGTTCGATGCCGACCGCCTCATCGACCTTCTTTTGGTGCCTGCATGTCACCAAGAATAATATTTGTTATCAGATGTAACAGATAGCATGATGTCATGTATGTTGTATTGCAGGAACGGCGTGTTCGACGCCGACCGGCTGATCGACCTGCTGGGCGCCCTGGAGCAGTTTGTGGAGAGCTCGCAGACCGCCATGGGCTCCCTGGGCAGCATGGACGGGGAGGAGGTGGTGGGGCAGGTGAGGCATGTGTATTAGCGTGGGTTAGCGCGCGTGTGTGTTGGGGGGGGCAGCCGGGGAAAGCGGGGCCGGTGGTGGGCCAGATGAGGTGGTGAGCGGCTGGGCTGGCGGGTTACTTGCACAGGTGGGGTGCTGAATGGGGGCGCAGGGCTCCCTGGCGCCCTGGGAGGGCTGGCCCAGGAGCTGCGGCGCGCCATGTAACCACGCTGTGTGCCGTGTAACCACGCTGTGTGCCCTGTACCGGTGGGGCTCGAAGCCTTGGCTGATACCGGTAGGAATCTCAGGGCCGAAGTCCGGACCTGAGCGGGAGTTCGCTGTTACCGCATGCAGTGTCTCGCGGTTGCGGTCATGTGCCAGGGCCTGGCCTCAAGGCACCACGTGGCACACATGGCAGACTGTGTCTGCTCTCACGCAGCACGCCCCCGTGACCATTGCCTTGCTGCCTCGCTGCTCCCACAGGCCGGCGGACGCAACGCCGCCCCCAGCAGCGGCGGCGCCTCCGCCTCCGCCCCCGCGGCCGGCGGGTGGCCCTTCCCCGCGTCCTTCCCCTTCCCCTTCCCCGCGCCAGGTGCGTGGCCGGTTGGGACGTGATAGGGTTGGAAGTGTTTCCCATTGGCAAGTACTTTGACACTTTTTCCCGTTGTGCGCTCGTCCATGCTGCTCGTCCTGTACATGAACCATTGTGTCAACAGACCACGCTGACTCCCCGCCCTCGATGCTGCCCCCGCAGCCCCCGGCTGGCCCACCGGCGGCGCACCCTCGCCGCTGGGCCTCCCCGCGCCCGCCGGCGCCGCAGCCCTCTTCGCCAACGCCGCGGCGGCGCCGCTGGCGGCGGCGCTGGGGCCGCTGGCGGCGCTGCTGCCGCCGGCGCTCAGCGGCGCCGTCGCCTCCGCCGCCGGGCCGTTCGGTGGGCCGCTGCCCGGCTTCCCGTTCCCGTTCCCGGGGGCGGCGGGCGTGCCGGCGACGCTGGGCGTTGGGGGCCTGTCGGCGACCACGACGGGGGCAGGTGCGTGCGTGTTGTGGGTGGCATTTGATCACCACTGGCGGGTGGTGGTGGTGGTGGCGGTTGTGCCATGGACTTGATAGGTCGTGTTGTATGCCCCTACGCGAAAACCGATATCCACCTGCCCTGCGCACGCGCGGCTCGCTGTGCGACAGGCTGTCCCCAAAGCACGACTCGCCCATGAGCTGCTGCGCGTGACTCCAGTTTGTAACATGTGTTCCCTAACCCCCCAGGCCTGCGTGCTCGGGCGGCGCTGCGCTTCATGCTGTCCCCCAATGCGAGAAGATGACATGCAATCATCTGTTATGCAAATAGTCACGGCTCAGGTCTTAGACTGGTACATATACAAATAGTGTTGCTTGTGCGTTCCCCGCAGGCCTGCGCACGCGCGCCGCACTGCGCTTCATGCTGTCCCCCGAGGGCGCCTTCTTCCGTGACTTCATGATGGACGAGCTGGTCAAGAGCATCGACGCGCTGAGCAGGGAGCAGGCCATCGCGGCGCTCACGGTGGGTTGCCGTCCTTGCTCGTCCCTCTACCGTCTACCCTCATCCACCCTTTACGCCCGCTGCAGGGTCACGTGCTGCCCACTGCGGGGTGCTGTGCCGCTGGCCATGGCACTGCATTCCAGGCGTCATGCCCATCAAACTACAATCCAAGTTGTACCCGCGCGGCCCTGCCCCACCCCACCCCCACCCGCAGGCGCTGGGCCTGCAGGGCGCTGTGGTTCCGGTGCTGCTGCCCGGCGCCGCCCGCTCCTTCGTGCCGCTGGCGCCCACCCTCACGGAGGAGGACCGGCGGGTCGTGGACAACGTGACCAAGGTAAGAGAGATCACGGATACGAACTTTGGCGGGCATTATGGCACTGGCGGGGTGACTGGCTGGCTACCATTCTGTTTGGTAGGGGAAAGGCAACCGCCAGGACATGACCTGTTTAATCCCCATTCCCGCCCATGTGCGCCTTCACTGTACATATGCCCTTGCACCCGCTTTTGCCGGCACTCCGTGTCTCCTTCCTGGACCCCTGCACTGTTAACTGAGTGTAGCTTGAGACTCCGCCACTGTTGTGCCCTGCAGATCATCACGTTCCTGTCTCGCGGCAGCGTGGGACAGGCCTCCCCGGCCTCAACCGCATCCCCCCAGCAGCAGCAGCAGCAGCCGTTCGGGCTGCTGCCGGTGATACCCCTGTCGCTGGGCGACGGCACGGCGGGCGCCAACCAGCAGGCTGTGGTCTCGGAGGGCGTGGCGGTGGCGGGCGAGCTGCTGCCCGTACTGCCGGCGGTTGCTACGGAGATCGTGCCGCAGTTGGTTGGGCGGTTGGCGAGCCGGGTGGCGGCGCGGGCGGTGCGGGAGGTGTTTGTGTGAGGGGGAGGATGGTTCGTGGGGCGGGGGAGGGGAGGGGAGAGGAAGGCGGTGGTGGTGCAGGATGGGGACGGGGTGGGGTTAGCGCAGAGGGGGAAGGGAAGTGGGGCGGGGAGGTGCTGGGTGTGAGGAAGGAGGTTTGTGATCTGCTTGCTCGAGAAGATAGATCGCGGGAGGGCGCGTGCTGATGAAGACCTGTGCAGGATCGTGCAGGGGTGCTGGGTGGTGATGTGCTGTCTGGTGATGTCACTACTTCAGGGCTAACTAAAATCCGTTGGGTGCGAGGGGAGTGCACAGCGTGAGTGTGCAGACATGTTTTGTGTTATTTTGCATGTATTTAATTTCGCTGCTACGTGCTTTGCGTGGTGTGGAGCGCGAGTGGCTGGTTTTGCGCTTTTGCAGGCGTGTCGTTGTCTGGCACTGTCGTGGTGTACTCCATGTCATCATTTTGAGCATACCGTATCACTGTTGCCCTGTACTTGGGTTTTGGTGTCGACGTGAACTCAACACAGTGTATGTGTGCGAGCAACTAGGCAACCGGTGGAGCATGGGTTGTGTGAAGGATGCTTGGCAGTTGGGGTTGAGAGAAATTCAGATGGACGTGCCTGGAGCTGGAGCTGGGTCTGGGAAAATGGGGTTTGGGTAGGGTATGCTTGGGAGCAGTGGCATAAGCCGCCGGCAAGGGCGGCGTTCACTAGCGGGCGGTATACGTGCGGTCGAGATGCACGCGCCCTGCTACCGACTGCCTGTGTGCCCAGGTGTGCCATTACTGCCATACGAGGGTACACAATACCGTACAATCAGCAGTCAACCGTCGGTGATTTTAATTTCATCCGCAAGCCTGCACAGGGGAGCCCCTGGGGCCTGAAGCTGCTGCTGCTTTGTGTGCCACGCACCGTGGCCCGTGTAACTCGTTGGTCAGCAGCTGCAGCTGCATTGTGTAGTGCAGCCCCCGGCGTCCCGCCTTCCTCCCTGCCGGTTACGGTAGATGCGTTGTGGGGCCGACGGGCGAGGGACCACGAATTGAGCGAGCGATCTGGCCTGCCCAGGCCTGCCTGTAGCAATGCTGTGCTCGCTGCTGCTCTGCGCGCCCCCGCCGTTTCCCGTGCCGCCGTGCACGCCACTGGCGCTGCTGCTGTTGCTTCCACCGGAGAGGTGTGCTGTCACTGCCACCCCGGCCGCAACACCCTCTAACCTTCCTCCGCCTGCACCTCCGCCCTGCCGCTGCTTCCGCTCATCCGTCCGACGTCCGTCTCCCTCCTGCCGCTGCTCCTGCCATTGCTGCCGCCACTGGTAGCGTGGTAGGGCAGCTTGCCCAGCAGCCTCCCCGCGTGCCACCCCCAGGACGTCTCGTCTGCCTGTCTCCCAGGAGGCCCCCCGTGCTGGCCAGGGGGCGGGTCGCTTTGGCACGTGGCATGTCCAGCATGTCAAGCACCAGCAGCCCCACGGAAGCTGAAAGGGCACGGTCCGGAACATCCCCGCTGCAGCCCCACCTGGCAGCTGTCCCATGCATGGCACCAGGTCCTCATGCATTAGATTTAAGAATTTGAACCTGCAGTAGCGTAAGCATCGCGCCGTGCCAGTGCAAACAAACCTCCTACTCATATCGTTGTCAGCATATCTGCCACGACACTCGTCGGCTATCGGCTATTGGCCCCTGCAATTACCTTCCCTACGATCAGCCGGTCGACCCGGAGCTACCGCGTCTGCTGCTGGTGGGTACCAGTGGCGTGCAAGGGTGATGACACAAGTGAACCTCTCCGGTCCATTTGGTACTAAAGAAAAGCGTCGCACTCATGAAGCAGTTCCGGCCTTGCGCGGGCTCGGTTTCATGGTCTCGTCGCATGGTCTCACACATGAAGGGAGATTGTACATTTAGCTTATTGAGCCGTAATATAAGCATGGGTGGTTCCGCTGCTGATCGACAGGCCTCGACATACCGGTACCGCGCGCCTTGGCCAGGCAGCGACCGAACCTACCAGCTACTATGATCTAATGCTTGCTTATCTTTCCCGCGTCCGAAACATGGCCCCAGGGTTAACGACCGGCGGGTATCCTCCAGCAGCGCAACGCAGCAGCCCATCGCTGACTCGCCATGCAGCGGGATAGCAAGTCCCCGGTTAGCGTGGCAACGGAGGGCGGTGGAGTGGAAAACGGCGCACCACGGGATACGGGCGGTGGCGTGTCAGCGAAAGGCAGCAGGACCGATGGGCAACGACAACCGTCACAGGTGGACGACACATGTCAGCTTCCACTGAAGCGTGCGGTGCCGCACCTCCCCACCGGCCCCTTCCTGCGCGTGCTGGAGCTCCTTCCAGCGCAGGACCTGGCGTGCAGCGGCCGCCTGGCGTGCAAGGACGCGTGGCGGCACCTGTCGGGGATGCACCACCGCACAGTGCACCTCAGCCAGCCGCTGCCGGCCCACGCCGTGCCGTGGTTCGAGAGCTACGGCCCCGCGGCCCTGAAGCAGCTAAACTTCGACGAGAGGCTGCTGCTGTCAGTGTCCGCTGCAGCCGCCAGCGGCAGCGAGGCCAACCTGGCAGCGGTGTGGGGCATGGTGCGGCAGGGGTTGCTGCCCGAGCTGCTCGGCTCGTACAAGGACAACTACATCCTTGGAGCGCCTCATCCCGCCACGGTGCTGGTCCTGGAGGGCCACGCCCACCTGCTGCCTTGGCTCCTGAACAGCGGCTACCCCGTCTTCCCCCATACATACGATGACATCCTCTGCACCGCTGCGCGCCACTGCGACGTGGCCGGTCTGCAGGCGGTATGGCAGCTGCTGCAGCCGCATTTCCACCGGATCCCAGACCTGGACGTGACCTGCCTTTCTGTGCTAAGTAGAGCGGCTGCGTCCTCCGCCAGAGAGGATGCGATCGCCAAGGTCAGCTGGCTGATGCAGCAGGAGCCGTATCGACCCATGGGTCGGCTGCCGAGGCTGGTGGCGCTGGCGGCAGTCAGGGCGGGCGACCTCCCTCGGCTGCAGTGGGCGCTGCAGCATGGGTGCGAGTGGGGCACGGACGAAACGATGACGGAGATGGAAAAAAGGTACTCGGATCCGCTGCTTATCGCCATGGAGGGTGCAGGCCTGGAGGTGGTGGAGTGGCTGGTGCGGGAGGCGGGGTGCCAGCTGCCGCCGCCTTTGGCGGCAGAGGCAGCAGGAGGGAACGCTGCTTACCCGCCTGTGCGAGCGCCAAATGGTGTACTGTTGCTGCAAGCCCTGCCTCGTGAGGTGTGGAGAAGGCGACAGCTTGCGGTGGCAGCAGCTGGGAGTGGCGATGTGGCTAAGCTGCGCTGGCTGCGGGAGCGGGGGCTGCTGCTGCTGGAGCCCTACCTGGCGCAGGGCCCTATTGAGGCAGCTGCGAGGCAGGGACGGCTAGGGGCGCTGCGCTACCTGCATGACGAGTGCGGGATGACGCTCACGCGGGATATAGTCAACGCAGCTTTATCCTCTGGCGATATGGGGACAGCGGCTTGGGTTCTGCAGCAGGGGGGCAGGGAGCTGCTTGCAGATTGTGGGGCTGTGTGGCGGGCCGCCGCGGGCGGCGGGAATGGGGACCTGCTGCGGTGGATGGTGGGTCAGGGCATGGTGGGCGCGGGGGAGGAGTTGGAGGCTGTGCATGCGATAATTGCGGAAGGCCGCTGGTCTGGGAAGGTGCGCGCATGGCAACAGCAACGCGAGGCGATGCTGTCAGCTATCCGCCTGGTGTTCGAGGCAGCAAGTGACACCAGCAGCAAACGGGGCGGTGGAAACGGCAGCGGCGGTGGAGGTGTGGGTGACGGCGGCGGCAGCGGCAGTGGCGTGCTTGGCGTTGGCGGGCGGGCGTCAGGGGCGGGCGGTCACAACCAAGCGCTGGGTGAGGAGCTGCTGGTAGCTGCCGCAAAGCACGGCAGCCTGCCCCTGTTCGCCTACCTGCACAGCCAGCTGCAGCTGCAGGGGCCCTTGGGGTCGGACGACGTATTGGTTGAAGCCGCTCGCTCTGGCTGCGAGGCGCTGGTGGAGTGGCTGCTGGGCCAAGGGTGTGCCATGCCTAACACCAGGTTGCTGTTCCTGGCTCCAGCAGAGCGTGGGGACCTGGCCACCCTCCGCTGCCTGCGCCGCATGGGGCTGCCGTGGCCTGCGCGGCTGCTGCCTGGAGCTGCGTGCATCGACCTGCCGCTACCCGTTCTGCAGATGCTAGTGGCGGAGGGTGCGCCGGTGGATGGAGACGATGTAAGGGAGGTGATGCGCTTGGCAGAGTGGCATGAGAACGAGCGGACGGGTAGGACAGGGGAGGAACGGGACGCGAGCGAGTTGGAGGTGTGGCTGGTGGGACTGGCGGGTGAGTGAAAGGTGTTGGAGTACACGGAGAGCGAGCAGGGCTGGGATGAGTAGGGCAGGAAAGTGCAAAGGCGGAGGTGGGGCTGGCAAGGGCACGACCGGTGTCGTTTACCTGTACAATGAAGGTGCTGGGACAGGGACACATGTTGGAGGTGCGCAGTTGTGCGCAATAGCTGTGCACACGGCCTTCTTTTGTTGCAAGCTTTCGATTGTCGGGTACGGGCTCGGCATCAGGTCTCGCATTGGTTTGGGCAGCGGTGAGGGGATGGGAACCTGGAGGGCCTGCGTGTATATGCCCACGTTTTATGGCATGCGGTAGAGGACGCTCCGCAAGTGGCGGTCCGTGGGGACTGAACGCAGTGGATGTTGCAGGTAGTTTACGCGAGGGGTGCAGATCATACTGGTACGCACGGCGTGCGTCGCTGTGCTAGGAGGCACTGATGCAGCATGCCGGAGGGCGCTGCGTGGTACAAGTCAGCACTGCGTGCTCGCCTGTGCTTCGTGTAGTGCCATTGCATCAGCAAGCACAGAGAAAGGAAGTTATGGGTTGAAGGACGTAGCTGGCAGTAGCGTTTGTAGCTGCCTTGTATGGCTTCGGAAGCGTTGTAAGTGTATTTGCCAAGCTAATGACAAAATGCCCTAACGTTCTTTGTTATGATGAGTGTATGTTGCCCGAAGCGGCGTATACTTGAAAGCATGCATGGTGTAGCATGATCCCCTGGGCAAGATTTCGCCATGGGCAGCGCCTTTCCTTCCGAACATGCATTGCATGTGCCACGCCTTGCAACTGCTCCGGCATGTGCCAGTGTGCAAGGGCACGCCCTGCATCGTAAGGGGTGCAGCAGCGACAAAGGAGATGTCAGAGATAAAAAAAGCTGGCGCCCATCAGGGGGGAAGAGTAGAAAACTCAGTGAACATATGCTGGAAAGTAAAGAGCTCAGTACGAGCATTCCAGTGGTGTTTATAAATTTGAAAACGGTGTACGACACAGGAAGTTACGGGGTGTCAAAGTCGGTTGTACGGCAGGGGGCGGTCGGTCGGGGTCGGGGCCCCTGGAAGTAAGTTGGACCCCCCTTGGAACTTTGTCCTGGAGCCGAGTTTCGCAGCGCCAGACACATCAACACATAGCTTTGTACTTATACAACACGTATACGTAGCTGGGGAAATGATCTGCTGCAAGGGGGGACCCCAAATGCGTTAGACCCCTCCTATCAGGGCAGACCCCAGGTCGCCCCAGGTCTCCCCTGCTCACCATGGGCCTGCTGACACCCAGCGAGGTGCCATGTCAACCTTACTGAGTGCTGCTGCAGTAACATGTACGAATGGTTGTATGTTTCAGTACACATGAGTGCTTAGGGGTGACGACCTGGTTGGACCCCTGGTGCCGGGCATGGCCGGCCTGAGGTGACAGTGGAACAGTCGCACCTGACGCAAGTTACGTCTGACCAGCGCAGATAATCGGATACAACCTCAGGAAACGATATAAATTTCCCCAGGAAATAATATAATATTTTAGCATATTAAATAATAGTACGGCACTGTACGGGGGCGGGCGGGGGGTCTGGACCCCCCTCCTGAAACTAAGTAGGCATATGTGTCCAAAACTAAGTTTTCTA
>VFQN01006101.1_pt1 | contig 14122 bp, 10 predicted proteins | sample 3512371 | NCBI WGS metagenome assembly VFQN01 (sample SAMN10412370, study PRJNA504923) | tailings metagenome | isolation source: Replicate 2 from Balatoc abandoned mine | place: Philippines: Itogon, Benguet | collected 2017-08-28
CCAAGGCAGTGGGCCGAACGCGCTCCCCGTCCCAATCGAACCCACGGGCCGGGCGCGAGCCGCCCGACGCACCAGAAACGGAACGGGCTTCGGCACCGCGCGCCAGGTCAGGGATAGGCGCCGCGGCCACTCGCGCCCAAGTTTCTGGCGGTGCGACGCACCTTGCCCTGGGCTGAGGGCTCCCAGGCCTCCGGCCTGAAATCCGGATTGGGATGGCACACACTCTCGCAACGGTCGGAGGCGCGTGAAGGGGCATTTCGGGCGGACGCGGTCGGCACGCAGTAGTCTCTTGATGACCCAACTTACCGTCTCGCCAGTACCCGGCCGACCACCTCCGCGTAGGCGCGCAGTGTCAACACGTTGCGGAGCTGAAAACCGTTGCGGTCGAGTGCCTCCGCAGAGTAGTCGGCGTGCTTGGCCGGGTTGCTCGGGTGGACGCCGTCGCCGGCGACCAGCGTCGGCACCTGATACCCGTCGGCGGCGTACTCCTTGAACTGCGGCAGGCTGCCGTCCCAGTCGGTCGGCCGGCGGCGCAGGATCTCCGCCTGGTAGTCGATGAGCGGCAGCCCGTAGACCGCCGCGATCCGACGCTCCACGTCGGCGAACGCCTTCGCCTTCTCCAGCATCCCCGAGCGCGGCGGGATTGTCGTCAGGATCACGACCGTACCGTTTTGGAGGCAGCGCCCGACGACCGCCTTCGTCTTCGCCTCGTACTCCTTGGCGTCGAGTTGAACGAGGTCGTTGGTGCCGAACATCAGTACCGCCGCCTCGGGGTTGAGCTTCTTCAGCCACGCCCCGACGTTGTCGTCGGCCCAGCGGGTCGTCATCGACGACTGGTTGCCGTAGTCGCCGCCGCGCCACTTCCGCCAGCAATCGGCCTTCATGTGGCCGCGCACGGTGGCGAGCGCCTGCGCGTCGTCGCCGGCGAGCTTCGCCCCGTCGAGCGGCGACCAGAACGCGAGCGAGTGGGTGATGGAGTCGCCGAACAGCGCGAGCGTGCCGGGCGTGCCGGTGAACTTCGCGTGCACGTCGCGCATGGGCGCGACCCACGCCGGCTCGGCGGCCGGCTGCGCGACGAGGAGCGGGGCGAGTGCGAGAACGGCGAGGCGCATGGGAGGCTCCAGGGGCCGTAGTCTGGTATATAGCGGCCGGCTTGCCGGCCGGGCTTTGGCGCGCGGGAAGCCCGGCCGGCAAGCCGGCCGCTATATACCAGCGGTAGAATCTTCCGGCGCCCGCGGCGAACCACCTTCCGACGCCCCCCGAGGACCGCGCCATGAGCCCGAGCCCGCTGCCGGAGTTCAAGTCGAACCAGTACGAGTTCACCGACGAGCAGAACCGCACCATCGGCGGCCTCGCCGACGGGATGCGCACGGCCGCCACGCTCGTCCAGCTGCTCGGGGCGGCGCTGCTCGTGTTCGCCGGGCTCGCCGCCTACCAGGCGATCAAGGTCGAGGGCACGAACTGGGGGCCGGCGGCCGGGCTCGGCGCGGCGACGCTGTTCGTGCTCACCGTCGGCTTCTGGACCGGCTCCGCCGCCCACTCGTTCCGCCGCATCACCGAGACGAAGAACGAGGACGTCTGGCACCTGATGAACGCGCTGGAGAGCCTCCGCAACATGTACGGGCTGCTGCGCGGCGTGGTGATGCTCTCGCTGTTCCTGACCGTCGTCGGCATCGGCCTCGCCGCGTTCGCGCTGGTGAACCGCCCGGGGTGACGCCGTGTGCTGTTCCGCTGTGTGCGACCGCGGAGCGGTCGGCTCCCTCCCCCCTTGAGGGGGAGGGTTGGGGAGGTGGGCACCGCCTGTCGCGGAGTCCGGGGCGCTAAACCCCGCGGACTCCGCGACAGGCGGTGCCCACCTCCCCGCCGCTTCGCGGCGACCCTCCCCCTCAAGGGGGGAGGGTGGCGAACCCGCGGCTCGCCCCGAAGCACTCGCGCGACCGCGGGATTCTGGGTGGGGTGCTATAACAGCAGCGCACCCCCCACCCGGAGTACCTGCCCATGACCCGCCGCGGTCCGGTCGCGCTCCTGCTGTTCGCCGCGGTCGCCGGTGCGACCGCCCAGCCGCCCGCCCCCGAGGGCCGCTATTCGCGGCTCCTCCCCTACGTCCCGCCGGATTCCAACGTCCTCGTCCTGGTGGACGTGAAGGCCGCCTACGACAGCCCGGTCGGGAAGAAGGAGAAGTGGGCCGACGAGTACAAGGACAAGTACCGGTCCGGCATCGGGTTCATCCCGCCCGGCACCGGCGCGGCGGTCATCGGGTCGAGCGTCAACCTCACCACCATGACCCGCGACAGCCAGGTCGGCGTCATCGGCTCGCCGCTCCAGCAGTCGGTGAAGTACCTCGCCGACCGCGACGGCGGCACCACCACCGAGATCGCCGGCCGCCCGTTCGCCCTGTCCCCGCGCGACGTGTACCTCGCCACCCTGTCCGTCCCCGCCACGGTCGCCCTCTACCCCGCCGACCGGCAGGCCGCCGCCCGGTGGTCGCGGCACGCCGGCGGCGCCGTCAAGGCGCCGGTGCTGTCGCCGTTCCTCGCGGGCGCCGTCGCCAAGGCCGACGGCAGGATCGTGACGGTCGCCGTGGACCTGACCGAGTCGCAAGACCCCGCGATGCTCCGGCTCGGCCTGTCGGTCAGCCCGGCGGTGGTGGCGGCGAAGGTGATGCCCGATGACGTCGGCCGCATCGCCCGGTTCATCAGCTCGGCGAAGGGGCTCACGTTCTCGGCAACCGCCGGCGAGGCGGTCACCGGCACGGTCACAATCGAGTTCGCGGAGAAGTTCGTCATCTTCCGCCCGGTCATCCGCGCGCTGTTCCTGGAGGTGCTGGACGAGTACGGGGTGGCGATCCCGGCGGTGAGCACCTGGGAGACGACCTACGGCGAGGGGTCGATGACGCTGTCCGGCCCGCTCGCGCCGGACGACCTGCGCCGCGTCCTGTCGCTGTTCGCGTTCCCCGGCTCGTCGACGGACACCGAACCGCTCCTGCGTCCCGGCGAGGTCACGGCCGGCGCCACGTCGCGCTACTGGGCGGCGACTAACACGATCCTCAGCGACGTGCGGAGGCAGAGGGAGAGCAAGGACTACAACAAGATGGCGACGTGGCACGACAAGGCCGCGGACCAGTTGGAGCACCTGAACCCGACCGGGGTGGACCCGCTCGCGCTGAAGGCGGCGGACGACTGCGCCCGCCGGTTGAAGGCGATTTCGCTAAGCCTCCGCGGGGTGCCGATCGACACCAAGGCGCTGGAGGCGAAGGGGTACTACACGGTCCAGACCACCGGCTACCCGGGCTGGGGCGGGTGGTGGGGCGGGTGGCGGTGGGGGTGGGGCCGCAACACCACGGTGAACACGAACTACTACGAGATCACCGGGCAGATCGCGAAGGTCGCGGCCGAGGACCAGAAGCGGCGGAACGAGACGTGGGGGCAGATCGATCAGATCATGTCCGACACGCGGCGGCAGCTGAACGAGAAATACAACATGCCCTTCTGACAACGCTCCGGGGCGTCCCGGCGACTCACGTCGCCGGGACGCCCGACGGCGGGTGCGGTCAGCCGACGAACACGCCCTCGGTCAGGGCGACGCCGAACGGGTCGATGTCCTGCACCGGCGCCGGCTCGCCCCCGCGGCTCATGTTCGCCCCGGGGTAAACGCGGATGAGGGACGGCTGCCCCTCGCCCGACGCCGCGATCACGTCCGCCCGGCTGTCGCCGTCCACGTTCTTCACCGCCACCCGCACCCCGGTGCGGGAGTCGGCGTCGCCGTTGACGAAGTAGTCGGCGATCGGGGATGCCAGCGCCGCGCCCGGGCCGCCGCCGGTGATGAGTGTCTTCCCGCTCAGAATCCGGACCGCCGGCGCCCCGCCCGACCCGGCCCCGATCACCAGGTCGCCGAACCCGTCCCCGTCCACGTCCCCGATCGCCGCGAACACCCCGTTGCGGAGGCTCGGGTCGAACGCGAAGAAGTCGGTCGTCAGCCGCGACAGGGTGCCGCTCAGGACGAGCCGGCCGTCGTACAGCGCCACCCGCGGGCCGCCCTGGAACCCGGCCGCCACGAGCAAGTCGGCCCGGCCGTCCCCGTTCACGTCGCCGACCGCGGTGCGGGCGCCGCCGCGGAAGTTCGGGTCGCTGATCCCCAGGTAGTTCCCGCGCACCCGCGCGCCCACGGGATAGACGGTGAACACGGTCACCCGAGCCCCGCCGCCCTGGTCGGGGGTGAGGACCACCTCGGCCCGGCCGTCGTTGTCCAGGTCGCCGAGCGAGACGAACCCGCCGCCGGTGAAGTCGTCGCTCCCGGTGAACGCGACGGTCAGCGGCACCAGCAGCGTGCTCCCGGTCCGCCCGTCGATCACGCCCCACCGGACCGGGACCCCCGGGCCGGTGACGACCACCACGTCCTCGATCCCGTCGCCGTTCACGTCCCCGGTCGCGGTCCGGTAGGTGCCGTCGAACGGGGCGTCCGCGAACAGAACCGGGAAGTTGATGACACTGGCCTGCGACAACTGGCCGTTCACCGCCCCGTACACGCTCACCGACCCGGGGCCGCCGCCGACCGCCAGCGTCCGCCCGCGCCCCCCGATCGCCCCGCCGCCGCCGGGGCCGCCGGGACCGCCGAGCCCGCCGCCGGTCCCGAAGTCCACGTTCCGGACCGGGACGAGGTTGGTGATCGTCGCCGGCAGCTGCGCCCCGCCGATCGTCCGCACCGTGTACGACCCGTCCTGGAGCAGGCCGATCTTGTACGCCCCGGCCGCGTCCGTCGTCCCCGACTCCTCGGGGAGCGTGAACCGCAGGTTGTCGAAGTAGTTGAACGGGAACCCGGACGCGTCCGCGATGGCGACGAAGTAGGCGATGTCGGCCTGCGGCCGGTTGATCGTCAGCGTCGCCGTCGCCGGGTCGATGAGCCCCGGGGTCAGCACCGAGTCCAGCAGGTTGCCGGCGGCGTCGAACACGTCCAGCCGGCCGATCTGGGCGGTGATCGTGGTGCCGATGACGTCGATGCTCACCGACTGCACCGGGCGGTAGAAGTCGCCGCGGAGGCCGGTGCCGGTGGTCCAGAAGTTGAACCCGCCGTTCCCGAACACCGCCGGCTGGGTCGTCGCCTGGCTCGGGTCGTTCGGGAGTTGGACGGTGACGTTGTTGGCGTCGAAGGTGGTGCTGCCGGGGTTCGTCGTGCTCAGCGTCACCCGGTCGTACAGGTTGGTCAGCTCGGTGCCGACCGGGAACGCGTCGGCGTCCACCGCGAGCGTGTAGCTGTCGAGCAGGCCGTTCCCGTTCCGGTCCACCCACACCGTCTGCCCACCGACCCCGGCCTCGCCCGGGTCGAACACGCCATTCCCGTTGCTGTCGGTGTAGACCCGGCCGGTGATGTTCGACGCGAAGTTCGACGTGCCGAGCACGTCCGTCGGCAGGCCGACGAACTGGCGCTGGGTGGGGTGGCCGAAGATGCTGGCGTCGTACCGGAGCGGGCCGTTGTTGACCGACCGCGGCAGGCCGGCGACCCAGTCGGTCGCCGCGTACCCGGTGGACTCGTCCACCCGCGCGACGTGCCCGTACGACTCCGACGCGACGAGCGTGGCGCCGGGGGGCACCCGGCCGAGCGGCGGCTGCCCGACCCCGACGTCGGTGAAGTTGATCTTCCCGTACCCGATCTGGTTGGCGTTGGCCCCGACGAACGTGCCGATGACCCCGACCGAGTCGAGGACCGTCCAGGTGCTGGCGGCGCCGTCGAGCAGGCCGTCATTGTTGATGTCCACGTCGTCGCCCGGCACCGGGGCGTTCCGGGCGGTGACGAGGAGGAACGAGTTGGTGCCGAAGATGAACTCGAACCGGTTGCTGAGGGTCGAGTTGTCAGAGAACCGGTCGGGGGCAGTGCCGTCGAGCCCGCCGAACCCGGTGGTGGTGCCGCGGAGGACATTCGTGCCGGGGAGGAAGCTGTACGGGCTGTTCGCCTGGACGACGGACAGGTAACCGTCGCTGCCGAGGGCGGCGCCACCCAGGTCGAACACGGCGTTGATGGTGCCGTATTGGGTGCCCAGCCCGGGCTCGCCGGACACGACCACCATGTAGGTGCGGCCGGGGACGGCGGTCTCGCCGGCGGTGCCGCGGATCTCGAAGTACTGCTGGGTGTCGTCGTTCCCGAAGGCGGCGCCGAACCCGACGTCGCTGATGAGCAGCGCCGGGACACTCCGGTCCTCGAGCGGGTGGACGGCGAGGCGGGACCGGAAAGGGTTCGGGCTGTCCATGGCGGCGCGGCTCGCGGAGGCGAGGAGGTTCCTGATGGTGGACTGTACCCGTCGTTTCAACCGGACGCCATCAGGATGACGGGTCACGTCCGGGGGCGGGGGGGCGGGCGGGCGGAACAACGCGCACGCCGGGCGCGAGCGGGCAGGTTGGAGAGTGCGGCGGCGCCCGTTCTAATGCATTCGACGGTGGCGGGAGGAAATTCGATTGTCCCGTGGGTGTAAACCCGGGCGGGAATCGGAGAATGGCTGAAAGGTGGTCAGAAAAAGAAGTGGGGCGCGGGATTCGGCCGGGGACTCGCAGACCCGGCTATTCCCGCGCCCTTGTTCGGAGGGGTTTTTTCGGCTCTGACGGTTAATCAGTTCCGTTGTGGGCGGGACTCGCAACCGCCCACGGGAAAACTACTAACGCACGCCCGATGCCAAATCGTATGAGAGACGAGTGAGGCGTGCCCTGCAGCGATTCAAGACGCGATTCTGAAAGCACTTCGGGAGAGCACGAGAAAACCTCGCTGTACCCGCGTTAGTTTCCTTGACGATCAATTCCCACCCGACTGGTCTGTTCTGCAACAGGACGCACAGCGTTTTACAGCGGTGCCGTCCGAGAATCGGGTGTTCGGGTCGGCCGGCGAAGTTTGCTCCAAACCCGTCGCGGCTTCTGGGACGGAGAACTGTCTTCTGGAACCGCATGAAGATGTGGTGAAGAGGCGGGTTCGTGATCTACATCAGGTGGGGTGGTCCGCCGGTCGCCGCTCAGGCCGGCGGCAGAGACCTGATACCCGATCCGGTTGGTGCTGTCCGGTTTGAGTTTGGTGGGACTGGCGTCCCGCCGGTCGTCCCGGATGACCGGCGGGACGCCAGTCCCACCAGATCAGACACCCTCAACCGGACCGGGTATGAGAACCGACGCCGGACTTGTGGCCGCGCCGGCGTTCGGAGTACAACTTTAACACCGGTCCGACCGAACCGTTCGTTGGGGGAACCGCCGCCCGGGAGGGGAACCGGGGGCGCGGGCCGGCGCGAAGGGATTCCGCGATGACGCGCTACCTGTGCTGCCTCGCCGTGCTGGCCGTCGCGGCGGTGCCCGACTGGGCGACCGCGTACCACCCGTGCTGGGTGCCGCCGCCGTGCGGCCCCGCTCCCGCGTACCCGCCACGCTTCTACCTGATCCCGCCGGCCGCGCCGGTCTACGAGGTGCCGCTCCCGCCGCCGGCCGTGTACCCCGCGCCGCGGGCCGCCGTCCGCACCCCGGCCCCGGTCCCGCCCGCCGTCGCACAACCGACGCCGGCCCCGGCACCGGCCGCCGAGCCGGTCCGCCCCGCGGCGGGCGTGACGCCCGCGCCGCCCCCGCCGGCCGTTACGCCGAAGCTGCCGGAACTAACGCCGCCGCCGGCCGCGAAGACTCCGGAGCCGCCTGCCGCGAAGGGGACTGATTCGCTCCCGCCGCTGGTGCTCCCCAACCCGCCGTCCGCGCTCCCCGACCCGCCGGCGGCCGGGGCGACGAAGGTCGAGCCGAAGGCGCCGTCGCTCGCGCTGCCGCCGGACCTGCCGGTGCCCGCGGTGCCGATGCCGGCCCCCGCCCCGGACACGACGATCCCGCCGCTGGTACTACCGCCGGACCTGCCAAGCGGGTCGAACGGCGTGGTCCCGACGACGGCGAAGTCGAGCCCGCTGGCCGCGATGCCGCGAGTGCAAGTGTTCCCGGTCGCGGGCACGGCGGCGGTCGGCGCGGCGAGGCGGGTCGGCTTCTTCAACCACACCAACCGCGCCCTTCAGTTGACGATCGAAGGTCGCCCGGTGACGCTACCGGCGAAGTCGTTCCTGCACGCCGAACTCGCCCCGACGTTCCGCTGGTCCGAGGCCGGCGGCCCGCCGCGCACCACGACCGTGCCGCCGGGCAGCCCGGGGGTGGACGTGTTGTTCCGCGCCGGCGACTGACCCTGCGGGGTGGCGAGAATAGGGGTAAGGCGAATGAGCTCGGTCGTGATCCCGACGCCCCGACTCGACCTCGTCTTGCAGACGCCAAACGAGGTTCTGGCGTGGGTCGAGTCGCTGCCACCGGCCGACCGGGCCGAGGTCTCCCCGGACTGGATCGCGCGGGTCCGGACGACGGCGCCGGGCGACCCGTGGGCACTCAGCTACACCGCGGTGGAACGGGGCGGTGCGTCCGTCGGGGCGTGCGCCTTCAAGGGGCCGCCGGACGCCGGCGGGGTGGTCGAGGTGGCCTACGGCATCGACGCGCCGCACCGGGGCCGCGGGTTCGCGTCCGAAGCGACGGCCGCGCTCGTCTCATTCGCGTTCGCCAGCGGTCGGGTCCGCCGGGTCCGTGCCCACACCAAGCCGGACAACGCGGCGTCGCAGCGGGTGCTGGTGAAGTGTGGGTTCCGGCCACTCGGCGAGGTCACCGACCCCGAAGACGGGTTGGTGGAGCGCTGGGAGCTCGATCAGCCGGCCGGGTAAGGCACGTCGTAGGTGCAGTTCACGTCCGGGTCGCGGATCGTCAGCGCCGAGCCGTCCGGCCACGTCACCGTCACCGCGCTCGCCCGCTCGGCCCCGAGGCCGAAGTGCGCGACCGGCTCGTGTGCCCCGCCGTCGATCACCCGCAGGAGTTCGCGCCCGCCGACCACGGCGCGGACCGTCGCCCCGCGGGCCGGCGCGCCGAAGCGCGTCCGCGGGACGATCCGAAGCCGGTCGCCCGCCGTCCGCGCGCGGAACACCGCCACCCCGTTCGGACCGCCCAGTAGCAGTTCGGGCGCGCCGTCGCGGTTCACGTCCATCACCACCGCCGTCGTCGCGTCGACGTCGGCGGCCGCGCCCGGGTCGAGGCGGGTCAGCGTCGGCTCGCCGCCATCGCCCGGTGCGAGTCGGAACAGCCGATTCGGCTCGCCGTGGTGAAGGACGAACACCTCTTCACAGCCGTCGTTGTCGAGGTCGGCAATGATGACCCCGCGGGCATTCGACGGCAGCGCGAACGCCGGGCTGGCGCGGTCGCGCCACCCGTCGGCAACGGCGACCGCCAACCGGTGCGGCCCGTCCCAGTTCGCCCAGCACAGCCCGACCCGCCCGCCCACGTCCGTCACCGCCACACCGCCGGCGTGCTCGTCGGCGTCTGCCAGCACCGGATGGAACGCTTCGCTGAACGCGCCGGCGCGGTTGAGGAAGAGCAGGTTCGCGCCGCCCTCGGCGGTCACGAACAGGTCGGTGGCGCGGCCGACGAGCGGTCCCGCCACGACCCCGCGGGCGGCGACGACGTGGCCCAGCGCGAGCGCCCGGGCGAGGTCGGCGAGGCGGCCGTCGCGGCCGAGTTCGACGAGCCGCAGCGGCCACCCGTCCGACCCGACGAGGAAGCCGAACCGGCCGTCGCCGCGGCGGTCGAGTGCGGCCGCGACCCGCCCCCCGGCGGCGCCGCGGGCGGGGCGGTTGTGCGGGTCGGAAAAGAGGTCGTGCCAGGCGCCGCCCGGGAGGAGCTTGAACAGGCGGTCGGCGGAGCGGGCGGTGGGGCCGGCGGGCGCCGGCAGGTAGAGTTCTTCGGCCCCGTCGCCGTCGAGATCGCCGGCAGCAGGCGCCCCGACGGCACCAACCGGCGGGCCGTCGGGCGCGGCGGGGCGGAGGCCGGCGTCGCCCCAGCGGTAGGCGCGGACCGGGCCGGCGGGCGGGACGAGGACGAGTTCGGGTTGCTGGTCCCCGTCCACGTCGGCGACCGCGAGCGCGGCGGCGGGGCCGGGCGGGGCGAGTTCAGGGGCGGCCGCGAGCATCAGCGGGGAACCCGGGCCGATTAGCGGGTGGCGCTGGTGTGGGTCGCCCGCGCGGCCATGATGTCAGAAACCGTCACCCACCCGGACGCCTGCCCGGTGGGGCGGCGGTAGGCGACGTAGGTGTGGTCCGGGTCGGCCTCGGGGCGGAGGACGTGGGCCGGGCCGACCGGCGCGGCCTCCCCCACACCCACCTCCCACACCTGCCACCGGCCGGACGCCGGAAGCCGATACAGGGAAAGGGTGCGGGTGTTCGGGTTGTAGTCGATCCGCTCGACGACCGGGCGGGGCAGTTCGACCATCTTCGGGCGGTGAGCCTCGCCCTCGGTGGGCGGGCCGCCCCAGCCGGCGAACCCGACGACGACGAGGAGCGCCGCCGCGAACCAGAGCGGGGGCGGGACCGAACGGGTCGTCCGTAACGCCGTCATGGCCGGTCTCCTGGGCCGGGGGTGAATGGGGAGTTTACCGGGGCTCGGCCCGGGTTTCCAGAAGGTGTCGGGGCGAAGGGCGGCCGGCGCGGACTGGAAACCGGGGCGAGAGGAGCCCGGTCTGTATGGGGGTAGTTTAGCACCAATTTCAGCACCGGAATAGCCGAAAACCCCTATCAGCTCGGGTCTCGTAGGTCGGGTCGAGTCTTCGAGACCTGACACGACGACGCGAACAACGCACGGCGGGATCCGGGAACGAAACCCTATGTGGGTTCGAGTTCATTCCACCCGTATCCAGCCCCCCGCGCCCCGGTGTCAGGTCTCGAAGACTCGACCCGACCTACGAAACCAAGATCCCTACACCCACATTCGGGTTCACTCGCCCCCGGCGCGGGTCGCCAGCGCCCGCCACGCCGCCGGGTCGATCCCGGCCGCCACCACGCGCACGCTCCCGTCGCAGGCGAGCAGGTTCACCCCGCCGGGATGAAGTACCCGCGCCGACACGCGGCCTTTCTGCTGTGAGGCGTTGAGGCAGTCGAACCCGGCGGGGTCGGGCGGCTCGGCGTGGTTGTACAGCGTGTTGCCGTAGTTGCCGACCACCCACTTCCCCCCACGCTCGCCGTTCCACATGCCGGCGGCCGGTACGCACGCCACCGGCGTCGGGTTGGCGGCCGCGGGGAGTTCCAGCATTACCCGGCGCGCGTCGGTGCTCCCCGCGCCGGGGCCGAGCGGGCGCTCGGCAAACGCGGCGGTGTTCGAGGTGCCGTCCGAGATGTCGCCCACACGTACCGCAGAGCCGAGGAAGAAGACGCCGTCGGCGCCGGTGATCGATCCGGAGCTCGCCCCACTGCCGGCGCACGCGGCGTAGCTCGTAGCGCCGTATTCGACCCCCGGCACCCGCCCGCCGGTCGCGTCCGCGGGGCAGATGTAGGTGGCGACCACCGCCGACGCCGCGGGGCGGTTCTTCGACCCGTCGTAGACCGTCGCCGGCGGGACGGTGAAGTCGGCCGGCGGGGCGGCGAGGTCGAGCCGCGCGAGGACCGTGTCTTGTTCCAGATACGCGAGCAGGTGGGCGTGGGCGGAGAAGATGGCGGGCGTGGGCGTGCCGCGGCCGGGCGGGAAGCGGCCGAGCGCGGCGTGGTGGTTGTGGAGCGCGAGGCCGATCTGCTTGAGGTTGTTCTGGCACGCCGCCCGCGCCGCCGCGGCGCGCACCTTCTGCACGGCCGGCAGGAGCAGGCCGACCAGGGTGGCGATCACGGCGATCACCACCAGCAGTTCGATCAGCGTGAACCCGCGGCGACCGGGCACCAGATTGGTGGGGCCGGCGTCCCGCCGGCCGCCCATTTCTGACCACGACCGGCGGGACGCCGGCCCCACCAGGACCAGAGCTAAGCGCTCGTGCCGCCTCACCGGGTCACCGGGGCGACGCGCCAGATGCGGTTCGTCACGTCGTCGGTGACGAGCAGCGCCCCGTCGGCGGCGACGCACACGCACACCGGGCGGCCGTACACCTCCGACTCGTTGGCGATGAACCCGGTGAGGAAGTCTTCCGGCGGGCCGACCGGGCGGCCGTCGCGGAACGGCACGAACGCCACCCGGTAGCCGGCGAACTGCGACCGGTTCCACGACCCGCGCTGGCCGATGAACGCCCCGCCGCGGTACTTCTCGGGGAACGTGGGGCTCGTGCCGAAGCACAGCCCGAGCGACGCCGTGTGCGCGCCGACCGGCACGTCGGGCGGCACCGTCTTCGCCACGAGGTCGGGGCGCTCGCCCTTGCGGCGCGGGTCTTCGTTCTTGCCGAAGTAGGCGAACGGCCAGCCGTAGAACGCCCCGTCGCGGACGGACGTGATGTAGTCGGGCACGAGGTCGTCGCCGAGCTCGTCGCGCTCGTTGACCGCGGTCCACAGGAGACCGGTCTTCGGCTCCCAGGCCATGCCGACCGGGTTGCGCAGCCCGGCGGCGAAGACGCGCAGCCCGGTGCCGTCCGGGTTCGCCTCGAGGATGTTGGCGCGGAGCGCCTCCTCCTTCATCCCCTTCTCGCCGACGTTGCTCGCCGACCCGACCGAGATGTACAGCTTCGACCCGTCCGGCTTGGCAAGCAGGTTGCGCGTCCAGTGGTTGTTGTACCCGCCGATCGGCAAGTGTACGACCGGCGTGCCTTTGGCGTCGATCTTCGTGGCGCCGGCGGTGTACGGGAAGCGCACGACCGAGTCGGTGTTGGCGACGTAGAGGTGCTCGCCGACGAGCGCCATGCCGAGTGGCTGCTTCAGGTCCGCCAGGAACGTCTCGCGGACCTCGGGCTTGCCGTCCTTGTCCGCGTCGCGGAGGAGCGTGACGCGGTTCGCCGAGCCGCCGGTGACGGTCTTCGACTCCTTCAGCCCCTTCTTCATCTCGGGCTTGGCGTCCTTGGGCGGGAGGGTGCGCGCCTCGGCGACGAGCACGTCGCCGTTCGGGAGGACGTAGAGCCAGCGCGGGCTGTCGAACCCCTCGGCGTAGAGGGTGACGGTGAAGCCGTCGGGCGCCTTGGGCGTCTTCCCGTCGGGCCAGCCGACGACCTTCGGGTGTTTGGTGACGGACTTGGTGGCGAACGGCGGCGGGAGGTCGGCCTGCGGCGGCTGGGCGGCAACGACCGCCAGCCCGACGAGGGGGACGAGGACGCGCATCGGGGGAGCTCCGGGGACGCCCGGGGGAGCCCCGGACGCCGGAGTCGCCCGCATCCGTCGTGCCGGTGCGGGGTGGGGCTTCCGTGCTGCCAGTGCGGCCCCGAAGCGGGGCATCGACATCGGAGTTCCACAACTCGGTGCCCCTATGTCCGGGCGGTACTCTCGTCCGCGGCGTCCGCGCCGAGTTTTCCACAGGTGTTGGTCCAACTTGGGGCGGTTGAGACTACTTCGGGTCGAACCACCCCCTCTGCTCGGCCCCGCCATCGCTTCATAACTCCTTGCGAAGACTCCATCTCCGACGAAATCGAGCGGTACATAGGGCCGCCGCCGTTGCATCTGATCGCCCCAAAGTTTGGGGCGGTTTGGGGCGGGCGATCGACCGAGTCGAATCGCCACACCTCGATCGGGCGTCCGAAACGCCCACGCGGCGGCCGTCGGCCGTGCATTGCTACACGGACCGGCGGTCGCCGGTGGGCGGGTGTCGGGTTCCGACGCAGTGTCCCACCGGGCCGCTCATGTGCCACAGGGGTTGCAGGGGTTACCTGCGCGGTCGCCCGGACGACCGCCCCCGCGGCGCACCATAACAGTGCGGAGACGCGCGGCTCGCGGATGAAGGAAGCACGGTCCGGGTGTGTGCGCCGAACCCGGGAATCGCTGCCGCGGTCCGGGCCGCGAACAGAGCCGGTGGGGCCACACCCGACACCTCAATCGAAGTGTAGGGGCCGGTTTGCCTGCCCACGCCACCCCGGGCGATGCGCGGCCGCCCCCCTCGGGGCACCAGCCCCGAGCCACCTGTTGGCTCACGCCGGCCGTTCACCACGTCGGGAGTTCGCTCCTGACATCGGCATCCGATTGGTCCGTCGAACTAGCCGGTGTGGGTTCACGTCACGCTGCGGAGCGGCGGAAAACCCGTTCCCACAGAGCGGGGGGAACGACACAGCTCACCTGCCGGGGCCAGCTTTGCGGTCCCGGTCAGGTGCAGCGCGGAATGTCGCTTCCTCAAGTCCTAACGCCTTTGAGTAGCTCGGCCCGCGCCTGGTC
>VFQN01006102.1_pt1 | contig 14122 bp, 8 predicted proteins | sample 3512371 | NCBI WGS metagenome assembly VFQN01 (sample SAMN10412370, study PRJNA504923) | tailings metagenome | isolation source: Replicate 2 from Balatoc abandoned mine | place: Philippines: Itogon, Benguet | collected 2017-08-28
GTAAGCGTCCGGTAATGTCGATCATTCGTCAGTCTTCTACCGGACATGCTACCAATGTAATCGGTGGTTTAGCTGTAGGTATGGAATCTACTTTCTTGCCAATTCTTGTATTGGCAGGTGGTATCTGGGGTTCTTATGAGTGTGCAGGATTGTATGGTGTAGCGATTGCTGCTGCAGGTATGATGGCCACTACTGCTATGCAATTAGCTATTGATGCTTTTGGTCCGATTGCAGATAATGCAGGCGGTATCGCTGAAATGAGTGAATTGCCAAAAGAAGTGCGTGAAAAAACAGACGTGTTAGATGCAGTTGGTAATACCACTGCTGCTACCGGTAAAGGTTTTGCCATTGCTTCTGCTGCATTGACAGCATTGGCATTGTTTGCAGCGTTCGTGGGTGTGGCAGGCATTAATGGTATCGATATTTATAAGGCGAAAGTATTGGCCTCTTTATTCGTAGGTGCGATGATTCCTTTTATCTTCTCTTCATTAGCGATTCGTGCGGTTGGACAAGCTGCGATGGCGATGGTGGAAGAAGTTCGTCGTCAGTTCCGCAGTATTCCTGGAATTATGGAAGGAACCGGAAAGCCTGAATATGATAAGTGTGTAGCGATTTCAACAGAAGCTTCTATCAAGAAAATGATGTTACCAGGTGCAATTGCGATTGTATCTCCATTGATTATCGGATTCTTATTGGGTGCTGAAGCATTGGGTGGATTCCTGGCAGGTGCTACTGTGAGTGGCGTATTGATGGGAATGTTCCAGAACAATGCCGGTGGTGCTTGGGATAATGCTAAGAAATCATTTGAAAAAGGTGTTGAGATCAACGGTGAGATGTACTATAAAAAATCAGAACCACATAAAGCTTCTGTAACTGGAGATACGGTGGGTGATCCATTTAAAGATACTTCTGGTCCATCTATGAATATCCTGATTAAATTGATGTCGATTGTTTCACTGGTAATTGCTCCAACCCTTGCTCAATTGCATGGTGCTGATACCAGCAATCAACTCGTTGAAAAGAGCATTGAGATCAGAGCTACTGATGGAGATAATAAAGTAAATGTAAGTGTGAATGCAGAAGACATGAAAATGGATGAGATGATCAGCGAATTAAAAAAAGCAGGCTTAATTACAGGTGATAATGTTTCATTAGAAATCAAAGACGGAAAAGTTATCATCAATGGAAAAGAATTATCTGAAGATGTAGCCAAGCAATTTTCTATCTATTTAGAAGAGAAAGAGGGTGTGAATATTAAAGTGAATTTGAAAGAAGAGAATAAGTAAAACGCTCTGTCAAATAAAAAAATACCCGTTGAGCAACGGGTATTTTTTTTGTTATTTCGCTTTCCGATAAACTATATGTTTTCGTTCCCAAAAATTAAATAGTGGTAAATCGAACATAAGCCCAAGATAGATCCTAGTTGTATTGAATTGCTTATCGTTTACTTTTCCTGCTTCTTCATATTTACGCAGTTGAGGTGTATATTGAATACCTGAAGAAATAACGAATGGACTTCCTGGTACACCTACAGCTAAATGTAAGCCAGGGCTAAGAAATTGAGACCATTTAAGAGTCTGATTAAGAGCAGTATCATTAGAATTACCCAAGCGATAAGATACAATTGCACCAAGATCAACGATACTAGCAGTTAAGGTCATTGTCCAATTGGTACGATTGTAAATATTATTCCTTTTTACTTTTATTTTATCAGGGTTTCGCACATAATCATCAGGCAACATACCATTATTACGATCATACTCACGTTTCCCTGACGCCCATTTTCTACCAAAAGTCTTACTGAGTGAAATACCAATCGGAACAGATACTCCCCATACAGCACCCGCTTTGGGGTTATTGGATCGAATAGTGTCATTCTTCTGTCGCGTTGACCATTCATAACCCACATAGGGTCCAGCAAATGCGTTTAGATCAACAGACCACCAATTATTTCTTTTTTTCTTATAAGAGCCTACAGGCATTGCATAAGACTCAACAACTTTAGCAAGTTGTTTATCATTCTGCGCTAGTGCAGCATCATTAAGGAATCCACTTAATTTTCGAATTAGTTGAATAGCATGTCGTTCATTTTCGAATAAAATTGCTGCTAATGGACTTGTCTTTTCGAAGCTAACAGTATCTTTTATAATACCATAGTGAAAACGATTGATATTTTTCAAACTGTCTATTTCAGCCTGAATTTCATACTTAAGAATAGTGTTAGAAAAAAGACTGTCATTTTGAATTTTCTTTACAGCAACCGTAAACTTATGATCATCTTTATACTCATAAAATAAAGTATCGATTAGCGCCAATGTATTCATGACAGCACCTGCAAAATTTTTCTTGGTCACTAAATTATAGATCTCAAAAACTTGCTCCCCATACAAAAAGACTTTTTTAGTTTGTTGAGTTACTTGATTGTTTGCCAAATTCGGATCAAGATTGCCGAGTACATTAAATATTTGGTTCAAAGAACCCCACACGTTATATGTGCTATAAAACCAATCTTTTTGACCATTCTGTTGTAGTCTTTTTTGTTCATCCAGATATTCAGCACCTACTTTTTCTACTTGTCCAATTGCCGAACTGATATTACCCAATAACCTCCTAACCTTTTCAACATCAAGTGTATCGTAAGTAATATTATTTTTTACTCCTTTTATCAGTTTACTAAATACAGACTGATATTTAAGATCTATTAAAGAAAGCATGATCTCTATTTCTTTTCTATTCATATTTCGATAGTCTTCATAAGCTAGCATTCTAAAATTAGCATTGACATCCGGCACAAATAATTCAGTATTGATCGCGTACAATAAGGTTATATGATCTTGGAAAAAGACTTTATTGCTCTTAGCTGTATCTGATTCCGGGGCTTTTGCTAAATACATCGATTTGATAGCATCCCGATAACTATATCTTTTCACAATGAGTTCTGCCAAATCACAAATACCAAGAATATATGGACTATACCTTGTTGCTTCAGGCCAGCGATTAGATAGCCACTTACTAGTCAATACATTTTTGGTCATTTGCATGAAATCTTTCGATAAAGCATAACGCCACTGTGCACCTAAATTCGGTATCTCATATACTTCATTTCCTTGAAGCAATTTCATTGTGGTAGGAAAAAAGAGTTTCAACAGATCATATCTATCCGCATTTTGTGTAATTTTTTCAAAGAACCACATCACTGATTCTTGCTTGATTCGATTAGCGAGATAAATTGCCAATGCATTAATCATCTCTGCCTCTGATGGTAATTTGATGGCAAGTTTGGAAGCTGTTTCTAATTCTGAAATAACCTGTTGCATTTCAGGCAAGCTCTTGAGAGAGAATAAAGTAAAAGCATTTTCAACATTAGCGTTCTGTACACTATTACGCCCCAATTGTAAATTACTCATGTACAAAGCAAACCCTTTCAATTCTTCCTCTTTGTTGAGTAGAAAATGAATAATATTTGTTCGCAATGAATCAAGGTTATTCCTCTTTTCCGAAAACGCTTTGTTTAATAAAACAATATTCTTATTTACCCGATCTATTCGTTCTTGGAACTCATTTTTTTTAGTATCACGCAGTGCTACGACACTATCAATAGAAAATTGACATTTACGTATTTCTTCTGTATTAGTAGAATCGTTTAGTAGACTTTTTTTGAGCACTTCTTTTTCATCAATAATTTTATTGTTGGTTGCAATTACTGAATCTTTACTAAAAATGGTGCGTTTAAGCAAATCGCTAGAATCTTTTATATTTTCATTGTATGTAGATTCATCAATCTTAAGTTGAGCTTCAGTTCTATCGAAGAGTCGCTTCTTTTCAATTACTTCTCTTCTTAAAACACTATTCACAGTGGTAGGTAAAAAAGCTTGAATAACTGAATCGTTTAAAAGAAAAAATTGGTCTAATTTCACTAAGCTGTCCGACAGCTTTTTCTTGATCTCTTTTAGAATCGAATATTCTTTAAGGCTATAATCCAGCTTTCCAAGAACATCTCCTGTAACATCTTGTAAATTTGCATACCAAATAAGGCTCCCTAATAATTGCTGCTTAATAGTATCTTCTATTTTTTCGTTTGGTAACTGAGCCTTGTATAACCATTTCGCTACCTCATACGCATTTCGTAAATGAACATCTTTTTGGGCTTGAACATTCTCTGTACAAATGGAGCACATAACAACGATCAATAATAGCCATGATTTAGCGAGTCTCATAAGAGCAGTTTTAATAAAAAATTGGGAGGGAGACAGTTTCTTATTCGGGAGGTGAATAAAAGTATTATGTCAATTTCATATTTACAAGAAAAACATATTAATTTTCTTATTATTTAAATAATTACACAGTTATTGTGAAAAATAGTATTCGCATCTTTTTGTTGATGACCATTATTCTTATCGGATGTAATAACAATTCCGAACAGTCCAAAACAGCATCAATAACCACAATGGTGATACCTGCAGACTCCATTGCAGAACTGCGTTCTAATATTCGGAAAGAAGCTGTCGTATCTCACCAACAAAAAGTACCCGATGAACTAAACGACTGGAAGTTTGCAGTACAGTTGTATGAAACCAAAAGACGCTTTCATTTTACGGTGCGCATGCAATACAAAGAACTCCGCATCTCAGACTCAATCAACATTCCCAACTTGGGCAAAGAACCCATCCTAGACATCCAAAAAGACCCTCAACCCTACTCCTGCACCATTGGTTTTTTGGATAATAAAGGAGTCTTTAAACCCTACTACCGCGCCAGCGTTCAAAAAGAACAACTCCGATTTAAAAAGATAGCAGCGTATGGAGTTGGAGTTAAGTTGGTTGATAGTCGATAGCCCATAGACTATGGACTATGGTCTATCGACTATTAACATAACTTTTCTTGCTCATTTACGACTAACCTCGTAAATTGCTTACGAATTAAATCGTAAAGCATGGCTAAGAATATTAAGCCCACTGAAAGTGAGCTGGAAATACTTCGGGTTTTATGGGATAAAGGAACTGCTACTGTTCGTGAAGTGCATGAAATATTGAGTGAGCACAAAGATGCCGGTTATACTACTACCCTGAAACTCATGCAAATTATGTTTGAAAAGGGTATTGTGAAAAGAGACGATAGCAGTAAAACACATATTTATCGTGCTAATATCAGTCGAGAAAGTACACAACAACAGATCGTTGGTAAGATGATCAATTCATTGTTTGGAGGATCTTCCAGTCAATTGGTGATGCAGGCGTTGGGTAACCAAACACCCAATAAAGAAGAATTGGAAGAGATCCAAAAGTTATTGGATAACTTGAAAAAGCAATAAAATGCTCCCTGTTTTTCAATCGGTTTTTCTACAATCTCTCGGTTATGCCATTGCGAATAGTTTATGGCAGATGGCTATTTTGTGGCTATTTTATATACTCATTACATCACTCACTAAACCACGGGCTTCAGTAAAATATAGTCTGGCTGTTGTTTTACAAAGCATTGGTTTTATCTGGTTTGTCATTACCCTATTCTTTTATTACAGCGCCTATCAAGAATGGGCACCCGTTCCAACTGACACATCATCCGGAACCATTACAACTGTTGTACCACCAGGAACTGGGTTTCGATCTACCATCCTAAAATTGATGATATGGGCAGAACAATTATTGCCCTATCTATCAGCTGCCTATTTGATGCTGATGATTTTCTTATCTGTTAAATGGGTCATCGGTTATCGCTATACTTTACAAATAAGAAAAGAGGGATTAGTAAAAATGCCTGCTAACTGGCGAGTATTTGTTCAAGATACTTCCAGACAACTAGGAATCACCAGAGAAGTACGTATTTTCTTATCGGAGAAAATTGCTTCTCCCCTTACTATTGGTTTTTTAAAGCCGCTAATTCTGGTACCAGTCGCAAGTATTAATCATTTAACAGTAGCGCAATTAGAAGCCATTTTATTACACGAACTGGCTCATATCAAACGATATGATTACCTCATCAATATTTTATTATCCGTTGCTGAAATCAGTTTGTTCTTTAATCCATTTACGAGATTGTTTTCTACGCATATCCGTAAAGAGAGAGAGAATAGTTGCGATGACTGGGTGTTACAGTTCCAATACAGTGCTTCTACTTATGCTGAAGCCTTATTGAGAATGGCGCAATTACAAACAACTCCTGCATTTGTAATGGCTGCAGCTGGTTCTCATCAAAATGAATTATTGAATAGAGTGAAGCGAATGATAGGTGCCAATGAGAATAGGTTCTCATACAAAAAGCAACTCTTATCCTTTTTATTGGTAACTGGTATTTTAAGTTCGGTTGCATGGTTTCATCCTGCACAATCAAAAAATACGAATGATAAGGTCGTAATAAAATTAGCCGATACTACTGTCACAAGGTTAAGAGAAGTGCAACCTGTTGCCATCGAACCTATGGCTGTGAAAGTGACCAATCCTTTGTTCAATCCGGCTTTCTTTTTGTCTACCTCTTTGAAAAAAGAAATGAGTGAAAATTTAGAGCAGGCATCAAGAGAAATAGAAGCTTCATTAAATAGCAGAGAAGTAAGAGAAGCTATCCAGCAAATACCAGCTACCCTACAAGGTGCTTTTCAAAAAATACAAGCTGAAAAAAATTGGGAATTATCTGATTGGAAAGAGGAGTTGGTTAAAATAGAAAAAGCAGAACAGGAAATGAAGCAGGCGTATAAAACACTAGACACCAGCACCATGCCTGTTTATGTACGCAAACCCTTCAAAGAGGAATATGAAAAGGATATGCAGCGAATGGAAAAAGATTTGCAAGAAGCAAAACTGACGATTGCCAAGGAAGTCAAAGCCACTTTATTAAATAAAACTGAGCAAGAAAAAATTAGCAAAGAAGTGGAAATGGCCATTAAAGCCGTTGAAGAATTGAATCTACAACAAATCATTCCGGCCAATTTAGCATCATTGGAAAAGATGATTGAAGCTTTCGAAAAACTCGATAAAAAGATAAAGCCTTTACAGCCCCTTACTCCTGAGAAACCTAAATTCAAAAAGCCAGTTGTTGAAGAGAAACAAAAAGAAAAACTAACCCCTGAACAAGAGACAAAGATCATTGTGAAAGATCCGGTTGAAATCTTAGCAACACTAGATCGCATCTTGATGCCGGAAATACAAACGGATTGGTTAACCTACCCTACTGCATTCCGTGAAAAGGATTCTCTACTGTTAAAGAAAAAGATGTTGCTGGATGCGTACAAACAACAACTACTTCAACAATGGATGCAACAGGATAGTATTTCAATAAGAATCTTGAAGAAAGCACGACTCTAAACAATGCAAGACTTACCAAAGATTGCGCGGACACCAATCTCCGTATTTATTTCCCAATTGAAAGCCTATTAAAATTTCATGGGTTCCTTTACTCACGGTGTTGAGTCTTGAAGTTTGTAAGTCATAGGAATATCCGATATTGATATTGTGACTGACATTCAGTCCCACCATCCCTGCAAATCCATCCTGGTAACGATAAGAACCGCCAACCCATAAAAGATCTTGGTACATGAACTTGGCGTTCAAATCAAATCCTAATGGCAATGGAGACACATAACGAATCAGTGTAGAGGGCAATAGACTTACATCCTGCGATAACTGCATGCGATAGCCAGCACTGAAAAATAAATGGGGCACTAATTTTCCTCTTTCAACATAGACTGTGTTATTAGAGAAAGCCACATTTTGCGGAACAATTTGTTGTGCAGATACGCCTAGAAAATAATCTTTTGAATACAACCATAATCCAGCACTGATATCAGGTCTGATTTGATTAATCAAACCACTACCCGCCACAGCAGGATCTACTGTAGTAGAACCGAAATTCAATTTTGAAGCATCCAGACTCATGTTACTAATACCTGCAGAAACACCTGCCGCAATACTAGTAGTTGGAGAAATACCTAAGTGATAAGAATAAGTACCAAAAGCTGCAAAGCGATTCAAAGGACCCGTCTTATCATTCAACATCGTAAACCCAATTCCATGATGTGGTTCAGCAGATTGATAACTTTGCCAATAAGCTTGTCCACGTGGATTCTCCCCTCTTGCACGCATACTGGTTGCGGTTTCCCAACCAAAGTCATTTTTCTTTAGAGGTCCGTGCATGGTGATATAAGTAGTAACAGGTGCATCCTGTACGCCTACCCACTGCATACGATGAGATGCTTTTACATCCCAATAAGTTTCAATTCCTGCAACAGCCGGATTGATGATATAATTATTCATGATGTACTGGGTATAATATGGACGCTGTTGCGCATTGACTGCAACGGTCATACATACCCCTAATATGAATCCATATAATTTCAATCGCTTCATGCTATCGGATAATCGTTATGGAGCCGGTATAAATCGGTTTTCCATTTTTGGGATTAATGATATAATAATACGTTCCTATCGGTAATACTTGACCCTGTGATCTACCATCCCAAGGTCTGTTATATCCAAAAGAACGAAAAACAATTTGTCCATACCTGTTAAATACATCAACGGTTGCACCAGGATAACTTTCAAGATACTTAATATCCCAAATATCATTGATACCATCTCCATTCGGTGAAAAGGCATTCGGTATTTCTGGCGATTTCAACAGTTTGATAAAAATTGTATCGCTAACCGAGCATCCACCCTCTGCCGTTACCGTAAATGTATATCGAATATCATCTACTGGTTTGGAGACAGGCGAAAATGCGGTATCGCTGCTCAAATAAGATGATGGTGTCCATAAATAACTCAGGTTATTCCCATAAACGAAAGATGGTTTCAATTGGATTTGTCCACCCTCCAATACTGTTACCCTCTGAGTTCCCATATTTAAAACAGGAAGAGGATAAATGGTTAAAGTAACAGATGCGGTATCACTTCCACAACCGGCAGCACTGTATACATGTAGCGTGGTATTAAAAGAACCCGAATCTTTATAAGCACGTACCGGATTCTGAATAGTCGAAGTATTTCCTTTACCCAAATCCCACACCCATCTTGTGGGTACCACGGCAGATCGCATAGCACTTTCATCAATGAAAGATACAGGCTCATCAAAACATACATCAGCCCCCGATACGGTGAACGCGGCTAATGGATTGGGATATACGGTAATAGTTTTCGTTACCTCGCTCACACAAGTGTTACCACCCGAATAAGACACCATGCGGATATTGAAGTTTTGTCCGGAAGTATTGAATACTGTATACTTATTATTGTACGCCTTGTTCATCGCAGGCGTTTCATCCGTTTGAAATATGGTAGGATTATTTACCCGATCCCAATAAATTTCAGACTTGGTGACAGCACCGAAATCAACAGTAGACTTATTCAAAATAACTACGGGAGTTTTGGCGCAGAGTACATTGTTCATTTGCACTTCAAAATCGGCTTTAGGCACAGATCCATTCACGGTGAAATTTTGTGAGATGGTATTGACACATCCATCTTTCGAAGTTACTCGTAGTGACACGGTATAATTATCCGATTTATTGTATTTCACCTGTGGATTCTTCAATGTACTGCTGGTAATATTGGGTGCGGGACTCACTGCAGGTGTTCCTGCATTGAAATTCCACAGATAAGTAAACTGAGCTTCAGAGCCATCTGCAATTTTGCTAGTGTCGGTGAACTGTGCACTGGCATCATTCAAACAAACTTCTGGTAAAATGAATCCGGGTTGTGGTAATGGATGAACAAAAGGCAATGTTGCCGGAATAAACACATCACTTTTGCAACCGGATGTCGTTTCTACTTGCAAACTCACAGTCTTACCACCAGTGGTTGTATATTTTGTGGTTTGTGATGCATTGGTAGTAGCAATAATATTTCCCTTTCCATCACCTAAGTCCCATGTCCATTTAGTGATAGCACCTGTCTGACTAGTAGAAGCGTCGGTAAAAGTGATATCGGTATCTGTACAACGTACTGCTGAAAAATTAAAGTTGGCAATGGGTTTAGAAGTGATGGCAACAGTTTTTGTAACATCATCTGATATACATCCGATTGTACTAACCGCTCTAAGTTTTATAGAAAAATTTCCTGACTGTGTATAATTGTATGTGAAGACTTCATTACTCTGATTAAAATTGAAGGTCTTACCATCCCCCGTATCCCAAAAATACTGAACACCTGAACCTGTACTTGGCTCGAGTCTAACTGATTCGTTCACACAGCCTGTGGTTGTTATAGCAAAATCAGTGGTGGGTTTGGGATATACTGTTATGGGGATCGAATAAACCTGTTCAGTACTGCCGCAGCCATCTGGCGTAGCAGAAGTTGAATAAAGTTTAACTGTATCTCTGAGTGCTGAAGTATTTGGATTTGAAAAAGTAAATGTCTTACCAGGACTGAAATAATACAATGTTTGTCCACTAACCACGGGTATGCTATCCGCTAACGGAGCGTTTATAGGACCAATCGCTGTATTGGGTGAAATATTTGGGGCAGCAGTGAAATCCCATCGCAAGCTTGTTGGCTGAAAGGACAAAGGGACTGAAAATTGAACAGGTGTATTGATGCAAGTTACAGCTGAATCAATGCGGTTGTAGGGGTTATTAAAACTTGCTTGTCTACTAAAATCCTTGACATTGGTTCCTGCATTATATCCATAAGATTCCACAGGCCCAAAGCCATAAGCTATCGCTATAAACCCAGAATCTGCTTTTAAAGTTTGAATAGGATTCGTAATTGAGATGGAAGTAACATCCTCTTGTAATACAGAAAAAGAGGTCCCTGGAATAGCAACAAAATTACCCACTGGATTATTTCCATTTATCTTAAAACTTGATTTAGCTCCTGTAGGTATAATGATATTTAAATAACATTTTCTCACATCACTTTGGTTAGGAGGCACCCAATTTTCATGAGCAGAAAAAACGGTGATATTATTAATGGTCTGTTCAACTGGATTTAATACAATCATTTCTGGGTCACCATCAGTAGCACCGGGAGTACATGCTTGAGCTGTAAGGTATTGAACGACTGATGAAGGCTTATCAGTTTGAATGTAAGTTGGAACGCCTGTTTGATATTCGTAAAAGGAGTTATTGATTAAGTTAGTTAAGGTTGTTGTAACACCATTTTCAGTTTTTTTTACAACTGTTGAAGGATCAGAAACAAATACCCTAAAAATGTCATATGTTCTTGTTAGTGCGGGTGCTGTTAGAAAATTTTTACCCCAAGCGCGAACAGGAAATAACTGTTGGTACAAATTATCACCACTACTTGGATTAGGCGTAGTACATCCAAACGCACTCCATGATGTTGCTGAAAAAACTGCTATTGGCTTGCATCCTTGATTTCCCGAAGAAATTGACCTCACTTTACTTCCTGATAGGTCTCCATTTTTTATTCCTTGAAACTGATAGCAATCACCTGGGTTTTGCAACGTTACAGTGAAAGGAACCCCAGCTGTTTTCCCCCCCAATCCGTTAATCGTAGGAGTAATTTCTACCGTAGTATTTGCTTGTGTGGCAATCACTGCAATTTCACCTACTCCACTAATGGTTCCATTATTTTGGGGGCTGTTATTTGCTGTTGAAGCCGTGGGATAACTAGGCACTATATATTCATTACCCAATACAGGCGTCGGTAGGACTAATGCAGCCCCACTTCTAGCTGTTTGAATAATATGAGAATAGACTACAACAGGTTGTACTGAAGTAATTTTAACCGCTGCATTTGTTTTAACTCCATCAGCCATATCTAGATACACAGGAGAATTAGGACCATCAACTACACCAGTTGATCCAAGGAAAAGCTTAGTGATCTGATTAGCAGTAACAGTAAAATTAATTGATGTGCCGCCTCCAATCTGAACAACTCCTGATGTATTTACATCTGAAGTAATATAAAGCCCCATCACAGAACTTCTGTTTCCGGTGCTACCATCTATATGTCCGGGATAAGCAATCCAAAATTCTTTCCCCTTATTGGAGAAATCTTGCGCATATATAGCACAAACACTACAAATAAGCAGCGTAAACAGTAGCCATTTTCTTTTATTCATCAAGGGATTCAGCACAACACTACATTGACAACGATGGGTTACAAAGGTTTAAAATTAAGGGTTCAACCCTATTCCATCCTAAGATTATTTAAATGGATAAAACGTTGCCTTTCAGGAGTGAATGTGCAGATGGACCCATACAAAACAAAAGATCCAAAATACTGAGATTAGGTTGAAACCCGATTCTATCCTCAAAGACCTGCCGATATCGAATCACCCCCTCCTCTGACTGGAAATTCTTGGGCATCCATCGGTTCCGAGCATCGAAGGTTTGTTCAGGTACTTGGAATTGATACGATGCAGTTTCAGAAAAGCCGGCGGGTATCTTCAAGACTTTCCATAACCACTGTTGGATATCCCGGTTCAGGTCGAGCAGGAATTCTGGCCTGGAAGTAAAGATCCTTTCCAACCCATCCCGATAAAATTCATAAAAAGGAGACCGGTTATAGCAAGACTCAATGGTTCGCCAATGTTGCTGTTGCCAGGGCAAGGAATAACTGATACGAACATCTTTAATGGGCTGCTTTTGATCACGTCCTTTTTCCAGTGGAACCGATAAAGTCACCAATCCATTACTACCTGCTAGCACCATTCTATTGCGAAAACTCATTTTTTGGAAGCTTTCATATACTTCAAATTCAATATTTGAAAATTGAAACAAAGTATTAATGTAGTTAATGCTTCCAAAATATTGATATTCAATTATTAAATTATACATAACGATATAAAACTAACAAAAATGATAAAGAGACATAAACAACTTATACTAGACCTATTTATGAATAATTTTCTGATTTAAATAAATATTGTAAATAACTGTTTATCAATTATTTAATAAAAAATGAGTTACCCAAATAAAATAGCATTTAGAATTAAAGGATAATTTTATGGAAACGCTAAATAATTTAGGAATAAATTGCATAAAAAAAGTCACCTCCGCCCCTTCCGAAACACTAGAATGACTTTTTCTTTGATAAAGATAACTGAGTAATCTTTTCATTCATTCACATTCTCCCCACAACCTCTTTTTACCTGATTGATAAATGGCATTTGTTCAATCCTACAATCTGCTAATTTGCAGCAAATTGAAAATGTGAAGTATCTCCTCTTACTGTTCCTTGTTTGTGCAGGATTATTCGCTTGTCAAAAACCACAAGCTTTTGACTACCGGAATGTGAAAAATGTGAAACTCGAAAAATTGGGGTTTGAGAAATCTACCCTTAGCATGGACTTGGTATACTACAATCCAAATGCTTTTGGCGTTGACTTAAGAAAAGTGGAGGCCGACATTTATATCGATAATCACTATCTCGGTAAATATCAATTGGATACTTTAATGCATATCCAGCGCAAGGCCGAATTTGTACTTCCCTCCCGTATTCAGGTAGATATGCGTGGCATTTTCAAAAATGCCTTAACGGTACTTTTCAACCGTGAAGTGTTACTGCACGTAAAAGGAACCACCAGAGTAGGTAAAGCCGGGTTCTTCAAAACCATACCTTTTGATTATGAAGCCAGGCATAAACTAGAATTATAAGACTCAAGATACAAGAAGACAAGGCACAAGGAAGTTCCAAGACATAAAAAGGTGCCAAGCGGCCAAAGTCCAAGTTTAAATAACGCCGGACTTTAGTCCGGCGAAAAGAGAATAAAGCTATTCGTGACATTTACACAAGAGATCAATCAAGTTTTGACGATCAAACTACACTTGCAGCCTGAAGCCTGCAACTTGCAGCTTTCTCGTGTCTTTTCTTCTTGTCTATTGTACCTTAATTAAAGGGTTTTACATGGCAAGGCTTTCGCGGCTGTGGTCCTCCACCATCTGCTGCCCTTTTACAGGATGGTGGTAGTTTTTTGTAGGCATCTTCGGAGGCTTTGGTTTCATCTGCATCAAAACCTGCATTGTTTAAAGTGACTCTGAGTGCATCCGGATTGGTATAATTCGGCAGGTATTGTATTCTGATCTCTCCTTGCAGTAAGTTAATTTTCCATTGTACAAGTCCACCCTCAATGATTCCTTTTTCTTCAAGCAGGTATTTATCCAATACCTCCTTACACTCCCAGCATTTAAGGTTATTGGATTTGATACTTACCCATTCAGGCTTGGCTT
>VFQN01006103.1_pt1 | contig 14121 bp, 20 predicted proteins | sample 3512371 | NCBI WGS metagenome assembly VFQN01 (sample SAMN10412370, study PRJNA504923) | tailings metagenome | isolation source: Replicate 2 from Balatoc abandoned mine | place: Philippines: Itogon, Benguet | collected 2017-08-28
AGTTTAGGTCATGTAAAGGGCCCTTTTTGAGAGCATCTAAAAAAGAACATTATTTTTAAATTTATTTTATATAAATTTATTTCTAAATCTAAAGGCCGTGCCAACCCTATGAAAGGCTGAAAGCGTTGCTGCACTACGGGCATGCCACGTGTGACACGTGCAGCCAAGTCCGCCGTGCCTATCATGCAGGTTGGTCCCTACTTGAGCGTGCTGTGCGCATCCATCACTACGCTACTGTACCCGTCCATTCTCGCCCAATCAATTCCACTTTACTTGCCCCTGCACGCCTTTTTGTGCCCCGCCCCCCAGTCCGCCGCCTGGCACTCCCTGCAGCAGTACCACGCGCCCCGGCACCTCCCGCACACCAGCAGCCCCTGCCCTTGCCCCTCCCCCGCCTCGCTGTCCCCCTCCAGCCGCGTGCACCGCGCGTTGCAGCAGCAGCTGCCGCCCAGCTCCCAGCCCACCTCCGCGGGGCCCAGCAGCCACAGCGGCACCTCGGGAGCCACACGCGGCTCGCACCCAGGCGACGAGCGCGAGGCAATCATCACCAGTGCGTCTCCGTACCTCGCCTCAGTTGCGTAGCCTGCAAAGCGCGCTGCAGTCACAGCCGCCCGCAGCTTCTCCACACTTGAGCTCGCACCCCAAAGCACCTTCCCTAGCATCGGGCTGGAGCTGAAGCTGAGGAAGCGGCTCCCGTCCGGCAGCCGCATGGAGCCCACGTCGTGCTGGCAGCTCCACAGGGCGCAGTGGCTTAGCTCCAGGGCCGTAGCCGCCAGCTGGCCCCCGCCGGAAGCTGGCAGTAGCTGCACGCAGTCCAGGGCGGCGCCCACCAGCCCTGCCGCATCCGCCTCCCCATCCAGAAGCCCCTGCAGCCCGTCCGCCAGCGCACCCAGCTCCGTCATCCCCACCGCCGCTGTCCCCGCCGTACCCTGCCCTGCCGCTGATGCACTGCCGCCCCCGCTGCCGGGCCCTGCTCCCGCCCCCCGGCCTTGCTCACCAGATCCCTGCAGCGCCACACAGTCTTCTGGGCCACCAGCAGTACGAACAGCAGGGGCTGTAGGCTGTCCGCCACGCGCGAGACCTCGTCCGCACGTACCCCGGCATCGCCAACGCCCCGTCCGTCAGAACCACGCACGCCGGTGCGCATCGTCAGCTGCCTGCACTGCAGGATGAGGTGAGAGCTCAGCGGGGGCACCACCTTCGCCAGCGCAAACGACAGCAGCAGCCTAAGCCGCTGGGCCCCCTTGGGGTAGCCCGCTGCTGCGTCTCCGGCTCCTGGGTCGTCCCCGCCCGCTGCCGACCCCCCGTCCGCACGTGCGGAGCTGGCACCGCAGGAGTAAGGCGCACTGGCTCCAGCTGCACTGCGGTTGTAGGGGTGCCGGGCAGCCCGGTACTGCATCCAATCAAACGCAGCGCCTATGTTGTTGCATAGCATGGACGCGAGGCCGCCCACCACCATCGCCTCGTCGTGACCCGGGGCCGCCACGCCCAACGCAGCGAGGCCGACGCCGCCTCCCCGGCCCCGAACGACGTCCCCGCTGTTTTCCTGTTGCTTTTGTCCCGCCCTGCGTATCAGCCTGGCCATGGAGGCCAGGAGGGATGCTGACTGCCGTGGGTTGCCGTAAGCTAGCAGCCACGGAAGGTCGTGGGAGTACTCTAGGACGCTGCCGCTGTTGTTGCTGTTGCTGCCGCCGCTGCTGTTGCTGCGGGTGCCGTCCATGCCGCTGCAGATTTGGGCCAGGTCCCTGAGAGTACGCCTGTGCAGCAAAAGGTGGCTCATTAACAGCACGTCACCGTGCGCGTAGCCGCGGCCGGATCGTCGCAGCAGGGTGTCCAGGCAGGGCAGGTAGCCGCCGGACAGGGCGGCGGCCAGGCGGGGGTGAGGCAGCGGCGGGAGGTGGTCTGAGGGGGTTGAAGTAGAGGCAAAAGGGCAACCTGTAAAAATCCAGATGACGAGTGCAGTGGATGGAGAGTAGGTGCGATAGTAGGTTCCGTTTTCCTTTCCCCCCAGGAAGGAAGCAAAGCGAAAAACAGAGGCTCTGCTGAGCAGCAATGCTCCCGTTGCAAGCAAAGATGCTAATGGGTGCAGGAGAGCGTCGGGGATCTTGGGGTGATTAGAAAGTAGGTGCCAGGTGTGCAGTCCGTGCGGTTGCAGGTCTGGGCCCCGTTCCACACAAGCCACCAACCTGCAAGCTAGTTACCTGTGCGGGTTAGCTGCGGCAGCCCCAGCGCCATCAGCTCCGCAAGGTCACAGCCCGCATTGTCTCCGGTGGACCAGCGCAGGGCATACTGCACCACGCCACAAGCCATGCCGTACCACTCCGCCAGCAGCACCTGCTCCTGCTGCCGCTGATGCTGCTGCTGCTGCTCCTCCCGCCCCTCCACCCGCCCAAGCCGCTGACACCCGTGTCCCGTACTGCCGCCCACCCCGCCCTTGCCCACGCCAGCCTCCCTCCCTTCCAGCGCCTGCTGCTTTTCCTGCTGCTCCCCCGCCACCCCTCCATCCCCCAGCGTCCTGCGGAACACCCCCAGGGCCTGCACCGTGAGCGGCCCCACCATGCACTTGCCCATCATCAGCACGTGCTCATCGTCATCGTGCTGTAACCCAGCGGGACCCCCCATCCTCAGCGTACCCCAAGGGCTGAGCCCGCCGCCCCCCCCGGCCCCGCCACCGGCCCTCCGCCTCCGCTCCTCCTCCGCGACCCACCCGCAAGCCACCCCCACCGCCCAGCCCACCACCCGCCGGCTGATATCACGAGCCGCCTTAGGCCCCACCACAGGCCATTGCCCCACGCCCGCGTCCACCTCACCTGCTGCCCGCCCGGACACTGCTGCCGACGGCCCCTTTCCCGCTGCCCCCGCTCTTGCTCCAGCAGCACTACTCGGGGGTCCGACAGCACCGCTGCCGTACACCTCCGTGCCACGTGCCCCCGTGCCGTGCGCCCGTGCTGTACGCCCCACGGGCTCCAGAACCCGCACCAGGTCCCTTAGTACCTGGATGCGGCTCGCCGCCATCTTTACCGGAGTCAGGGCCGGTCGATCCAGCTCCCCAGCCTCCTTGTCGTACGTGAGGGTGCCCGGCGCCACCATTACAGGCAGCCCCCGCACAAGCTCCGGCGGCATGCCGTAGCAGCTGCCGCCGTCCAGGTCGTGCAGGCAGCGCAGGCCCAGGCACGTGAGCACGTAGCGGGACCAGGGGCCGAAGGGGTGAGGTTGCTGCTGCTGCCTGGTCGCGGGACCGTGACCCGTCTTGCTGCCGCCGCCGCCGCTGCCCTTGCTGCTGCCGCCACCGCTGCTTTTGCTGCTGTTACCTCTGCCACCCCCACCCATGCTACTGCATTCACTGCTCCCGCCGGTCGCAGGCTTGATGCTGGCAACCTCGCGTACCAGGCCTATCCGTTGCAGGAGGCTGGCGCAGGACTCTATCGCCAAGCTGCTATTCACGAATATCTCGCAGTTGCTTAGTCCTGCTCTTCCTCCTCCTGCCCCTGCACCAGTGGCGGCCTGCCCTCCGCCTGCTCTCTGCGTGCTCGACCTCCCAGGCTGCTCTCCTCTGCCTTCGCCTGAGCCCTGCGGACTGGTGGTGCCGCGGGTAAGGGCCACTATCGCCATGGCCCTCGCCGCGTGCTCAAGGACGCCGCTGGTGGCGATGACGGAGGCCAACATGGGTTGTATCGGTGGGGGCCTGCCCCCCTCCCGGGGAACACTGGGTGTAGGGCCGCCAACGCCGGCGATGCTGCCGCTGCGCTGGTGCTCGGACGTCGGGGCGTATGGGTCGTGCCGTGCGATGATGTGAATGAGCGCTCCCACCTCAACCAAAGTGTGCAGCCATTGCTCCACCCGGACCCGCGGCACATCAAAGCCTAGCAGGCTGTAGTTGTCTTTGCTGCCGCAACCGCTGCTGCTGCCGCTGCTGTTCCCGCCGTTGCTGCTGCTTGCCACCGTACCCTGCCGCTGCCTGCCTTGGTGGCTTCCCGGTGGCGCTGCCTCACTTGCGACCTGCTGCTTCTCCTGACCCGTGGGTCGGTCCTCTTGCTGCTGCTGCTGTTGTTGCTGGCTGCGCTGGTAACGCAGCAGCACGCCCAGGGCTGCGGCTGACCCCTCTGACAGCCGCTGCGCAAAGCTGTGCAGCGCGTTGCTATCCAGCAGCGCAGAAGCAAACGTCACAGCATCGTCGCGTTGCTGCTGTGATTGCAGAAACGCGCCGTTGTCGTCAAAATTGACGAGGTCCTTTGCACATCGCGCCGCCACCGCGCACAGCGTATTGGCCGCTGTCTCCACTCGTACCTCGAGAAGTGTGTTGGGGACGGGCCACCGAAGCGCGGCAATGATGGAGTTGTGGAGTGCGACGAATAGCGCGGACCTGCCCTCGCCATTGAGTGACCCAGCTGTGGCGTCAAGTTCCCTTAGCGTGCCTGTGATGCTATTGATGTGCGCTTCGTCAAGTGTTTCTTTGCCGCTTTCGGCGGCGTCTAGGAGCGCCTTTGAGGCTGTGCAAAAGCGCGCCAGCGGGCCCACGGAGCGACTCGCCTGCCGGCTGGGGCGCGACAGCCCCTTGGGCGGCATTGCGCTTCAAAACTTGATTATGGATTCACTAAGGCATGGCTACCGGGCTATGCATTGGCCCGCCGAAGACCGAACTGCTGACGGTACCAAGATTCACCTCGACCATATTATGCGCATCAACGCAATGCAAGGATTGATTGCTCTTTGCTAGTAAGAAGGTCTTACGCAGATACAGTGTGGGACCGGCGTGTCGGAGTCCAAGGGCGCCATCGGTACGTTAGGCGGTTCTGCACAACGGTTGGAGCCGTGCTGCTAACTCGTGCACCCTGCTGCACAAGCGTAGAATGCTGTCATGCCTTGGCCGCAGACAATTTTTATACAACCACATCACTACCGTATCCATGGGGCTTGCCTTATTGGTGGACGGATTGTGTTGCTGATGCATGAATCTGCTGCCGGCAGAAGCAGGGCAGATTCTCCCCTGCATGCAGTAGCCTTGCGGACAGGGACAGTGTCTGGATCTGACTCGTATCGCATGTATCGTTATGTCCACATACCGCACGGCACGGCTTTCAATCAGATTGGTCCAACATACCGTATGTGCCCCCAGAAACTAGTGGGGTACAAAGCTACCTGCCTCTGCCCGGCCTGCGCCAGACTCCCGTATACTTTTTTTCTGTGGAAAAGTTTCCTGGCAACTGGTCGTGGGCTGCTCATGGGCTTGGCCAACCACGCCGGGAAGAGGTCAATATGGTGGTGGTAGGGAACAAACAAGCCTGAACTACCGGTAGCTTCGCCAACGCCAGGAGCACTCTGGTCAGGGCTCTGGTTGTGCAATGCTTCCATCCAGGTGCCTCCTTGAGCTATGTCTACAGCATCTACTCGCCCGTCTGGCATGCATTGTGCTATGCACCCGTCGACAAGGACGACAAGTGCGTTATTGCAGCTCACTTGGTAGCGCTGGTCACGCACAACCGCCCCGACCGACGACCGCATCAGGGGGCAGGTACTCCCCTAAAGTGAGCCAGACGCACGACCAACAGACTGCAGCGCGTGCGACGCCCAGCACAACATCCACCCGGCACTACTGTATAGCCGTACAGGGTACCAAAATCGTGCGCCACCGGTCGCTCACACCCACCTAAGCCCGTTGCATTGGCACCGCACGCGGGCGCCCAGCGCAACACCCTCACGGACCATGAGGCATGCCCGGCATGTGCACGTTGAACGATGCGTGCCTCATAGTGACAGCATACAATACAGAGTCTGTTAAGGAAGGGCGTGCCCCCGTCACGGCGTACTCGTGCCCTATACATGTCACTCAATGCGCGTAGTATGCACTGTGCCCTCTTAAGCAAACTGAGGCACCGCGGCCAGCGAACAGGGTCACTGCTGCACGCACCATGCCGTCGACGCTTCCGTTGTACCAACATCCACTCGTGCCCGTCTACCCCAATCACTATTGTCTGCGCTAGCGTCATGATATGAACCTACCCGTGCCCAAAGCCTCCTAGAGTGCATGCAACCCTTCACTTGCGTGTCCTGCACGCACCGGAGCACCCACTCATTCCCTACCCCCACCAACATACAACGTTGCACAAAACCTCATGGACTTAACCCCCTCCCGTCCTCTCTTCCTCCCTCACGTCGCTTGCACGCCCCACAGCACCTGCTCGTACTTTGACTTGAGCGTGGGCTGTGCCCCCCACCCGTTGAGCGGCGCCCCCACCGCGTGCCCGTTGTCGTAAAACGAGTACGGGAACCGACCCGGGTCGCCCCCTGGCGGCTGCTGTGGCTGCTGCGGCTGCGCATACTGCGGCGGCGGCGGCGGCGCTTGTGGCGGCGGCGGCGCGGCGGCGGACGGTCCCCCGGGGCCCCGCCGTGGCGACATGGTCACCACCACGTGCCCGGGGTACAGCGGGTTGGGTGTGCTGTGCATTGGAGGTGCAGCAGCTGGGTTGAAGGTGGGCTCCGCTGGGCCGTACCCCGGGTACTGCACCCACTCCGGGTTGTCGTACTGCTGCGTGGGGTACAGTCGGTTGGGCGGCGGGCCGCCGGCGTGTGGCGGGGGCGGCCAGTGGTCCTGGTCGCGGCCAGCGCCCGCGTCGGCGCCGCCGCCGCTGCTCCCGGAAGGCTTTTGCTTCTCTTGTTTCTGCACGGGGGCATTACGGTAGTCGTCAGCACGACTTCAACGAGCCGTACGAATGAAACTGCAGCAAAGGCAAGGTCAGGGTTCAAGGAAATGCAGCACTGGGCGTACACCGTTGCCAGCTGGCATGGATTGTCAGTTGGCTTATCCCCCTCATTGCCCACTGCACAGTCTCACAGTCAACCGAGCAACAACAGCCCAGCATGCGCCTACACTGCTTCCAGAACCCGTGGCTGCGGTTCGTCAAAACGTGCTCACGGAGCACCACATGCGAGGCCGACCCAGCCGTAAGCAGCTCACCTTGCGCCACACCCGGTTCCGAGGCTTCTCCTCCTCCACATCGTCTTGGATGTACAGGTAGCTGAGCAGAGCAAACAAACGGAGGGGAGCTGAGTGCCGTAGTAAACGCACCGGCACCATATGTGCTGCTCACCCGTTGCAAAGGCAATGCCGTACTCCGGGGACGGCGGTACCTACCGGCACTGTCTGCCAAGCGGAAGGCATGCAGGGCTCAGCGTCACACTGTACCTCATGTCGGACATGTTAACCACTTCGACAACGGCACGGCTTTTGCTTTAGACTGGCCAACGCACCTGATGTCGTCGCTGTTGAGCGAGTGGTACATGACCAGCGCGGTGAACAGGCTGCGGTGGTACCGCACCACCAGCAGGGCCAGCTGCGAGGGGGGAGGGGATAACAGGCATTAGAAGGGGGCAGGGTTTAGGGTTAAGGCTGCGGTACCGCACCACCAGCTGGGCGAGCTGGCACGTGGGAAGGCGAAAGGGCACTGAGAGGCCGCAAGGGGCAATATGGCGCTTACTACGCTTTGCTGAACCTCTCTTCGCTGGAATGCCAGCAGTTGCCCATACTCCCGCCGCTGCCCCGAAGAAGCCATCCTCAGGCCGCCGCGCCTGGAAGCATGGTCGCGGCTGTGTGCCCTCCAACACCACCCCTCCCACTTTGCCGCTCCGCGGTTACCCCCGTCCCACACCCGGCTGGCAGCTCCGCCTAACCCACCACCTACCCGACCCCAGCAACTGGCCCCTCATCACGTTCTAAAACACACCCTGTCGGCCAACCCCTGGCCCTTACGAAATTACTTCAGTACTTTGCTCTTCACCAGACCCTGACCCCTCCTCACGTTCTCAAACATGCTCTTGGCCTTGCGCTCGCCCAGCGCCTCCTCCGCGTCTGCGCCGTTGAAGATGAGCTCCAGCTTGCCCTTCATCTTTGCTCGCTGCCGCGTGTCCAGTGTGGCGATGTTGATGACGAACTGCCCGAACAGCAGCAGCTGCGAGCAAAAGAGGCAAAGTGCGCCAAGGTCATGTTCGGGGTGTTGTAGGGAGGTACCATAGCACAACTAATCTGTTCGTGTTGGTGGCGCGTTCGGCGTTGCAGTTGGTCAAACAGCAGCAGATGCAGCAACTTACATTTGCAAAGGCGGCAAATGCCATGCATGGAGTCAGATCCAGTACAGGCCTTCCGCGTTGCCAGCATTCTGATTCTTCTGCTGCCCCGCCCCATTGCCAAGACGTCTGAAGCCCTGCCAATGCCGGTTCCGGCGTATGCTGGTTCCCCATGCAACTCGGTTATGCTCCAGTTCCGTATGTTGACCTCTATATCAACAGCATGACAGGCAACGTACCTCGGTTATGCTCCAGTTCCGTATGTTGACCTCGCCCAGGAAGCGCAGCTGCAGCACCTTGAGCAGCACCAGCAGCAGGCACAGCGCCGCGCACAGCACCACGAAGATGTACTGCGCCAGCGAGCAGCACCACAGCCGCCCGTAGAAGCAGCAGCAGCACAGCATGTCCAGGCAGCAGCTGCGGGAAACGGACGTGGCCAGCGGGAAAAGCTGTCAGCCTTTACTCGTGAAAAGGGACGTGTTGGCAGCAGTAACAACACGTTGACTGTCGCAGGCCATTGGGTATACTGGCATCTGGCAAGCGCTGTCCAGCTCCTAAACATGCCATCCACCCAACCAACCCCTGCGTGCTACCGCCACCCGCTTATTTGGGCGTCGGTACTCACTTTTGCCTCTGCACACGAGTGCCGTACTTGCGGTACACCCGCTTGCGCGCCTTGTACAGCGCCGTGAGTACGGCGGGCGGGCTGACGTAGCGCAGGAACATGAGCAGGTTGAACTGCAGCTTCATGGACGCCTTGTACCACAGCCGCAGCCGGGAGCACACCTGGCGGCCGTGTGCAGGACGGTGTAGCAAGGTGACACGAGTGTGGTGTAGGGGGCTGCCCCGACTTTCACGCCAGCGCTCGCGCCTGCTGCCATTCCGCCCCTGATCCCATCGACATTCCTGTATAACTGACCGTAGTACACGTAGCCAAGTCCCGTATATACCTACCTGAAAGCCTAGCACAACGTATCCTGCATGGCTGCAATTGAGCGCACACTTCAACTAGGCTGCCCCGTCCACTCCTTCACAGCCCTTTATGCAGAGCCCATAGATGCCAGGAACGTGGAAACGCAGGCCCCGCGCCATCGTCCCGGAACCCACAGGGCGCGCATGTGCACCATCAGCGCCTGCGCCGACCAGCGTGCCGTACCTCAAGGTTCCGCAGGTACAGATTCCCCTTGGCAACCCGACACGGGACAAGACAAGCGTACCGTACCTCCAGGTTGCGCAGGTATAGGTTCTCCGGAGTGCTGCGCGCCTCCTGGATGACGGACCCCAGGAAGCGCACCAGCCCGTACAGCGTCCATAGCAGGTACCAGCAGATGCCCAGGAACTCAAGCCACACCACCGCCTGGCTGGGCACCTGGAACTGCCTGCGGGTTGGCGGGCACGCGTTAGGGATGTAAGTCGTGCGCCACCGCTTTACGCAGCCGGGGCACAACACCGAAGTGGGGTGCCAGTGCTGTCGCCGGCTTGCTACGTGTTCCTGGCTGCTGTGCTTGACCGGGCTGCTATTGGCTTTCCATCAAACGGACTGCCTTGCAAATGAGCAGGCACCGGGCACAGAGTTGCTATTTTAGCTCAGCCGCACCATCCTTTCTTCTCAGGCGCCTTGTACGTCAGGAAGGCAAAGAAGATTGCTGTGACGTTGCCCGCCAGGAGGAAGATCTTCCACAGGAAGGACCAGAAGGGCCAGCACGTGGTGTTGAGCTCCAGGTACTTGGGCAGCACGGACGACAGGTCGCGGATGCGGCGAGCCTGCGTTGGAGCGGCAGGAGGTAGGGGGAAGGAGGGGTGTCGTGAGGGTCTGAAGGGCTCCGAGGAATTACGGACAAAAGGGCGCTGGTGTGGCGAGCCTGTGTGGGCGCGGGAGCAGAAGGGGTATCAAGGTGGCTCCCTTGGGCCTCTTAGGGCATGAGTGGCGACTGCAGACGTATAAGGAGGGTAACTGCAGCCAGCGAGGTGGGCTAAGGGATCTGCTCGGGAGGCGCTGGCGTGTGCATACTGTACGCCCACAGCGCACTGAGGGTGGGTATGCTCACAGGCCCTTAGGCCTTGCCATACTAATTAGCCCTCCTCCGCTCAGCTACCAAGCACATTAATGCTTCAATGTAAACATAAGGGCTTCCTTAGCTGCAATGAGCCCTCAGCAGGAGCGTGCAGCATCCGTTGCAAGAGAGTTGACCCCGTGCCCCGGGCGTACCTGGTTGTGCTCCCCAAGCGCATACTTCTTGACCGCATCAAGTTTGGCCTTAACCTGCTTATCTTGTGTTACAGCTGCGTATGTGTCGATGACCGACTGAGGCTCGTCGCAACAACAACAAGACGATGCCATTGCTACCGTCTGCCTCCTTCACTGGCACGTTGGTGTTCGGATAATTATACTAGTTATCGCCTAGGCCTCATATGAATTAGTGTTTACTCCTGTCTGTGCCGGCCCCCAGCTGTCGTGCCCAGCTGTCGCGCGGCCTCCCGCCGCAGATGTTACTATCTTGTAAACTATTGCGTTTAGTTTACGACGATATCAATCCTGTAAATGAGCAGAAGGGCTCCACGCTGCAAGGCACTGGTTCTTCGACCTCCGCCGTGCTGTGCAGCATCGTTGCGACCGTACGCGCGCAGCAGGGCGACCGATTGCACGATGCCTACACGCTTACTGTATCTTTAGGCCCCTGTGCTGCTGAACTTATTGGGACTAGCGTGTGTGCCCTTTCAGTCCCGGTACTGCCCGGCCCTTCCTCTTCCCGTTGCGCCCACGGGTGCGCCACGGGTGCGCCTGCGCCACATGCTCCTCACACCCCGTTCCCCAACTCCCAGCCTCGTCACATAACTGAGAGGGTCCTGAGCGTGTGAGTTGTAGCATATCCGCTGTATGGCCCAAGCAGCCCCTAGCGGCGAGAAGCGGCGAGGAGCGGCGAGGAGCGGCAGTAGGTCGCAGGTCTCCCTTGTCGCCCAAGAGTTCGGGTTCCAAGAAGGGGAACTCCCCTGGTTCCAGGATACTAGGGAGGCTCTACGAGGACCGCTTTCGGATAACCGGGGCATCAGGCGCCCCGCTGCTGCTCAGTGCTGATGCTACCCATCTGTACCCATACATCGATGCCAAGGCGAGCAGGTGCTACCTGGGTTTGGGTCAGTGAGGCACTATCGTCACGTGCTGCCACACCCACCCACACCCTAGCAGCATAGCGACGCAATCAGCGAATCAGGTCTTCCCCTGAGTCTTACCCAAAGCGCGTGGCAGGCAGCACGCCGCCCAGCTCAGAAGTGGCTCCTGAGCTGCTCCTGAGCAACTCCGTCCCTCTTCAACCCATCATGCTGGTGGTGTTACTGGCCGGCACTGTAGTAGCTGCAATAGCACACACGGTCCCACTCCTTTGCTTCACCAACCCATGCCACAGATTCTAACTCAATTGGAAGGGTGTGCCTTTAGGAAGGCCATACACGACCCTAGCCAGCCAACGTCGTCTATCTGTCCCACGGCTGGGCACTACGGGCCTTCTAGGCTGCCAGACTGCATGCGAGGGATGTCCTTGTTGCATGCCGTAGTAGCCACAGTGCAGTTCAGTTCAGTCGTTACACATGGCAGGTGTGAATTCCCATACGAGCCGCAGGGCCCAAGCCACAGTGTATTTAGGTGAAGCACACACAGCGGGAAAGGAGGCACCAATGGAAGGCATCGAGGACTGGCAAGGTGCGTCGCAGTGCTGCCTGCTGCTGCATGCAGTACCGTACCTCACCGTACGTGCCCAAGCAAGGCGTCAAGGTCTTAGGACCACGTGGCAAAAACGAAAAACTTTACTCGCCTCACAGTGTACCGGTACATACGCCTCGGCTGCCAACGTCACTCGGACCGACATCAACAGCCCAACACACATCACCCTCACCTGCCACTTGTCACATGCCACTGTTGCAGTCGCATAAAAGACACACGAAAATGTGCATGCAGGGAAGCACACTGTCTTGTGCAGGGGAAGAAAAAAGAACTACCGGTACATGTAGGTCAGGGTGTAGTCATGCAACGTCCATGTACACCTTAGATCTTAAGGGCAGAACTTAACATCCCCTTCCCCTCAGGGCGCCGTGCAAGATGCACGGACACCCCATCGCGCCAAACTAGGTCACTGAAGGACCACAGGGCAATACACTCCCTCACTAGACGCGATGGGCAAAACGCGACACGAACGAACAGCACGCTAGTGAGCAGGCGAGGCAGGCGGCGAGGCCGTGTCCGGCGGCGGGCAACGAAGCACCACACGACTGTCGGGGCCTGAGGCAAGGAAGCAATACATCGCCGGCACCGAGTCCCCACCGCGTGGGCCAACCCCGAGCATAGCAAAAGAATGCAAACGCGCCCAGAAGTTAACCAACACCTCAGCCGAAACGCGAAGGAGCACAGCCCGCTCCACACGGCTGCCAGCAACACCAGCCCTCAACCCCACCCACCAAATTGGCCAATCCGACCCCAACCCATGCGCCCTATCCATTACCTCAACAGCTTGCTGAACGCTCAAGACCAAACAAAGCACACCTGCTAAGCAACACGTACCACAAACGCCATTCCTATTGCCACTGCATTCCCGAATGCTCCGACCGAGTGAAGGACGTGAACCCTACACTTTAGCAGCAGCGTGTCACGGTCTGGAGCCGGCTGCTGCCCCCCGGCCCATCCTGGCCTCCAAGGCCGCAGCCGTCGCCGCCGGCACCACCGAACCCCCAGCCGCCCCCACCGTACCCTGGAGCGGCCCCGCCTTACGCCGCCTTACCCCCGCCCCCGCCCCGTGCTGCTCCACCGTCCCTGCCTACCCCTGTTTCAGGCTTCGCCGCTGCCACAGCCTCGCCATCACACACACGGACCCCACGGCCACAAGCGCCACAGCCCCTGCAGACAGCTTCACACCCCACCGCCTGCCGCGCCCCTGCCTCGCGCCTGTCTCCCCGTCCTGCTGCCCCCGCACTCCCCCTTTACCCTGCGCCTCCTCCTCCTGATTACGTGCCTCACGGCGCTTCGCGTACTCCCTCCCCAACCACTTGAAGCTCCCATAGAACCTATGGCGTCCCTGCTCCACAGACAACCAGCCCTCCCGGGGTGTTGCACCCAGCTCCTGATCCATCGCCCTACCTACCGCCCGCTTATCCCACGGCGCGCCCTTCTCCAACAACCACCGCACCACCGGCAGCATGACACGTGCCGCCACCGCCTCCCTCAGTACCGTGTCGCCCCAGGGGACTCCCTTGGCCAGCAGGTACTCAAGCGTAGCACGGTCGCCCTTCAGCCCCGGCCCCACGTAGGGGCTCTCCCCTGGCTCCCCGCCACGTAACGCCCGGCCGCCGCCCCGCTCCAGAACCAGGTCCAGCGCCGCCTCGCAGCCGCCACGTGCCGCCGCCGCCAGCGTGTCCGGCCCGGGCACCACCCCCCACTCCTCCATGAAGAAGCGCATCAGGCCCAGGTGCCCCATGGTGGCAGCCCACGCCAGGGCATGCCTGCCGTCCAGCACCCTCCGCCACTCGCTGCCCCTCGCCCTCAGCGACTTGTGGAACAGGGTCACATCCTCGGCCGTCACCTCGACCAGGGTGGGGTCCGGCAGGCGCAGCTTCAGGCCGCGCCAGGGGCATCGCTTCCCCTGCTCCGACATCCACACCACCAGACCCAGCTTGCCCTTGGCAGCTGCTGTGTTGTAGGCCTCGGGGCTGGTGGGACATCCCCTGTCCAGCAGCCAGGACACCAGCGGACGCCAGCCGCTGCCCGCCGCCGCTGCAAACAGCTCTGCGCTCAGCGCTACGCCGCAGTGCTCGTGCAGATGGCGTAGCACCCCCCGCTGGCCCCAGGTAGCCGCCTCGAGTGCGCCCCTGGGGTGCAGGGGCACTCCACGATCCAGCAGCCACCGGGTGTTGGCCACGATCCCGCAGGCCCCTGCAATCCGCCACACCTCCTCCAGCCCCGCCTCGTCCTCCAGCCCTGGCAGCGCGCAGCCCGCCTCGTCCACCACCCATCGTACGACACCCTGGTCCTCAGCCCACAGCGCTGCGGCGAGCACACGGAAGGGGCTGCTGCTG
>VFQN01006104.1_pt1 | contig 14120 bp, 12 predicted proteins | sample 3512371 | NCBI WGS metagenome assembly VFQN01 (sample SAMN10412370, study PRJNA504923) | tailings metagenome | isolation source: Replicate 2 from Balatoc abandoned mine | place: Philippines: Itogon, Benguet | collected 2017-08-28
GACTGCCGTCAGACTCAGACACATCGCAAATATGAGTTCGCTACCTCCAAACAACTGTGTAATAAGTCGCGGGAGAGGTTTGCGGTGAAGAGGCTCAGAACCGTGTCCTGTAGATACATGGTGCGAACGAAAAGTCAGAACCGCCGTGTACATCGCTGCCCAAAAGAATCCAAACGCCAAAAACAGCAGTACTATCAGTTCTGTATGACCATGAATGAGTACCGCAAGCATACCCCCTAGGGCTTTGGCGGGCATGTCTCCTGCGCTGATGACCCCAAAAAGTCGTTTGCTTTGGCGTACATCAAATACCACGGCTGATACGCCCCAAAATTCGAGATTGGTCAAAAGATAAATGGCACGGTAGCCCACCATAATCGTCACTGCTGCCGCGATAGAATGTCCTACATTGACCAGTATCAAAATAATAGCCGTAAGAACAATCACCGACCAAAGTACTCTAATTACCAGTTTGTCGAGAAGCAGATGGTGCTCAAAATAAGTATAAAGCTTCCCAATCAGCATCATGCCCACTGCCGAAGCCATGTAGGCAATAGGAAGGCTCGTTTCGGGGTGATTTTCGAGCAAGATGACATTGGCCGACACATAAATAAGCATGGTGCCGAACCCCAAGAAAAAATGATGTAAAAAAAACAGCCCGACGGTTTTGACTTCATCGGCTCTGATTCCTAACGAACGATACAGTGGGTGAGGCAACATAAAAGACTCTCTAGCCGAGTGCAGTCGGCGGGTTAAGTAAGCTAGTGTTTATGAAAAGACCGTTTAGCTTTTTCAGTTTTTGACAAAAATACGGATATTGGAGAAAAAACAACGGTAAGTGAGGTGTATCGCCAACGATTCATCATAAATCCTTAATATTTTTTCGGCTATGAACTTTGTATATCCTTTCTTGGTGGCGTTTTTTCTTCTGCCGTTTGAGCAAAAATTTTTGAGGCTCAAAGAAACTCTTCCACATTGGGATAAACGATTAAAGTATACTCGACTCATTGGATTTGGGTTGCTAGGTTTCCAAGTTGTTTTTAGTATCAAATGGCTGGTTCCGCCCATTTTTTTTGGATTATTGGCGATGTCGGCTGTACCCGCTTATTTGCTTCGCAACGAAACCCCCAAAGCTCGTTTGTTACTTTGGATGATTGGCCCTTTTGGGATTGTGTATCTGATTGATAATCTTTTCAAATATTGGACGCCTAAGTTTTACAAATCGCACGAAGAAATCTTTGACTCTGCTACAGGCATGGCGCTACTTTCGATGTTTGTGTTTGCATTGATGGCGCGAAACCAACAAAAAAGCTTTGATAAAGCCCTCAATGAAGAACGCCTCAAAAGAGAACAGGAAGAAGAAGCTAATCGTGTTTTGGAAGCTAAAAAGCTGGATTTGGAATCGCAAGTGGCTGAGCGAACGGCTGAAATTTTAAAACAAAAAGAAGAACTCCAACATGCCCTCGACAATCTGAAAGCGACTCAAGAACAGCTGATTCAATCAGAAAAACTGGCTTCTCTGGGCGAACTTACGGCGGGAATTGCCCACGAAATCCAGAATCCGCTGAATTTTGTTAACAATTTTTCGGATGTATCAGTTGAGTTGTTAGAAGAGCTAGAAGAAGAAAGAAAAAAAGAGGCCACTGAGCGAGATACTGAGCTTGAAGAAGAAATTTTAAATGATTTGATTCAAAATTTACAGAAAATCAACCACCACGGTCGCCGAGCCGCAAGCATTGTATCCGGGATGCTGCAGCATTCGAGAGCAAGTACGGGCAAAAAAGAAATCACCGATATCAATGCTTTGGCAGATGAATATATGCGGTTGAGTTATCATGGATTAAGAGCCAAGGATAAGTCTTTCAACGCCAACATGGTCACTGAGTTTGATGCTACCATGTCTAAGTTAGAAGTAATACCGCAGGATTTGGGACGGGTTTTCTTAAACTTAATCAACAATGCTTTTTATGCGGTATACCAGCATTCGCTTCGGCCTGAGATAGCAGGTAGTGGCTATCAGCCTACGGTTTGGGTAAAAACCAAAAGGCAGCCAGAATCTGTCGAAATTTGTATTGAAGACAACGGCATGGGCATCCCTGACGAAGTGAAATCTAAAATTTTTCAGCCTTTTTTTACCACCAAACCCACCGGACAAGGCACCGGCCTAGGGCTATCGTTGGCGTATGATATTGTTACGAAGGGGCATGGAGGTACCATTGAATTAGAAAGTACGGAAGGAAAAGGTACTAAATTTATTATTAATTTACCGATTGGTTAGTTTTTAAAACATTATTGCATGAAGTATTTTATTTTACTTTTAGTGGTTTTGTGCAGCTTTGGTAGCTGGGCACAAAAAAAGTTAGAACCATTGGATGAATCAGAGCAATCCGGTACCACTTTATCAAAACATTGGAAGTGGCACCGTGGCGACAATCCCGCTTGGGCAAACCCCGCCTTGGTTGATTCTACTTGGGAGGTTTTTTCGCCTACCACTTCTATTCATCAATTACCTTCCCTCAGAGAGGCCCAAATCGCCTGGTTTAGGCGTCCTATCAAGATTACACAGGCGCTCGTTAATAAGCCTTTGGCGCTGAGTATCGATCAGGTAGGAGCGTCGGAGATTTATATAGATGGCAAACTTCTGAAAAAATTAGGAGTAGTCAGTATCGATTCCAAAAAAGAAGTGACACATTCGGTAGAAAAGTTTATCCCTTTTAGCCTGCCCGATACCAATCGAGAGATATTCGAACTTAAGTTTGACCAAGTAAGCAATATCGGGGAAATTGTGTACAATAGCGGCATACGCAAGTCAGAGATATTTTATTTGGCGATGGGGATTTTCTTGGTGTTTGCTGTTCTCCATTTTTCTTTTTATGCCTCTAATCGTGCCCGCAAGGTAAGTCTTAGCTTGGGTTTTACGATGTTGACTTTTGCCCTTGCGTTTTTACTGGAGAATCTCGAACAGCATCAATCCAACTCCTCTCTAAGACAAGTTTATCAACTTGTGGAGCTGATAGCAGTATATGCTGGGTTTATACTAATTAATACATCGCTTTATTTGTACCTAAGTCAGCCTTTTAGGGTGTTTTTTTTCCTACAACTCGGGTTGTTAGTAGGGAGCTTGATATGCCTGATAGTTGGTTATGAGATGCCCATTGCCGTACAAGTATGGCTTGCCCCTTTACTGATTTTTGTGGATTTTATAAGGGTGAGTATCCTAGCCGATAGGCGTAGAGATCCCAATGCCAAAGTACCCATTTATTCGCTAATAATAGGGGCTGCCTTTTTTGCATTGGCTATTATGATTGTGATAGCTGGTAGCATGATGGTCGACAGTTATAACTCAAGCAAAAGCTCAGGCTTTCAAATGATAATCATTACAGCAATTGTACTTTGGGTACTCATGTTTTTTAGTATTCCAGTTGGGTTGTCATTTTCGTTGGTAAAGGAATATTCTCGCACCCACCAAGCACTGCGCAAAAAACTTCAAGAAGTAGAAAAACTCTCCGCCCAAAACTTGGCTCATGAGCAAGAAAAACAGCAAATATTGGCGGCTCAAAACGAAATACTCGAACGACAAGTAGCGGAGCGTACGGCCGAATTACACGAGTCGTTGGAAGAACTAAAAGCGACGCAGGCACAATTGATACAGTCAGAAAAATTGGCCTCTTTGGGTGAATTGACAGCGGGTATTGCGCACGAAATCCAGAATCCTTTGAATTTTGTTAATAACTTTTCTGAGCTTAGTATAGAGTTGCTGGAGGAGTTGCAGGAAGAAAAACGTAAAATCAACATTGCCATAGAAGAAGATTCTCTAGAAGAAGAAATTTTTGGGGATTTGGTACAAAATTTGGAAAAAATCAACCATCACGGCAAACGAGCAAGTAGCATCGTCAAAGGGATGTTAGAGCATTCGCGGAATCATTCTGGTACCAAAGAAATGACCGATTTGAACAACTTGACCGACGAATATCTTCGGCTGGCTTATCATGGAATGCGAGCCAAAGACAAAACTTTTAATTCGGACTTTAAAGCCAATTTAGACCCTTTGATTCCCAAAATAGAAGTAGTAGGCCAAGATATAGGACGGGTGATATTGAATCTAACCAACAACGCTTTTTATGCCGTACATCAAAAAACCTTGCAAAAATTACCTTCTTATAAGCCGTTGGTAGAAGTATCTACGCAGCTGGTGAGAGATTCGGACGAGGAAGAGTGGATAGAAGTTCGGGTCAAAGACAACGGGACGGGAATTCCTGATACGGTAAAGAGTAAAATCTTCCAGCCATTTTTTACAACCAAACCTACCGGCCAAGGCACCGGGCTAGGCCTGAGCCTTGCGTACGATATTGTGACCAAAGGGCATAGTGGAGAAATGTCGGTAGAATCTCAAGCGGGAGAAGGTACCGAATTTATCTTTAGGTTACCAGTATCATAATGGACTAACATACGCCAAAACAGCCTTATAAAATGAAAAAATTCGGTCTATTCATCGTTTTGCTTTTATACGTCAGTCAAGTTTGGGGGCAGAGTATTATCAGTGTTGACTCCATTCCATTTAAGGGATTAGTCCTTGAAAAAAACTGGCGATGGAGTGCAGGCGATAGTCCCGAATGGGCCAATCCCGAATTTGACGATAGCGATTGGAAAGAAGTGAACCCTACCCAAGACCTTGCCAATATCCCTAATCTTACTACCAAAGGAATAGGCTGGTTTAGGGCTACCTTAGAGTTTTCGCCAGTGGTAGCGCAGCAGCTCAGTACCTTACAAATCAGCCAAAGCGTAGCGTCGGAGATATACATAAACGGACTTTTGGCGCGTAAAATTGGCGTTGTCAGCACTAATCCAGAGCAAGTGAAAGCTGTCAATTTGTTTAACCATTACAATATTGGCTTGCCTTATTCGGTAAGTTATCCTTATGTTCAGATTTCAATTCGGGTGGCTTATGAGCAAAATCCTTTTTACAATCGTGTAGGCTTCAACCAAAGTCATTGCTTCAAAGCTACCGTCGTCGCTACCGAACATGCCAGTACCATTAGCCGCACCATACGTCAGCAGACTTATTACGGGTGGTTTCAGGTAGGGGTATTTTTTATTCTTACCTTTTTGCATTTGTCGTTTTTCTCATTGTATCGTACGCAGCGCGCCAATCTCTATTTTTCACTGACTACCTTGTGGTTGGGAATTGCGTTTTTGTGTATCCCGCTTACGTTAGATTATTTCGAAAACCTGACGGAGTATTTTCTAGCCGAATTTGTGCAGACAATCGCATTTCCTATTGCGTACTTGTTTTTGATACGAGCTATTTATGAAATCTACCATCAGCCTACGGGAGTACTTTATTGGATGATAGTAGTGTTTGGCATATTGGTTGTGATTTCACTCTTCACACCTTACTCGTTGGGGTCGGTATGGGCTGAGCTAGGTACCGAACTCCTCATGACTGCCGAAGTAATCAGAGTGACGGCCTTGGCTTTGCGGCGGCATTTGCCCGGTGCAAGGCTTATTATGATTGGAATGGGGGTGTCGTTGGTGATGTTTCTGATTTTTTACGTAGATATTTTGCTCAAAAACTATGGCTTCAGTCCAATGATTGAGAGTGGATTGGGGGGCGTTATTACTTACCAAATTGCGGTATTGTGTGTGCCCTTGTCTATTTCGTTGTATTTGGCGATTAGTTTTTCGAAAACCAATAAAGAACTCATCGAAAAACTTCAAGAAAACAATGAACTCAGCAAGCAAAACCTGCGGCAAGAGCAAGAAAAACAACAGCTTTTGGCCGCTCAAAACGAAACTTTGGAACGGCAAGTAAAAGAGCGAACGGCACAGTTGGAGCAATCTTTGGAAGAACTAAAAGCAACTCAAAATCAGCTGATTCAGAAAGAAAAAATGGCAAGTTTAGGGGAACTTACCGCTGGGATTGCCCACGAAATCCAGAATCCGCTCAATTTTGTGAATAATTTTTCGGAGGTCAGCATGGAACTCGCCCAAGAACTCGCCGAGGAGCTCGACCGCGAGCCTTTAGACAAAGAATTGCTGAGAGAATTGGCGGGTGATTTGACCCAAAATCAACAAAAAATTAATCATCACGGAAAGCGTGCGAGTAGTATCGTAAAAGGAATGTTGGAGCACTCACGCAACAATACCGGCGAGATGCAGCTTACCGACCTCAACGCCCTCGCCGACGAATACCTCCGCCTGAGTTATCATGGATTAAGAGCCAAAGACAAAACCTTCAATGCCGAGTTTAAGGGAGAGTTTGACGAGAAGCTACCTAAATTGAAAGTGATGCCCCAAGAAATTGGGCGCGTACTGCTCAACCTTCTCAACAATGCCTTTTATGCGGTTCATGAAAAAGAACTCCTAAAAATGCCTCACTATCAGCCTTTAGTGACGGTTTCGACGCGCTATCGGCAAGACGGCAAGCAAGGAACTTGGGCCGAGATTCGGGTCACAGACAATGGAATGGGCATCCCTGATGCTATAAAAACGAAGATTTTTCAGCCCTTTTTTACGACCAAACCCACTGGTGAAGGTACAGGGTTAGGGTTGTCGTTGAGCTATGATATCGTTACGAAGGGGCATAATGGCACTTTTTTAATGGAAAGTAAAGAAGGCGAAGGCACGGAATTCATTATTTCATTGCCTTATCATCTCAGTTAGTTGGTCTAAATATTGTTGTTTTTGGAGTTTACGCCAGCGTTGAGCCGAGGCAGTCCAATATTGATGTGACGATAAGAATTTAACCTGAATTTGATTCCAAGTTTCGAGGTTAGGTACCATTTCTCGTTGGCGGAGCTCTTCGTAAAGAGAGTGGGCGATGGGCCAAAAATCATCACGACCCAGATAGTCTAGGTCTGCATCAGCGATGATTTGTTCGAGGTGAGTGTGTGGGGTTTGAGGAATTTTGGTAGCCATAATCATCCCACAAATTTTTTCGATTTGTGCTAGCGAATACCCAAAAGCGGGTAAGGTAAGTTGGGCAATACGGCAGCCTTCCTCTTCATGGCCTCGATAAGTAGTAATAAACCCCAAATCGTGATAAAATGCCGCAGTTTTCAGTAACATCAAGGATTCTTCATCTTCAATTCTTTCGGCTTTTGCAATTTCAAGAGCAGCGTTTACTACATCAAGCGTATGATGAAAGCCGTGATAAGTCAGGGTAGGTGACAGGTTTTTTTGTAGCTTTTCTACGATGTAATTTTCTACGGCTTGGATGTCCATTTGAATGAAAGATTATGGCACAATTTTCAAGAAAAGTTTGAAATTTCCAATCATATTTCAAAATTGATGATGCCTTCTTCGTCAAGTATTACTGAGCAATCGTATAAATACCAAGAGATTCCTATGTCCTAAATATAGACCCACAGGGCTTTCTTATAAAAATAACAAAGTGCTTACAAGCTCAGATAGTACGGATTTTTTTAGGGTTTGTGATAACCCGAACCCAGATTTTGTTACTCGTTTAGTAATCTTAATGGCAAGTGAATGCTTTAGATTTAATGGTAAAGCGCTGATTTTTATAGGTTTGACGTTTGACCTTGTAGGAAAACCTTGGATACTTAATATGGGTTTGGTTGGTTGTTTTTTAATAATTTATATGCAAAATCACTTTTTCTTAACTGATAATTTTGGGAAGTTTCTTTACCATATACATTATTTAAAAACTCTAAAGTGTTGTGGGCATTTGAGCAATATGGATTTGCAATGGTATTGCGTGGTTTACTATGCAAAAAAAAACTTTTTCCTAAATCACGACATACAGATATCGAACAGACAGCAAACAAGATGAGATATGCAGGAAAGTATATCGAAAACCTATTTTTTTCCACTTTTAAGGCTTGGAAGATACTCAAAGCGAGGATAATGTGAGATGGAATAGCAATTCTTGCTAAAAAATCATTGTATTTGCCCAGTACAATGAGAGGTGATATTAAAATAACTGCAATAGATGTGTATAGCTTTATAGAATGATTTGGATTTCTCTTTAGAAGAGGAATCCAAATGATTATATAAAAGAAAACAAATAAAGCGTAGGCGACGTACCATTGTGGGTGTGTTTGCCATAAAAATTTCCTGTTGTTTGGGTTATTACCACCTTGATTCATACTTAAATAATAAATCATAGGTAGTAAAGAAATTGCTAGCACTATAATTCGTGAAACATTTTTAAATGTTAAAGTGTTATATAACGTACTTCTAAATTTATAATACTTGGCTAAAAAGAAAGGAATAAGACCTAGTGTGCATAATGGAGACCAAAAAAAACAGCATCCTACAAAAAATAAATCAGTCAAGAAACAGTACTGAATAGATTTGTGAGTAGGAATGTTTTCTAAGATAAAAAAAATACCAATAAGTGCAACAAAACCATGTTGTGGAGCCCAATAAATAGTTGTATAAAAAGGAGAAAGCAAGAATAAGTAAGCAGTGCCTGATTTGATAAATCCGTAAGAATCAATGTGATTGCCCAATAAGGGTAATGTGCTTAATACATATTTTAGAATACCAATAGCACCATCAAATAAAATAAAAAAGACGAACCACCTACGGAAGAAAATAAAAACCCAAATAATGCATAAGTAAAAACCAAGGAAAAACCAGCCTAGCACGAACCATTTGGCGTAGATAATTCCAGATATCTTTGCAGCGGTAGCAGGGATTATATAAAACCCAAGATAATAACACAAATATACTTTTTCTTGAGGATAATATACTGGGTATGGGTGTGTTATTAAATCATGAAATTTGAAATTATTTGTAGTCCAATCAAGAGACTGATTGTTTAGTTCACCAACACCAAATGAGTAGCAAAATAAAATAGACAAAATAAATAGATAAAATAAATTAAGTTTGTTGATTGGAAGAGGTACTTGAGATATGAGAAGTTGATTTTTGATTATAAAGTACAGTAATAAGAAGAAAAAAATGAACGGAACTGAAATGAGTACATAGTTGAACCAAGTAGCTAAAAAAAACAAAGTAGGGGTGGAAAAATAGATTATAGATATCGTACGAAGTGTTTTCATTGTTGGGTTATTTGGTTGTAAATAACTCAAAAATGAAAAATAAGTTTTAATTATATATTAAATATTTATCAAGCGGTTGTTTTTTGTTGAAGTGCTAATGGTTTCTACTTTAATGTTGTATATTTTTTTGTTCAATTGGGATAGTATTTGTGTACTAATAGATGATTTTTGAAGATTTGTTTTTTTGATATTTGTGCTGAAAAAATCATACCTTTACTAAGGTTTTTATTAGTATATCCACACATTCCTCTAATTCTGAAACAGTAGAAGAGGCAAAACCCAAACGGGTATGATGCGTCAAAGGAGCGTGGAATTTACCATCTGCAAAAAACAAACCTTTTTTGAGGGCTTCAGTAGCGAGCATTTCTAGGTCGATATTTGGGTCGAAACGTGTCCAAACGGCCATACCACCGTCGGGGATTTGAAATAGGAGATAGGAGCTTAAATGAGCCGAAAGCAACTCACAAAATGCGTCGCGTCGGGTGCGGTATTCGCGGAGAGACTTACGGAGATGCCGCTGAATGACTCCGTTTTGGAGCAATTCGGCAAAGGAGTTTTCGAGCATCAAATCGCCTTGTCGGTCGATGATGCGTCTCAGTTGGGACAAATGATGAATTACGTTTTCGGAACCTACCAGATAGCCTACTCGAAAAGCGGGCGAAATCGCTTTTGTGAAAGAACCACAGTACAAGACCATCCCTTGGCGGTCGGCACTTGCCAAGGGGAGGAGTGGTTGACTTAAATAATGGAAATCGTAGTCGTAATCATCCTCAAACACGATAAACCGATACGCTTCGGCCAAACGCAGCAGTTGAAGCCGACGGTCGGCGCGTAGCGCCACGGTAGTAGGGTAGTGGTGATGCGAAGTCACATATACCATCCGAATGGGCTGCTGCTGACAGAGCTTTTCGAGAGCTTCGATGACCAAGCCGTGGGTATCTACGGGGATTTTGATGAGTTCGGCTCCTGCTTGTAAAAAACTCATATTGGCACCTCCCCAGCTCAATTCGCCTACTACGACTTTGTCGCCTTTTTTGAGCAAACCTGTACTTGCTAGATAAAGCCCCATCACGGTTCCACGGGTGATGAGGATATTGTCGGCGGTGGTTTTGAGGCCACGGGTTTCGTTGAGATAAGCCGATAGCTCTCGCCGCAGCCATGCCGAGCCTTTGGTGTCATTGTAGCCCAGTTTTACATAAGGATTGCCCTGTAGAAGTTGGGAACGATACGCCCGTGACAGTTCGGCTAAAGGAGCTAGACGTGGGTCAGGGAAGCCATCGTCGAGGTGGAGGTGAGGCGAAGCCCCCAATATGCCACGAGCCAAATGAGGTGCGTTTTCTATCTTGAATCCTGCCGTTTTGGCGGGATTGATGTTTTGATTTTTCTCTAAAGGGGTGGGGGTAATTTCTGGTAAATTTTCTACCACATACGTACCGCTTCCGGTGCGGGTTTCGAGCCATCCTTGTATCAGTAGCTCGTCGTAAGCTTCAACGACGGTTTGTCGGTGGATATTCAACAATGCGGCCATTTGTCGCGAACCTAGTAGCTTTTGGCCTGCTCGCAGTTCTCCCCCTCTGATGAGTGCCATGAGCTGATTGGCAAGTTGTAGATAGGCGGCTTGCTTGGCGGTTTTGTCAATGCGAAGGAGGGATTGGTAAGCTACCATAGGCGGTAAAGTGGACTATTGGATTTATGAAAAGTGGACACTTCAAGCAATCCAGTAAAGGTATAATTTTGTATCAAAATCAACAACATTCAAATTTTCAACCCATGCAGCCCACTTCCAAAACTACTCCTAGCCGCTTGGCCAAACGCACGCGCCACGATGAAGAAGCTATCTACGCGATTTTAGACGAAGCTTTGTTTTGTACCGTAAGTTGTGTCATTGACGGTCAGCCGTTTGCGATTCCGACGGCCTTTGCACGTTATGGCAATTATGTGTATATCCACGGTTCGGTAGGTAGTCATTTTATACGTGCTATCGAAAATGGTGCACCAGTGTGTATCTCGGTGATGCTTACCGACGCGCTCGTGGTGGCAAAGTCTGCTTTTTCTCATTCGGTCAATTACCGCTCGGTGATTATGTTTTCGAGCGCCGAAAAAGTAGAAGCCTACCATCCCAAAGCAGAGGCTTTGAAATGGATTACGGAAAAAATAGTACCCAATAGCTGGGATTATTTGCGACCCATGACCGAAAGCGAAGTAAGAAAAACAACCGTTTTGGCTTTTAAAATCGAAGAGGCGTCGGCTAAGTATCGCACGGGTATGCCCAACGACGAAGCTGAAGACAAAGCACTGCCGATATGGTCGGGATTGATTCCGTTGCGCACTATTCGCGCAGCTCCCCTTGCCGATGATAGCAGTCAGTCGTTACCTTTGCCTGCGCATTTGATTCCCTCTGACATTTCAATTTAACCCTCTATTTCCATGAAACGCTCCGATATTCGGCATATGCCGCAGTTTTTTGACCGTTATATTTTACTCGTAGATGATATTGATGTTATCGACGGCTTGGAACAAACGGCCTCGCTTTTCGAAACCCCTTCGGTCAAGCAGGTACTTATTGCCCTTGGCGACCAAGTGTATGCACCGGGCAAATGGACTGCCAAGGATATTTTGCAGCATTTGATTGATAATGAGCGCATCATGTCGTATAGAGCGATGCGTTTTGCGCGAAACGACCAAACCGCTCTTCCGGGTTATGATGAAGACCTTTTTGGGGCCAATACCACCGCTTCTCAGCGTAGCATCGACGATTTGTTGGACGAATTTGCCGTAGTGCGTCGCTCAACCCTCGCTCTTTTTAAGAGTTTTAACGAGGAGATGCTTCATCGTGAAGGCATTAGTTTCAACCAACGTATCTCTCCTTTGGCCTTGGGTTTTGTATTGATAGGACATCCGATTCATCATCTTAGGGTACTTCGCGAACGTTATTTTCCGTTGGTACAGGGTTGAGAGAAATTGATATGAGGTTTCCAAACAAAGTAAGTTTAGCCGAGGCGCACCAAAAACTTGGAGAAGTTTCGGCGGTTTTTCTGGAAGTATTTCGGCATGGTACACTTTCGGTGGAGCTATATCAGCCCGAAGGAGAAGACAAACAAACGCCTCACTCGCGCGATGAAGTGTATATCATCGCAGCGGGTGAGGCGGTATTTGAGCTAGAAGGCCAAAAGACGCAGGTTAAAACGGGTGATTTTTTGTTTGTGCCCGCGCAGGCCGAGCATCGATTTGTGGAGTTTAGCGAAAATTTCTCAACTTGGGTGCTATTTTATGGTCCCGAAGGGGGAGAAAACGCTCTCAACGCGACCCAAAAATAGCACTTCCGACCCTGACGAGTGTACTGCCCTCTTCGACCGCAATCGGGTAGTCGCTACTCATGCCCATCGATAGTTCGCTAAGGGAGTTGGCGCAAATTGTGGCATTGAGTTCGTCAAAAAATTGCTTCAATCCCCTGAATTCTTGGCGAATTTGGGCAAGGTTGTCGGTATTGGAGGCCATGCCCATGAGTCCTACGATGCGTACATTCTTCAAGGCTTTGAAGGTATCGGAGGTCAGGAGTTCCTTGGCTTCGCTTTCCGAAAGTCCAAACTTCGTTTCTTCTTGGGCAATAAAAATCTGTAGCAAGCAGTCGATCACTCGCTCATGTTTGGTCGCCTGCTTATTGATTTCTTGCAGCAGCTTGAGGCTATCCACGGAGTGAATCATGGCTACAAACGAAGCCATGTATTTGACTTTATTGGTTTGTAAATGACCAATCAAATGCCATTCAATGTCTTTGGGCATTTCTTCATACTTGGTCACCATTTCTTGTACTTTGTTTTCGCCGTATCGTTTAAAACCCGCTTCGTAAGCCTCCATGAGCATAGATACGGGCTTGGTTTTGGTAACGGCGATGAGTTTGGCATTGGGGCCAAGACTATTTTGGATTTGTTGGATATTTTGAGCAATAGACATATCTTAAAAATCAAGGTGGCAGTTAATCCATTCGCCGTCGAAGCGAGTGCCGTATTTTTCATAGAAATCAATGGCAGGTTTGTTCCAGTCAAGCACTTGCCACATCATGCCAGTGCAGTGGGTAGCTTTGGCTTCTTCGACCGTAGCGTCGAAGAGTTTTTTGCCCAGACCATAGCCCCGCATTGCCTCCGTTACTACGATGTCTTCGAGGTAGAGGCGTTTACCTTTCCAAGTAGAGTATCGAAAATAATACAGCGAAATTCCAACGACTTTGGTATCTACTTCGGCCACAAAAAGTCCAAAAATAGGCTCAGGTCCAAAACCATCTTTGAGCATCATTTCGGGGGTATTGGTGACTTGTTCGGGGGCTTTTTCGTAGAGAGCAAGTTCTTTTACAAGTTCAAATACGGAGGGTACATCTTCGGGCGTGCCCTTTCTAATGTTGATGTTCATAGTTGAGAAAAAATACTTTATAGGAGGATAATTCTTTCTTTATGGGGCTCGGATAAGTTCAGAAACTCAAATACGTAGCTATCCTTGAAGGTATTGATTAAGTCTTTGTTAGTTTCTCTCACCACTGGTGAGAGTTTTGAATTACCTATTATTGTTCGCTCAAAAAGGCTTGCAGAAATTTGTCGGTCGAGTTCTCGTTTGCTATAGTTTTCTTGCTTAACAAGTTTAAGATAAAACTCCTTTTCTTCAATTGATTTACATCTTGAGAATACAAGCATATTGTTTGTCCAACTAATTTCTCTTATAAGTGGTGAGAGTTTTGGAAAGGCTTTGTATGTCTCATAAAACTGCTTCATTCTCCAAATATTTTTATCAGAGAAGCCTTTTATTTCGGGTTCGGTAGTCTGTAAAAACTTGGCTAATTCCATCACAACCGAGTCACCCCATTCCGATTGTTCAATTTTCTTACTGATATATTCTCCGATACTCCAATACAGATTTATTAGTTCAGCGTTTACTGCTTTTATAGCATTTACACGAGATAGCTTTATGAGTTGTATTATGTCCGTAAAACGATTGTCCATTATTGATTTCTATATGCCACCAATTGGTGATTTTGAGCCGTGTTTATCTTGAAGCTGTTTAAACATTAGGAAAAGATTCCCAAATAAGTGTAAATTTTGAGTG
>VFQN01006105.1_pt1 | contig 14120 bp, 11 predicted proteins | sample 3512371 | NCBI WGS metagenome assembly VFQN01 (sample SAMN10412370, study PRJNA504923) | tailings metagenome | isolation source: Replicate 2 from Balatoc abandoned mine | place: Philippines: Itogon, Benguet | collected 2017-08-28
GGCGGACGTGGAAGGAGGGGCGTCGATCGGGACCACGGGAGACAATGTCCTCGAGCGAAGGCAACACGGCTATCGGATGCGCGTTAACACGCCGCCTGCAGCCAACCAACGATTTTCTTAAGTTTCAGACGGAACGTCTTCGGCTGTCACAATTTTCGCGCAGAGGCAAGCACGAATACACGGAAATTTCCGAAATGATCACAGAAGAAACAACAGCGAAAGCACCAAGGAATGCTCGCTTATTCATTGTTTATTGGACCGGAATCCGACCGGCTATTTCACAGGCCAAAGCCTGGGATCCCATCACGCCTTGAACGCAGGCAGGTGACTCAACCTACGGGCGTGGCACGCCCGAGTTTATGGGCGCGTGGCTGGGGACGGTCAAGCGGCAAACTCCGAGCAGCTTGTGGATATTGCGCCACAACCTGTGGAAAAGCCTGACCGGGCCGACCCTTTCCCTTGTGGACAAGTCGGGGGAAATCTTTGGCGGAAGGCTGGATAATCCATGCCGCCGGGCCATGGGAAGCCGCGCCGAAATTCTACTCTCAGGCGAAGCAGCGTCAGGCGGCCTGTAAGCCGGGTTCTGTTCCCGCCACGCGGGCGGGAGGCGACCATTCCTCTGGGACGGCGCTTGCGCGCCGCCTCGCGCGACCGACCCGGACGACCAGCCCGGAAGCAGGCCTGCAGACGCGCGCGCCTGCCGTCGTCCCTATTTGGTCTTGCTCCCGGTGGGGTTTACCGTGCCACGACCGTCGCCGGCCGCGCGGTGCGCTCTTACCGCACCTTTTCACCATGACCCGCAGGCTCCCGAAGGAGCCCGGGCGGGCTGACCCATCTCTGTGGCACTTTCCCTGGAGTCGCCTCCGCCGGGGGTTACCCGGCACCGTGCTTCCGTGGAGCCCGGACTTTCCTCACCTGCGCCATTGCTGGCACCGGCGCGGCCGCCCGGCCGCCTGACGCTGATGAAGGTCTACCATGACCGGCGCGCGACTTGAAGCGCCTCGACCGCGGAAATCAGCCGGCAGGTTTCAGGATCGGCAAGGCCGTCCACCCGCGCCGGCCGGTAGCGGCGCTGGAACGCGCGCAGCGCCGCCTCGACCGTGACCCCCTCCAGGTCCAAGGGATAGCCGATCCGGCGCAGCGCCGGGGCGGGATCGGGCATCCTGGCCGGCGAGCTGCCGGGACCGTCCGGCCAGATCCCGATCCCGGCCAGCGCCAGGCGCCGCCAGGGAAACAGCTCGCCCGGGTCCTCCTTGCGGTGGGGGGCGATGTCCGAATGGCCCAGGACCCGTTCCGGCGGGATCGGCCAGCGCCGCAGGATGCCGCGGCAGAGCCGGATCAGCGCCGCCACCTGCGCGTCCGGAAACGGGCGGTAGCCCCATTCGTGGCCGGGATTGACGATCTCCACGCCGATCGAGCTGCCGTTCAGCCCGTGCCGCCCCCTCCAGCCGCTGATCCCGGCATGCCAGGCCCGCCGTCCTTCCGGCACCAGCGCCACCACAGCACCGTCCTCGTCAACCAGCCAGTGCGCGCTGACCTGCGCCTCGGGGTCGCGCAGGCGCGCCAGGGCGCAGGCGGCGCTGCGCATGCCGGTATAGTGCATCACCAGCGTGTCGGGCACGGCGCCGCCGGGCCGGGCGTCCTGGTTCGGCGACGGCAGGATCCGCGGCTCAGAACCGCTCGAGCAGGCGGTCGTAATAGTCCAGCTCCATGCGCGGCCGGGATGGATCGCCGGCGCGCCGGTACAGTTCCTCCAGCACCGCCCGGGCCCGGCCGAGCGCCGCCTCGTCCGGCACGGCGGTGCTTTCCGAATCCGCGCCGCCCATCCCCTCCGGCTGCCGCCCCAGCGGGTCGCGCTGCCATCCGGCCTGGTTGCGGCCGGGCTGGCCCGGCTGGTTGCCGCCCGGGCGTCCCTGGCCCTGCCCCTGGCCCATCTGCTGGCGCATCTGGTCCATGATGCCGCGGCCGGCCTCCTGCATCAGCGCCATCGCCTGGCCCTGCGGGTCGGTGGCGGCGCCCGGGCTGCCCTGCTGGAGCTGGCCCTCCGCACCGCGCATCTGCAGCTCCGCCTGGCCCAGCTGGTCGGGGATCTGCATCCCCTGCTCGGCCAGCCCTTCCATGATCTGCCCCAGCTGGCGGCGCAGCATCTCCTGCAGCTGGGCGAGCTGCTGCGGCGTCATCTGCTGCTGCTGTCCCTGCTGGCCCTGCTGCCCCTGCTGGCCTTGCTGCCCCTGCTGCGGCATGCCGTTCATCTGGCGGTCCATCTTGAACGCCTCGTCCTGCAGCATCTGCTGGCGGCGGATCGCTTCCTGCAGATCGGACAGGGCCTGCTCGCCCGGCGCCTGCTCGCCCCCCTGCATCGGCAGCTGCGCCTGCAGGTTCTCCATCATCTCGCGCAGCTGCGAGAGCATCTGCTCCGCCGCCTCGCGCGAGCCGCTCTTGAGCATCTCGCGCGCCCGGTCGAGCATGTTCTGCAGATCCTGGCGGTCCACCATGTTCGGGTTGTTCTCGCCAGGCGGCATCTGCTGCTGCTGGCGCAGCGCCCGCTCCAGCGCCTCGGGGTCGCGCATCGCCTCGGCCAGCGCCTGCTTGGTCAGCTCGTCCAGGTAGCGGTCCATCGCCGCCTGCAGCTCGTCCATCAGCCGCTCGATCTCGGCATCGTCGCGGCCCTCGGCCAGCGCCCGCTCCAGTTCCTCCTGCAGCCGCCGCATGTCGGACTCGGCCGTGGCCATGCGGCCTTCCTCGACGAACAGCGCGGTTTCCCACAGCTGCTCCAGGACCGAATCCAGCTCCTGCTCCGACAAGTCGCCCCGGCGCAGCCGTTCGGCCGCGCTGTTCAGCGACAAGGGCACCGAGGACGGCAGGTCCTGCATCATCCTTGTGTCGGCCAGCTGGTCGAGCACGTCGGCAATCGCGTCGCGGTCGTCCGGGCTGGCGGCCAGGTCCTTGCGCTGCTCGATGATCGCCTTGGCGACCGGATGCTCGAACTTGCGCTCCGGCAGCTTCAGGGTGATCGGCTGGGAGCGTCCCTCCTGGCCGGCCGCGTCGACCGCCACCAGCACCATGCGCACCTCCGCACCGGCCAGCGGGTGCGGCGTCATGTCGAGATAGGCCCTGCCCTTGGCCTCGCGCGGCTGGTCGGGCAGCGACTTGAGCGCAATCCGCTCCTTGGCCCGGCCGCCGTCGACCGGCTCGATCTCCAGGGCGGTGGCGACCAGCCCGTAATCGTCCGCGCCGCTCCAGCCGATCTCGAGCGCGTTGCGCAAGGTGGTGCGCGGCTCGCCCTCGGCCTTGATGGTCGGCACCCGGTCCGGCTGCGCCGCCAGGAGGAAGCGGGCGATCTCGCCGCCGTTCCCGTCCTGGACGATCAGGTCGCCGTCGTGGCGGACCTCCAGGCGCGCTTCCGCGCTGGCCTCGCCCAGCCGGGTCGCCGCCAGCCGGATCTCCTCGAACAGCACCGAGGGCGCCTCGGCCTCTTCGGGCAGGTGGTGGACCTGCACCAGCGCCTGCGAGCCGGCCGGGATGATGCTGCGCTGGCCGCCGGCTTCGATCATGCGCGGCGGCAGGCGGGTATAGGCGGGCGGCTCCACCCATAGCGTCGCGGCAACCGCCTCGGCCGCGTCGTGCGCCGCGACGCCCGGGATCAGCGAGTCCTGCAGCCGCTGGCCGATCCGCCCCTCGGCGTCGACCAGGGCAACCGCCAGCACCAGCACCACGCCCGCCCGGATCGCCCATGGATCGAGCTTCGGCAGTTCCGAGCGTGGCGGGGCCAGCCTCGTCCGGGTGGCGAGCTCGGCCAGGCGCGCCTTGTGGCGGCTCCACAGCGCCCGGGTCAGCGGGTCGTCGCCGCCGCCGGCCAGCCGGTCGTCGAGGGCCTGCAGCGGCGCGTGGGAAAAGCCGCTGTCCGCCTCCAGCCGGCTCAGCGCCTCGGCGCGCCCGGCCGGGCGGAAGCCGCGAAAGGCGCGGTAGGCGACAAAAAGGAAGGTGGCGGCAAAGCCGGCCAGCACCAGGCCGTGCAGGATCGCCGGCAACCTCGGCAGGACCCCGAACAGGGCCAGGATCAGGAACAGGCAGAGGACCAGGAGCGGCCAGCGCGCCGCCGACCACAACCGCTCGATGTCCACGAACAGCCGCGCCGCGCCGACGATCCGGTTCAGTCGGGGTGGCAGGTTCGCCGCGTTCCTGGACTTGCCCAACGGCCGCTTCCTTCCTCGGCTGCCCCAGCCCGCCCGCGGCACCCGATCAGGCGAGCCAGGGCGGGACGATCTCGTCCTCGTACTGCTTCTCGACCGGCCGACGCGGCGTGATCACGTCGAAGCGATCCCCGTGTACCATAACTTCCGCCGGCCCCGACCTGGAATTGTAGTCCGATGCCATGACGCTTCCATAGGCGCCGGCCTGCATGATCGCGACCAGGTCGCCTTCCGCCATCCGCGGCAGCATCCGCCCCCGCGCGAAAAAGTCGCTGCTCTCGCAGATCGGGCCGACCACCTCGGTGGCCACCGGCTCCCCGCCGGGTGCCGCCACCGGCAGGATGTCGTGCCAGGCGCCGTACATGGCGGGGCGGATCAGCGTGTTCATGCCGGCGTCCAGCACCAGGAAGCGGTGGTCGGCGGTTTCCTTCAGGTAGATCACCCGCGACACCAGCACGGCCTGCTCCGCCACCAGGAACCGGCCGGGCTCCAGCACGATCCGGGCGCCGAGCCCGTCGGTCAGGCGCTTCACCATCGCGGCATAGTCGGTGATCGTGAAGCGCGGCGGCTCCCGGTAGCGCACGCCGAACCCGCCGCCAAAGTCGATGCGCGACAGGGGCACCCCGCGCGCGCGGATGGAAATCCACGCCTCGATCACCCGGCGGTAGGCCGCCTCGAACGGGGCCAGCTCGGTGATCTGCGAGCCGATATGGCAGTGCAGCCCGACCGGCTCGATGCCTTCCATGGCGGCGGCGGCGGCCAGGATGTCCTGCGCGTCCTCGACCGGCACGCCGAACTTGTCGCCCTTCTTGCCGGTCGAGATCTTGTCGTGCCCGCCCGCGGCGACGTTCGGGTTGACCCGCAGCGCCACCGGGGCCCGCCGGCCCATCGCGCGCGCCACCTGGTCCAGGCGGCGCAGCTCTTCCAGCGATTCGACGTTGAACTGGAAGATGCCCTTGGCCAGGCCCAGGCGCATCTCGTCGCCATCCTTGGCCACGCCGGCGAACACGATCCGCTCCGGCGGGCAGCCGGCCTTCAGCGCCCGGGCGATCTCCCCGCCCGAGACGGTGTCCATGCCCAGGCCCATGCCGGCGAACAGCCGCAAGACCGCCAGGTGATGGTTGGCCTTCACCGCGTAGCAGACCTGGACGTCCTGGCCGGCGAAGGCATCGAGGAGGGCCTGCGCCTGGCGCCGCATCCCGGTGGCGGAATTGACATAGACCGGCGTGCCGGCCGCCTCGGCGATGGCGGCGAGCGGCACGTCCTCGGCGAACAGCCGGCCGTCCCGGCGGGTGAACATGCCGGCCATCAATAGTTGCTTCCGCGGTCCTGAACCGTGTCCGCGTCCGTCGGCGGCACCTCGAGGTTGCCCTTCTTGCCGCATGCCGCGAGCGCCAGGGGCAGGAGGAGAAGGCCGAGAAGAACGATCCTGCGCATGTCGCCGATCCTGTCCTGGCGGTGGTCCATCAAAGAAATCGCGTCCGGGCAGCCGCGATGGCCTCGCGCACGCGGAGCGGGGCGGTGCCGCCCTCGCTCGTGCGGCTCGCCACCGAATTCTCTACACCGAGCACGGCGAAGATCCGCTCGTCGATCCGAGGGTCGACCGCCTGCATGGCATCCAGCGGCAGGTCCTCCAGCGCGCAGCCGCGCTCCTCGGCGACCTTCACGCAGCGCGCGGCGATCCCGTGCGCGTCGCGGAACGGCACGTCGCCCGCGCGCACCAGCCAGTCGGCGAGGTCGGTGGCGTTGGTGTAGCCGACCCCGGCGGCAGCGCGCATCCGCTCGGGGAAGAGGGTGATCCCTTCCAGCATCGCGGCGGTGGCGCGCAGGACCAGCTCGTAGCTGTCGACCGCGTCGAACAGCCCTTCCTTGTCTTCCTGCATGTCCTTGGAATAGGCGAGCGGCAGGCCCTTCAGCACCACCAGCAGGGCCTGCAGGTGGCCCAGCACCCGGCCGGACTTGCCGCGCACCAGCTCCGCCGCATCCGGGTTGCGCTTTTGCGGCATGATCGAGCTGCCGGAGGTGAACGCTTCCGGCATCCGCACGAAGCCGAACTGCGGCGTGCTCCACAGCACCAGCTCCTCGGCCATCCGCGAGAGATGGATGGCGCCGATCGAGGCGCTGGCGAGGTAGTCCAGGGCGAAGTCGCGGTCGGAGACGGCGTCGATGGAATTCGCCATCGGCTTGGAGAAGCCCAGCTCGCGCGCCGTGGACTCCCGGTCGATCGGGTAGGAGGTGCCGGCGAGCGCGCCGGCGCCGAGCGGGCAGTCGGCGCAACGGGCGACGGCGTCCTGGAAGCGGGAGCGGTCGCGGCCCAGCATCTCGACATAGGCCATCATGTGGTGGCCGAACGTCACCGGCTGCGCCGCCTGCAGATGGGTGAAGCCCGGCATCACCGTGGCAGCGTTGCGCTCGGCCAGGTCGAGCAGGACGCGCTGCAGGTCCTGGAGCAGGCCGTCCGCGCGCCTCATCGCCCGGCGGGTCCAGAGCTTGAAGTCGGTGGCGACCTGGTCGTTGCGCGAGCGGGCGGTGTGCAGCCGGCGGCCGGGCTCGCCGATGTCCTCGGTGAGGCGCGCTTCGACGTTGAGATGGATGTCCTCGAGCGCGGTGGTGAACGCGAAGTCGCCGGCTTCGATCTTTCCGGCGATCCGCTCCAGCCCCGCCAGGATCGCGTCGCGATCGGCCTTGGCGATCACGCCGCGGTCGGCCAGCATGCGCGCATGGGCCGCGGATCCTTCCAGATCCTCGCGCCACAGCCGGCGGTCGAAGGGGATCGAGGCGTTGATCGCTTCCATGAGGGGTGCCGGTCCCTCCTGGAAATGTCCGCCCCACATGCTACGTCCGCTTCCGCTGCTCACGCTACTTCGCATCCAGAGGTAAAGATGGTGGACCGCCGCCGCCTGCTCGTGACCACCGCCCTCGCCTGCCTGATCGGCAGGACGGCCATCGCCGCGGAAGGCTTCGACTTCCGCAGGGCGGAGGAACGCACGGCGCTGCCCCAGATAAAGTACCTGGACGAGAGCGGCAACGAGACCGACCTGTCGGCGCTGAAGGGCCGGATCGTCGTGTTGAACCTGTGGGCGACCTGGTGCGCGCCGTGCCGGGCGGAGATGCCGTCCCTGGACCGGCTGCAGGCGAAGTACCCCAAGGACCAAGTGCTGGTCCTGGCGCTGAGCGTCGACCGGGCCCCGCCGGAGAAGGTGCAGCAGTTCATGAAGGAGGTCGGCGCCGGGAACCTGACCGTCGGGCGCGACCCGACCGTGAAGGCCGCGCGCCTGCTCCAGTCGCCGGGCCTGCCGGCCACGCTGGTGATCGATCGCGACGGGATGGAAGTCGGCCGCCTGCTCGGGATCGCGGCGTGGGACGGTCCGGAAGCGGCCGCCCTGATCGACGGCCTGCTGCAAAGCTGAGCCTGCGACCGATTTGCCAGAATGACAAAAGTTTGATGAAAGGTCAGCACTATAGGGCGTATCGCGGAAAATTGGGGGCTATGCAACCAAGGCGAGTACGACTACTAGGCTCGGCCGTCCGTTCTGCTTCCACATGAGGTCAAGTCCGTCCATGTTGAGCCGTCGCCACATTATCGCGGGCGGCCTGGCTGCTGTAGCCGCGCCTTCCATTGTCCGCGCCGCGCCGATCACCAACCGGGTGACCCAGCGGCTGGTCGTCCTGGGCGACAGCTATTCGGACCCGACCTACAACCCGGCGCCGAGCACCTACCCCACGCCCCCGCCGACCTGGGCGCAGATCCTGGTCAACCGCGGCCGTGCCGCGAGCATGAAGAACCTGGCGGTGGCGGGTGCCACGGCGCTGGACTACTCCGGAGCGCCGGCCGGCCAGACGTTCAAGAAGCAGCTCGACACCTTCCTGGCGAACCCGGGCTACGGTGCGGACGACATCACCGTCGTCTATCTCGGCTACAACGACATCGCACGGAGCACCGACACGCGCTGGCAGACCCTGCAGGGGTCCAAGGCGGCCTACCGGGTCGGCGTCGACCGGCTGCTCACCGCCGGTGCCGCCACGGGCAAGCGCCGCCTGCTGCTGGTCGCGGTGCACGACTGGAGCAAGAAGCCGACCACGCGGGCGGAGTACGTGCCGCGCACCCGCGACTGGCTGACCTTCACCTACGACTTCGTCGCGAAGCGCCGGGTGGTCCACAAGGGCATCATCTGCGTGAACGTGTACCGCCGCTTCGTCGACGTGGTGGCCCGGCCGCAGGCCTACGGCCTGAATAACGTGACGACCGCGGACGCCACGCGCTCCAAGACCACGGCGCTCTACGCCAACACCAGCCATTTCGGCTCCAAGGGCCAAACGCTGCTGGCCGACGAGTTCAGCCGGACCTTCGACCTGGTCTGCCGGACCCGCTGAGACCCGGCCAGGGCCGTCTTCCTTCCCGGCCATGACGGGCGGAGCCGCCGGCTTGCCCCGCCCGGCGTGCCCATGCTTTGACGAACGCCGAAAAAGCTCGCAAAGCATGGGCCAACGAGACGCTGGCGGCGTGGCGACACCGGCTACCCGCCAGGAGCGGGGATGTCGGCAATGGCGAACATGAAGACGGCGGCAGGAGCGGGGCTTCTGGCCGCCCGGCGCAGGCAGGTCCTGCTGGGCGCCGCCGCACTGGGCAGCATGGCCGCGACCGGCCTGCGCCCCAGGCCCGCCCGGGCCGCCGGGACCCTCCGGGTCGGCACCTATGGCGGGTACTTCAAGGAAAGCTTCGACGAGCACATCTACCCGGCCTTCACCGAGGAAACCGGGATCAAGGTGGAATCGGTGGCGGAGCCGACCGGCGAGGCCTGGCTGGTCCAGCTGCAGACCGCCGCGGGCGCCGGCGAGGCGCCGGCCGACGTCTCGATGATGGCCCAGGTGGCGAGGCTCAAGGGCCAGAACGCCGAGCTTTGGGCGAAGCTCGACGAAGCGAAGCTGCCGAACGCCAAGAACGTGCATGAGCATTTCGTGCATCGCTATCCCGACGGCGCGATCAGTGGCGTAGGGGCGGTTTCCTGGTACGTCACCCTGTGCACCAACACCGAGGAGTTCCCCGAGGCGCCGACCTCCTGGAAGGCATTCTGGGACCCGGACAATGCCGGCCTGCTCGGGCTGATGGCGCTGGCGAGCAACTCCTTCCTGCTCGAGATCACCGCCAAGACCTGGTTCGGCGGCACCGACATGCTGGGCGACGAGGCCGGCGTGCAGAAGGCGCTCGACAAGCTCAAGGAGCTGGTGCCGAACGTGCAGCTCTGGTGGCGCGACGAGGGCCAGTTCCAGCAGGCGCTGGAATCGGGCGAGATCCCGATGGGCGAGTACTACCACGACGTCACCGGCCTGGCGGCCAGCCAGGGCAAGCCGGTGCGCTCGACCTTCCCGGAAGAGGGCGGGGTGCTGGATTCCGGCTCCTGGTGCGTGGTGAAGACCTCCAAGGCGCTCGACGAGGCGCATGTGTTCATCGACTACATGTGCCGCCCGGACATCCAGGCGAAGCTGGCGCGCAAGGTCGGGACCTCGCCCACGGTCAAGCGCGAGCTCACCGACCTGACGCCGGAGGAGTTCGCCGCGGTCGGCAGCGACATCCCGCCGATCATCCCGCGCTACGACCTGTATGTCGAAAAGGACCAGTGGATCAGCCAGAAGTGGAACGAGCTGATCGCCGGCTGACTTTCCCTTTCCTGACGAGGGCGAACGTTTCGAGGAGAGGCCATCGATGTCCGGGCTGCGCGTCGACCATGTCGGCAAGTCCTTCGGCATGTTCGAGGCGTTGCAGGACATCGACCTGGACTTCCCGGACGGCCGGTTCATCTGCCTGCTGGGCCCGTCCGGCTGCGGCAAGACCACCCTTCTGCGGGTGATCGCCGGGCTGGAGGCGCCGACTTCCGGGCGGATCCTGCTGGACGGCACCGACATCACCGGCGTGCCGGCCCACCAGCGCGGGCTCGGCATGGTGTTCCAGTCCCTGGCGCTGTTCCCGCATCTCTCGGTGGGCGAGAACATCGCCTACGGCCTGCGCATCCGCGGGGTGGACCGGGGGGAAAGGCGCAGGAAGGCGGAGCAGCTCCTGGAGCTGGTGCGCCTGCCGGGCGTGGCCGACCGGCAGATCTCCCAGCTCTCGGGCGGCCAGCGCCAGCGCGTCGCGATCGCCCGCGCCCTGGCGCTGGATCCCAAGCTGTTCCTGCTGGACGAGCCGCTCTCGGCCCTCGACGCCAAGCTGCGCGAAGCCATGCAGGTCGAGCTGAAGCTGCTGCAGCAAAGGCTCGGCATCTCGACGATCGTGGTCACCCACGACCAGCGCGAAGCGATGACCATGGCGGACATCGTGGTGGTGATGGACCATGCGCGGGTCCAGCAGGTGGGGCCGCCGGTCGAGATCTACCGCAACCCGGTCAACGCCTTCGTCGCCGACTTCATCGGCTCCAGCAACCTGCTGCTGGGCGTGGTCGACGGCTCGGGCGCCGTCATCGTGGGCGACGGCACGCTGGCCAGCGATGCGCCAAGGAAGCTGGCGCAGGGGGCCAAGGCCGCGATCTCGGTCCGGCCCGAGGAGGTGCTGGTCCATCCCGGCCAGGAGCCCGGGCCCAACCGGCTGCCCGCCACCGTCACCTTCGTCCGCGACCTCGGCGCCAGCGTCGAGATCATGCTGGAATGTGCCGGCAAGGAGGTGCTGGCGGTGAGCAGCCCGCGCGCGCGGCCGGACGTGCGGGTCGGCGACCGGGTGACGCTGGAGATGCCGCCCTCGGCCTGCGTGGTGCTGCCGTCATGACGACCGCCACCCGGCCGCAGGGGCTTGCCGCGCACCTGCCGATGCTGTGGCCGGCCGCGATGCTGGTGGTGTTCTTCGTGGCGCCGTTCTGCATCATGCTGGCGGTCAGCTTCTTCCACCAGGTCGAGGGCGGCTTCTACGAGCCGGCCTTCGAGCTCGACAATTACGCCCGGTTCCTCAGCGCCTTCTTCGGGGAAACGCTGGCCTTCTCCTTGTGGATCTCGATCCTGTCGGCAGCCCTGGTGGTCGCGGTGGGCTTCCCGTTCACCTATTTCCTGACCCGGCTGCGGCGGCGGAGCCAGGTGCCGTTCCTGGTGTTCATCCTGGCGGTCCTGTCCCTGTCCGAGGTGATCATCGGCTTCACCTGGTCGACGCTGCTGTCGCGCACCGCCGGGCTTTCCAACATCCTGGTCTGGCTGGGCCTGCTAGGCCGCGCCCAGGCCTGGACGCCCAGCTTCGGCGCGTTGCTGATGGGCCTGTGCTACCTGGGCTTCCCCTATACCGTGCTGATCCTCTACCCCGCCTTGTCGCGGCTGGACCCGGAATTGCCGGAAGCGTCGCGGATGCTGGGCGCCTCGCCCTTGCGCACCTTCTTCCTGGTGGTGGTGCCGGTCCTGCGCAGCTCGCTGATCGGCGCGCTCATCATGGTGTTCGTGTTCAACCTGGGCGCCTTCCTCCTGCCGCAGGTGCTGGGTCGGCCGCAGCACTGGACGCTGTCGGTGCACATCACCGACCAGGCGGTGTTCCAGTCGAACATCCCGTTCGCCGCCGCCATGGCGATCTTCCTGATGCTGGTGAGCCTGGCCTTCATCGGCCTGACCATGGTGCTGGGCAGCCGGACGGAGGCGGCGCGATGAACCGGCTCGGCCGCAACCTGTTCATGGGCTTGGTCATGCTGTTCCTGGCCCTGCCTTTGGTCGTGGTGGCGGGCGTGTCGCTGAACGGCGCCAAGCAGCTGCGCTTCCCGCCGCGCGACCCGTCGCTTGTCTGGTATGCCGAGCTGTTCCAGGAGCCGAGCTGGCTGAACGCGCTCGGCAACAGCCTGCTGATCGCGGTCAGCTCCGCGGCCCTGGCCCTGCTGATCGCCTTCCCGCTCGCCTGGTTCGTGTGGCGCTACAAGGTCGGCTATGGCCGGCTGCTCTATGGCCTGGGCGTGGCGCCGTTCACCCTGCCGCCGGTCATCACCGCCCTGGGCTTCCTGGTGTTCTGGGTGAGCGTCGGCCTGTACGGCTCGATCATCGCCACCATCGTCAGCCATGCGATCTTCTTCGTCACCCTGCCGTTGGTGATGATCAGCCTGGGCCTGAACGCGATCGACCGGCAGGTGCTGGAAGCGGCCACCACCATGGGCGCCGACGAGGCCACCGTCTTCAGGACCGTGACCCTGCCGCTGGTGCGGCCCTATTTGATCTCCGGCTATGCCTTCGCCTTCGTGCTCAGCCTGAACGAGTACATCGTGGCCTACATGGTCGCCGGATTCACGGTGGAGACGCTGCCGATCAAGATCTTCAACAGCCTGCGCTACGGCTACACGCCGGTCATGGCGGTGGTGGCGGTGCTGTTCGTGCTATTGGCTACCTTGATCTTCGGGCTGATCGCGCGCTTCGGCGACCTGCCGAAGCTGCTCGGCGCCTGGTCGAAGGATTGAGGCCATGATCACCACCGGCGAGGTCCTGCTTCGCTTCCTGGAAGCCAACGGCATCGACACCGTGTTCGGCATCCCGGGCGTCCACACGGTGGAATTGTACCGCGGCCTGCCGGACACCACGCTGCGCCACGTGACGCCCCGGCACGAGCAGGGGGCGGGCTTCATGGCCGACGGCCATGCCAGGGCCAGCGGCCGGCCGGCCGCCTGCTTCGTCGTGACCGGCCCCGGCATGACCAACATCCTGACCGCCATGGGGCAGGCCCATGGCGACAGCGTGCCGATGCTGGTGGTCTCCAGCGTCAACCGCACGAGCCAGCTGGGCATGGGCCAGGGCAGGCTCCACGAGCTGCCCTCGCAGCGCGCCATGGCGGCGGGGGTGAGCGCATTCAGCCACACGCTGCTGTCCCCGGACCAGCTGCCCGAGGTGCTGGCCCGCGCCTTCGCGCTGTTCTCGGCCGCCCGGCCGCGGCCGGTCCACCTCGAGATCCCGATCGACGTGCTCAAGGCCGATGCCCGCCACCTCGCGGTGCGGCGGTTCCCGCGGGTGGAGCCGCCCGGCCCGGCGCCGGCCCGGATCGCGCGCGCCGCCGAGATGCTGCGGGATGCCAAGCGGCCCCTGATCGTGTTGGGCGGCGGCGCGGTGGAGGCCGGGGAGCCGGCGCTGGCCCTGGTAGAGCTGCTGCGCGCACCCTTCATCAACACGGTCAACGCCAAGGGCGTCATGCCGCCCGGGCACATCCTGCACATGGGCGAGAACTTCGCCTTCGCCCCGCTGCGCGAGGCGCTCAGGAGCGCCGACGTGGTGCTGGCGGTCGGCACCGAGTTCGGCGAGACCGAGATGTACCCTGACCCGCAGGAACTGCGCTTTGGCGGCAAGCTCATCCGGATCGACATCGACCCCGAGCAGACCATGCGGGTCCATCCGGCCGACGTGCCGATCGTGAGCGACGCCCGAACCGCCCTGGATGCGCTCCTCAAGGCCACCAGGGCCGCCACCATCGCCCGCGGCGGGCGGATCCGCGCCGGCCAGGTGCGCGATGCGGTCCGGGCACTCTGGTGGCCGGCGGTCGCGGCGCATCGCCGCGTGCTCGACGCGGTGGACCGGGCGCTGCCGGACGCGGTGATCGCCGGCGACCAGACCCAGCCGGTCTATGGCGGCAACCAGTTCTACGCCCCTGCCCGGCCGCGCTCCTGGTTCAACGCCTCCACCGGCTATGGCACGCTCGGCTACGCCCTGCCGGCGGCGATCGGGGCGAAGCTGGCGGTGCCGGAGCGGCCGGTGGTGGCGCTGACCGGGGATGGCGGGTTCCAGTTCACCCTGGCCGAGCTGGCCACCGCGGTGGAGGCGGAAGTGCCGGTCATCGTCCTGCTCTGGAACAACCGGGGCTATGGCGAGATCAAGACCTACATGACGGAGACCGGCGTGCGCCCGGTGGGCGTGGACCTGGTCACGCCGGACTTCATCGCGATTGCAAGGGGCTTCGGCTGCATTGCGGACCGGGCGGATGGGCTGGACCATCTG
>VFQN01006107.1_pt1 | contig 14119 bp, 10 predicted proteins | sample 3512371 | NCBI WGS metagenome assembly VFQN01 (sample SAMN10412370, study PRJNA504923) | tailings metagenome | isolation source: Replicate 2 from Balatoc abandoned mine | place: Philippines: Itogon, Benguet | collected 2017-08-28
CCTGGAAGCCGTCCTCGCGCAGCACGGCGCACTCGTCGTCCTGGATGCCGCCCGAGCGGTTGCCGTTCGGCCACGAGATGATCGCCATGCGCAGCGGCAGGCACATGGCCATGGGGACCCACCAAAAGTTGCCCTGGTACTCGCGGTTCAGCCCGGAGGCGCCGTTGAACGGGTCGAGCGGCGTCACCACGAGGAAGGGCACCGGCTGCGGCACGGCGCCAAAGGCGCGGCACCAGCGCACCTCGGCGTACAGCGCGATGCACGCGCCGAGCCGGCGCAGCGAGCAGTAGACGGGCGCGGCGTTCCGGAGCGGCACGAAGCGATCGGTGTACATGAGCACCTCGTAGGGCATGAGCTTTGGCCGGAACGCGGCCTTGAACTGCTCGTCGAGCGCCCTCACCGAGAAGAGGTCCTGCATGATGGCCCAGAAGCGCTCGAGGGGGTTGCGTACGCGGATGTCGCGCGGCCAGAACGACACGTTACCGCTCGTGTTGGCGTGCCAGCGCACGCACGGACCGAGCGTCACGCTCCCGTTGGTGTGGTCGCGCAGGCGCGTGTAGCCCTGGCCGGGCGGGTTGTAGATGATGTGGTACGTCTGCGCCACCACCGGCAGCGACTCGAGCGTCGTGCCGGGCGCCAGCGTGCACGCGAGCGGCGTGGGCGGCGGCGGCGCACGCAGCGCCTGCCGCTGCGGCGGCGCCGGAGGCGGCCGCGGCGCGCTCGGCTTCTGCATCACAGTGTTTGCGAGCATCGGTGCGCGTTCCTGGCGTTTTTAATCACCTACATGCCAACGATGCCCGAGCCGGTGGCGACCATGGTGGGCGCGACGGCGCGCGCCTGCTCCATCTGGACCATCATGGCGGTCGTGCACTCCTCCTGCGGGGCGATGTAGTGCAGGTGGCTCGCGCCGATCCAGACGATGATGAACGGCACGATGCCGCCGAGTACCGCGTTGACGACGACGTAGGCGATAAACTCGTGCGCGCGGGCGAGCTTGTTCTGGTTGGCGTGGCCGACGATGAAGATGGCGCCGACGGTGGCGAGGCACAGCACGGCCAAGACCGTGGTGAGGCGCGAGCGCACGCAGTTGGGGCGCTCGTCAAAGTGGAAGAGCGCGTAGATGGCCCAGGCGCCAAAGAAGGCGATGAAGCCAAAGAGCATGTCGCGCTGCGCCTTCTCGGGCGCAAAGGCGTTCGCGAGCATGAGCGCCGACACGGCGCCGACGAGCACGCCAATGTAGTAGCGCGTCCAGTGCAGCGCGTGCACGTGGAACTCGGCGATCATGCCGACGAGGCCGCCGCCGTAGGCCACGATGTAGAAGGCCCAGCGCGACCAGTTCACCGACGGGTGCGAGGCGTCGCGCGCCGTGTCCCAGAGCTTGAAGAGCATGAACATGTCGGCCACAAAGGTGAAGAACGTGAAGAGCTTCCAGTAGGCAAAGAACGGCTTGCGCCACTCGAGGTGCTTGCCGCGGCCGAACGCGCACTGCATCCACCAGCGGCTGAGCGCAGCGACGCCAAAGAGCGCAAACTGCGTGACGGCGCCGGCGATGAGCACGTTGCGCTCGAGGCTGTCCGCGACGACGCCCGCCACCACCATCTCTTTCTTTGGTGGGGAGCGCACGCGGAGCGGAAAGGTTTGTGCGTGTTCATTTCACGCTACAGGCTTTTTATCGGGCTCCTCCTCCATGACGGTCTCGTCCTCGACGCCGCCTCCCGCCTCGCCCGGCGAGGCGGCCGCCGCCGCGCCGAAGAAACCCCCGGAGGCGTACCTCTCGGCCGCGGTGGCATGTGACTGCGACCGCGGAGCGTTGCCGAGCGTTGCGCACCAATCCGAGATGGCCAGAATGTGTGCGTCGAGGGCCGCACGCTGCTTCTTGTAGGCCTTGATGACGTCCATGATGCGCTTCGCCGCGGCATCGGAGCAAAAGAACGCGTACACCTGGTCCGCGTCGTATTCGTGGTATTTCACGATGCGGTGGCCGTCGGGGGTGATCTCGAGGTGGCCGGAAAAGATCGGCACCTTACACACTTCCTCGACATTGGACAGCGCGCGCTCGGTCTCGTGGACAAACTTGGGCAGCGACGCGTACTCAAGGAAGTCCGAAGGCGACGCGAGGACCTTCCAAGAGACGCCAAAGGCGACCAGCCGGTCGCCGGGCCAAGGCGCGCCGCCGGCGTCAATCAGCGGCGGCAGGAGGAACTCGACGTCGCTAGATACGAGTCGCCACGCGCAGATCTGGCCGATGGCTTCTTTGAATTGTTCGCGCGTAATACGCGCGGACCTGTGAGCCTTGACCGCCTGGTGCATCGCGTTGAAGTATTCGTTCGGCAGCCAGTACCGCTTCGCGTACGCCTTCCATGCGTCGTCCGACGCACCGCCGGGAGGCTCGCGCGCCTCCGGCAGGCTCGGCACCTTGTTTTCGTTCACGAGGTCCAACGTGGCGGAAAAAAAGGGCGAGAGTTGTTCGACCGGCACGTCCGTCGGGAAACGCATCAAGAGTTTGAACGGACAGCCGTAGGGCACCAAGTCGGTGTTGCGGATGACGTGCACGCGCTTGAGCTCGATGTTTCTGCTCAGCGAGGCGCTCCACTCGTTGAGCGCCTTCGTGACCATGGGGAGAATGCGTTGAAAACCTTGACGAAAGTTCCCATCTAGTTGATCAGCGGCGGCGGCGCCGCCCTCGCGGGGCTGCGCGGGACGCGCGGCGTTCGGTGGGGTGGCGGCACTAGGCGCCGGCCGACTCGAGCCCTGCGATGCGCGCAGCGCGGGCGCCACCGAAGGCGGCGGGGGCTGGTAGGGCGCGGGCCGCTTGGTGGGGCTCGGGGGCTTAGGGGCGGCAGCCATCGCGCGACCAGTGAAATGCGCCACGCGCGCGTGGCCGCAAATTGGGGCGCGCGGGCCAATCAGCACACAAGAGTTTCCCCGTAAGGAATTAGCTCGGGATAATCAGCACGCAAGACCTTCTAAAAAAGGCAAGACTCCGGGAAGTCAGTCTATAAGACCTTCCTAATTTAGTACCTGCCTGGGAAGTAGCACACAACTCCTTCCCGATTCGGAAATTCCTCGGGTTAAAAGGCCGCGTGGCCGCAAGTCGGCCAGTTTTGCGGCCACGCCTCCCTCCCGAGCGCCACCGCCATGTCCCAGATCCTCGATCCCTTCGACGCGTTCAGCTCCTCGCAGCCGCCGCCGCCCGCCGTGCACGCCGCGCTGCGCGCGATCGTCGACAGCAACCACATCGAGCCGTTCTCGCCGCTGCTCGACGCCATCAGCTCGCAGCGCGCCTCGCTGCGCGTCGACCCCACCGCGGCCCTGCGGAGCGCGGCCGATGCGCTGGCGGCGCAGTTTGCCATCGCCGATCCGTTCGACGCGACCCAGCGCGCGGCCACCTCGGTGCTGCTCGCGAACCAATTCGAGGGCTCGGCGCCGCAGAGCGTCTTTGCGCTGCACCTCGTCAATAGTTCGCGCGCCGTGGCCGTGCACGCCACGCCCTACTCGACCGACTTTCGTGTGCGCCTCATCGCGCGCATCAAGTACGGCGCCGGCGCCGCCGTCGCCTGCGACGCGCTCGATGCGCTCGCCATGGTGACGCTCCTCACCGCCGCCAGCGAGGCGCGCGCCGAGGCGCTCGTCGAGGTGATCTACAACCGCGTCAACCACCCGTCCGCGACGACCTCGCCGGCGCACGCGCGCGCGCTCCTCAAGAGCGCGCGCCAAGCCGGCGCGCACTACAAGCAAATCGGCGAGGCGCAGGCGACCATGGCGCGGCACTTCACCGAAGCGCTCGACGCACGTGCCAAGTCAGTTGACTTGACCGCCGACGTGGGCGAGCACGAGCTCGAGTCCGAGGCGTACACGTTCCTGCTCGTGCGCCGCGCGCCCCAGCAGCCTTGGCTCGGCCTCGTCGTGCCGCGCGCACCCGCCGCCGCCGTGGAGCTCACCACCAAGATGGCCGCCGCCACCGCGAAGGCGCCCGCCGGCGCCGTGGAACTCTCGCTCGAGCAGAGCCGGCAGCTGCTCTCGTCGGCCGCGCGCCACCAGCAGCCGCCCGCGGGGCACTCGCGCGGCGGCGTCGCCGCCGCCGATCGTCCGGAGCACGTGTCGCCCAAGCGCAACGCCGCCGCGGTGGCGAGCGCCGCCATCGACGAGATGCCGCCGGCGGCCAAGCGCGGCACGGCCGCGCCCGCCTCCATGGCGGCGTCGCGCTCATCGTCGGACGAGGACGAGTCCTTCGCGTCGAACGGCAAGACCAAGACGCCCGGCAAGCGCGGCCGCAAGAAGGCCTACGCGACGAACGAGGAGCGCCTCAAGGCCAAGGCCGAGCGCGAGAAGTTTCGCCGACTGCAGAAGAAGGCCGAGAAGGCCGACGAGGAGGCGAGCGCGAAAGCGCCGCCGCCGCCGCAGCCCAAGAAGCGCACCGACGCGCCCCCCTCTTCGGCGAGCTCGTCCGCGTCGAGCACGCCGCGCGACAAGCGTCCGCGTCTGGAGCTCGCGCCCGTCCCCCGCGTCCAGGCCATCGTGGCGAGTCCGCCGCAACCTGAGGCGCCGCGCGACAAGGAGCCTGCCGTCGCCAAGGAGCCGGTCGTCGCCAAGGAGCCTGCCGTCGCCAATGATCCGGTCGTCGCCAAGGATCCGGTCGTCGCCAAGGATCCGGTCGTCGCCAAGGAGCCTGTCGCCAAGGAGCCGGTCGTCGCCAAGGAGCCTGCCGTCGCCAAGGAGCAAGAGGACGCCGTCAAGCCCGCCGCCGAGGAGGCCAAGGACCGCGACGAGGAGGTACTCGCAGAGGCGGGCCCACTCGACGAGGCGCCGGAGGAGGGGCCGCTCTTCTCGGCCGACGACGTGCTCGCGCTGCACGACAAGATGGAGGACGCGGCCAAGGCGGCGCCCATCGCCGATGCCTCGCTCGACTTGAGCGGCGCGCGGCTATTTTCCCTCGACACCGTCATGCTCGAGCCGGTGCGTGACCGCCAGAGCCGCATCGCCGCGCCGCTGCGCTTTGTGGTGCGCCCGGGCCGCGCGGACGCCGCCGCGCCGAGCCACACGGTGCTCAACGCGAGTCTCGCGCACCTCAAGGAGCAGGCGATCTTCACCGCGGCGTCGCTCGGCTGCGACGAGCAGGCGCGGCGCTCGCTCGCCTCGACCATCAACGGCGGGGCGCCCGAGTGGCGCTTCACGCTCATGACCGACGCGAACAACAACGTCTGCCAGCCGCTCGTGGCGTGCATCGTGCGCGACAACCACGCGCCCGTGGTGCTCTCGACGCCCGCCGCGCTCGAGCCCTACCTCGACGACATCGCCGCGCTCCTCGAGCTGCGCGGCATGCGGCGCGAGGCCGTCTACGAGGCGCACGCGCGCCTCCTCGCTCAGTGACCGATTGCGCATCCCGAGGATCACGCGTTCGATCGATAAAGCCGTTTGTACAGAACACACGCGCGCGTTTTTTTTTCCACCTCGCTCTCCACTCTGCCGCGTCGACTGCACACATAGTGATAAAAGCTACGAGGCGCGCGAGTGCGGCACAAGCATCGCGCGATGGCGGCACCGCCCGCCCCTCCGGTACCGAGGTATGCGGCGCTGGCCGACTTTGAGGCCGACATCCGCAACATTATCGCCGCGATGCCGGCCGCGCTTGCGCCGGCCGTGGTGGATCCCGCCGCCATCAACGGCGCGCGCGACGGCATCAACGCCGCGAGGGACAACCTGAACGCCGCCGTGGCCGGCCTGGTCGAGTTGTTTGACAAGCTGCGGCAGGAGCGCGACGACCTCACCACCGCCATCGACGCCGAGAACGCGCGCCTTCAGACCGCACTCGACGACGTCGCACGCGCTCAAGCCGACGCCGCGGCGCAGCGCGCGGCACTCGCCGCGGCGGTGGCCGACGCGAACCGAGCGCAACAGAACGCCAACGCGGCGCGGCGCGCGCTCGCCACCCAGCAGCAGCAGCTCCAGCAGCAGAGCGACGCGCTGGGCAACATTGCGCAGCAGGTCGAGGCGCGCACCGACGAGGCGCGCCGCCTCGACGCGCTCATTGAGAGCCGCACCACGCAGATCCGCGCGATCGAGGAGTCGGGCGCGCTCGCCGACCAGGTGGCGCAACTGAGGAACGAGCTGCGCCTCGAGCGGCAGGCGCGCTACGCCGCCGAGCACAGCGTGCCCGGCGCGCAGATCGACTACCAGCGGCTGCGCGCGCTCGAGCAGGAGAACGAGCGCCTCCGCGACGAGGTCGGTCGCCCGCTCAACGGGCCCGCGCGCATCACCCCGAGCGTGGCCGCCATCGGCGCCGCGAGCGCCAAGCTCACCGGCCAGACGAGCGTGCTCGCCAACGCCAGCGGCGCGTCGCTGCGCGACGCCAAGGCGCGCATCGCAACGCTGCGCGACCGTCTCGATGCGCTGCACACCGACTATGGTCGCGCGGGAACCGACGCCGACAAGGCGGCGCTGCTCGCGGCCTTTGACGGCGCGCACGCGGCGCGCAATCAGCTCGCCGCCGAGGCGGAGCGGTTCTGCGACGACGCGCAAAACTCGATCCGCGCCGTGGCGCAGCAGATCGACAACGCACAGAAGGAGCTCGCAGTGAGCCCCGCCGACCGCTTCAACGATGCGCTCAGTTCGCTGATCGCACGGCGGTCGGTGAGCGTGGGCGACGTGCGCTCGCCCGAGCACCTCCGGTTGCTCGTGTCGCTCGTCGACCAGCGCTACATGCGCATCAGCCAGGAGGTGACCGCACTGCAGCAGACGCTCGCCACAGAGGCGCGCAGCTCGGCGGCGAACCGCAACCTCAACGTGCTCAACCTCCTCACCGCGATAGCGTTCCGGTACGGCGGCCAGCAGCTGCAGGCGCAGAACGGCACGGTGATGTACGCGTTCGCCACGGAGGCGGATGCGCGCGCCTTTGGCGACTCGATCGCGGTGTCGGGCGCAGCCACCACGCTGCGCCTACTCGACAGCGGCGTCGACATGCCCTGGCTCGCCGTGAGCCAGGGCTGGGCGCGATAAATTCTTCACGCACACATCATGATGTCAGTGGGGGTTTTTTACTCGCGTATGAGTTCAAAGCGGTAGAGCGCGTCGCGGAGGCGAAACTCGAGCAGCGCCGTGTCGGGCCACGCCTCGGGCCGCAGCCACTTGTGCGGCTCGCTGATGAGGTACTGGCGACCGCACCACCACGCCTTGCAATCGTTTGGAAGCGTAGGTAGCGCGATGACGCGCTTCTCGAGGTCGAGCTCGACGAGCACCGAGAACGCTCGGCCGCCGCCGCCGCCGCCGCCGCGAGACACCAGCGCGAGTACGAGCCCGCGCGAGTAGCGCGCGCGGTACAGCACCGGCGCGCCGTCCTGCTCGAGTAGGTTGATGCGCCACGCCGGCCGCGCGGTGTTGCGCTCGAGCGCCTCGAGGAGCTCCACGTCGGTGGAGCCGTACGCGCGCCAGCCGCCCTGCTGTGCCGCGGTGCGAAAGATGTCGTCGGCACGCACGCACGAGTGCGCCAGCGCTTCGCAGAGGCTCGCGTACTGCGCACCGCCGCCGCCGCCGCCGCTGCCACCGCTCGCCGGCTTGGCCACGAGGTTCTCGAGGTTGCTGAGCACCTCAAGCGCCGAGATGACGTCGCGCGGCGATGAGGCGCCGCGCGACGGCTTTGAGTTTGTCGGAGAGCCGCTCGCCGACGAGCGCCTCCGTTGTTGCTGCTGCGGCGGCGGCGGCGAGATGACCATCAAGTCGTCGGAACTCTTTGCGTCGCTGTCGCGCGACGGCGCCACGTAGGTGGCGTAGCGGAGCAGTTCCGCGGCCCAGAAGCGGCGCGCGTGGATCACCTGGTCGGCGTTGAACGTGAAAGGGAAGCCCGCGAGCGGTCCGTCCACCTGGCAGCCGCACCGCAGCAGGTCGGCGAGGCCCATGAGCGCGTGCACACCGCAGTCGACGGTGTTGCGCTGCACCGGCAGCTGGCCGAGCGTGTACTGCCAGCGGCACGCGCGTATCGTGTCGTCGGCGTTGCTCAGGTGCCGCACGATGCGCTGCGCGGTGCCGAGCAGCGGCACGCCCATGGCGTTGGTGTAGCGCGCGTGGCACTCGCCCGTGAGCCTGAACGAGTCGTAGAAGCACAGCTCGCCGGTGTGCTCCGCCGCCGCCGCCGCCGTTGCCGTGCCGCGCACGGATCGGTACGCGCGCACCGCGCCCAGCAGCCAGTGGCTCTCGATGCACACGATGAACAGCACGCAGCGCCCGATGAGCGAACCGCCGAGGCGTTTGAGGAGCGCGTTGGGCGTGGGCGGCGAGATGCGCTCGTCGCAGATCGCGGTCGTGAACAGCGGGTCGAGGATCACCACGCGCGTGGCGTGCGCCGCCGAGAGGAACTGGCTCGCGAGGTACAGCTCGAGCGCGTGCACGAGCGAGTCGTTGAGCCAGCCGATGGTGGAGCGCGCGATGCCCTCGGCGCCGTCCACGTGCCGCGCCACCGCCTTGGGGCACATCGCGAGGCGAAGCGCCAGCTGGCGGCGCGTGAAGTTTGCCTCGCCGGCCACCGTGAGGTACCCGCCATCTTCATCGCCGGCGGCGGCGTCGTCGGAGAGGATGACGACGGGCGCGGGCGGCGCTTGCATGGCGGCGGGCGCGGCAAACGACGGCGCGCTCGGCCGCCGGAGCGTTACGAGCATGGGCGGCACGCGCAGGCGGGCCGCACGAGACAATACTCACAATTTGACGCCACTCTACAATTCCGGCCACGCGCGCGCCCGGAATTTCCCCGGTATTGCCCGACGCGTGCAAGAAAAACTCCCCTCTGGCATCGCTTCATTGCGCGCCCGCCGCGCGACAGCGGAGCAGGTCGGCGAGGAGGCGCACGAGGATCGCCTGGTCGCTTGCGGCCACGCGTGGCAACGCCGGGCTACGTAGCAGCCCGCAGAGTAGACGCTCACGCGTTGCGCAGACGATCGCCGCGCTAGAGCGCTCCTGCGCGGCAAAAAAGAATCGCCCCGAGTGCGCGTCGGTGTGACCAGCGGGCTTGTCGCAGAGGACCGCGTTGCGCAGGTCGCGCGTCTCGTACACGATGGCGTTGCAGAAGGACGTCGGCGAGGAGGAGGCCATGGAGTCGGCGGTGGAGGCGCACGAGCGGCGCGTGACGGCGGAAAATACGCCGTTCGGCGCGAAATGTCGGCAACGTATCGAGGACCAATTCGTCGAGGGCGCGCGCACCGAGGCGGAGCTCACAAAGCTCACCAAGGAGCAGCGCGACGCGTGGCGCACGCCGCCCGCCGTGTTTGCGTGGCTCTCGATGCGCTTCAACTTTGAGGTCGACGCGGCGGCCACCGCCGAGAACGCGCTCTGCGCGCGCTTCTTTGAGGACGGCCTCAACACCACCTGGTCGGCGCACGCCACCATGGTGTACTGCAACCCGCCCTACTCGCAGCTCGCGCAGTGGCTCGCCAAGGCCGAGGAGGAGTCGCGCCGCGGCTGCGGCAGCGTGCTCGTCATCCCGTCGCACAAGGGCGAACTGTGGTGGCACTACGAGATCGTGGGCCACGCGCACGAGGTGATCCTCTTTGGCGGACGCATGCGCTTTGGCCACCCGCTCACGGGCCGCCCGCTGCTGCAGGCGCCGTTCGGCAGCTCGGCGGTGGTGTTCCTCGCGAACCCCGACGGCGGCCGCGTCAACACGCTGCTCAGCTCGGCGCTCATGACCGAGCACATCAACAAGAGCGTGCCGCCCGAGCAGATCAAGCGGCCCACGGTGCGCCCCTCGCGCCCCGAGAGCACGCGCCGCAAGCGGCGCTCGCCCACGATCGTGGCCGACGAGAAGACGCCCCCGCCGCCTGCACAGCGCGCCAAGTAGCGAGACGACTTTTTACATGACCATCGCGCGCCGATCCTCCTCGCCGTCGGGCACCTCCTGCGCCTGCCGGTAGTGCAACGCCAGCGCCGCGCGCCGCGGGGCGAGCTCGCGCTCGAGGCGCATCGTCACGGGGTGGCGCGCGCCGTACAAGTCGCACACGGCGCTAAAGAAGCAGTCGAGCCGATCGTAGTGGTGGTTGATCAATGTGGGCGCATAGTAGCGGTAGGCGCTCACATCCACGATGGATTGCGTCGTTGCGCGGCACTGGCGGCACTCGTAGAGTTGTGCGCCGCGCTTGCGGGACATGCGTGGGTTGTGCGAGGAACAAAAAAAAATTTATGTGCGCCTCTCGGCGTCTTCTCCGGCGCCTTCCTGCGTCGGCGCGAGGTTCACGTCCACAAACGCCGAGCCGCCGGCGCCCACATCGCTCACCGGCGGCAGGCTCGGCTCGGCGGCGCCGCCCGCCTGCTCCTCGTCGGCGGGCGAGAGGCGCGGCAGTTCGCGACCGGAAAGAAGCTCGTCGTCCATGCGCACGTAGGGGCGCGCCTTGCGCCGCCCGCCGAGCACGCCGGCGCCCACGCGCAGGCGGTCGTTGGCGTCGTAGCAGAAGCCGAACGGACAGAGGATGAGGCGGAGGTAGTAGCGCGTCTTGGGGCTGCACGCGTAGGTGCGGTTCGCGTCGTCGCCGTTGTGGTCGTAGCTGCTGCTGCTCGCGTACGTCTTGCTCTCGGCGCCGGGCATCGCCGACTTGGCGCCCGACGACTCGGCGTCGAACGCGGCGCTCCTCGTCCGGCGGCTCCGCAGCACGCCGATGGCGCACACAAGGCAGCAGGTGAGCAGCACGCCGAGCGCGATCCAGAGCACAATGTACGCCACGGGGTAGCCCGTGCGGCGCGGCGCGCCGCTCGGCGTGCCCGGCGGCCGCGTGGTGGTCTCGGGCTGCGGGTAGCGCACCGAGCGCGCGTCCGGGTCCGAGAGCGCCCAGAGCGCATCGGACGCGAGCGGCGGCGTCTCGCCCGCGTACACGAGCGCGACGCCGCTCTGCGTGCCCTGCATGTGGAGCGCGCCGGTGGCCACGTCGAGCCAGCCAAACACGCCCGAGAGCGCGTCCTGCACGAACGCGTAGCGGTCGCCGGGCTCAGGCGCGGCGTGCTCGACGCACTCGACGTCGGTGGCGTTCTCGAGCGGCACGAACGACGCCGCGAGCGCCTCGGCGGTGGCGAACGCGCGCACGATGCCGTCCAGGGCGGCACTGTAGAACGCGCCGAGCTCGCCGCCGGGCGCGCCGCACGTCGTCTCCGGTTGCTGGAACCAGGAGCCGTTCGCGAGGAGGAGCTCGCGCGACGACACCAGCGCCGGGCCCGTGGAGGGCGCCACAAAGAAGTCGTGCGCTAGGCCCGCGAGCGCCGCCACGTTGAACGCCGCCGACACGTTGCGCCGGAGCGTGTGGTTGCCGGGAGCGCAGGCGCGCTCCACGGCGAGCACCTCGCCCGAGCTGAGCAGCGCGTAGAGCTCGTCGCGCTCGCCGTCGAGGTACACGTCCGCGATCGAGTCGGTGTCCACGTGGAGGAGGTACTCGCCAAAGCACGCCGTCTGCCGCTCGGTGTCCACCTCGAGCGTGTAGACGCTCTCCTGGTCGTAGAGGAGCACGGCGTTGGAGCGCGGGCAGAGCCACACGCCGTCGGGCGGGCCGTAGGTGGCGCCCGACGCGAAGTTCGCCACGCAGCCCATGAGGACGGCGCGCTCGCTACCACGCACGCGCAGCGCGTACGAGTCGAGCAGCGCGAGCGGCTCGCTGCGCGCCGCATCGGTGATGAGCACCGGCGTGCCCTTCACGAGCGTGTCGCTCTGCGCGGCGTAGTCGTCCGCCTGCGCGAGCTGCTCGCCGCTGAGCGTCGAGTACGTGTCGAGGCGCGTCGAGCGCGTGCGCGCCACGTAGAGCACGCCGCGCGCGTCGACCGCCACGCTCGTCACGAATTGCGCGCCCGGGTCCGCCTCGTCGGCGCGCTCGTCCGAGAGCACGCGCGCGCCGGTGGTGTCGTCCATGAGCCAGTCGCCGGCGATGTTGGCCACGCTGCCCATGCTGGCGCCGTCGCGGTCGACGCGGTGCAGCTCGGGCGCGTCGGCGTCGAGCGAGAGCACGTAGAAGGCGGGCTGGTTGGCCGGATCGGCGGCGGCCGCCTCGAGGTTGGCGCGCACAAAGCGCGGCCGCGGCACGACGAGCCACGCCGCGCCGGCGTCCACTTGACCGCCAGAGTAGTCGCGCCGCACCACGGCGTTGCCGTTCAGTAGTGCGATGTAGACGCGCTCGTGGACGGGGTCGACGGCGAGCGAGCAGGGCGCCGCGAGGCCCGACGCCCACTTGCCCGCGAGCGGCGCCAGCGTGCGCGCCACGAGCGCGTAGATGTCGCCCGCCTGCGGGTACGCCACGAGCAGCACGTCGGCGCCGGCGAGGTACGCGACGGCGCTCGGCGCGCCGGCGGCGAGCGGCGCGAGGTTGCGCGAGCAGGTGGGCGGCGCGAGCGAGCGGTTGTTGGCCACGAGCGCCGGCCAGCGGCACACGCGCCAGCCGTCGTTGGCGGGCGCCAGCGAGAGCGTGTAGAGCACGCCGGCCGGGTCGAGCGCCGCCGCGCGCGCCGTGTACGCCGTGTACGAGGCGTAGTCGGGCGGCGCCGAGCCGCGCACCGCCGTGAAGCTCGCGGCGTGCCGCACGCTCACGTTGGCGCTATCGAGCCAGAGGTCGGTGGCGCGCACCGACGTGCTGCCGGCGGCCGAGGCGACGCCCGCGAGGCGGTAGTCGGCGCGCACAACTATGGCGCACAGACATAATAGCAGGAACGCGCCTCGCATGGCGAGCGGCGACCACCTACGGAGGGAGGGAAAAAAAAGCATCTTTAATCGCCTTGCGTAACCGAATGCAGCGCGGCAAGGGCGGCAGCGGCATCGTGCGCACGATCACGCCCACCAAGCCGATCGAGCGCGTGCCGGGCACGCCCACGGCGGGCCAGTACGACTACGCCTTCAAGGTGGTGCTGTGCGGCAACTCGGGCGTGGGCAAGACCACGCTGTGCAACACGCTCGTGGGCCGCGCGTCGAGCGCGACGCAGGCGACGATCGGCATCGACTTTGCCACCAAGCTCTTTGAGCTGCCCGAGACGCGCAAGCGCGTGCTCATGCAGGTGTGGGACACGGCGGGCCAGGAGCGCTACGCGACGCTGCCGAACCTGTACATGCGCGACGCGCACGTCGTGTGCCTCGTGTACGACGTCGCCTCGGAGGAGTCCTACCGCGGCATACTCACGCGGTGGCGGCCCGCGGTGCTCGAATTCGCGCCCGAGAACGCCATCGTGTTTGTCATCGCCAACAAGATCGACAAGGAGGCGGTGCTCGCCGAGGAGAAGGTGCGCGCCGAGGTGGAGGGCGCGTGGCACTGGACGCTGCTCAAGAGCAACGCGCTGCGCGCCGACAGCGTCAACCCGGTGATGACCACGGTGGCGAGCGCCGCCGCCGCGTACGCCAAGGCGCCCTCGCCGCGCAGCGGCAAGCGCCTCAACGCGCTGCTCGCCATCGAGGACGGCAAGGCGTTAGAAGCAGGAGGCAAGGCGCCGCCCTCGGGCACCGTGGTGGTGTCCGCGCCGCGCGAACACGCGCCGCCAAATTGTTACTGTTGAAAAAAAGACAAGTGCATTTTTTGCGCCACGCATGCAGCCGCCCGCGGAGCAGAAGAAGCCCGAACTCGAGAGTCTCGAGCTGCTCTTTGCGGAGATCAAGCAGCAAATCGAGGAGGCGCACAAACGCGTCATCTGGGTCGAGCACCTCGCGAGCACGAACCGCAAGTACGGCTACGTGGGGCGCGAGCACGCGATGAAGAAGCTGAACGAACTCGAGGCCAAGCTCCTCGACGCGCGGCGAGACACCGAGTTTCTCGCTGCCTACGATGCCGCGCACGCCGGCGCGAACGTGAGCGAACTGCCGCGCCACCCGTCGCAGAAACGCGCGCGGCCCGAGGGTGGCCAGTAAAGCGGCGTTTACTTAGCGCTTCTTTGCGCGGCGCGTCGCGTGCCAGTGCTTGAGCGCGCTCGCAAACTGCATGGGCGGCAGACCCGGCCGCCGACTGGTGTGCGCGTGGCTCGGCTCCATGAGGCGCGGCGTGGGCACGCGCACATCTTCGCACTGCCGTATGGAGAACTTGCCCGAGCCCGTATCGATGTTGCGGATCACGCCGACGACGAGCGACGAGGCGAGCAGCGGCGTGGGCACCGGCGGCTTGTCGCCGGGCTTGAGGCGCGCAAAGTC
>VFQN01006108.1_pt1 | contig 14118 bp, 25 predicted proteins | sample 3512371 | NCBI WGS metagenome assembly VFQN01 (sample SAMN10412370, study PRJNA504923) | tailings metagenome | isolation source: Replicate 2 from Balatoc abandoned mine | place: Philippines: Itogon, Benguet | collected 2017-08-28
GTCAGGAGCCCACGCCCTGCGCCAGACGAGCGTAGCGAGGTTGGCGGAGGGAGTGACACCCGCACCCGCCAGAATTCTCACAGGATTTCCGCCCGTGCGCGGGGCCGGTTCCCTACCGAGTGCCCCTACACGGCGCGCGTGTGCCCGCATCCGGGCCGCAACGGTCCGCCAGGTGCAGGCGTTGCGGGACCCCGGCGCCCTGGACACGTGGCGCGCGTTCACAGCCGTTTTCGACACGATGAGTCCGGCGGGGCGTGCGGCCGTCGTCGAGGCCCTCACGTGCGCCGCGCTGGCCCGCGTCGTGCCCGTGGCCCGCGCGACCGGGGATCACGTCGCCGTGCGGCTGTGCCGGGCCGCCCTGGCCCGTGATGCCGGCCCGGCCGACGTGAAGGCCGGCGCCCGCCTACTCGACGCGCTCCTGGTCGGGGGTGCGCGGTGACCGGCAGTGGCGAGACGCACCACCTCGTGCAGCGTGGTCGCCTGTCGGGCCAGGAGGTGTTCCGGCGCGAGCGGATCGCGGCCGCCAACGGCGCCACGTTCGTGTACGTCACGCTGCCGGGGACCGGCCCGCAATCGTGGTTCTCGGCCCGCTCGAAGGGGCATCCCCACGACGACGCGCTGGCCCGCCGACTCGAAGCGGCCGTCACGTCGCGCGTGCCCGCGTGCCGGCGCTACACCGTGCGTGTGCGCGCGGGCGCCGCCTGGACGGCCTCTGGTCGGCTGAGTGTGGCCCGCCGTGCCGCGCGTGAGGCCGCTGGGCGTGGCCTGGCAAACATCGTCATCTACGACGAGTGGACCGGGCACGTCGAGAGCCTGACGAGCACCCCCGCCGTCGAGCCCGACGAGGTGGCGTCATGAGGCCGCCCCTGCTCGTGCTCACCCGCCATCTGCCCGCAACCGACACACGGGGATCGCGCATCCGCGTTGAGGTGGCCGATCCGCACCCGCGTGCGACCGGCGCGCCGCTGTCGCAGTCGTGGACGCGTCCCTATCCGCACGAGGCCCGCGACGCCCATCGGGCCGCGCTGGAGGCCGTCATCGCCGCCCACAGCGAGACGTTCGGCACGCCCGCGATCGCCGGGCCGGCTGATGTCCCTGGCCGTGCCGGGAAAGCCTGGTGGCTCACCTGGCCGGGGTCGGCGCCGCCCGTGTCGCGTGGCCCGCTCAGCACGTTCGCGTTCGCAGACGGGGTGAGCCATGACGACTGACACCCGTCGCCTCATCACGGGCCGCCGCATGGCCGCATCGGCCGTGTGCCTGGCCCGCGCCGCATCCCTGCGACGACAGGCCGCCGCCGCCCGTGCGGCCGGCCTGCTGCCGTCAGTCCCCCGCAACCTCGCCCGCCAGGCCCGCCAGGCCGTACAGGCGGCCGAACTCTGGCGCCGCAACGGCGCCCTCGACCGGGAGTCACGACGATGACTGTGACCAACATCCAGATCGAAGCCTTGTCACGCCTGGCCGCCGCCGTGGGCGACCGGGCACAGGTCGCGCGCTGCGCGCTGGCCCTCGACGCGTCGAGCCCCCGCGCCCTGGCCGCCCGTGCGGCATGCGCCAGGCTGTTGGCGCCGCCGGCTGCCGGGACCGCGTTTCAGGTCGTGGCGCTGCTGCCGGACGGGCAGTGCATCGACGACGAGGCGCACGTCGGGCCGCATGCCGGGCGCACGTATGCCACCGCCGTGATCGCGCAGTACGCCTGCCGGGCCTTGGAGGCCGACCGACCTGAGGGGCACGAGGCCGTGCGCTACGCCGTGCGGCCGATCGTCGTCGAGGACGTGCCCGAGGCCGACGACCCCCTGTGCGTGCTCGACGTCGAGCCCGCGCTGGCGTGTGCATCCGTCGAGGACGCCGCTGCCGCCATCGGCGCGCCGTTGGCCGTGCAGGATGACGCGCTCGTCACTGGCGACGGTGTGCCCGTGGGGCGCCTACTCGACCCGGACGAGGCCCGCCCGCATGCCGTGCTGGACGACATCGGCATCCGTCTCGAATGGGTGCGCGATGCCGTCCCCCTGGAGGCCGTGCGGGTCGCCTACCGCGCTGCCGCTGATGCGCTTCGCCAGTCCGACCCGTCCTGCGTCGAGACCGTGCTCGATTGCGACGACACGGGCCGTCCTGTGGACGTCTGGCCGGACGTGCCCGCGATCGCCGTCCGTGCGTGGCGTCTGCCGAACGGGGGCGCCTCATGCCGGTAAGCACGCGCTATCGCGTGGCCGGCGCGCGCGTCGAGGTGGTCGAGTTCGGATGGCTCACGGCACAGCCCGCGCCCGAGACCATCGCGGGGTGCGTCGCCCAGCTCGTCGAGGCCGCCGCCGCCGATCCCGAGTCGCCTGGCCTGGTCGGGGAGTTCGACGAGCACGGTCGCACGGTGCCCGACGATGAAGCGGCCGCCTTCCGCGTGGTCGTGCGTCGCGGGGGTGCCGAATGACGGCCCGGACGATCGGCGTGCTCGCCGTCGCCTGCCTGGCGCTGTCGCATCCGCTCGCGGCGCCGCTCGAGCGACCCGTCGTCCTGCTCGAGGCCGGCATCCTCGAGCCGCCCCTGGCGGCCGTGCCGATGCCCGATGCCGACGTCGTCAGTCGGCTCACGCTCGCAGCGTCCGGGACGCCATTTCCCGCCACGGTGATCGCGGCATCGCCCGATGGACTCTGGCGCTTGGACGATCCGGGGGTGCCGACTGGTGGTCGCAAGCCGGTGCTCGCGTTCGCGCCGTGGACCGCGCTGCCGTTCGTCGTACCGGGCGACCCCGACCCGTGCCGGGCGCCGTGGCGCGCCGTGGAGATCGTCCGATGACCGCCCCGACCTGTGCCCCGGACGGGCCGTGCTCGATCGGCGCGCGCTGCGGGACGCGCTGTTGCTTGACCCGGCAGATCCGACGCACGCCGCCGTGCTCGATGCGCTGGTCGGGGAGATCGCGCGCCTCCGCCAGCACCGCGCAGACCCCAACCGGCGCCGCACGCTCGTGCAGCGCATCGGCGCGCTGCTGGCCGACGCGCTGCGCGACGACGAAGCCGCCGACGTCGTGATCCTGCTGGCCCGCCTTAGCCGGCGCCGACATCCCCAGCTTCACCAGACGTGATCTCGTAGCCGAGATCCGAGGTATCCGACGATGAACGCCAGCATCTACACTGCCACTCACACGCCGATGGGATCGCGACGAGGCAAGGATGTCCGGGAGTACGGCACGCGGGCGCACTGGCACGCGGACCTGCGTCCGACCCTCACCCGTCGCCAGCTCTCGGATCTCCTGGCGACGGTCGATGACGACGATCCCCGCCTGGACGCGCTGGCCGATCGCCTGGCCGACCTCGTGGCCGACCATCGCAGCATCGTGGCCGAGCACGACGACACGGCGCCGTCCGATGTCACCCGCGACGCCGTGCGCCAGGTCGAGGCGGCCGCCGCGCGCCTGGCTGACCGGCTCACCAGACACGCCGGCATCCTCGACGATGCCGCCAGCGATCCCCGTGATCCCTTGGTCGGCGCGATCCCCCTATGGCGCCGCGTGCGACGCGATGTGGTGGACGTGCAGCGTATCTGCGAAGCCATCCTCGCCCGGCCCCCCGCCACAGGGGGGCACCCGAACGTCACCGATCGGCGCCTGGCCCTGGCCGACGCCCTGCTCGACGTGCTGGCCGAGACGGCACTCGCCGTGACTGCCGAAGACGCGATCGATCTGTATGCGCTCGTGGCGCGCCTGGCCGGTGATCCTGTGTCGGCGACCTTCCGCAAGAACGTCCTGAGTCCACACGTTCGGGGACGCTTACGTTCCGAAGAACCCCCCAAAGACGGGGGGTAGTTTCCCGGACCGTCACGAACGGCATGTGTCCGACGATGGGCGCATGACGACGACGACCGCCGACACCAGAAAGCCAGCGCGTTTTCTGCGCGTGCAGACCGTCATGGCGCTCACGGACCTGGGGCGCTCGACGATCTACGACCTCGAACGCCGGGGACGGTTCCCGGCGCGCGTCCGCATCACGCCGCGTGCAGTCCGCTGGGTCGAATCCGAGATCGAAGCCTGGATCAACAACGGCGGCCGCCCGTGATCGGCGCCGCCCCGGAAAACGAAAGGCCGTCCCTGGCAGGACGGCCGATTGATGCGCGACAGGGTGACAGACCTGTATGCGCGGAGGACCAAACGATGCTTCCCGAAGACTACCGCAACGCACGCCGCGAGTCCATACGTCCCCGCGCCACCATCATCGGCGCCATCCATCCGACGCCGGCCGCCCCCGCGCCGATGGCCTGGCCCGCCTGGCGCCAGGAGGTGGCCGCATTGGCCCGCATGGCGCGCCGCCGCGTGCAGCTCGCGCACCTGGCCGCCCGAGGCGCCAGGCCTGGCCTGGACGACGAGATTGCGCTCGTGGCCGCCCACCTGGCCGACCTGCAGGCCGTGGCCCGGCTCCGCGCCGCCAGGCTGCCCGAGACGGTCATCACGCAGGACGCTGGCGTCGAGGTGGAGGTGGGCCGATGACGGCGCGACAGACGCCCGCCCGCGTGCTCGACGATGCGACGTGGGCCGACCTGTTGCTGGCATCGCTCCGCGATGCCGCTCGGGCCGCCCGTGCCCGCGAGTCCTACCGGATGGCCCTCCATGCGTGCCTGTCCATGCTCCACGCGGAACAGCTCGCCCACGGGCGCACGCGACGTGAACTGCACGAGAGCCGCCGTGCCATGCGCGCGACGGCCTCGACGACACAGGGGCATGCCGCATGACCGCGCCCCTGACGCCGGCCGACCTGGCCGCCCATCGACGACTCGGGATCTCGGCAGATGTGCTCGCGCGTGCCGGTGTGGGGCGCGTGGATGATGCCCAGGCCCGAGACATGGGCATCCGCTATCGCGGCGCCCTGGCGGGGATCTGGTACCCGCGCATCGACCCCTGGACCGGGCATGTCGTCGGGGGGCGCGTGCGTCGAGACGTGCCCGAGTATGAGAACGGCAAGCCCTTGAACAAGTACGTGAGCACTTACGGGGACCGGCCGCACTTGTACCTGTCCTGCACGGACGCCGATGCGCTGGCCGACCTGTCGCGCACAGTGGTCATACCCGAGGCCGAGAAGTCGTGCCAGACGCTGGCGAGTCTCGCGCCCGACGTCGTGCCTGTGGGCGTGGGCGGGTGTTGGGGGTGGCGTGGCACGGTCGGCAAGGTGGAGACCCCCGAGGGCGCCCGCGCCGACGAGAAAGGCCCATCACCCGACCTTGATCGCATCGGGTGGCAGGGCCGGGACGTCGTGATCTGGTTCGATGCGAACGTCACGACGAATCCCAAGGTACAGGCCGCTGAACGGGCGCTCGCCCATGAACTGTCCCGCCGTGGCGCCCGCGTCCGACTGGCCCGTATGCCTGAGACTCCCCATGTCAATGGGTTGGATGACTACGCCGCCGCCCACGGCGCCGACGCTGCCCAGGCGATCGCGGACGTCATCGCGCGCGCGATGACGTGTGTGACGGTTCGCAGCACACCGCCGGACGCAGGCACAGTGTCCCGCCTTGAACTCGCCCGCGCGGACAGCATCGCGCCTGAGCCGATCCGTTGGCTGTGGCCGGACTGGATCGCGCTCGGCAAGACGACGATCATTGCCGGGCATCCCGGTTTGGGTAAGTCGCAACTCACATGCTGGATGGCCGCCGCCGTCTCGACGGGCGGGCCGTTGCCAGGTGGAGGTCGGGCGCCCCTTGGGGATGTGATCCTGGTGTCGGCTGAAGACGATCCCGCCGATACCGTGATCCCGCGCTTGATGGCTGCCGGCGCCGACCTGTCACGCATCCACTTGTTGCAGGCCGCCTACGTCACCACGCCTGACGGACGCGAGACGGAACGCGGGTTCAACCTACAAGAAGACGTCCCCACGTTGGCCGCGACGTTGGCCGGCCTTCCAGATGTGCGACTGGTCGTCGTTGATCCCATCACGGCCTACATGGGGAAGAGCGACACCCACCGCACGTCTGATGTGCGGGCCGTGCTCCGCCCCGTCGAGCGTCTCGCGCAAGCGATGGGCGTGGCGATCGTGATGATCTCCCACCTGAACAAGGGCGGCGGAAACGAAGCCCTGATGCGTGTGACCGGGAGCCTAGCATTCGTGGCCGCCGCGCGGGCGGGCTATCTCGTGGCCCGCGATCCCGAGAACGACGATCAACGGCTGTTCCTCTCCACGAAGATCAACATCGCCCCGGAGACCAGCGGACTGGCGTTCTGCGTCGAGGGCATCCGCCTGGACTGCGGGATTGGGACGTCCCGCATCGCGTGGACGGGAGAGCCCGTCACCGTGACGGCCAACGAGGCATTAGCCGCCCAGGGGACCACGGTCGACCCCTCCGAACGGAGCCGGACGGACGAGGCCGCCGACTGGCTGCAAGAGGCCCTGGCCGATGGGCCGCAACCCCCCAAGGTGCTGCAAGCGTGGGCGAAGAGGGACGGGCTGGCGTGGCGCACGATCCAGAGGGCGAAAGTCCCCGGCCTAGATCGGGGTCGGGCGGGCTTCGGGACTGGCTCCCTGTGGCGCATCGATCCCCCATTCGCGCCAACAGACACCCATTCGCGCCATGACTCCGGCTCTGGCGCGAATGGCGCGAATGGCGCGAATGGGACAGTTTGCCCCACCTCGCACGGGGGGCGGATCACCCTCACGGACACCTTAGCCGGGGGCGAAAGTCCGACATCTCTCGACGACAAGGAGGCCGCCGATGCCGAGTCGTTCTGACGCCTGGGGGAACGTCGAGGCGCGCGGGTTATTGATCGACCTGGCTGACCGTGGGATCGAGGCCGCCGTGGTTGCAGGCCGACTCGTCTTGACGCCGGCATCGGCGCTCACCGATGCGGACCGGGCCGCGATCCGTCGGCATCGGGCCGACCTCGTGATCCTCGCCCTGGCCGCTGATGAGCGGACGCTCGCCCGGCTGGCCGCCTTGCAGTCCGGCGCCCTCCGTCCCGGTGACCCCGTGCCCGGCCAGTGCTCCACCTGTGGCAGTCGGCATGAGACCCCCACGCGCATCGGACCGTGCGGCTGGTGCCGGCTCGCTGAGATCCAGTGTCGGCACTGGCGTGCCCTACGTACTCCCGACTCCGCCGCCGTGCAGGTGCAGGCACACGCCGCCGTGCTGAGTCCATGCCTGCTCGCCCTATTCCCCGCCGCGATCCGTGGCGCCGACCGTCCGGCGCTGTTCGAGGTGAGCCGCTCCCCTCACGAGGACGTCGCGTGAGTCACCTGGCCTGCAAGCCCCGGCATCGCGTGCAAGGCCGGCCCGCCATCACCCGAAGCTTGCACGCGCTCTACTTGCGAACGTGCCGGTTCGCACAGCATCGGGCGACCGATCGCGCTGATGTCGTGTGGGCCGCCGCCGTGCTCGACGCGCTGGCCCACGCGCTGACGGTGGCCCGTGGAGACGATCGCCCCGACCCCGAGGTGCCCGATGCATGACAACAGGTACACCGATGACGACGAACCGCGCCGCCCGTCCGGCTGGCCGACGTGCTGTCACTGCGAAGAGCGCACGCCGCACGTATATGCCGTCGAGGGCACGCACGAGGGGCGCGCCTGGCGCGCTCAGGTCTGCTCGACGTGCTACCGCGAGCACGTCTGGCCGGGCTTCGCCCCACAGGCCAAACGCGATCGCTTCTGGCTTGGGCTCGCCGTTTACCGATGCGCGATGCCGCTCGCTCGACACCGTGACTTCCACCGTGAGCCGCGAGACGGCCGACGACATCAACCCGTAACGAAAGGCTAACCAATGGCTACCGCTGCAATCGCCGCCCCTGCCCCCGAGCAGGCCACCTTGTCTCGCTCGCTCGGCCCGGCCGCCGGCCCAACCCGCACCTGTGACCTCTGCGGCGCCCGTGGCCCGGCCCGCACCGTGACCGACCGGATCGACGGCCGCGCGGTCGCGATCCGCATCGGTTCCCGATGCTGCTTTGTGCCGAAGTTCTTGGTGAAGCGCGACCACTCCGCGCTCCACAAGGCGTTCACGACGGCCCGCGCGATGCAGGCCGGCGCCCCCGCCGCGCCGCCGGTCGGTGACTGGCGCCAGCAGGTGGCCCGCCTCAAGGCACAGACCGCCGCCGTCGCTGCCAACGCCCCCCGCCGGACCGGCGGACGTCGCTAACCCAAGGAGTCCATGACCATGCCCGCTACCACCTTGAACCTGTCCACTGCCACACCCGCCGATCGCGTGGCCGCCCTCGACGCGCAGATCCGTGACCTCGACGCGCAGATCCGACAGGCCACGGCACCGGCCGACGAGGACGGTTGGGCGGATGCCCGCCCCCGTTCGGTCAACCGGATCGATGCACAGGCCCGCGCGCTGCTCGACGGCACGCCCGTGGCCCCGACACCGGATGTGCGCGAACTGCGGGAACGGCGGGCCGTGCTCGCTCGAGCTCGCCAGATCGCTGATGCCCAGGCCGCCCGCGCCGAAGCGGACCCACTCGCCGCCCGGCTCGACGTCGCACACCGCGAGATCGAGTCCTTCACGGGCCGTGCCTTCAAGACTGTCCGCGCGCTCGCGCAGCTCGCTCCCGCCGCCAGGGCATTGGCCGATGAGATCGAGCGCATCCGCGCCGACCGAAACGGCATCTTCTACCGACTCAATCAGGCTGGAGACATCGCGCCGATTGCCGTCACGATCGACGGGCGCAGCGAGAACTGGTTGGGCTACGTGCTCGACCTCGCGCTTCGCTGCCAGAGCGTGATCGACGAGATCGACGGCAAGCGCGGGTAACACCGCTCGACCGGGGAGGCGGGCTAAGACTCTGGCCCGCCTTCCTGGCCGGAACCCCCGCGAATGCCGGCCGTGTGTACGGGACGGGACAAACGATCTCGGTGCCCGGCTGGCATGCACGAACGGACCGACCGCACGGAAGCCGCCTCGCCGGCCCGTAGAGCGACGACAGGTGAGCGACGACGCACGCATCGACCGTGAATCCCAAACGCAACAGCGGGCCGGGCAGGTGGCACGAACGCGAACGCAGGACCGGAGGGGGGATCAGGACTCTGGCCCGACCGGCCCGCAAACCGCCCGAGCAAACGCGGACATGCGGACGGCTGTTCGGAAGTTCTCAGGTAAGGAGACTGTTATGCCCAAAGGTGGCGCCCGGCCGAACACCGGGCCGAAGCCGAAAACCCGCGCAGTCGGCCGCGCTGCCACGCAGTCGGAGCCGTTGCCGCTCCCTGCCACGCTCTCGGGCGCAGCCGCTGCATATTGGACGCAGTGGAGCCCGCTCGCCTGCGACCTCGGCACGCTCGTGCCCGCCAGTGCGCCTGGCTTCACGCTGCTGTGCCAAGTCGCGGCCGAAGTGGACGATCTCCGGGCCGTGCTCACCGCTGCCGGGTGGCTCGACCTTGAGGGCCGGCCGCATCCGCTCAGTGCGTCGTACCGTAATCACGTGCTGCGCCTGGAGCAGCTACAGGCCCGCTACGGCCTGGCCGCTGCCGGCAAGCCCGTCGCGGTGCCCGGTACACCCGAACGTGACCCGCTCGACGAGTGGGCCGGCGGGGTGCTCACGTCGGGCACGCCCCCTGACCGTGCCGGGGATCTGCACTGATGGCCGCCGATCATCGCCAGCTCGTACTCACCGTGCTCGACGGACTGATCGCCATGCTCGACCGCGCCCCCGATGCCGTGCCAGGCGCCGTCGAACAACTCCGGGGACTGCGTGACGGGCTGGCCGCTGACAGCGCGCTCCTGGCGCTGCCGCCGGCTGGCGTACATGCGCTGCTGGCCGCCATGGATGCATCCTTGGCCGCGATGCGTCGGCATCCGTCACTGGCCGGGCTGCCTGACGATGATGGGCCGCTGCACTGAGGGAAGGGGAAGGACGCATGGCACAGGGCACGTCTGACACGCCGCGCCTGCTGACGGTCAAGGAAGTCGCACAGCACTGGCGCGTCACCGAACGCACGGTGTACGCCTGGATCACGCGCGGGGACGTCGAGACTGTGAAGGTCGGCGGCACCCGCCGCATCGTTGCTGCCAGTGTGCTGCCCGAGGCCGACCGTGCCCGTTGATACGCCCGCCGGGCCTACAACGGCGGGCCGTGGGTGTACTCAGGCAAGCGTTCGTTCGACCTCTCGAACGACCGCCCGCCAACGCCGGCCACTCGCGCGCGTGGCTGCTCGGCAACTCCGACACGCTTTTCCGGCTCTGGGCCGCCTGGCTGGCGTCTCGCGCGTTCACGTGCGGCGCGCCGTGGATCGGGCCTGTTCGCGCCCACCGTCCTCGCTTCGCTTGCCGCGCGTACATCCCCGCGGCCGCTGCGACCGTGATGCGCGAGCATTCTGACCTGGCGTGCTTGCCGGACCCGCGCTGGGAGCGGGTACCTGAAGTGACGCCGCGCCGAGGGGCCAGAACGACCGCCCGGTGACAAACGCTGGTTCCATCCGGAGGAGTGATAGTGTGATGACAGTGAGCGAGTCAGAGGTTGCCCCGCCGAAGTCCCCGTTCCCCGCGGCCGAGCGCGTGCACTACAAGCGCAACACGCTGCGAGAAGTGGTCTGTCAGCTCACCTTTCCGCAGATCCTACAGATCATGGCTCCGCCGATTTCGTTTCAGGAACGAATCCGCGCCGAGTACCCGGTCTATAAGGCACCGGGCCAAGATGGCCCCGGAGGCCTGCCGCCAGGCCTACCGCCGGAGCTCGCGAAGCTCTTGTCTGGACCACTGAAGGTACAGAATCAGCAGCACCACTTCATCTCGGGAGACGAACGGTGGCGCGTGAGCCTTGACCCGAGCTTCGTTGCCCTCACCACCAGTGCATACCCCGGCTGGGATGAGTTCGAGGATCGGCTCCGTGCGCTACAAGAGGCCCTCATCGAGATTTACTCGCCGGCCTTCTTTGAACGCGTTGGACTCAGATACGTCAATGTGATCGATAGAGTACGCCTTGGACTCGAGAACCGCCCATGGTCGCAACTGCTGGGACCGGCAGCCGCATTCCCAGCGATCGGGGATGAGAGGCTGCTTCGGGAGGCGCAGCACGCCTTAGTATTTGATATCGGCCAGTCGCAGGTCGCTCGACTGACGCACGGCCTTGTCGTGATCCGGTCGAAGCGGACTGGCGAGCGCTCCGGATACAAGTTCGATTCTGACTTCTTCACGTTGTCTAGGACAGAGGTGTCAGCCGCGCATGCAACACTCAAGTCATTCAATGTCCAAGCACGTCAGCTTTTCCGGTGGTGCATCAGCCCGGAGTTACACGAAGCGATGGAGCCAGAACGTATTTGAGACGGGCCCATCGTTTATGGGCGATGCGATGCATTTCCTGGAGGAGCCGGCCGTATTCGCCGATACCAACGCTCTCTCAATGGAGCCGTTCTATCAGAGTCAGGTCCGGGTACTGTGCGGCGTACTACTGCAGCAGCTCACAGGCCCAGCTCTCATTGAGGGGGCGCGAGAACTCTTTGCTCTTTGGCAGAAGGCGCGGTGGGAAGCGGAGGAAAACCTCGGCCCTGTTCTGCTTCCTGGAGGAGGAGTACAGATCGATCCGACGCCGCGCGCGATCGAACTCGACGGCCCTGACGAGTAGAGCGCTCTGGTGCCAGGTATCGATTCAGTCTTTCAGCCATCGGCACCCGACAGTGCTCTGAGGCCAGGCGAGATCGTGTCGAACTTGACGGCGCTTGTCCCTTCAAGCGTACGCCCAGGGGTGACCGCCAGCACTTGGGTCGTCCCCTACGCGTTGATTCTGTCGCCTGAATGCGACTTGCTTCGGTGTTTCGACAGCCGGGCTAAGCCAAAGTTCCCTGGATATCACGCCGTTCTTTGTGTCGGAGACACGTTCGAGAAGCTCTCGCCTCAAACTGGCGTCAGTAGCGAGAAGGTCAAACAGAACGAAGTCCCGCGCTGGGCTTTCGTCAGGCAGTGCCCTGCCCATCTCGACAGGAGCGGCTTGGGAATCGACGACCTTCTGTTCGACTTCCGAAACACCATTTCGGTGCCCGCGCATGCGCTGTGGGAGGCGGGGAGTGAGGTGCGGCGGACTCAGCTCGTCGGCAATTACGCGCTACATGTGGTCCAAAGGTTTCTTTCGTACTGCGGCCGGGTTCCGCTTGATGTGGATCACAACAAGGATTTCGGCACCGATCCCATCTCAGCGGCCACCTGACCATCGTTCCACGCCGGCCTCTTTCACCCCCCTGTGAGTCGCCAGATACCTCTCGACGGGCCTGCTCGTCTCCCGGGCTCAGAAGCATTGCCCATCGTCAGGGCATCCCGCCCGAGACGTAGGTTAGCAAGCCTGGTCCGAAGCGGCCGTCTCACCGTCAGTTCGTGGGGCAGTTCCACACAAGAACGTGCCCGCAAGCGCGCTCGCGTCCGTATGCCGAGTCGCCAGTTGGCGACATGCCAGGCCGTACCCTGTGGGCATGCCGACCCCGCGCCCTGGCCTGTCCCTGACGGCCGATGAAGTCGCCCTCATGCGCCGATGCCTGCTCACTATCACCGAGACCGCCGAGGCCATCCGGCAACAGGCCGCCTGGACCGACGACGCCCGCCGCCTGTTCGAGGCCGCCGACGGCATCGCGTTCCTGCTCGACCGGGCCGAAGCCCGCCGGGCCGTGCAGTAGGGCAACCGTTCCCTTACGGTTCGCTCGTGTCGGCGGGTGGAGTCGAGGCCGGCTGCACGAGCGGGAAGATCGGCGTGAGGCCCTTAGCGTCGGTGTACGCCTTGCACAGGCCCTCGACGCGACTCCCCCACCATTGCAGAAGCTCGCGCCGCTGCGGCAGGTACTGCGCTTTGTTGTAGACCCTGCTGACGTTCGTCCCCACGAGGTGCGCCAGGCACCATTCGATCACGTGCGACTCGTGCCCGTGCTCGTGACACGTCGTCGAGAATAGCGTGCGAAATCCGTGGCGGGTGAGGTGCCCGAACCCGACGCGCTCGAACGCCATCCGTGCGGCGCCCTCACTCATCGACACATCCCATCGGGACCGCGACGGGAAGCCGACCGGCCCGGCGCCCGTGATCGCGTGCAGACTCCGCAGCACGTCGAGTGCCTGTGTGCTGAGGGGGACGACGTGATCGCGGCGGCGCTTGGTTCGGGCCGCCGCAATCGTCCACAGGCCGCCGTCGAGATCGACCTCATCCCACAACAGGCCGCGTGCCTCGCCAGGCCGCACGGCCGTCAAGACTTGCAACAGGACGGCATGCAGGACCAACACATTGCCGTAGGCCCGTAGAGCGACGAGCAGGCGGGGCACTTCCTCTTCCTTCGCGCTGGCGAAGTTCGTCACGTTCGGGCTGCCGATCATCCGCTTGAGTGGCGCCGCCGCGTTGCTGCTGGCCCGCTCCGTGATCAACGCGAAGTCCCAGATGTGTTCGAGCTTCTGCCGCAACCGGCGGGCCGTCTCGAGGCGCCCGAGGCCGACGAGCGGAGCGACGGCGAGCCGATGCAACACGGCGGGGGTGACCGTCGCGATCGGCATCGCGCCCATGGCGGGGAAGATGTGCTGCGCGAAGGCCCGCTCCACGTCGTCCCTGTAACCTGGCGTCCACGCCGTCTGCGTGTCCATCCATTCACGGCAGACCGCCTCGACCGTGGCGCCCGGTGTGTCCGCGCGGGCGGCCTGCTTGGCCGCCTTCCGGGCCAGGATCGGATCGACCCCATCCCGAACCTGGCGCGCCGCTTCTGCGCGCCGCTGCCGTGCTTCGGCCAGGCTCACATCCGGGTACGGCCCGATGGACATCCGCCGTTCCTTGCCGCCGAACGTGTACTTGTACAGCCACAACCGCCGGCCGCGTGGCCCTTCCGGCCGAATCTCGAAGTAGAGCCCGCCCCCGTCCCACAAGCGGACCACCTTGTCTCCCCGCTTCAGGCTGCGAATGGCGGCATCGGTCAGGCGATTGAGGGCGCGCGTGCGAGGCATCGGTCACGACCGGGACACAAGGGGCACGGGAACGACCCCCTGACGTGTGAGTTTCCCTGCCGTGTCCCTTATGGTAGGCTGCACGGCAACGGACAACCTTGGACAACGGCGGACGGCCTATCGTAGCAAAACGGCCGATTGTGTGAGGTGAGAAGTCGTGGAGGGGGACGACATGGGACGCAGACGTACGCTCGCAGACGAACGGTTGGCGGAGGGAGTGGGATTCGAACCCACGGTACGGTTACCCGTACGGCGGTTTTC
>VFQN01006109.1_pt1 | contig 14117 bp, 8 predicted proteins | sample 3512371 | NCBI WGS metagenome assembly VFQN01 (sample SAMN10412370, study PRJNA504923) | tailings metagenome | isolation source: Replicate 2 from Balatoc abandoned mine | place: Philippines: Itogon, Benguet | collected 2017-08-28
CACATTGAGTAAAGTCTTTTCCAGTTAAAACTTGACCGTCAAAAATTTGATCGCGCAGATCCTTTGCAGCTATGCAATCATCAAGGAATGATTTAATCAAATCCGTTATACGTCTTACCAAAGTCTTTTCCCCCTCCAGAAACCGCAAAAGCAACCTCTGTGCTGAAAAGAATAGGCAGACTTATCATCTTGACCCATTTTGTCCATGATGAAATGAGAGATTTCGGAGTTTTTGGTCGAATCTTATAATTGAGGCCATCTGAAACACTTATCAATATAAATAGGACACAAATGATGAGATTTAGCTTCATTCGAGATGTTAGAATGTCCTTCAACAAGAACTCGAGACTTTGATAAAAATGCCGGTAACAAATGAATTTCACCGACTTACCGAAAGGCCGTTTTTCGCAATATTTTCACATCAAAATTTAACAACAACTTAGACTTGAGAGAACTCTTGAAGAAGGAGAATTTTTCAAAAGGATATAAAACAAGAACAAAGATCAGTCGAACTGACTAAAGTTTCAGTTCTAAATTCACTTTACTTATATAATTATTGATAAGATGAATTAAAGAAAACTAAAAAATGACAACCAATAAAATCTTTTTTCTTTATTTTCAATTTTTAATTTCATTTATTATTTATTCGAATTATTTTCAAATTAATTTTACAAAATCTTTTGGCTTATATGCTCAAGCATCCGATCTTACACAAACAAGAACGCTTCTTTTCCCTCAATCTTCAAGCTTAAATTATGGCTTAGTTGCTTATTATCCTTTTGATGGAAATACTAACGATGCTAGTGGTAATGGACATGATGGTACTCCTAGTCCGAATCACCTCACTTTAGTAGCTGATCGTAGGGGAGCGTCTGATAGCGCGTACTCATTTAGCGGTGGCTATATCGAAGTATTAGATCAAGCTTTTAATTTTCCAAGTGATTTTACCATTGCTCTGTGGCTTAACCCTGATGCTAATCAAGTGACTTCAGCGAGAATTTTAGACAAAGGAACATACTCTACAAGCACGGGAAGTTATGTAGGTGGATTTAGCATACAGCAACATGATAATGCGATCAATGGATATGCTTGTTATGTTGTTCCTGTTGCTGAGTCATATTCTGTGGGTCCCACTGTGATCTTTCCTAGTGGAACATGGAGTCACTTGACTATCACGAAAGAAAATACTGTTATTACAGTTTATTTAAATGCATATATCAATGATTCCACAATACTTTCTTCATCAAACATAGCAACAACTTCTGTACCATTAATTATTGGTGCAAATAATCAGGGTTACACAAATCCGGCAACTAGCTTGGATTCGTTTTATTTTGGTAAATTAGATGATATTTGGATATTTAATCGAAGTTTATCAAATTCTGAAGTATCTGCATTATATTCTTATCAAAACCCAACAACTATGCTGACTTCCCGCCCTTCAAACCAACCTTCAGGGCAACCTTCCGCACAGCCAAGCAGTCAGCCCTTTAGTCGACCTTCTGCCCAACCAACCGCGCAGCCTTCATGTCAGCCGTCTTCTCAGCCATCTCGCCAGCCTACTGGTCAGCCTTCAGGCCAACCGTCTTCCATGCCTTCCATTAACTTATGTCCCTCTGTGATCGCCACTACTTTATCAGCCGTCCCAGCGACCGCGAAGTTCAAACAGAGTAACTTCCTCTTCGGAACCAGTCCTGTGAATTCGAATATCTATCGATTAATTCCAGCAAGTCAAGGAAGTCTCGGTTCAAACTATATTATCTACGGTGGAAGCGAAATCAGGAACAAAATGACCCTATCAACTACTGGCTCCCTCCCGAATCATGCAAGCCTTCTCAGCTATGGTATAACCTCTGATAGTAACGGAATGAGATCGATTGATACTCGAGGAGACTATAACAATGACGGAAAGAGAGATTTATTAGTCGGTGATCCGAATGCTGGGAAGGTTTATGTGTTTTATGGGAGAACATCCTCATCAAAGCCAGTATGGACTGCTTTGACGCTTGGTTTTACAATTACAGCCAAATCATCGAGTGGATTAGGTTGGGCTGTATCAACAGCAGGTGATTTTAATCGAGATGGAGTTGATGATATGCTTGTGAGTGCAATTTATTCGAATGTTGTTTATCTAATTTATGGAAAGTCCGCGAATAGTACAACCATTCAATTAACAACAACTTCCATTGTTAATGCTGATGGTATAGTCTTTAAAGCGGGCACTGATACTTCCTTAATCTACTTTGGCGTTGCATTATCATGGTTAGGTGATATCAATGGTGATGGTTGGCCTGATTTAGGTATTACTGCGGCAAGATTGAATGGTGCAAATTATGTATATCTTATCTATGGCCAAATCACGGTAGTAGCATATAAACTATTAACATTAAATGATTTATTAATTGATAATATTATTTTTCGTATATCAACACCATCATTATCATTTATTGGTTTATCTATTGATAAGGCTGGTGATGTGAATAAAGATGGTTATCAAGATTTTATATTAGGTGGTGTTCCATATATTCCTACTGCATCAGGATATACAATACAAAGAAGTCATATTATCTATGGACGACCAATTTATGTCTCCACTCAATTTAATTTTGATAATTTATTAAATACAACAGGTTATACCATTGAAGGTGCGGGGTTATTCGTTAGTGGTATAGGTGATGTTAATAGTGATGGTTATGCTGATGTGATGGTAAGCTCTTATATTTCATGGTCGGCGAAATCAGGTTCCTATGTTATTGTAATGCCTGACACTCAATCCTCTGCTCCGTCTTATTTCCCAACATCCAGACCTTCTATGGCGACTCGTGCTCCGACGAGACTTCCATCTTCTATTCCCATTCCTGCTCCGACGAGAGCTCCGACCACAACTCCAGCTCCCACTGTGGTGAATGGCACTGCTCCGCCAATCATCCCTCCCACCTTAGACCCAACTGCGACTCCCACGCTTTCGGTAACACCTGGCCCTACTGTGGCTCCGACAAGAAATCCTACGAGAACTCCGACAACGATTCCCACTTTGTCGCCTCGCTTCATACCAACTGTCTCTCCCACCCGAGCTCCTACTGCGAGACCTACTAACAAACCAACGGCGAAGAAGACGGCTTTACCAACCTCTCAACCATCTTCTAACCCTACTGTTATCTTCAAATACGTCAATATCACAACTGGAGGACGACATTATTTAAACTACGGAAATGAAATTATTCGAGTGAAGTCAACGGAAAGTGTTAAGATTACTGGACGAACTGGTGCAAAGACTTATCAGATCTATCCTGCAAGCTCGATGACAGTCACAATAACTGATTTTAGCATCTATGATGATACACTTGATCTGACATTAATCCCATTCTCATCATCATCGATGAGCACTTACTCTTATACCACAGTACCTTTAACATTAGGCCTTCCGAATAAACAGTACATTGTTCTTTCTTCTCATCAAGGTTATGACTTGATGACAGGGAATATCATTCTCCCTGATTCTAGTTCATCTTCATCAACGGATGATTCTTCTTCAGATCCGATTATGGCGCTGTTCTCATCAGATATTCTACAATATGTGATGATTTTACTGTGCCTGTTTATTTTTAGTTTTGTCGTTATGAATATGCAAGGAGGGAAGAATCAAACTAAACAAAAGAGAAGTATCGATACACTTCTTGAGAGGCAGGTTAAAGCAATGAAGGCTGCTCGATTAGCAACAAATGCTAGTCAACAACTCTCAGCACCTGGAGCTGTACATCCTGAACCAAAACCGCAATTATCAAACACAAAACTTGCAAATCAATCGAAAACCAGTGTCATTTCAACGAATTCGAATGTCCCAACAACAATCAATAATAAGGATAAAACGATCATTCTACTCTCTGAGCCATTTATCGCACCTATTTCATCACCTTCTAACAAATCTTATAGAAAGAGCAGAGTGGAACGAGAGAAATCAATACGAGCTAAAACACCAAAAGATAAAATACCAATAACCACATCATCATCCCCACTCATCTCGAGAAAATCAAAATCTTCTCAATTAAGTAGTAATGAGAGTAGTATTGGAGGGAAATCACCAAAGATGTCTCGAGCTTTATCGAAGAGGGCGATGTTTCCTGGAGATGATAGTGATGTGGGGAAGAATAGAGAGGAGGGAGATGACTCTGAAGGAAGTGATTTTGATTCTTTCTCCTTTTCCTCTGAAACCTTTTCTGAGTTGTATGATGTATAATAATAACAATTATAGTAATAATAGCAAAGATAGTTCAATAATTATTATAATAGTTCAATGCAATATATATCCGCGGATGTGTTATCGATAATAAGCATGAATGAAGATGAATCTTATTTTTTGTGTTTTGATCTGTTTGGCTTGAGTTTTTTTATTTGTTTTGTTTTGAAAGGTGTGGAGTTATGAGGACAGTTGTTGTTGCATCACTCTTATTATTCGTTAGGACTGCTATCTGCTTCTACTTTTAATTATTTATTATTAAAATGAAATTATAAAAGGAAATTGATTGCTTCTTCCTGACCTTGGTCCTTTGATCTCTACAATGACGTTCTCAACGAAGTTTCTGATTAAAATGTTGATTATAATGAAATACATGGAATGAATGCATTTGTATCAAAAAAGAAAAGAAGAAAATCGAATGAATAACATGATAAAGATATTGAGATGAAATTAAGTTTGGCGTCAAAAGAATCTATTTATCGTTTTTTGTAACATCAGGTTTAATAAGTCCATTCCTTCCAAACCATCGTCCTCGAACCCAAAAATGCCAGTAAGCAAACGGGAAGAAATCTTTTGTTAACCAAAAGAAGAATCTTTCTTGAATAGATGTTGGTAAGAAAGTTCCTACCATCTTATGAGGAAATTTCCCATATGTCGAACTAAAAGATTCCATAATCTTTCCCTCATAACCAAATTCAGCCATCAGAACTTTATTTCGACTAATTACCAAAGGACAAGATGCATACCCATCATAATAGCCTGTTAATAGTTTGTCATTCATTAATTGTAATAGATTATGAACAACAACTGGTGCCTGTGCAGTTATCGCTGCAGCTGTTTTACTGTTAGGGGAGTTTGTACAATCACCTAAACCAAATATATTTGGAAATTTTGTTGACTGCAAAGTGTATTTATCTACATCCATCCAACCATTCGCATCTGCCAAAGGGGATTGTTGAATGATGGCAGGTGCTGACATAGGAGGAGTAACATGAAGGTAATCGTAATCCTCTGGAGTGACCGACCCATTTTCAAGATTCTTAAAGCAAGCAGTCTTGTTTTGTATATCTATAAATACAAGCTCTCTCCTATTAACGACCTTTATCCCTCTTGATTGTCGGATGGCCTCTAGTTGATCAGCATAGAGTTTGATCCCGAATAAAGTTGATGCGGGAGTGAACAGTTCAATGTTCTTGGTGTCTCTCAATCCCTGGCGTCTCAAAGTATCTTCTAATATCCACATTATTTTTTGTGGAGCTCCTGCACATTTAATAGATCCGGTAGGAACAGTGAATATCATTCTCTTTCTTGACTCATCTTTCTTCATCTCTTCGAAATCTTTAAAGGTTTTCTCGCAGCTATTATAATCATAAATAGATACAACTCCGGAATTTGGAGTTTTCAGAGCACTGGTAAGGCCGGGTACACCTTCCCAATTTATCTGAATACCAGCAGCCACAATAAGATAATCGTAATTAACTCGACTTCCATCTTGTAAGATTACACAATTCTGATCAGGTTCGAAAGCTAGAACATGTTTTTGAATCAAATTAACTCCTGTGGGTATCAACTCTTTGAGGTTCTTCATGGACTCTTCCTTTTTCTTCATCCCACCACCAACGAAGGTCCACATTGGCTGATAGAAATGGATTGACTTTGGTTCAATCATGAATATATTTCTGAATCCTTCGTTTGACAATTGAGCAGCAATCCCAAGTCCTCCTGTTCCTCCACCGACAATAACAACTTTATGAGTGGTAAGCGACTCCTTTCGAGTCGAAAGAGTCGCTTTGGAAACATCCTTCAGATAGATTGATGTAAAGCATCTTCGAATTAACATCATTTTCATTAAATTAACCTAACAAAGCTTGTTTCTTGTTTCTTGGTCACTGAATTCACAAGTCATAATCCCTCCTAATAACAAAATCGCGTTTTTTCTTTTAATAAATAAACGCGATTTTAGAAAAGTGTGTCTTGAATTTGAATGGCGTCCTCATTCTGATAAGATGTTTGCTGTTGTTTGTTTTTGGATTGCTATCATTGCTATCATTGGCTTTTTCTTGTTAAGAAGAAGAGAAAAGGCATTATCGCAGGACGATGGAAGTAAAAGGGATGATGAATATTTCCACATTAACTTATTAGCGGCAGAACAATCAAAATGGATACGCGCTGCAGGAGTTAATGCGATTACTTTCTACGAAGGGGATATTGACTCCGCTATCATGAAAGAGAGATTATTATCGATTGTTCAATCGAATCTTTGGCTTACTAGTCGCCTTATATACAGAGGTGGGAGATACTTCTTAAGGTACAAGAAGAATTCCCTCCCCGAGACGATTCTCACTGACCACTACAAAGAAATTATTATTGACAATAATAATCCAAATTATCTTGAATTTAAGGAGGATAGTAAAGTTCAAACTTTGTTTGATCATGTCGAGAAAGATCTCATCCCTATTGCTATGAAAGCCTGTGATAATCCCAATGCTGTTTTGTTTCGTGTTTTGATTGTAAAAATTATTGAGAAAGGGAAGATGAGTGTCTCTAAAACTGCTTTCATACCTACCCTAAGTCACGTTGTTGGTGACGGATACACATTCTACCAAGTTTATAAGATGTTTGATCATCGTGCGAGTATCTCCTCCTTCAACCCTTTCCGTCATCATCACTTCGATGAGATGATTGACAAGAGAGTTGGACCTGAAATCATGCGTTTTATGAAATCCCCTTTATTAATATTGAGTATACTGATTTCAAGACTTTTTTCCTCAAAAGCGGTTGTAATGAACTTCAGTGTGAATAAATCCGTCATTGAAGAAAGAAAAAGAACTCAGTTGAAGAGAGACAACCGAAACGTGGATGAAGATCATTTGAATAACTCTTCTTTTATCTCAACAAACGACGTGTTGACTTCTTGGTTTTTCCGTCAGTTGAATGTTGATTATGGGTTTATGGCAATGAATTACCGTAATCGCCTCGATGGTATTGACGATACATTAGTCGGTAATTATGAAGGTAGTATTTTCTATCCAAAGAAAGGATTTTCCGAACCTCATCTAATTCGAAGTTCTTTAATGACTTCCAAGTCAAAATTTCTTCGATTCCCCACACTATTGGAAATGTTTCAGTGTAACTTTGGCTTAGTCTCTAACTGGTCTTCTTTCTATCAAGACGTTTGCATACAAGTCGGGCATAAGTTGATTTACCATTCTCCCCTTTTGTCAAATTCCTCTTTAGCAATGAGAGGTGTGTTGATTATTTACTGTCCAAGACACGGTGAGTTAGCAGTTTACATCATGAGTCATTGTATTAAATCTGAAAAAGAGTGGCACGAAAGAGGAGAATTTCTTCACGAAGCGAAATATTTCTCGTAATAACTATTAACATTAGTTTATAAAAAATCGTTATCATCTGTAATTTAACGATCATAATCTTTGCTTGCTCCTTCAATAGGCACTATCACTTTGAAAAATGAAGAATGGAAAAATTCTACAATTCTTTTTCACTTCATGAACAATTACACAAAATTCTGATTGTAAGTGAGTCTTATCTGATTACTACGATAGCTACTTTATCGAAACTGATACAACCCCATGCTATTAACCATTTCAATGCATCCCACAAAGCGATAAAGCACTCTGTAATTTCTAAATATATACAGAATCTGTGCTCGATGAAAGATACGATTCATGAATGTCGATAATATTGATTGGTTCGGAGTACGTTTGTAAAGAAGAAATTAATTTGAAACATTCGTTAAAGTGAATCGCGAATCAAACAATGGTAATTTTACGACGCGAAAATGACCTATTCGTTGAATCTTCTCCTTCTTCTTGTCCTTTACCATGAATTCAGAAGAATCATCTCAACGCCCTGTATTCCGAGAGCTGGTAAAGTGGCTTTAATTGTTGGGCAGGACTATGGATCAATCATGAACTATACAACAATTTTTTCTCAAATTCATTTTCGACCTTTCGGCTTTATGACCTACACTACTCTCAATGGGAGTGATGGACAGTTAGCAGGATTGGAAAATGCAATAGATTATGGATCAGGTATAGAATGGACTGAAGGAATTGTTCAAAGATTCCCTCGCAGTTCGATCCAATTAGGTTTATATTTAGTGAATCAATTAGAAGCAATAAACTCAGGAATTTTTGATCCGATCATTGTTAAGCTCGTTAATTATGTGAAAAGTCGAAATTTAATAGCTGATTTCTACTTAAGGATAGGGTACGAGTTCGATAATGCTGGTCACCACTACTCTCCAAGTCTCTATCAACTCGCCTTTCGAAGGATTGTCAGAATATTTCATGAAAATAAAGTTGATAATGTAGCCTTTGTTTGGCATTCAATGGGAGAAATACCATTTGGGCAAAATCTTGATGAAGCGCCGGATTACTCTCGTTGGTTTCCTGGAACAGAGTTCGTTGATCTCTGTGGTGTATCGATCTTTCAACAGCCTTTTCACTGCTCTCCTTCTCGCTCTACCTGTGTTATGAAGTATATTGAATCGTTTTCTCAATTTTGTAAGGATAAAAATATTCCATTAATGATAGCGGAATCAACTCCCTTTGGGGGAATTATCACAAAGAGTCAAGAGAAAGAGGACCCGTCGATTAAAAATCGAGCAGGATATAGTGGAAACTCCTGGGAAGTATGGTTTACCCCTGTTTTAAATTATATTCATGATTATGATGTGAGAATTTGGAGTTATATTAACTGTGACTGGGATATGTTTCCTATGTGGCAAAAGAATCATGATCTTGGTATCTTTTGGGGTGACTCGAGAGTTGAAGGTAAGCCATTTTCAATAAATGTTGCATTTAATTCCTTGATTTACTCTTAGGGACTAGTGAGATGTTGGAGCTCTGGAAAGAAAATGTATTAAAGGATTCTAATATGATATTATCCTATTCGAAAGGAAGTGAATGGTGTGAATCGAGAGAAAATTCTTTATCAAAAAATCAACAATTTTCAACAGAAATGAAACGGTTTGAAGCTTACAAGTTCCTGTTTATAGGAATATTTGCTACATTTTGTTATTTGATTTATCATTATTTGCTTTACCCAAATCATTCTGCTTATGAAACGATTCCATAAGCTTTTTGTAAATTTACATCATATAACTGGCTTATAACGAGTCTTCTATATCGAGCGAGGTGAGTCGTCACTTTTGAATCAAATCGCTGAATGAATGAATTAGAATGAGATTAATCACTCTGCTTCAAATCCTTCTTCTATTAGCGATATGCAATCTTCTTCAATCTTTTCAATTTGGTCACTTTGGTTTCAGAACTAAATTAGGGAAAAGTTCTTTGAATGTGAAAGAAACTTCTTCATCCTCCAGTACAAGACTTTTTGCACAAGAGGGTTTTAGTCTAAAAGATTTTGGATTTGGGGATGATGATTTAGATCCAACAGATCCAAATTTTACAGTTGATTTTGGGACTGATTTTGATAATGATCCAGATCTTTATCCAACAATTAAAACAAATCACAAAGATCAAAAGTTTACTGACCAATTTGGATCAAAATACTTACCCATGATACAGTATATGAAAAAACTTGGATTTAGTGATGAACAATTAAATGTTATTGTTCATGTTTGTCCTGATGTCTTTCAGTTGAATACAGTAGATAGTTTACAAGAAAAGATAAAATTTCTTGAAGAGAGATTTTATCTGAAAGGAAAGACATTAGTTATCTTCTTATCACATGTTCCTTTCTTATTAAATAGAACTATTGAAGGATTTGAATCATTTTTGCGAGAATCAACAGAGTTCTTAGACACCAAAGGATTAACCTTAAAAGATGTTGAGAAAGAAGATATAAGTGATTGGGAGAGTTGGCCACCACCAAAGACTCCTCCGGAATACATTGAGCGAATTTAAGAGAATTAATTTGATAGATTTCAAAATTGACTATGTTTAAATAAAGAAAGAAAAGTACTCCTACTCCTCTGAAATCTTGTAATTCCTATAACCACCTCCTTCATAACCAAAGGCCAAAAGGGCAATGGAAAGAGTGATCAAGTTGTTCCAACCAAGCAAAATATTAAAGAGGGTGGGATCTCTCCTCCTTTAACAGCTCCGCCACGAAAAACTTAAGTTTTCAATTCATTGGCATGAAATAGAATCATCGAAAATCATCTCCGGCCAATACTAATAACGCTCGTTCTAAAAGCTCTGCACGCTCAGCATCATTCAGGTTTTCGTAGTTGGACCAAGCAACTGGTTGAGCAGCCTCATTCGGAGCACCTCCAAACTGCTGGCGTAATTGCTGATGACCTTGAAGATTTTTAATTGTATCCTCCATTTGCAACCGTTGAACCATTCGGACAGAACATCGATCAATATATTGAAAGATATCTCGAATTTTTGCAATATCTTCTTGAATAGATTTCTCTTTGATTTCCTTTTGCTTTGCCTCATCTTCTCCATCTTCCTCTTCCTCTTCTCCTTCATCCTCTTCACCTTCTTCCTCTTCTCCCTCTTCTTCCTCCTCTTCGTCTTCGTTCTCCTCTTCAATATCCTCTTCGTCTGACATTGTTTCTTATTTGTTGAGTTTTGTTTTATTTATGTTGATGTAAGGTAATAATAAAAAACGAAGTTACCTTTTGTTGTTTGTAAAAGTTGAACAAACCATGCAAATTATCTGGTTATTTGTCATCGTTCTTTCCGGAAACGTTGCTGATTCTTTGTTATATACTTTTCCAAAAGGGAAATTGGGGAGACAGTTCAGGTAGGTTGATTTTATACGAAGATTATGACGCTTATTTCTCCTTTAGTTTACGATCTTCACATCAAACAACAATAGTAACAAAAGAAATATTTCAAGGTACAGAAATCAAATTATCCATGATTTATAATTCATCTATTTTTCTAAGAACTTAGCGAAAGAATCGTCAATAAAGTTAGTCAGACAATCAATGTTGCTTCTAAAAGCATCGAAGAAACAAAGAATTTAAAACTTCAATTTAAACCAGGATTAAGTTATAGCGTTGGAAGTAATAATTGGCAATCTAATTTCTTACGTGGAAATATTCGAAATTGGGCTGCTACTCCCATCATTCACTGGTATTGTCTCTTTCTCTCAATGCAACAATATAACTTTCTTTTACAGGGTTTCCGAGTCTATTGTATTTCCGGACACTGCCGCAAAGTATATTGATGAAACTGAGAATTCTACTGAAAATGATTTTCTAGAGGCAGAAGATAATAGGCCGAATGATTTGAAGTTAGATCTTCTGATTCTTGCCGGCCAAAGGACTGATCTCCCTCACTTACAATTGTAATGAAAATAATCTCACCTTATTATTGATACAATCTGAAACTAATTTCTATAGATCTGTTCATTATAATCAATCTTCTCAATTATATGAGTTATTGTTGGATTATCTTCCTCGACAAGATCTATTAACAAATATCACTTACTTTGACAGATACTATAAAGTAAGAGTCTTTCATCAATGAATGTAGATTTTATCAAGAGGATAGGAACTAAATTATTCCCGACAACAGATAGTTGGTTGGAGGAGTCATATCTATAATCGAAGAAATGTTCCAGCGAACTTAATTCGAAGCCCATACTCCATGCATTACAGTATTAGCGCTGAGGTAATTACCAAATGTTATTCAGATTGAGAAGAATAAAACTCTTGTTTAGGGAAAAGAGAGACTCTTAGAAGAATGTGTAGAGCATGTAAGATATTTTAATTCTCTTTCACCCTCTGAGAAGATGAAAACACACTTTCTCCTTTTGATCCCCCTTCCTAGGTTGACATATGGTGTTCCTGGCTATTAAATGATATCAAAGAGAAATATCAACGAAATGATGAAGGGTTACAGAGAGATTTGAGGTAATTATTAGATTGATAATCCAGTCTCTAGATGATTTTCTTTAGCCTACAAAGAATATGGTTTGAAAGTATGAAGATTATATATGCTGAGTTATTAGGAGCTACCTTTGCTCCAAAGGTGAGGATGATCTTAAATTGTAAATTTGTGAACCTGATTATATTAATGTAGGCATTGGATATAGCAGCAACAGTGATTGGACCTTTGATTGTGAAAACATAAAATACAAACCTTCGAGTTTCAGTAAATCATTAAATGATACTTAAGTAAGATATTTTGAAATGAAAATGTTGTTAACCATATGCAACGGTCTCGGGGATCTACAACCTGCTCAACTATTCATCTTACATGAAGTAATTCACGGAATTTTGAAAAATAAAACACCAATAAATTCTCGATGTTAACGGTATTAAGAGTTACATTTAACCTTTTTTTACTTTAATGCTCACACAATGAAATTCCTCGTTTATGGAACTTATTCTGATCTCCATATTCATACTTTCTCTCAAACATCAGCAACTCACGATATAACTTCGCATCTTCTGACGATATCACCTGCTGTTGAGGGATAGGGATATGTGCGGTGGAGATGGCCTTCTCGAAGGGATTAACTAAGAAGAACACCAAGATGCTGCGATGACCCTCTGTGGCACCTGGACTAAGTTCAAGCTTCGAGACACGATGTTGGAGGAAGTTAGGAAAGAACAAGCACAAGTCTTCCTTTGTTGGAATACGACCTAACTTGATCGCAGTATCTGCACCGTCCATACCATCAATATATTTAAGGTTGAGGCCATAGTGCAAACGAACAAATTCATGACAGTTTTGAGGGTAATTCAAATTATAAATATCCCCACCCAGAGTTGTACGAAAGCGAAGGTTGGTCTTTTCCACATTCTTCATGTCATAGTAATAAATACCTGTTGCGATTATCTTCTCTGACTCTACTCCTTCCAAGTGCCATGAGCCTTCATCAAAGACAGGCTTGTCTTGATTCACTTGAGCTGAAGCGATTTTCACAATCACCTGACAATCACCGAGCTTAATCTCAGCCGGCTTCTCTTTATCTTTCAGTGCAGTAATACGATCCTTCTCCTTAAGAGTATTCAATACTTTCTCAAACCCTGGAACCATGCCGGTGAAGATCTCTGAGATGTCTTGATACAGGTCAGCGTTGCGTGGGTCGTTGCGATCGAGATTGTTCATGTAGGATCGAATCTCAGTGCGGGTGGGCTCGTTTGTAGAAGGGTCTCGAATCACAGAGAATTCTGAAGGAATCCATTGGAAAAGTGAGGATTTCTCTACCAATTCTTCTCCTCCGTTCGTCACTGGTGTGACTCCTTTCACGTAACAGTACATAGCTGGGTGGATGATGTCTAGCATCTGATCATTGGAGCCTGGATGATAGTCCTTCTCACTCTTGCGACTCTCGAAGTCATTCACATGAGCAATGAAGCGTTGTTTGAGATCTGACTTCACAACTTTCATTTTATGATGAATATAAGTACGAAGGAAATTCAGGTTATCGTCGACCCATTTGTTTTGGCACTTGCATTTGATTTTTGCAAACTTCTTCAATTGTTTCTGCGTTTCGCGATAGTCTTCATCATCTTCTTCATAATCTTCAAGGCTTTGCGCAAGATGTTCTTCACCAGCACAAATCATACACTCACAACTCTTACATCCTGTCCAAATATCATCACAATCTGCACCCAATTCGAGATGCCAGATATATTCATCCTCTCCTTCGTACTCATTGGAAGATGTTGACTTTTTTAAAAGTTCAATGACACGTTCAAGAATAGTATTGGAAACTCCTTGTTGTTGAAGTTCTTCTTTCCATTTGTTAACAATGGTGGCATCATCAATCTTTGTCTGCCAATCAGGTTTTGAAGTAATAGTCGAAATAATCTCACTCATCTTCCGCTAATCGTTCGATTGGATTCAATGCTTGCAGTCTTTCGGAAGATCTTTTTTTGGTGTTTTGGAAGTTCGTGATATTTGTTCCTGGCTCTTTCTGT
>VFQN01006110.1_pt1 | contig 14106 bp, 19 predicted proteins | sample 3512371 | NCBI WGS metagenome assembly VFQN01 (sample SAMN10412370, study PRJNA504923) | tailings metagenome | isolation source: Replicate 2 from Balatoc abandoned mine | place: Philippines: Itogon, Benguet | collected 2017-08-28
CCTACGTATAGTCTGACCCCACCATATGTTGGGCTTTGACCAGGAGACTTAGCTGTCTGGGGGCACAACTCCCCCCGAGGAACACTCAAACCATGCAAGGACCCTGACGGAGCCTTGAACCATGCAACGATAACCCCAAGCACAGAATTCGACCGCAAGAAGGATCACGTGGCAACCAGCAGCAACCAGGGCTACTGCAGTGCATGCACGTGCCGATTATAGCAAGCTGAGCTGGGTCTGATGGGGGGCAGGGGCAAGGACACTGCTGACACTGGCCCCGGCGCCGCTGCCCCCGGTGTTGCTGCTGGTGGCGGTGGTGGTGGCGGTGGTGGTGGCGGTGGTGGTGGCGGTGGTGGCGGTGGTGGTGGCGGTGGTGGTGGCGGTGGTGGTGGCGGTGGTGGTGGCGGCGCCCTGCGAGATGCCGGCCCCGCCGTCGATGCCGATGTTGTAGCCAGCAGCTGCAGCGTCTCCAGCACGTCCTCCTCCTTACTTGGCAATGCTGCGCGTGGAGCCTAGGGGGTGGGAGGGTCGGGGACGAAGAGGTTTAATTGTTAATTTATAATTGTCATGTCTGTGATCAGTGGGTAAGGGCGTGCGTGACCTGGAGCCTGGGGGTGGGGGAACAGCGTGCGCAACGTGCGTCGTGGAGCGCCGGACATGGTCAACAACTCCGCCGAGAGCCCGAGACCAAGCCCCGCTCTTCACGGCTTGGTGTCTCGTTGGATCAAATGTGTGTGGTGAAGGGTGTGATCGCGGACTCCATTCCCCGCCGTCCGTCCCTGCCCCCCAGCATGGATGCAAGCAAGTTCCGCACACAGTTACACCTGTCGGCTCACATTGGATGGCTGAGCCGCACCCGCAGTGCCGAACCTCTACCATGCCCCCCACCACGCAGCTTGTCCCCTTTCCTAACCTGCACACATAGCTGCGCCATACGGATGCCCCGTTCCTGCCTCCTCTCGACGCCTTACCCGCCACCACGCAGCCCAGCCACACCCACACCCACCCACCCCAGCCACCTCGGGGCCCACGCACACGCCTGACCGCCGCCGGGCCCCTTAACCCCCCTCCCACCCACCCGCCACCACGCAGCTAAGCCACACGTTGTTCATCATATCGCGGCTCCACTTGCCGTTGCGGCTGCACAGCAGGCTCTCCGTGTGCGCGTCGTCGCACCAGTCGCTGGTCAGCAGGTTGCGACGCACAACCTGGGGGCATCCGCAGGGATTTGGGTTTTCATGGCGTCCTGCCAACAAAGCTGTGGTTTTGGGTCAAAGCTGGACAGGAACCTGCAACACCTTGGTGTGTGTTCTTTGTGTTGTCCATGGGTAAAAGAGCATGACAACCGTCATTACAGCCGCTGGCCAGCTGGTTAGACCTGGCTAGCTGACGGAGAGGCCACGCAGGAGGTGGCCCTATGGCCTGGATCTGCTACACGTGCCCCGCCTGCCCCACTTCGACCAGGTCGTTGTACGAGCCCACGTGCTGCGTGGTGAAGGACACGATGCTATATGCATCTGCACCCGCGCCGCACCTCGACCAGGTCGTTGTACGACGCGGCGTGCTGCGGCTCGAAGTCCAGCAGCGTCACGCGGCGCCGCAGCGGCGGCAGCAGCACCAGGTCGGACTTGGAGGCGCTGCGGGGGTACAGGCACAGGCACAGGCACAGGCGGTAGGGGTTACGTAGAGGGTAACGTGGATGGCGGCAGCACCAGGTCGGATTCGGAGGCGCTATCAGGATGGGAAGGGGTGGGGGAGGGGTGGAGGTTTCGGGTATGAATGGGCATCGAGGCGCTGCGGGGGCAACAGGGGTGGGAGGGGACACCGCACAGCGGCAAGGGAGGCAGGGGTTGGGGTTGAGCGGTAATGTCGCTCCTGGGTGCGTTTGTGCGGCAGGCTTGCATGAGGGGGGCAACGTGGGCAACTGCAGCAGCAGGTTGGCGTTGCCAGGGGCGCTTGGGAAAGGTGTTAGAGAGAGTGGGGGGCGCGGGTGTTTAGAATGGACAGAACCACATGATCCGCCAGCCGAAAGCTGTTTTCTCTGCATAAGCGGGCCGCTTGTACACATGGGCCCCGTACCCTACGTACCCTGGTGTCCCGCAGCACCTGCATAATAAGCAGTGCCTCCTGTCCAAGCATGCGGTCATCGTGTCAGACACACATGCCCCAGCTGCTAATACACAAGCACCTCCGCACCCACCGGACCATGGTGTCCCGCAGCAGCCGCATGAGCCGCCGCCGTCCCTCCGGGCGGCAGCCCTCCAGCGGGCGCTGTACGGCAGCCTGCCACGCGCAGGCGTTGGTGCCGTACGGCACGTGGCGCAGGAAGGCCAGCAGCGGCTGCAGGTGGGCGGCGGAGCTGCCCGAGGTGGCCGGCGTGGGGGTGCCTGGGGCAGGAGGGTTGTGACATGGTTTGGGCGTATGGGGGAGTACGTTTCGAAAGGTGTGCCGGAATGGCGGGCGTGGGGGTGCCTGGGGCAGGAGGGTCGTCTTACAACGGGGGCACGATAGGGTTGGGAGATTTGCGTGGGTACAGAAATGTAAGCGTGCATTAACACTGCACCCCTGACATGCATGGTTTTCGCCGCTTATCGTATATGACACGAGTGGGGGCCGTGCGGGTGCCTGAGGTTCGTGAGTTGTTGTATAGCGGCAGCACCACGGTAACGTGAGTCAGGAAGGGTTGTGAATGTGAGTGGGGAGTTTGGGTGAGTACCGGTAGAAGGGTCCTGGAACACAGTCTGGTGTATGTGAGTGCTCGTACCTGCACGAGCGTGGCAGCCCCCTCAGCGTGGCAGCCCCCTCAGCGTGGCAGAACGTGCAAGGGTCCTGGGGCGTGAACGGCTTGATGGTCAAGCACGAACGCCGGATGGTCCATATCGAAGCACACTGCCGCCGGGGGAAAGTATTGCCCCACCGTCTTGCAACCCGTATGCCACGTGGTTCGCCTTGCCTACCGTAGTGGCACTAATTTAATTGACAAAAATAATTGCTCAGGGGGTCTTGTCAATAGAAAAAATTAATTGTCTGAGGGTTTGTCAAAAAGTGCAATTAATTGTCGGCTCCCGAGGTGTCCCCAGGAAAGGCCCAGAAAGCTTGCCTAAGCCCCCTGCCGGTGTTGTGGGTGCTTGCCAAGGCCCTACAAGCTCTGTTCCTGCTGGTCCTGCGTGCCTTGGCCCTTCTCCGGGACCATACGGACGCTGTTTTGGGGGCCTACACACGCCTGTCAAAACGGCAAATTAATACCTGGGGCGCTTGTCAAAAACGCAAATTAATTGCCTCTCGCCGGGCATGTCAATTAAATTTGTGCCACTACGGGTATGTTGCTCCAGCTAGGTTAAGAGCGGCTTATTGTTTCTCAGCCTTGTCCCCAGCCAAAGACTTCCAGTAACTGCTCAGGCTCTTCAAGGCTTTCGGTACAACAGTCAGTGCATACACAAGCAAGCAGTGGCCATGACAAGGGTAGTATGTTCCTTGTCTCGGCAGCAATTGCAAGACTAGTGCACGAGAATATAACACCAGGACAAGCAAAGAAAGCTGCCAACGACCACTCCACGTGGGGACAGTTGAGTGGTACTAGTCGTTGCCACACACACATGATACTTAGGACCGCACTCCGCCCTACACCATGTCCTCCTTACATGGGCCCCCACATGAGTAGCCACAACACCACCGCCACGATGGCAGAGCACCAGCACTACAATCATTCGCGCACCTGAGTCGGACCTCTTCAGCACGCTCAGCAAGTCAATGGGCAGACCGGCAGCGCCGACCCGCAGCCCATGCATGCCGTACGCACCAAAGATGCAGCTGTATGGTACGCACGTTGGTCCTTCCTAACCCAACGGTGTGAGGCAAAGTCCAGCCTGAAGCAACGGCGTACACCTAGTGAATACAAGCACACCTACTAATCCAGACTTGGCCTGCAAAATCCGGCATCCCCACACCCATTAGAGTCGCCCATGCAGAGTGCACGTTGCTTCTGCAGCCTATTTGCCACCCATTGGCCAGGGCCACCGCCGCCGGAGGCCACTTGCCGGTGATGAGCTGGGTGTGTAGCCGCAGCTGCCGCTGGCGTTGCTGTCGACCAGCAGCCATGCCTCCGTTTCTGCCACGACGGCGTCCACGAGCTCCGACGAGTCCGTCGCGCCGCTAGGCGTGTTGTGCGGTGTGTTAACCTGCGTGTGCGTGCGCTGACCATCATGGATGTTCCTCAAACTGGCGTTGTCACTCGCCTACGGGGAGGTACAACATGTCCTTAATCAGCAACCAGCTTGCAAGCAAAAAGCGGTTTGCAGGGAACTGGTCCTTGAAGGCGAAAGCACAGGTCCTGTCCCAGACCATGCCGTTCACGACATCCCACGAAACATACACGGCTGTTACCATGAGGGGGGTGTTATCTGATGGTCAAGGGCAAGCCCCGACGGCCGCGCAGCTGCGCAGGTCCGCCCAGAGCAGGCGTGCCAACGTGACATTTGCACATTTCCCGTCACTACAACAGTGTCCACGGCTATCACTTAATCACAGGGCCCTCTCCCCGTGGCCGGCAACCCGGACCACAGCCCTGAATACGACACCTGCTCGCGACTCTACAGTGCCGGCGGTAACATACTACTGTTTCAGATTGAAACGTACACAGGGTTTCCAGCGGCACTGCAGTCAACTACCTGCTGCTGGCTTGAACGTGCAGGTGAGCTCGCGCCTGCACCATTCTCTGTTCCTTGCCTGCTGCTGCTGCCGCTGCCGGTGATGGTGGTGGTAGTGCTGCTGCTGCTGGTGGTGCTACTGCCGCCGCTGCTGCTGTCGGGTCTGGCGCCTCCCCAGCTGCCCTGAGGGCTACGGCTGTCAGGCTGCACACCTTGATCCTGTCGAGTGATCGAGCGCAGGGCCGGGAGGCGGGGCCTTCAGGAGCAGGGGCACGGGGAGAGGCCAGATGTTCTGAACGGTGTCCTGCACTTGCGTACCTTATGGGAAGTGGGAGGTAAAATGTCCGGCTCGATGCGCAGGCTGGACCTTTTACCCGCTTCGGAAGGTAACTCCTCGGGCAGAGCTGCCGCTCCTGCAACAAGATGGGCTGCAACAAGATGAGCAAAAACCCATAACGGAAGTGCAGCCAGTTAGGTGGGTCGCGTGCACACACCCTCGAACTGACGCTCCTTCTTTAACCTGGCCAGTTCCTTCACGGCCTGTCTACAGATGTCATCGCTGTGTATAGCAGCGTTCAGCAGCTGGGTTCTCCGCTTCTTATCGTGCTCTGCAATCCCAGCTGCAATTAACCTTCGGAACTCTTTATCGTGTATTTCGTAGTGGCGATGCCATTCCAGTTCTTCCTCGGACAGGTTGGCCATGGCCGTGAATACCGCGTTGTGCCTTGGTTGCGTGGTGCTCTCCGCAGTGTGGAATTAGGACTTAGCGCATTCGTATTTGGCTGCGGAGTACATAGCTGGCAGAGTTGGTTGGAGGTTCCTGTTGCGTTGTAGTACGCAGCCCTGGTAGTACGCAGTACATAGTACGGGCTTGCTGGAAGAACTCCACACCTCCTGCGCGTCATGATGGGAGTACTGAGCTGACGGGGGCATAGCATGGGGGCAGCTCGCGAGCTCGGACGCTCAGCTGCATGTAACAGATGCTCACCGAGCAGCCCTCCCCGGCCTCCCCAACAAGCTATTAGAGGAATCGACCTTTCTGTCTCTGGGTCACCAGGCTGCCCTCAGCATGGGCTTGCCTGGGGCTATAACCATAGCACGGGCACGAGGGTGGTTTTTAAAAACGACGCTAAACGGGGCTGTTACTTGGGTGGGTCCCAAGGGCAAGGTGACAGGCTCCGAGCGCGCCCACAGTGACCCTTCTCCTCGCCGCTCTCAACTGCTTCCTGGCCCCGCCACCCCTTCACGACCGTAATATTACTCGTCCACCTCTCGAAACACTGGGGCGAACAACGCTAAAGCACAGCTTCCCCCCTGAGGAACACTTACCGTAATCCATGCAAGGACCCTGACGGAGCCTTGAACCATGCAACGATAACCCAAAGCACCGAATCCGACCGCAAGAAGGACCACGTGGCAACCAGCAGCAAGCAGGGCTACCACAGTGCATGCACGTGCCGATTACAGTAAGCAGCGTGGCCGGGGTGCTGTACAGGGGGTGGAGCCGACCCTGCAGCTTTCAACCTCGCGTTCGCTCCGCAGCGCAGCGTGCCTTGGTGAGTGCAGCCCGGTGTGCCTAGGGTGTAGGACACAGTACTGCGACATAGGGCAACCTTTCCACAGAAGTAAAAGGGCCTAACCTGCTGCCGGCACTCAACACCAGATCACCAGTCACCAGCAGGGGCAAAAGTCATGGTGGCGTGGCGTGGTGAGTGCCTCCAGCATTGCCGTACAGCACAGCTACAAGCCACCGGTCAACTGGGTGTCACAGGGCAGTGACTGGGCGTCAACCCGATGCAGTGCGGCACACCCGTACGGCAAGTGACATGGACCGCTGAACGGGCTCTTGTCCCCGCATTCGCATTAGTCTTTCCCTCGTGCAGGGCTCCACTGTTGTCATGCATGTACCAGCACACCAGGGGAGTCGCACGCAATGGCACGCATCCGTACGCAGTCAGACAAAGGTCACGCCTGGCCACGCGCGTCGAGCGGTGTTACCGCAATCAAATCCGCGTCGATCGCAACAATTGATCCTCAACACCCGCCGCACCGCCCTGCAGCCACACCCAACGTCAGGTTCGCGGCCCTCCCTCACAACCGCTTGCGGTGCGTCGTGGCACGTGTCCGTGCACGTCATGCAGGCATGGCCTCAAGGCAACGACCAAACGCCGGCCTGACGCACACGACAGTGCCACAATGATATTGATACCATATGCAGATACCATACGAGAAGGCCGTCACGCGATCTGCGGTCCGTGTCCCGCCCGACGACTCGTGCTTGATACAATCACGCGATGATTGATCGCAAGCGGACGCTGTCCCACGTACAGCATCGCCCTGTCCGCAGGCCACCGCGACCGGGCGGACGGGGCGTGCGCTGGCATGCATGCCTTGCAGGGGGCTCTGTTTGCCACGGTCTGCCCCTAAGGCGGAACGGAGCTCCCCCGTCACCCGGCACCTGCCTCCCCTGCCTCAACCCCAGCCTGTTCTCCCCGTACCTATCTCACCTTCCTTCTTTCCGAACTCCATCATTTATCACGGCAACTTTGCTCACGGTGCAACCGCGCCCTGACTGCCCTCCAATTACTCACTGGACCCACACAAACGCCACACAAGTATCACTGATAGCTCCAGCCCCCCCAGCTCTCCCTGTGCCCCGAGTCCCTCTCCTGTGGCAACGTACACACGGTTGCACACGCACGCCCCGTGTCCGCTGTGTCACACCAGCCGCAGCCCCGCCAGCTCCCCTTGCGTGGCCCTGCCCTGCTCCAGCAGCTGCTCCATGAGCGCGGCGGCGGCCGACTGCTTGGCGTCCTTCTTGTTGCTCTCCAGCTGCGCACATGCACGGACGCACAAGGGCACACAAAGAGTTGTAATCAGGCTTGCCGCACAGCACAGGGCAACGATGGCGATCTGTATTAACGTGCCACAGCGTATCGTGGTACTGCTGCTGGGGGCTTTCCGGGCGCCGCAAAAGTGCGTGTGGAGGCTTAAAGCCGTAAATCACCATGGTGCTGCGGCGGACAGGGCCCATGTCCATGCGCACAGCGATGCAGGCAGGTGGGTGAGGGGCTGCGAGGGTTGCTGCACGGATACTGTGACGCTGGCTTCAGTGCATCTGGGCCAGGGAGGGCGCGCGTTCGGCACACTCTAGTACGGCACACTCTAGTACGGCAGACACCGAAGCCGCGGACCACAAGCCCCTCACACACATGTCAGTGGAGATATTTAGATCAAGGAGCGCTCGCGGCGCCACGGCCGTCCCAGTACAGCACTTCACAACACACCCCTCCCTACCATCCCGTCCATCCGCCAATCCTCACCGCTCCATCCGCCACCGCAAAGACGCCTCCCCACGCGTCTTTGAGCGTGTAGCGCGCCATGAAGCACATTCCCAGCAGCTCCGTGCACTCCACCTGTGGGTCATCGCGGGGCACAAATACACATGTAAACGAGCATTACATGATCAGGTTAGAGGCCGGCATATAAGGGTGGTAAGAACGCGGTTGGACACAAGGAGCAGAGCCATTGCACTTTTGGCGTGCGGGTGAAGGTGGCGGCCCCTAACGTACAGTACCCGTAACCGGTATGAGCCCCGCCTGCTCCATTCTGCGCCACCCAAAAGCTGCAAGGCGGCTAACCCACACCCCAGTACCCGGCAAACCCGCACCACGCCTCCCAAACCGCACCGTGTACCTCTTCAGAGCTCACACCTCCCCCAGCCCCCAACGCGCCCTCCCACACCCGCCCCGCCGCACCGTGTACCCCTTCCGCGCTGCGTACTCCTGCACCACCATGACGGGGGTCTTGCGGCGGGAGCTGATGGACAGCGCGTACAGCGACTCCATCAGCGCCCGGGCCCTGCAGTGGCAGGGTAGGCAGGGGTAGGGTAAGCGGGTTGAAAGGGCGCACAGCGACTCCATCAGCGCCCGGGCCCGGCAGCGCCAGCAGCAGCGGGGTGTTGCACAGCGGGTGCATACGAACAAGGGTAGAGGGCACAGCGACTCCACCAGCGCCCGGGCCCTGCAGGTAGGGTAGACTGCTAGGGTCGACAGGACGTACAGCAGGGGCTGCACCAGGCCCTGGCTCTGGAGCAGCCGCAGCGGGGCATTGCGCAGGGGGGAAAGCATTGCGATGGGGCGTACAGGGGAGGACTTACCATGGGTTGCAACACCCTACCGTACGCACAGCATGCATCCTGCTCACGTACGGAGCCCGGGAATGCCAATGCCGCTCAGTGCCAGGGCCAGGGGCTCCTGCGGGCGCCTAGAGGCTTGACAGCACCCGACTGTGACGCAGACCCTTCGGACCTCGCATACGTTGCGGTTCGCCCCCCACCCGATTGGACCCGTGCACTGCACACGCCGCCAAAGCCCCCCGCCCCCCACCTGGGGTACGCCCCGTTGCGCATGATGGCGGTCAGCGTGTGCTGCATCTCGTGCGTGCTGGGCTCGTCCAAGGGCAGCAGCAGGCCCAGCAGCACGTCGTGGATGGCTTGCCGCCCGTCCGGCTGCTGCTGGTGCTCCTGCTGCTCCTGTTGCTGCTCCTGCTGCTGCTCCTGCTGCTCCTGCTGTCCGCCTTGGGGATCCTGACGGTACGCTGGGACCCTGGCGGCGGCGGCGGCGGCCGCGTAAGGCGGCGCGAGCGCCGCCGCAGAGGCGTCCCCGCCCTCTGCCTCAGCAGCACCGTCTGGCTCGCCTGGTGGGTCCTCTGCTGCCTCCGCCGCAGGCCACGTGTCTGTGGTGACGTGCTTCACGAACACGGAGCTCCCGCACACCTGGCAGGGTCGAGGAGGGGGCGGGGCGGGGGGGGGGGGGGAGCGGGGCTATGAAGCAGCGAAGGACGTGAGCGCAACGCAGGGTGAGCGGCAGATGACGGTCAGAGCACTGTGAACAAACATCACAGGTTGTAGGCTTGTAGCCCCCCTCCCCCAAACACCCTCCCACCTCGCTGACCCGGAGCGCTGCGTCCAGCTGCCCCTCGTCCACAGCGACGTAGGCAAGACCGATGCAGTGGCCGTGTGTGGCGTCACGCACGATGGAGGCGGACAATAGCGCTGCGTGCTGCGGGTGGTTGGAGTAGCGGGTTGGAGTAGTGACACACGTGGGCATGGCACGGGTGGTAAGAGTGCTGCCCGTGCATTCAGGGAAGAGGTGAAGTCACCGTACACCGGCAGCATTTGGACCCAGACCTAGCTGCCTATGGCCCCGTGGATGGTGCTCATTGCACAAGCACGTACCGATGTGCATGCATGATTGCACACCCATGGCTCCAAGTGTTACAACTGTTTGATAATATGGGATGGCGTTCATGGTAGGACTGGGGTGCACCGGGGTGGCATAGAGGGGCAACGGTCCTGTGAACACGTGCCGCCAACCGCCCAGGCCCTCAAGGACGACACGCAGGGCGAGGTGTCACCACAAAGGCAGGTTTGCTGGGTTGGTGTGGTTTCCTTACCGGCGCAAACGCGGACCGAAGGTCATCTGAGTCCAACGCGGATGGCAGCCCGCCTACGTGCAGCACAGCCGTTGTCGACCTGGAGCCGTTGTCCAGCCGTTGTCGCTTCCTGCCACGGGTCTCCACGTCCGCCATGCTGTTAATATTTACGTATTGTTTCCTGACCGGACGACAGCGCGACGTTAGTTCGCAAGCTCTACAAGTCTACATCTATGCCAAAATGATACCGTCCAAACAAGTCACTTATAGATTCGACTATACAAATCAGTGCAATATGTTAGTTACTGGAATGCTACTCTCGTGACTCGCCATTTTATGTAGCAAGCACCTTGACTGCCGTACGCTTGAGTCTGGCCCACCTTCCCCCAGTCCTCATCCCCGTCAGCCGCTCCCCGGCTCACATGTCATGCCATCATGCATGCTCCCTGTTCGTCGGCTCTGGGGCTGCTCTGGGGCTGCCGCTTCTTCCCGGTGCTTTGGTTCGTTTTGGGGGTCCAATCCCACCCGCGCTGGTGTACCTGGGTGTACCAGGCGGTTCCCCTGGTCGCAGGCATGAGGACTCAGGAACACGGGCTTCACCAGAAACCAAACAACGCAGCTGACCGACAGCTGACCCAGACATCAGGAGCACGGGCTTTACCAGGAGCAGCCCTACAAGATGGCTTCCTAAGCTGCATCATCATCCTCAGGGTTTAGGACACACACACATTCCCCACCACTGGTGCCACGTTGCCGTCGCCCACACGGTTCTGGCCCCGGAGGTTTCGCGTGTGGTGTCAGCAGGTGCATAGTGGGGTCAGGTGGGGTGCCCTAGCACCATTAGCAAGCCGGAGTGGCCCAGTGCCCAGTCATTACCTTCTCTCAGCCCCTGCAATCCTACATACCCACGCACTGCCCTTGCAGGATGCCTCTAAGCTGAGCCAGCGAAACTACAAGACCACGATAGGCCACGCGTGTACGCTAAGCCCCTGCTGCGAACACCTGTTGCATACGGTACAACGTGCGCAGTCTCTCCTGTGTGGCACCTGACACCCCGGATCTGCATGGCTCACCGCAGCTGACCACCGCAGCTGACGACCTTCCTGAAAGAGGCAAGATAATAGTAACGGGCCTGAACGGGCCCCTCAGTTGGTTATGCACGTATGGCAGTTCCTGAGTGATGCCCTGTACGCTCGTACACACGGCGGCACGCGCCCCTGGGCCCCTGCCCTGCCTCAGCCGCTACTCGTCATCCGCAAAGCGCACGCGCCGCCTCTTGCCCCCGCCCTCCCCGGCCCCGGCCCCGGCAGCGCCCTGCCCCCCGCCCGCTTCCGCTCCTGCGCCTGGGGCCTCTCCTCCCGGCCCCGGCAGCTGCGCCGCCGACCCACTGCCCTGCACACCCTCTCCCCCACCTGCAACGCGGCTGCCAGCCATCACCGAGCCCTCGAGCCCCATCCGCCTCGTGCTGCTGCCATTGACAGCCGCTGGCCCGCCAACACGCCCACCCCTACCCACGCCTCCACCGCCACCCCCACTGCTGCCTCCACCCACAGCAGCAGCTCCATGGTCCGGCGCCCAAACGCTCACAGCCGCCGCTGCAGCCCTTGCAGCCGCCAACAAGCCGCTCCCGCTCACGCCTGCCGCCCCTGCCGCCCCCACGCCACTCCCGCCCACCCCCGCCGCCTCCGCACCCCTTCCACCCCGGCCCCCGGCCGCCTTTACCCCCTTGACCCTCTCCAGCAGCATGAACAGCTGGTTCCGCAGCGCCCGCTTGTCCACCAGCACACCGCCCTCCGACGCCCCTGCCCCTGCCCCTTCCTCCGCCTTCCCATGCGGTCCGTCCTTCCCTGCCCCCGCTTCCACACCACCCCCTGCCCCTCCTGCCCCCGCTCCCCCTCCTGCCGTCCTGTCCAGCCTCATCAGCGCCTCCTCTGCGCTGCCCCTCATCACCAGGCACTCCACCTCCACCGCCTTCTTGGCGCCCATGCGGTGAGCGCGGGATACCACCTGAAAGGGGTGGGGGGAGCAATGGCGCATGTTAGATATGTACCAGCAGCTGTGACCGGATTGCATCCTCACCAAAAGTCTGTATTTGCTCCGTACGGAGGTTCCGTCATGCATGCCTTACGTGCAACGCCGTCGTCCACCTACCCGCACACACCCTAACCCACACCTTAATACACATGCCACATGGCCCCCACCTGCTGCTCCAGCGCCACGTCAGCCAGCGGCTCCATGAGAATGACGTGAGACGCAAACGACAGGTCCAGACCCACGGCGCCGACCTGTGTGCGTGTAGGTTAAAGGCAGCAGGAAAGGCAGGCAGGCTCTTGTATTGGGGGGCAGGAGTGCAGGCACCTTTTGCTCTGATAAGGTTCAGATTCAAGCGGCGCCTACCTGTGCGCGTTGCTAAGCAGGCAGTACAAGCAGAGGTACAGACATTAGTCAGGCAGACGCCGACCAAAAGGGAGGGGCGGCAGACATGTTGGGCGAGTGCGTTCTCCCACCAGTTCCGCACATGCCTGGTTCTTATGGAGCACCACACACTCCTCGTCCACCAACAGTACGTCAAGCTGCTCGCATCCCAGTCTTCCATACACACCGTACTCGGGGCTCGTTTGAACAGTAAGCTAATACACATGCTCCCCTTCCCCCTCACCTCGTCCATGACCAGCACCCCAATGCAGTACGGCTAGTACACATGCTCCCCTCTTCCCGCACCCCACTCTGCGGCTATCCCCCTCACCTCGTCCATGACCAGCACCCCCACGAAGGGCGAGTGCTGGAAGCGCGACAGCGCGGCGGCCTTGTCGGCCGGCTTGCTATCTGCACGGGGTGGATTGCAGCGAGGCGGGTATCAGACACGCCGAAACGCATGCGAACGAGCACGACGAGCTGCAACGGCGAAGTGCCGTGCAATGCTGCAGACCGTAACGGTAAGCCGTGCCGACGCATTTTACTTCAGTAACCTTTCCTCCCCCGATGCACCCACTCTTGGCCAGCAGCTCGAAGTCAATGTCCGCCGCCCTCAGGCTGGCCTCGATGAGCTGCAGGTGCATCCAGTGCTGCGTGAACACGATGGCCTTGGCGCCCACACGGAACAGCGTGGGGGCGGCAGGGGGCACGTAGGCACGGGGGACGTCGTGGGCGTGGGCGGGCGTGGGGTGTGCGGGGAGAAGCGGGGAGGGCGGCGCCTTGGGAGCTGCAGGAGAAGCAGCCGTGGGCGCGGAGGTGGAGGGTTGGTCGGTGGGCGGTTGGGGCGCTGGTGCGGCCGCCACCAGCGGTGCGGCAGCACAGTGGGGTCCTGAGGGGCTGCTGCCGAATCCGAATTCCGTTTGGGCGTTGCACTGGCCGGCCCGCCCCTGTGCCTCTGCCTCGTCCTGCTGCTGCTGCTGCTGTTGCTGTTGAGCTGCCCCGCCCTGTTCCTCCTGCATCGCCGCGGTTGTGACCCCCAACGCCGCAGGCGACCCCTGGCCCTGGGCCCCCGCATGCCACTCCCCCTCTCCTTGCCCGGCCACCTCCTGCGTTTCCGACTCCACCTCCTTCACCGCCGACACCGCGCCCTGGGTGCCCTCCTCCACCCCACCTTGCAGCTGGTCGCCTGCCCGGCACACCCCCGCCGCCCCTGCACCTCCCGTACCTCCCTCGGCCCCCAACGGCCCCTTGTCCTCCCCATCTGCCCAGGACACCCCGCGTCGCCTCTCCCGCTGCTCCTGCTCAACTCCATGCTCCGCCTTCATTCGTTCGTGCACCACCTGCTCCAGCTCCTGCACCTGTTTTACTTCCTCCTCTTCCTGCTGCTGCTGCTGCTGCTTGCCCTCCCCCTCCCCCTGCTGCTGCCGCTGCCTCAGCGCCGACCGCAGCTCCTGCCGCCGTACGGCGCCCTCGTACGACCACCGCTGCCCGCTGCCGCCCGCCCCTGCTGCTTCCCCCCCCCCCCCCCCCCCCCCCCCCCCCCCCCCGCCCCCCCCCCGGCGCCCCCCCGCCCCCCCCCCCCCCGGGGGCGCCCCCCCCCCCGCGCCGC